>BNJU01001547.1_pt1 | contig 112117 bp, 124 predicted proteins | sample 8539281 | NCBI WGS metagenome assembly BNJU01 (sample SAMD00202456, study PRJDB9452) | human saliva metagenome | isolation source: human saliva | place: Japan
CTTTCATACTCTCCACATTCAAGACACCATGTATTTATTGTTCGGTTCTGTCTGCCTCATTAAGGCTGTTATTCATCTTTGATTGATTGTCAGCTTGTATTTTTTACCGGCAAGTTTCAAGTCTACAGTCACTGTATCATTCATAACTTTAGCCGGTATATATGTATGTACATATGCATGCTCCGGTAAATTAGCATCAAGATATGTATTTCTGAAATAACACCATATCTGACTGGAAATATACTGATATGTCCAGTCATTATATGTATTGCCAGTCGATGTAGTCGCAACAAGGTCTGTAATTGCATCACCATCTACCGCCTTCTGACTGGAATTCAAACACTCAACATCAAATTCGAGAACAAGAAAGCGTATCCATCATCAGCTTCCCAATATGTACTAGACTCATCTGACTGCAAAACATCTGATGTATAGGCTTTGCTTAACGTAATTTCCCAATCTTCGGATGTGACTGTATCTCCTACTTTTAATGTTTGGGCTTCTTCCGATGCTTCTGCCTCATGAGATGCTGCCAAAACCTCTGATACAGCCAATTCCATAACCTGATAATCATCACTGATTACGCCATTAGGCTTAGCATATATCGTGATGGGACTATCATCCTCTAATTGAACCAATCTTCCGAAAGTAACTGTTCCACCTTTCATGACGTTATCCAAATAATTACCACATAATTCATACTGTTCTTCATTTTTGGAACTATATGAAAGGTTTTCACTAAGTTGTGTACCATTCTGATATATTTCCGTTCTAAATGTACTCAGGCACTGAGCCGGCTGATCCTGTGTATTTGTAAAATCGAATTTTAAAATAACTACTTTGTCAATATCAACATCAGCATTATTGGAAATCAGTTCTGAATTTGCCTTTTCTATTCCAACGAACTTCAAATTACCGCCTTTCAATGTAAAATCAATCGAATCAACATTGTGATCCTTTTCCTCTTTCTCAACAGAATCAACATCTTGATTCTGTTTCTCGTTCCCAGTCTCACGGTCATTTGATGATGAACTCCCTGCTGTGTTAGAACTGGTTCCCGAACAAGCACATAACGACAACGCTACTGCGGTCATCAGTGTGGCAACAAATATTTTTCATAAATACCTCCCACGCGTCCAGTTTAAATTAATTCTATCCCCCTGTTTTTTGTCAACGGCCCCCGAACCCCGCATGAATATAGGTTTTTCGGCATTAGAACGCATCCATCTGATCCTGTGTGGCGACCTGTGCGCAGTCCCAGTCATCGTTACTCATCTCTGCGTACATGTCGTTCACCGTCCCGATGGTCAAAATGTCAAGCTCCGAGATGGACAGCCCTTTCTGCACGCAGCGCAGGAGAAAGAGCGGGGTTGTCATTCCCCGCTCGGTCTCGCGGTGTTTTTTTTAGATTCCACCTTCTGCTGCGTGTTGATGCCTCAAAGTTCGATGATTTGCGGCAGAACCTCGTAAATAGAAAAGGTGCCGAAGGCGTCCAGCCACTCTTCGGGATTATCCGGGACATCGGAGTCTGCGTGACGCGCCATAAGCCAGGCGATGTTCTCGAAAAGCTCCAGAGAGAAATTATCAAGGGTAGACTCCTCCGCGTCGTTCTCGTCAATGCCTTTCTGAAGTTCATTCAGGTCGCGGTAGATATCCCTGTGGAACTTATTTCTATACAGCCGCGGTATGGCGGCAGAGGCGCGGAAAGTAACGTCCCTGCCGCCATACCGCGGCTGTCTTTGTTACCGCCATCTGTCAGCCCTCCCTTACTCACCTGTGGTTTCTGACGTCTGCGGCTCGTAGACCGCACTGTACCAGGCGTCATAGACTGCCGCTGTAGTGTTCGTCCGGATCTTTACCTTCACGAGGCCGCCGGGAAGAGGGGAAACGGTAAGCGAGAGCGTTTCCGTCTGCACCTCGGTAGACTCCTCGCGGGTATTGCCCGACACAGAGGGACGCGCCGCCGAGCTGTAATACATGCAGTGGCGAATCTTCCTCTGGTCGCCGGAAAACTCAAAGAGCAGGGCGAAATGCTCCGGCTCCACGTCATTGCTTTCGTAAAGTACGCCGTTCGCGTCCTCGGTCTCGTGCATGCCGTGAGAAAGCTCTCCGGAATGAGCGCAAGCTCCAGGTCGCCGGTATAACCGTTGGATGATTGTAAGATGAACTAGGACAATAAAAAAGAGCCGATGACGAACTCGTGGTATGATGAAGCTACCACACACCACCACACCGGCAGGTACGCCATGGCTCAGAACGTGTATACCACAAATAGAACATATCGCCACCTGACACGCGAAAAGCGCGCACAGATTGAAGTACAGCTGCAATTAAAGCTCCCAAAAAGTCGCATTGCGCGCGAAGTCGGGATTGCAAGGGTTAGGACGGAATCTGGAGCCATACACGCGCTACTTTGGAGATTCGGTACAGCGTGTCTACGAACATCGAAGACGAAATAGTCATTGCCCCATAAAGCTGCCGAAAGCAAAGAAATTCGTGTCTTTTGCGGTAAATCAGATACGGACAAAGCATCTGGTACCTGATACGATTTGCGGTCTTGCCAGAGAAAAGGGCTGTTTCATTGAGCGTGGATTGTTAAAAGCTCGAAATATCGATCTCACGCTAAGGGTCAGACGTAAACAACACCGTAAGGGACCTCTGCAACAGTAGTTAATCAGCGGGAAGAATTTGGGCATTGGGAGATTGATACCGTGGTCGGTCGAAAGGAAATCGCAATCCGTTTTGTTGACATTGGATGAGCGAACCACAAGATTTCGACACATTATAAAGATCCCCAGCAGAAGCACACAGGCGGTTGGCAAGGTTTAAAAACGCTCCGAGAGCTGTACGGAGAACGATTCAGCCAAGTTTTTCGCTCCATCACAAGTGAGATACCCATATGCTATGCTCATCCGTACTCCGCCTACGAACGCGGACTGAACGAAAAGCAGAACTCATTGATTCGCCGGTTCTTGCCGAAGGGACGTTCTTTTGATGTCGTTACGGATGAGCAAATACGAGAGATTCCGGACTGGATCAATCAGCTACCCCGAAAATCCTTTCACTACAGTTCGCCGGAGGAATTATTTCAGACTGGACTACTTGATCTTGCAATCTAGAATATGAATATGATGCACCTGGAGGTGAATGAAGAAAACACCTCCGCTCAGGCTAACTTCATTTAATCAGAGGATGCAAACTAATTTGCTCATAAATCTTGACGGTACCTGCGTTATTTATCTTGGATGTTCTTCTGCCAGTTTTCGTTCTTCTTCATCCCATTGTTTCTTAACTTCTTCAAAAAATTTTTCATTTTGTTCAGAAAATGTGCCACTCATATAGCTGATTTCATCTATCAGGCCTTGTCCCCATGTTACATCGATTAGCTTTTCATAATGATATGTTGCTTCACTAGTACATCTGGACAACACCGTATTTCCTGAAGCATCCAAAATGGAGTACGGATATTTATACTTCAAGATTATGTTGTTCTTATTGAGTACATCTTCCTTAATATCTTTCTCCCAACAAAGTATAAGAAGCTGTAGACTATTGAACCTAAATACATACGATAATGCATAATTCTCAAACTCTTGGATTTCCCCCTCCTCTCGCAAGGTGATATGCCCGGTATTATAATCAATGTTTGTGACAATACTATTTGCCAGTAATAGTGGCGAATCTCCCCAACGGAGTTTCATATTTCCAAACATATAATCCGGTTCAGGTGAAGTGTTTACTGCAAGTCCAGCCAAGATTGTAATATTCCCTAGCGGACAACTTTTTTCTTCATTCAACAGGAATTCTTTTACTTCATCATCAAAAAAAGATACATTCTTCTTTCTAGCCCTCAAGTCATTGAACGCAAACTTCAAACACATTTTTTGAATCATTGTATAGTCATATTCTACAGAAAGAGTGTCATCTTTTTTGTACTTCACTAAAAAATACTTCTCAATAAATTCTTTTGCATAGGAATCGATGTACGAAATCCTATTGTTATTACAGTCTGCACAAACATCCTTCACCATAGGGTCCCCTCGATGCACGATACTTCTCTCTCCGTCTATTGTTTTGAAGCATTCCGGAAATAATCCAAGTATTCCACTTGATATTATATGCTCTTTAGTCCCTTTAGCTTTTTTTCCACAATAAGCACAAATCATACATAGCCACCTCCTGTTATCTATTCCACTGCCAAGTTTGCCCCTTAGTATCGAGTGGCTTGAACTGCGGTCGTCACTGTTATCTAAATCACTTCCACAACCTCTGACATCTAATCCGCAGCCTAAACCCTACCACCCATTTTTCGAGTCTCGGCAGATTCGTTTAGTAGATAAGTTTCCATATAAGAAAACCGAGCCTTTCGCAAGGATGCTCTGATGGCACTCACCTCGCAAAAAGCCCGGAAATACGCCACTTTTTGGCCCTTATTTATCTTTTCTTGACAGCAAACATACCGTCTCCAAGTGCTCCGTCAACGGAAAGTTATCAATCGGCACAATGCGCTCGCAGTGGTAGTTCCAACGCTTTAAGAGCTGCAAGTCCCGCGCGAGGGTCTCCGGATTGCAGGAGACATAGACAATGCGCTTCGGCTTCACCTTGCAGGCGCTCTGCAAAAAGCGCTCGGTGCTGCCGCTTCGCGGCGGGTCCATAATCACGACATCGAGTTTCTCTCCGCTCTCGGCGACGCGCAGCAGAAAATCGCTCGCATCGTCCGCGAAGAAGCGTATGTTCTCGATGCCGTTCCGCTTCGCATTCGCAATCGCGTCCCGAACGGCCGCTTTGTTGAGCTCCACGCCGATTACCTGTCCCGCGCTACGGGATGCCGCCATTCCTATGGTGCCCACACCGCAGTAGGCATCGAGCACCGTATCGTTTGCAGTCAGATTCGCAAACGAGAGCGCGGTCTCGTAGAGTTTCTCCGTCATCTTCGCATTCACCTGATAGAAGGAGGCCGGCGAGAGGCGGAACGTAAGCCCCAGAAGTTCATCTTCGATGTAGCCCTTGCCGTAGAGCACCTTATCGCGCTCTCCGAGTATCATGCTGGTTTTCTGCGGGTTGATGTTCTGGATGACTGTCGTAATCTCGGGACACTGCTTTCTGAGGGCAGTGACAAAGTTCTTGCTGCCCGGGAAGATGGGCGTACCGGTCACAATCACCACCATGATTTGCCCTGTCGCCTCGGAGGTACGAACCAGAACATGGCGGAGCGTACCGATTCTAAGATCCTCGTCATAGGCCTTCAGACGGAAAGAGACCGCCAAATCGCGGATGATGTGGATGATGCGGTCCGCCGTTCGGTTCTGGATACGGCAGTGGTCGATCGGAACAACCCTGTGGCTGTCCCGCTCGTACACACCGACCACGAGCTTCTTATTCTGAAAGCCGAAGCTTGCCGTCACCTTGTTCCGGTAGTGCAGCGGCTCGGGCGCCGCCACAATGGGCTCGACCTTACAGAACTTGCCGAGCAGTTTCTCTGCCTCTCTCTGCTTTTTGCGAAGCTGTTCCTCGTACGGCAGGGCGCTGTAAGAACAGCCGCCGCAGCGCTTCTCATGAGGACAGCGCGCTGTGTCGGAGACAGCGCGAAGCGGCGCAGCTGGTTTCGCTGCGCCGCTTTTTTTCAAAAGCGCCTTCTTTTCGGGATTACTGTGCCGCTCAGTGCTTTTTTTCGCGGCGGATTTTTCTTGTCTCATGAATGAGCCATTCTCTCTCTTCTTCCGGAAGCAGCGGCGCAATGGTCTTGCGAACGCGCTTCTGATACTTGTTAAAGCGGCGGATATCGTCCTTCGACATGACACTGAGATCCAGAGCGTCCGGATCGAGCGGTGCCCAGGTCAGGTTCTCGAAGCAGTTGAATCCCTCATGTTCCGTATCCTTCACGCAAATCAGCATGTTCTCGATGCGGATGCCGTAAGCGCCGTCAATGTAGACACCCGGCTCGTCACTCGTCACCATGCCCGGCCGGAAGGTAACCTCTCTTCTGCGGTCCGGGTGCGGCCACGGGCGGACCGAAACCGGAAGCTCGTGGACATTGTTCACGAAGCCGACGCCGTGGCCGGTGCCGTGACCGTAGTCTCTGCCGAACTTCCACATTGCCTGACGCGCATAGGTATCAAGCAGCGGAGCGGTCGCATAGTACGGGAATACCGCAAACATCAGATTCAGCATGCCGATGACAGCAAGCGTGTAGTCGCGGCTCTGCTCCGGCGTGATATCGCCGAGCGCAAGCGTTCTCGTGACATCCGTCGTGCCGTCCAGATAGTGTGCGCCGGAGTCCACGAGGAAGAGTCCCTCGGGCTTTACGACATCACTCTGCTCCTTAGAGGGCATGTAGTGTGCCATTGCCGCATTTGCCTGGTAAGCCGGGATGGTAGAGAAGCTCAGGGTCACATACTTCGGATCCGCTGCGCGGAACGAATTCAGCTTCTCGCCGAGATCGTACTCGGTGTAAGTATCCGCCTTGCCCTCCTTGATGGTCTTCTTGAGCCAGTAGAGGAAGCGGGTCAGATGCACGCCGTCACGCACATGGCAATCGCGGAAGCCCTTGAGCTCGGTATCGTTCTTGATGATCTTCATCAGGGAGATCGGGCTCAGCTCGTCCACAATCGTGTTCTTGTCGACAACCGCATTGTAAACCGCGAAGTTCAAATCGCGGAGATCGGTCAAGACGCGCTCATCCTTTAATTTGCCGACAGCCGCAATAAAGTCGTCATAGGAGCCGACTGCAATGCCCTGCTCCTCCAGATGCTTCTTTGCCTCATCGGTAAGTGCGTTCTCCTGGCAGAAGAGCTTTGCGGAGCGCGCCTTCACCATCAGATAAGACAGGAATACCGGGTTACAGGAGATATCTGCGCCGTGCAAGTTCGTGACCCAGGAAATCTCATCCAGTCTGCCGGTCAGGAAGACAGAAGCGTCGAGCTTCTTCATCTCCGCCTGCACGCGATCGATCTTGCTCTTTGCCTCCTCGCCCGCGTACTTGATATCGTGCACCCAGATCGGCTCATGGCTTCTCTCCGGGCGATCCTTCCAGATATCATCGACAAGGTCGATGTCGGTAATCAGCTTGCCCTTCTTCTTCGCGACAAACTCCTTCAGCTCCTTGCCCGTATTCGTTCCGAGCAGCGGCGCATAGAATGCAAGGGTGCCGCCCTCCGGGAAATGATTCTCCAAGTATTCGACTATGGTCGGCGTACCGGGAACGCCTGCCTTCATCAGCTCAACGCCGCTGTCCTTCAGCTCGATGTTCGCCTGTACGAAGAAACGGCTGTCCGTCCAGAGGAATGCTTCTTTCTCGAGCACCACCAGGGTGCAGGAATCTCCCGTGAACCCACTGATTTTGCGAACGCTCTGATCTCTGGCACTGATTTCCTCACTGCCGTGTGCATCGGAATACGGCTGATAATACACCGTGATTCCACGCTTCTTCATCGCCTCGCGAAGCTGCTTCAGTTCTTCTCTCATATCGGCCTCCTTGTGATTTTCCTGCGCACTCACACCAGCTGAAAGTGTCTGCAGGCATTCCAAATACCATCTTGATCGATCGGGCTTGTAATGTAATCCGCAATCTCCTTGAGTTCCTCCTTGGCATTGCCCATCGCAATGCCGACCCCCGCTTCTTCCAGCATTTCGCTGTCGTTGTAGGAGTCGCCGAAGGCATAGACATCGCTCATCTCCAAGCCGTAATACGCGCAGAGTTTCTTTAGCCCCTCTGCCTTGCTGATGCCTTTTTCAATGATGTCGGCGCCGTAGTTCACGGAGAACATGCGGAGCTGTAGCTCCGGAAAGGCCTGCTCCATGGCTTTTGCCTCTTCCTCCGTGCCGATAAAGTTTACTGTGCGGATATCCCGGGTAAGGAGTGCTCTCGCATCCTTAAACTGCCGTCCGCACTGCCCCCAACGCTTCATCTCCGCCTCGCGGATGCGCTCCGGGTTCAGGTAATAGTCCTCATCCTCTATGGTCACGCCGAAGCCTATGCCGGTCCGCTCCGCATAGTCCATCATCCGCTTCAGGAGACCGCGGTCGATGTAATGCTCAAACAGCACTTTATCACCGACAACGACCTTTGCGCCGTTCTGCTCGACGCGCGCCGCGGCGTTGACCAAGTCAAGATACGGCCTGGAATAATGGGTCGACATATCCCGCCCGGTCGCAAGCACGATGATGTGCCCCCGCTCTCTGAGCGCCCGAAGCGCGCGCTCGGCGCTCTCGGGTATGCTTAGCGTCTGATGATCGTAGAGTGTCTTGTCAAAGTCAAAGGCTATCAGCTTTTTCATAGAAAATAATCCTTTATCGCGCTGACACATGTGCAATTATACCATGTGTTCTTACAAAAAAACAGAGCGGCATCCACACGATTAGCTATTGCAAATAAAGATAACGGTGCAGATGCTGTGACCGTGTAACAAAAAAACAGGAGATTTCGCAATCTCCTGTTTCATTCAAATCGGGGCGACAGGATTTGAACCTGCGACCTCACGGCCCCCAGCCGTGCGCTCTAGTAAACTGAGCCACGCCCCGCAGCACGGCTTTCATTATAGCCAGAGCTTGCTGAAAAAGCAAGCTTTTTCTGCGGGGCGTGTGCAGACAGATTACGGCTGAAGCACCGTGTAGCCCGGCACCTCATAATAACCTGCCGGATCCGCATCCTGACCGAACCAGACATGCGCATACTTGCCGTCAATGCCGACACCCATGGTCTTTAAATCCGACCACATGCCCTGGGTCGTCATGACATCATTGTGCCCCTGAGACCCCTTCCAGGAATCCAGTGCCACATCGGGTGTCATCGCGAGACTGTACCGAGACGAAATCTCAAAGCCGCTGCCCGGATAAGAGGTAAGCTCGCTCGGCTTGCTCCACATATTCGCCGCATACTGATGGTCGGAAGTGTAAACCACCGGTGTCCAGCTGCCGTAGGAAGACCAGCTGTGCAGGTTGCCCTGTATGCCTCTTACATCCACCTGGTTTTCCGGCGTGTGCGCATTGGAATCCGCAACGTGGGTTCTCGCAACTGTGGTCAGAGACTTTGAGAGCGAAAGCTTCGGAAGACCGAGGCTCTCACGGTAGGCATTGATGTCGTAGTAGAGCTTTGCCTCCTTTTCGCTGAGGCCTAAGGCCATCAGCGCGGAGATGACTCTGCCCTCCTCACCGGAAAGCTGCGTTCCCGCTGTAGCACCTGCATTCACGCTGTTTCCGGCATTTCCCGTATTTCCGACACTGCCGCTGTTTGCCGCATTACCCGCATTGCCGACGTTTCCCGTGTTCGCCGCAGTTCCGGTATTTCCCGCCGCCGTGTCGCCGCCGTAGGAAAGGCCCGAACCGCCGCTGCCGCCGCGGGAACCGCCTCCTCCGCCGCCGCCTCTTCTGCCGCGGCTGCTTCCGCCTCCTCCGCCACCGCCGCTTCTTCTCTTTCCCGCCGTGCTGCTCTTACTCACATGAAGTGAAGCTCTCTTCCCCTCAATCCACTTTCCCGTCTCGTCGACATAGTAGCCGTCGGGGGTCACGGTGCTCACCAACATGGCGCCGTCGGCACCGACATAGTAATTTCCGATCCAGCGGCTCTCGGCCATGTAGCCGATGCCGTCAAAGTAATACCACTTATTGTTGATGAGTTTCCACGTAGCGGTCGGATAGGAACCGTTTGCCTCCTCATACCACCAGCCCCTGTCATTGCGCTTCCACTGCGCCGTTGCCGCCATCGACGGAATCACGAGGCAGGCGGAAATCGCCGCGACCGATGCGGCACACACAAACTTCCGTAGCAATTTCATAAGCACCCCCAAAATAGAAAACTGTGGTTTCAATACCCTTAACTCTTACTTTACCATTCTACCGACAACGGGTTCAAGCCTTTCGCTTGTTTTCCGATTTATTTTCGGACATTCTTTGTTTTTCTCCCGACTCGGCCTATAAAATCCTAGTTCAAGCGATGATATCTCCATATTTTGCGCTTCGTTTCATTTTGTTTCGGACTCTTGCCTTCCTTTTCAATGCCATTTTCGATTCTTTACCGTTTCTGTTTTCGATTCCCCTCCTTTTGTCCGAGCGGGTGACAAGGCGAACTAAATTGAAAAAAAGAGCCGCTCCCCCCCGTGAGAAGGTTGCGACTCTTTGTGTTTTACAGGTGAATAAATTCGATGAGCAAAAGCCACGCGAGTCCGTAGTAGGTCACAACGCCGACCAAGTCGGTAATGGTTGTGATCAGGGGACCGGAAGCCGCTGCCGGGTCGATGTGAATGTGCTTGAAGAAAATCGGAACCGCAGTACCGACCAAGCTCGAAATCAACATTGCGACAACCAGAGATACACCGATGCAGCCCGAGATTGCGAACGCATAGTGAACCGGCATGCCCTTGAAAACGGTGACATAGAGACCCACGCCGACAAAGGCGAGGAGGCCCAAAATGATGCCGTTCAAAGTACCGACATTGACTTCCTTGGTGAGAAGCTTTAACTTCTGCTTCGGGGTGAGCTGATCGTCCATGAGAGCACGAATCGTGACTGCGAGGGACTGGGTACCTACGTTACCTGCCATGTCGAGAATCAGCGACTGGAAGGCCATGACAATCGTGAGCTGCGCGACCACGCCCTCAAAGAGGCCTACCACGCTCGAGACGACCATACCGAGACCGAGGAGCAGAATCAGCCAGGGGAGACGCTTCTTTGATACTCATGCGGAGCGGCTCGTTCAAATCCTCCTCGGCGGAGAGACCTGCCAACTTTGCGTAGTCCTCTCCCATCTCATCGCCGACCACTTCCGCGATTTCCTGCGAGGTGATGGCACCGAGGATATGGTTATCGGAAGAAAGAACCGGAATACTTTCCTCGTAATAATCGCGGATAATCCAGAGGCAGTCCTCAATGCGCTCATCGGCGTAAACATAGGGGAACTGCGTCATAATAATGTCCGAGAGCTCGGTGTCTCTGCGGGCAATGATCAAATCCTTTAAATTGATGGCACCGTAAAAGACGCCCTGCGGATCCAAAACATAAATCACGGAGATGTTGTCGTGCTCCTCCGCCTGTTCGACGAGGGATTCATACCCTCCCGAACGGTCATATTGCTGTACAGCCAGACAAAGTTCGTCGTCATGCGGCTTGCGATCAAATCCTCGTCGAAGGAAGCAAGGCTCTGCAGCTTTGCTCTGGACTCCGGATCCATGAGTTCAAGCCACTCCTTCTTCTTTACGGAATCGCTCTCCTTCATCAAGTCGACGGCAACGTCCGGCTCCATTCTGGTCAGGACACTCGCCGCACGGTGCAGGCTCATCTCCCCCAGATACTTATCGGCGTAATCGCTGTGCTCTAACACTTCCGCGAGCGCTTCATCGCTCTGCAGACGATAAAAACGCTCTCTCTCTTCTAAGGTAATCTCATCCAGCGCTGCGGCCAAATCGCTCGCATGGTATTCATCGAGCTCATCTCGCATAATCTTCGGGGACTTTCTTCCGCGGAGAATTTCCAGAATTTCCTGCTGGAGTTCTTCACGGTTCTTCATGCCCTTTTCTCCCATACTCTCTCCTCTCTCTTCACCTGAACCGACAAGGCAGTTCGCCGACGGGTTGCGCACTGACAGCTAAACCGGAGGCGCGGCGAACAGGAGAGAGCGGCACAAAGCCCCTCACTACTTTCGGAATTCCAAAAGGTTCCCGGGCTGCCTGTGAGCGCAAATCCCGTGAAACACCCTGTTCGCAGCGGTTCTACTTCGCCCTCCACCATCACTGTCACTCATCCCGGTCACCTCCTTCTTCTATGTAAATGTATACCATTGAAACTATAACATTCCGCCTTTTTGATTTCAAGGAAAAGCTGTGTTCAAAAAAAGACAGTTTTGTACGGAAAAAGCCACTTCCGCTGTATCTTTACCGTAGTTCTTATGTTATGATGCTCTACATGATAAACAAGGGGGGCGTCACTATGGAACTCGACAAAAAACATTCGGAACATAAGGCTCTGCTCTCGCAGCTTCTCGGTGCCACCGTCGGCGCACTGATTTATGCGGCTGCGACCAACTGGTTTATTGTTCCTGCCAAGCTCTACTCCGGCGGTCTCTTCGGTGTATGCCAGCTGATTCGTACCGGTTTGGTCTCACTCTTACACCTCAACACCGGAAATTTTGATATCGCCGGTATTATTTACTACTGCGTCAACTTTCCGGTGCTCTTGATTTCGATGCGCGCCATCGGCAAAAAATTCTTTTGGAAAACGCTGTTCACGACCACGCTGATTTCGTTCTTCCTCTCCGTGATTCCCGTGGTACACGTGATGGACGATATGCTCTCCACCTGCATTGTCGGCGGACTGGTCTCCGGCTTCGGCCTCGGTATTATGCTTCGAAACGGCGCATCCGCGGGCGGCATGGATGTCATTGCGCTGTTGCTCATCAAGTGGAAAAAGGATTTCAGTGTCGCAAAGGTCGGTATCGGCGTAAACGTTGTGCTCTACGGCATCTGCCTCTTCCTCTTCAACGCGCAGACCGTTATCTATTCTCTGATTTGCACGGCTGTCTGCACGGTCGCCGAAGACAGAATGCACACCCAGAACATCAACGTTCTGGTCACGATTATCACAAAGAGCAAGGACAACTCGCTCGAAGCCGCGATTCTGAAGCAGCTCGGCCGCGGTGTCACGACCTGGGGCGCGCACGGCGCTTACACGAACGAAGAGACCCGCGTTCTTTTCTGTGCGGTCTCGAAGTACGAGGTGCGACAGCTCAAGTCCGTCATCTACGCAATCGATCCGCAGGCCTTTGTCGTCATCAACGAGAAGGTAAGCATTGAGGGACACTTTGTAAAGCGTCTCGCGTAAGTTGTTCGGAAACACGAAAGCGAGTCATGTCAATGCATGACTCGCTTTTCTATGCGTCAGGTTTACTTTTTCAAGACGAAGCGGACAAAAGAGTTGTCGGCGCTGTTAACTCAAAAAAGAGCCGTGCCGACGCACAGCTCTTTCTCTTTACTTCATCAATTCCGCGCTTCTCTCTCAGCCCGCGGCGCTCTTCTGCTCGAGGCGGCGACGTATCGCAAGCATCTTCTCGTCGGTATCCGCGATGATATCCGCGCAGGCGCGGAGTTCCTCCGAGATTTCCTCGGCATCGGGGATTTCCTTCTTGTACTTGAGTTCGTGGTCAAGACTCGCCCAGAAATCCATGGCGATTGTGCGTATCTGTATTTCCACCCGGATAAAGCTCTTCTGTTCGGAGAAATAGACCGGAACTTCCGCAATAATATGGTAGGAGCGGTAGCCGTTGTCCTTCGGATTCTTGATGTAATCCTTAATCTGAAGAACGCGCACATCGTCCTGACGCATCATCATCCCCGCAATCGCATAGATATCGTCCACAAAGGAACAGATGACACGTATACCGGCAATGTCGTCCAGATTATCCTGCATGGCCTGCAGGGTCAGCGGATAGCCCTTGCGCTTTAATTTCTCGACAATGCTCCGCGGCTGCTTGACCCGCGACTTGATCATCTCAATGGGATTTCTTTGATTTCGCACCGAAAGCTCATCGTTTAAAACTTCCAGCTTGGTCTTAACTTCCCGTATGGCACAACTGTACATCATCATGGCATCCTGAAACTGCTGCGCCCATGCGACCATGCTCTCCGGAACCTGGAATTCGCCCGGGGCACGGAGTATGGATTGCTCAAGTTCGCTGTTCGGATTGCCGCCTCTTGTCATCACTCTGCCTTCTTATCTCCCGTCACTGCGGCAACCGCATCGTCAAGCCACGGTGCCGTGAGGGTTTCAACCTTACCCGCATCGACCGCCGCGGCAATTGCGGAGTCAATCGGTGCCTTTGCAAGCACTTTGAGTCCGTGACCTGCCGCAACTTCATCGATGTGGCTCTCGCCGAAGACCGCATGGGGCTTCCCGCAGTCCGGGCAATTGTAGTAACTCAGATTCTCAACGAGGCCGAGAATCGGAACATCCATCTGACGCGCCATGTTGACGGCCTTTTCAACGATCATCGACACCAGTTCCTGCGGGCTTGTCACCACAACTATCCCCTCGACCGGCAGCGACTGGAACACCGTGAGCGGCACATCGCCGGTGCCCGGCGGCATGTCGACAAAGAGATAATCGACATCTCCCCAGTAAACATCGGTCCAGAACTGCTTCACGACACTCGCAATCATGGGACCGCGCCAGATGAGCGGCTCCGTGTCATCGTCAAGCAACAAATTCGAGCTCACAATCTTGATGCCGCTCTCGGTCTCCGCGGGAACCATAAGGTTCTCGCGAGAATGCAGACTCTGTCCGTCCACGCCGAAGGCCTTCGGAATCGAGGGGCCGGTGATATCCGCATCGAGTATACCGACGCGATAGCCCGACGCACTGACGCGGGAAGCGAGTAGGCTTGTGACGAGCGACTTACCGACGCCGCCCTTGCCGCTCATAATCGCAATCACATGGCAGATATTGCTGTTTTCGTTGCTCGGAATCTGAAAATTCGGCTTCGGCGGCTCCGGCATACCGCCGTGATTACAGTTACATGCTTCAGACATAATTCACCTCTCCGGAGCCTGGCTCCGCTTTATTTATAAATTTAAGACGAGTTCAGTCTACAACATTCCAAAGCAATCCGCAAGCAGTGGCAAGTCTGCCCTCCTTTGTGGTATACTGTCCGCGAAGAAGTTCCAGATGATTTTGCGGCGCAATACTTAGTCACTGCAAACTGTCAGAAAAGGAGAAGTTATGCATCAGGCAATTCAGATGAGCGATACGCTCTGGTATCTCGGATCCAGCGACCGTAGACTCGCTAAGTTTGAGAACTGCCACCCGGTTCCGCTCGGCATTTCCTACAATTCTTACTTGGTTATGGACGAGAAGACCGTCCTGCTCGATACCGTAGATCACGCAATTTGCGGGGTATTCCTCGAAAACATCAAGGCTGTGCTGAACGGCCGTCCGCTCGACTACATCATCGTAAACCACATGGAGCCGGATCACTGCGCTACGCTCGCCGAAGTTCTGCTCCGCTACCCGGAGGCTACGGTTGTGGGCAGTGCAAAGACCCATGCGATGATCAAGCAGTTTTTCGGAGATCTCAATCTGCAGGGCAAGGTCATGCAGGTCAAGGAGAATGATACGCTCTCGACCGGTCGCCACAACTACCGCTTTATTCTGGCGCCCATGGTGCACTGGCCGGAAGTCACCGTCACCTATGACGAGACCGATAAAATTCTTTTCTCTGCGGATGCCTTCGGCACCTTCGGTGCGCTCTCCGGCAACCTGTATGCGGATCAGCTGAATTTCGGCGACTTTGAACTCTCCGAGATGCGCCGCTACTACTCGAACATTGTCGGCAAATACGGCGTGCAGGTGCAGGCGCTCTTAAACAAGGCAGCGGGCCTCGACATTCAGATGATTTGCCCCTTGCACGGTCCCGTGTGGCGCGTCGCAAACAAGATTCAGTGGCTCATTGAGAAGTACTCCCGCTGGGCAACCTACCGCCCCGAAGACAACGAAGTGGTTATCTTCTACGCTTCGATTTACGGCGGCACCGAGAATGCCGCGGAGGTGCTTGCAAACGCCCTTGGCGAGCGTAAGATTAAGAACATCAAAATGTACGATGTCTCCGTGACCGATGTCTCCTACCTGGTCTCCGAGGCCTTCCGCGCAAGCCACCTGGTCTTTGCTTCCGCGACTTACAACAACGAGATTTTCCCCTACATGGAGGGACTGCTCCGCGAGCTCGCGGCACACAATTTGCAGAACCGCTCGATTGCCCTCGTGGAGAACGGCTCCTGGGCGCCGGTATCCGGCAAGAAGATGAGCGAACTCTTCTCTTCGATGAAGAACATGAACTTCCTGCAGGACACGGTCACCTTAAAGTCCCGCGGTCATGAGGAGCAGCGCTTACAGTTGCTCGCGCTTGCGGACACGCTCGCCGAGTCCGTCTTTGCCTCCGAGCACCGCTGAGCCTCTCTCCGCTCCGCATCCCGCTTTGAGTAGGAGCAGCCGCAGTAATCCTGGCGGTAAAGCCCGTGCTCTTTCGATAGCTCCGTCGAGCGGAGAAAACCGTTTTTCTTTTTAAAATCAGAGGGCAGGAAGGCAACCCCTTCCTCCGCACCGACGCGCTCCCCGATTGCGTTCAGCCGGGGGGCGCTTTTCATCGGCGAAATCGTGAGGCTGGTCGTAAAATAGTCAAAACCGCCCGCCTTGGCAGCCTTGGCGCTCTCGCGGAGGCGAAGCTCAAAGCAAATGCCGCAGCGCTCACCGCCCTCCGGATCCGTTTCGTGCCCGCGCACCGCTTCGTGAAAGCGCTCCGGATTGTACTCTCCCTCGAGAAATCCGACCGGGCGCGGCAAATCCATTTCCCGGAGTAGGCGCTGCTCCTCCTCGGCGCGCCGGTGGTATTCCTCCGGGTCGTCGATGTTCGGATTACAAAAAAAGACGGTCACATCAAAATGCGGTGCCAGGCTTTCCAGACAAAAAGAAGAGCAGGGCGCGCAGCAGACGTGAAGAAGAAGCTTCGGGACAAGTCCCGAAGCTTCGTTTTTTCGGACCAAGAGGTCCTGTTCTCTCTGATAATTTCTCTGATTCATAAAAAGTCTCGAATTCTCTTGGATCTCACCGGGTTTCTGAGCTTTCTGAGCGCCTTTTGCCTCAATCTGGCGGATGCGCTCTCTGGTCACCTTGAACTCTCTGCCGACTTCCTCGAGCGTGCGCGGATGGCCGTCCTCAAGACCGAAGCGAAGCACGATGACCTGACGCTCTCTCTCCTTGAGGTCGCCGAGCAGTGCATCGATGTGCTCGCGCAGCATGACGGACTCCACATTGTCCTCCGGGGTCAACACGTTGTTGTCCGCGACAAAGTCGCCGAGGTTCGAATCGTCCTCCTCGCCGATCGGCGTCTCGAGCGAAGCAGGCTCTCGCGCTATCTGCATGATTTCCATGACCTTTTCCTCGGTCATGTCGAGCGCCTTTGCGAGTTCCGCGACACTCGGCTCGTAGCCGAGCTCCAGCGTCAGCTTGCGCTGCATCTTGCTCATTTTATTGATGGTCTCGACCATGTGCACCGGCACGCGTATGGTTCTCGCCTGATCTGCGAGTGCGCGTGTCACGGACTGGCGTATCCACCAAGTTGCGTAGGTCGAGCTTAAAAGCCCTTCTCGGGATCGAACTTCTCGACGCCCTTGATGAGACCCAGGTTGCCCTCCTGCACAAGGTCCAGGAAGCTCATACCGCGCCCCGTGTAGCGCTTTGCGATGCTGACCACGAGACGGAGGTTCGCCTCGATCAGCTTCTTCTTCGCCTTCTCATCGCCGGCCTGCTTTCTTCGCGCGAGTTCCATCTCTTCTTCCGCAGTGAGCAGCGGCACGGTTCCGATCTCCTTTAAATACATGCGGACCGGGTCTTCGGTGCCGACACCTTCCAGGAGCTCCACGGGGTTCAGATTGATCTCTTCTCCCTCGATTTCTCGCCGTTTTCATCCTCGTTGTCAAGGTCGTCATCGAGATCCAGGTCGATCCCCAAGAGGACATCTCCCCCCTTATCGACCTTTTCCAAATCTTCCGGCGGCTCTTCCTCACGGTGATGCTGCACCTCGATGTTGTTGGCCTCGAGATAGCTGTAGATATGCTCTATGCCCTCGGGACTCAGCTGGTAATCCTGAAAATAGTCGTTGATTTCATCGACATCCAGCTTGGAATCCTTGTTCTTGGCTTGCTCGACCAACTGCAGCAATCCCTGCATGAGCTCCTGCTCGCGAATTTCCCGCTTCTCGGCCTCCGCTTTCTTGCCGCCCTTTGCGCTCTTCTTTTCCGTTCTCTTCTCTTCTGCCATTTGGATTCATCCTCCTGTTCTTGCTCCGCTGAAGATACGAAACTTAAATATAGCCGTAAATCCCGCGCACACTGACCTCACCGCTCCGAACCGCCGTGAGACTTTGATCTTCACGCCGCACCAAGAGCTCTCCGCCCTCCGTAATGCCTTCCGCAACGCCGCAATACTCGCCGTCGGGGTCCAGAACGCGCACTTCTCTGCCCCGGTTCGCAAGCAGCGCCTCGTAGCGCTCCTTTAAAGCCGTGAAGCTGCCTTTTTCCTCAAACAGCTTCTCATAGCGCGCAAACTGCTTCCAGACAGCGGCAATGATGGGCGTGCGCGCGGTCTCCTTGCCCTGTTCGATGGCGAGCGAAGTCGCAACCTCGCGTATTTCCTCCGGAAAGCTATTCGTATTCACATTGATGCCGATGCCGATGACCACAAATTCGATGCGGTCCAAATCCGTACTCATCTCCGTGAGTATACCCGCGACCTTTTTTCCGCGCACCACGACATCGTTCGGCCACTTGATGGCCGCCTCGAGGCCGGTTGCTTCGCGTATGCCGTCCGTCACCGCAAGTGCCGTGACCAAGGTAAGCATGGAGGCGCGCTCCGGACGGAGCTTCGGGCGCAGTAAGAGCGACATCCAGATGCCGCTGCCGGGCGGTGAACTCCAATTTCTGCCCCGACGCCCCCTTCCCGCGGTCTGCTCCTCCGCGACAAACAGCGTGGGCCCTTCGTCACCCTCTCCGGCGGCGCGCTTCACTTCCAGATTGGTCGAGTCGGTCTGCTGCAAAAAGACCCAGCGCTTCAAAAACCGCTGATCGCCGAAGGCCTCGTCAAGAGAGGCCTGACTCAGCAAATATCCTGTATTCCGCAATAGGTATCCTCGATTCTGTCTCGCTTCAATGGTATAGCCCTCATCCCGCAGCTTTGCGACCGCCTTCCAGACGGCTGTCCGTGTCACATGAAAGCGCTCGCAGAGCGCCTGACCGGAGCAGTAATCGCCTGCGTCGAGCAGGGCCTTTAAGATATCATCCTTTAACAAGGCTTCACCTCAGAGCATGACAACCGCGCTGATTGCGCAGAGCATGAGGAGCAAGAGCCCCAGAAAAATAATTGCAAACGCGGTTCCCCTTTTCCGGTGCGCCCGTCCGAGCGCCGAGAGGCGCACCAGACCGTTTGCAAGGGCCAGAAGTCCCGCCAGACCGAAAAATCAGGGAGAAAAAGAGCGGATGCTCTTCCGGCGACAAAAAAAGGCGAAAACAGCCAGCACCGTGACCGCAATCCCGACAAAAGACATGCAGAGCATCCAGTAAAAAGCTGTTCTGCGCCGTCATGCTTCCCTTCATGCACGCTCCTTTCTTCTCTGTCTCGCGCGCTCATAGAGTAAAATCGATGCGGCAACCGCCGCATTTAAGGACTCCACCTGCCCGAGCATGGGAATGTGAATGCTCTGATTTGCCGCGGCAATCGCTTCCTCGCTGAGCCCGGCCGCCTCATTGCCGATTAAGAAGGCGGTCTTCTCCGGATACTCTATGCTGTCATAGGGCACGGAGGCCTGAAGAGCCGCCGCATAGAGGCGTATGCCTTCCCGCGCAAGCGTTAGGAGTGCCTCCCGAAAGTCGTCGACATAGACCACCGGAATGCGGAATATGCTGCCCATGGTCGCGCGCACCAGCTTCGGATTGTAGACATCCACCGTACCGCGGTTTGCGAGTATCGCGGAGAGACCCGCGCCCTCGCCCGCGCGAAGCATGGTTCCGAGATTTCCCGGGTCCTGCAAGCTCTCGACCGCAAGAAAACAACTCGCGCCGCCCTTCAAAACTTCCTCGAGACTCTTTCGCTGCATGCGGACCAGTGCAAGCACGCCCTGCGGCGTCTTCGTGTCCGACATCTTCGCAAAAATATTGTCTGCGACCGTCTCCGCCTTGAGCGCCTCTATTTTATCCCGAACTTCCCCCTCGGCGCGCGCCGCAAAACTCTCGCTCACATAGAGCTCTTCGATTTCCGCTGCGGGTGCTTCCAGGAACATGCGGACCCCCTCAATCGGGAAGAGTCCCCGCTCCGCGCGGAGAGAGGCCTTGTCAAAGAGCGCCCGCACTTCCTTCACTTTTTTATTGGCCGGCGAAGTAATCATAGGGCCTCCGCCTCTTCGAGCCAGATACGGCTCACCGCATCCGAGGGCATGCGGAGATCGCCGCGCGGCGAGACCGCAACACTGCCCGTCTTCGGACCGTCCGGCAGACAGGAGCGTTTAAACTGCTGCGTGAAGAAACGGCGGAGGAAGGTAAGGAGCCATTTTTTGACGGTCGCCCCGTCATAGACGCCCGCAAACGCGCGGCTGGCAAGGCGGTATATTTTCCGCGGGCTGCTGCCGTAGCGCAGCATCTGAAACAGGAAGAAGTCGTGGAGCTCGTAGGGGCCCACCAAATCTTCTGTCTTTTGGCTGATGACGCCGTCCTTCGGCGGCAAAAGCTCCGGGCTCACCGGTGTATCGAGAATGTCGAGTAAGACCTCGCGGAGTTTTCCGCTCGCAAGGCCGGCCTCGTGCTCTACGAGTACGCGCACCAAGGTCTTCGGCACCGAGACATTGACCGCGTACATCGACATGTGGTCGCCGTTATAGGTGGCCCAGCCGAGTGCCAGTTCCGAGAGGTCTCCGGTTCCGATCACCAGGGCATTGTCCCGGTTCGCGATGTCCATGAGCACCTGGGTGCGTTCGCGCGCCTGGGCGTTCTCATAGGTGATGTCATGCTTTTCGGGGTCCTGCTTGATGTCCTTAAAGTGCTGTAACACGGCTTCGCGTATCGAAATCTCCTCGAGGCTTGTCCCGAGTGCCGCCGCGAGTTCGCAGGCATTTCGGTAGGTTCTGTCCGTGGTGCCGAAGGCCGGCATGGTAATCGTCTCAATGCCGCTCCGCGGAAGGCCGAGCGCATCAAAGCTCCGCACCGCAACCAGGAGAGCAAGGGTCGAATCAAGTCCGCCCGAAAGCCCCAGCACAGCGCGGGAGCCGTGAATGTGGTCCAGGCGCTTTTTCAAACCGAGCGACTGTATCCGAAGGATTTCCTCGCAGCGCTCCGCGCGCGCCTCGGGCTCCGCCGGCACAAAGGGCGCCGGATTCACCTTCCGCGTGAGTTCGGTCTCCGTGAGACGAAGGTCAAAGTCGATGTCGCAGTACAAATTCGACTCGCTGTCTCTCCCGGGATAACTACTCTGCCGTCTTCTTAAGAAAAGGATTTTTTTCAGATCCAGTTCCGAGGCAACGACTGTATTCGTAAGTAAAGGGCGACTCCGCAGAACTTCTCCCGCCTCCCGCAATCAAGTTATGGGCGCTGAACACAAGGGTCCTGCGTCGATTCGCCTTCGCCGGCGCTCGCGTAGACATAACCCGCGAGCAGCTTGCTGCTCTGTGCCTTGACAAGCTCCCGCCGCGCCTTCCGCTTTCCGGCGAGGCGCGTTCGAAGCCGAGCAGTTCACGATCAGCGTAGCCCCTGCCGTACAGAGATCGATGGAGGGCGCATTCGGCACCCAGAGATCCTCACAGATCTCAACGCCGATTTTGAGCTCCGGCAGGCTCTCGCAGGAAAAGAGCAATCGCGCGCCAAAAGGCAGCCGCTCCCCGAAGAGCGGCACCAAAACCGGTGCTTCAAAGCCCGGCGTAAAGTAGCGTCGCTCGTAAAACTCGCCGTAATTCGGAATGTGCAGCTTCGGCACAAGACCGAGCAACTCCCCTTTTGAAAGACCGCGACCGCATTGTAAAGTCGGTTCTCAAATGCAAAAGGCAGACCGACAAAGCAAAGTACTTCGCTGTCCGCCGTGTTATGCAGCAGCTGCCGCAACTCCCGGAGCACCGCTTCCTGCAGCGCGTCCTGCAAAAACAAATCCCCGCAGGTGTAGGCGCTCAGCGCGAGCTCGGGGAACACCAGTACCTTGGTTCCCCGAGCCGCTTCGCTCCGAATGATGGTCTCGATTTTCTCCCGGTTGTAAGCGGGGTCTGCAACCCGCACGGAAGGCGTCGCGGCTGCGACGCGGAAAAGCTCGTCTCATGCCTTCTTCTCACTCCCATCGCCCGGCGTTGCCACCGAAGCGGTCTCCTTTAAAGCGGTCACCAGTCCCGCCAAATTCTGAATGTCGGACGGAATCACGATCTTGGTCGCTCTGCCGTCCGCGACGCGGGTCAAAGCATCCAGACCGCGGAGACGCAACACAGCCTCATCGGCACCCGCCTCGCGAATCAGACGGATACCCTCTGCCTCTGCCTCCTTGACGGCGCGAATTGCCTTTGCCTGACCTTCCGCCTCCTGAATCTTTCTCTCCTTCTCTGCCTCTGCGCGGAGAATCGCGGTCTGCTTCTCTGCCTCCGCATTCAGGATAGCCGCCTCCTTGTTACCCTGCGCGTTCAGGACCGCGGACTCCTTCTTACCCTGTGCCAGGGTGATGAGCTCACGCTTCTCGCGCTCTGCCTTCATCTGCTTCTCCATGGCTTCGCGAATCGCATCCGGCGGAAGAATGTTCTTCAGCTCGACACGGTTTACCTTGATGCCCCAGGGATCGGTCGCGACATCCAGCTGAGCGCATCTCGGTGTTGATGGTCTCACGGGAGGTCAGCGTGGTATCGAGGTCCATGGAACCGATGATATTACGAAGCGTGGTCGCCGTCAGGTTCTCGATTGCGGAAATCGGGTTCTCGACACCGTAGGCATAGAGCTTCGGCTCGGTAATCACAAAAAGACAACAGGTCGATGCGCATCGTAACATTATCCTTCGTAATCACGGGCTGCGGCGGGAAGTCCGCCACCTGCTCCTTCAGGTTGACGCGCTTTGCAATGCGATCCACAAAGGGAATCTTAAGGTGTACACCCGCATCCCAAGTCGAGTGGTAACGTCCCAGCCGCTCGATGATAAGAGCCTGTGCCTGCGGCACAATGCAAATACCGTTAACGAGAATCGCGAGAAACAGAACCAACAGAATAACACCCGGTATAAACGGCATACTTTTCCTCCTTTTTTTGAGAAAATACTCCAATTGTTTTCGTTTCAGTATACCATAATTCGGCCTGTTTGCTTGCCAAAGCGTTTTTTTCCTGCTATTCTAAATCCCGAGTGAATTACTAGGAAATATTGGCAAGCAAAAGCTTGGAAGGAGTTGTCATGAAAATATCCACAAAGGGGCGCTACGCGCTTCGCCTGATGATGGAATTTGCGAGACAGCCGGAGCAAGTCACGCGTTTAAAAGATGCCGCCGCAAAGCAGGAGCTCTCGGAAAAGTATCTGGAGCAGATTGTGTCCGTGCTGAGCAAAGCGGGTTTCGTGAAGAGCATACGGGGCGCTCAGGGCGGCTATCTCCTGACCCGCGCACCCGAAAGTTACTCGGTCGGCGACATCTTACGCCTGACCGAGGGCAATATGGCACCGGTCATTTGTCTCGGGCAGGACTCGGTTTCCTGCGATCTCGCCGAACGATGTGTATCCCGCTCCGTCTTTTCGCGCATTGAGGATGCGGTCAATGAGGTGATCGACAACATCAGCCTCGCCGATTTGCTGAACGAGGAGGAGAAGCTATCCCACAGTACGGCTCCGCTTCCCGAGGATGCGCACCGCCGCTGTCAAGGCGCTCGCTGAGCGCGACTCTGCAGACAGAAAAGGCACCCGACCTAGGTCGGGTGCTTTTTCCGTTTCGGCGCTCATCATTCAGCATTTCATTTCCGGGCATTTTCGCGTATTCTTTCAGCGATTTTTCAGTCCTTGCTATCTTCCGCGCGCTTCGGCTCTTCCGCCTCCAGCGCCGCAAGGAATTTCTCGACACTCACGTACTTCACGCAGAGCGCAAAGAGTTCCGCCGCGATGCGCAAATCGTTGAGGGGCGGGAAGGAGGGCGCAATGCGGATGTTTGAGTCGTGCGGATCCTTGCCGCCCGGCCAGGTCGCACCGGCACCGGTCATAACCACACCTGCCTTGGCGCAGCGGGATACCACCTTCTTTGCACAGCCGTCGAGAGTGTCGAAGGAGATAAAGTAACCGCCCTTCGGATTGGTCCAAGTGCCGATGCCGAGACCGCCGAGTTCGCGCTCCAGAATCTCCTCGACCATCTCGAACTTAGGACGCAGGATATCCGCGTGCTTTCTCATGTGCTCGACCATGCCGTGGATATCCTCGAAGAAGCGGACGTGGCGCAGCTGGTTCACCTTGTCGTGCCCTATGGTCTGCACTCGGAGTTGCTTCTTGATGTCATCGAGATTGTTCAGCGAGGAAGCGAGCGCTGCGATGCCGGAGCCCGGGAAGCTGACCTTCGAGGTCGAAGCAAACTTATAGACAAGGTCCGGATTGCCCGCGCGCTTGCACTCCGCGAGTATCTCAATGATGGTATCCTGATCGTGGTCATAGAGGTGATGAATCGTGTAGGCATTGTCCCAGTAAAGACGGAAATCCTTGGCCGCGGGCTTTAAACGTGCCAGACGGCGCACGGTCTCGTCCGAATACGAATTTCCGGTCGGGTTCGAATACTTCGGGACGCACCAAATTCCCTTGATAGACTCATCCTCCGCGACCAGCTTCTCGACGATATCCATGTCGGGACCGGTCGGCAGCATGGGCACCGGGACGTTCTCAATGCCAAAGTACTCGGTGATCGCAAAGTGACGGTCGTAACCCGGCACAACGCAGAGGAATTTCACCTTGTCCAGTTTGCACCAGGGAGTCGCTCCCATCACACCGTGCGTATAGCAGCGGGAAATCGTGTCGTACATGACGTTTAAGCTCGAGTTTCCGTAGAGTATGATGTGGTCGTAGGGCACTTCCATCATATCTCCCATGAGCTCCAGGGCCTCGGGGATGCCGGTCAATACGCCGTAGTTGCGGCAGTCCGTGCCGTCTTCGGAGCGAAGCTCACTGTCCTCGTTCAACACCGCCATCATTCCCATCGAGAGGTCCAGCTGTTCCGTACAGGGCTTGCCGCGGCTCATATCGAGCTTCAGGGCCATGGCCTGCATTTCCTTGTACTTTGCCTTGAGCTCCTTCTTTAAGCCCAGCAATTCTGCCTTGGTCAACTCTGCGTATGGTTTCATCGCCGCTCCTTTCGGGCTATGTTAATATTTTCACAAAATTCTAGCACTGATTTGCCTTTCGCGCAAGTCCCTTCGTTTATGCACGCGAATAAATATTCCGAATATCCTCATACGCCAAGACGCGGAAGGAACCGATGCTGCGGCTCTTCTGATAGCTGCACTCGTCCGTAAAGGCCAGAATTTCTTCTTCGCTCGCCGCATGACCGAGGAGTTCGCCGAGGCGTATCGGCATGCCGAGCGAAGCAAAGAACTCCTCCGTCGCCCGTATTCCGGCCTCGATGCGCTCCTCTTCCGTGCCCTCCGTAATGCCGTAGACCTTTTCCGCAAAGCGGACAAAGCGCGCGGGATTCGCATCCTTTACATAGCGCGCCCAGGCAGGGAAAACCGCCGTCAGTGTCGCGCCGTGAGTGTAGTCGCCGATTGCCGAGAGCGCCATGCCGAGCTGGTGGCAGGACCAGTCGCCGTCGCGGGGCGTATCGCCTTTCGAGCCCTATGCCGGTCAGGCCGACATGGGAGACGGAACCGCACCACATGAGCTCGCTCATCGCCTCGTAATCCTGCGGATTCTTGACCGCAATCGGACCGAAGTGCACCACATCCCGGAGTAAGCCCTCCGCAATCTCATCGCTCAGGTGATTGCCGAGTATGGGCGTAAAATAGCGTTCCGCCGTGTGCATAAAGATATCCGCGGCGCCCGCGCCGATCTGCCATACGGGCAGCGTCATTGTGAGCTCCGGATTCAAAATCGCAAACTTCGGGCGGTTAAAGTCGGTCGTGATACCCCGTTTCGTGGGCTGCGGGAGCGTATCGTTTGTGAGCACCGCGGAATTGCTGGTCTCGGAGCCCGCTGCCGAAATGGTGAGAATCACACCGATCGGGAGGCTCGCCTCCACCTTTCTCCCGGTCCAGAACTCCCAGATATCGCTGCCGGGCGCCGCGACGGTATGCGCGACCCCCTTTGCCGTGTCAATCACGGAACCGCCGCCGACGGCCAAGATAAAGTCCGCCTGAAAGGCTCTCGCCTCCTCGACCATGCGGCGCGCGGTCGAAACCAGGGGGTTCGGCACCACACCGCCGCTCGACAGTACGCTGAGGCCGGCTGCACGCAGGTTTTCTTCTATCCGCGCGAGGAGACCGCTCTTCTTTGCCGAGTTGCCGCCGTAAATCACGAACACCCGCTTGCCGCCGTAACGCTGTACAAGCTCTGCCGCTCTCGTCTCTTCGCCGCGTCCGAATACGATTTCCGTCGGCGCATAATAAACAAACTTCTGCATGTTTCTCCTCCTTTGCTGTGATGTTGTTTCCTAAAACCGGCATTTGCGACCGAAGACGACGCCCCGGGTTCGCTCTCCCGGGCCGTTTTTCCGCGATGATTCGACTTATGCCTTTAAAAGCTTCACAAAATTCTTTTTGCCGCGCTTTAAGAGCTTGCCCTCGCCGGCAAAGAAATCCGGCTCATAGCTCGTCGCGATGTCCTTTACACTCTCGCCGTCCATGGTGACGCCGCCCTGCTGAACATTGCGTCTCGCCTCGGAGCGGGAGGCCGCGAGACCTGCCTTCACGAGCAGGCTCAAAATATCCGCCTTGCCCTCGCTAAAATCCGCATCCGAAAGTTCCACGGTCGGGACATTCTCGGAAGCCGCACCGCCCGCAAAGAGTGCCTGTGCGCCCTCGCGCGCCTTCTTGGCCTCCTCTTCGCCGTGCACAAGCGTCGTGAGCTCATATGCGAGGATATCCTTTGCTTCGTTCAGCTTAGCGCCCTCCCAGCGATCCATCTCGTCGATCTTCTCGAGCGGCAGGAAGGTCAGCATGCGAAGGCACTTTAACACATCCTGATCGCCGACATTTCTCCAGTACTGGTAGAAGGCAAAGGGCGAGGTCTTGTTCGGATCCAGCCAGACCGCACCGCCGACGGTCTTACCCATCTTCTTGCCCTCGGAGTTTAAGAGGAGGGTGATGGTCATGGCGTGCGCATCCTTGCCGAGCTTGCGGCGAATCAGCTCCGTGCCCGCGAGCATATTGGACCACTGATCGTCGCCGCCGAACTGCATGTTGCAGTGATAGCGCTGAAAGAGCTCGTAGAAGTCATAGCCCTGCATGAGCATATAGTTAAACTCGAGGAAAGAGAGTCCCTTCTCCATGCGGTTCTTATAGCACTCCGCGCGGAGCATGTTGTTGACCGAGAAATGGGGACCTATGTCGCGGATAAACTCGATGTAATTCAAGTTCCGAAGCCAGTCGGCATTGTTTACCATTCTCGCCTTGCCCTCGCCGAACTCGATGAAGCGGGACATCTGCCGCTTAAAGCTCTCGCAGTTGCTGTCAATCTGCTCGATGGTCATCATGCTGCGCATATCGGTTCTGCCGGAGGGATCTCCTATCATACCCGTGCCGCCGCCGACCAGAGCAATCGGCTGATTGCCCGCCATCTGGAGGCGCTTCATCAGGCAGAGCGCCATAAAGTGCCCTACATGCAGACTGTCCGCGGTCGGATCAAAGCCGATATAGAAGGTCGCCTTGCCCTCGTTTACGAGGCGGCTCACCTCTTCCTCGTTGGTCACCTGTGCAATCAGCCCGCGGGCTTTGAGCTCATCGTAGCAATTCATCTCTTCTTCTCCTCTTTCAAAATCATAGTTGGTTTCAGTATACCACGGCGCTTTACATTCTCTCAAAGCGCATCATGCCATTCTCGATTATCATCGCCGTGAGGGAGCCGTTTTCCTCGCCGCAGCCCGTGTCCAGCGCGATCGCCCCCCTGCGCGGCAGCTGAAACCAGGTGCCGTAATTCGGGTGAAAGCGACTCTCGACACCGCTGCCGTCCAAATAGGTCGGGCAGTCGACACGGTGATGCCCGAAGACTGTGAGCTTCCCCGCATAGTTGTTTTCTTCGATACAGCGATTTCCCCAGAGAAAGGTCTCCTGCTCGTTGTTCCAGATGACCTCATCCGCAATGTCCGCATGCACGGCAATGAAGTCTTGGCACTCATACCAAGTTCGGGTATTGTCCTTCAACCAGAGCGCGGTCTTTCCGGGAGAGAGCTTTCTCTCCTGCAGGGATTCAAGCGTCTCCTTGCCGCCGTTCTGCTTCCACAGCAGGCCGTTTGCAATCTGTCCCCTTGTTAAGAGCAGGGCATCGAGGAGCATCTGTTCGTGCTCGCCGCGAATGTATACAAAACGCTTCTCCATCTGTTCCGCAAGGTTACGGAGGGCAATGTAGGTCTCCGCCGGGGAAGTTCCGTAGTCGAGGGCGTCTCCGAGCACCACCAGTTCCTCTGTGGCCGGATCGAAATTCAACTCCTCCAGCATACCGCAGAGTGTCTCCGCCTCACCGTGGATGTCCGATAGTATGATTGTGCGCATGGCTTCTCCTCATAGACAACTTGCCCCGCCAAAGCGGCGGGGCAAGGATGCGCGTCAGAGCGACGCGATATCAATCAGTGTGAGTTCCTCTGCCTTCTGCTCGAGCGCAGTTGCGAGGGCCTCCGCGGTGTCGAGCGCCGTCAGCACATTGACGCCGGTCTCGACCGCATTTCTGCGAATCTCAAAGCCGTCCTTCTCGCGGTCCGCGCCCTCCGGCGGCGTGTCGATGACAAGGTCCATCTCGTGGCCCAGGATGAGATCCAGAATGTTCGGATGCTCCTGCTCGAGCTTTCTCACTTCGAGTGCCTTGATGCCGGCCTCCTTTAATACCTTCGCCGTGCCGCGGGTCGAGAAGATGCGGTAGCCGAGCGCCTCAAAGCGCTTTGCGATCGGCGCGATTTCCGCCTTGTCCTCATCGCGAACGGTAATGATCATGTTCTTGTACTTCGGAAGCTTCACGCCGGCGCCCTGGAAGGCCTTGTAAAGCGCCTCGTTAAAGCTCTTCGCGATGCCGAGGCACTCGCCCGTCGACTTCATCTCCGGTCCGAGGCTGATGTCGGCGCCGCGAATCTTCTCAAACGAGAAGACAGGCATCTTGACCGCAATGTAATCCGCCTCCTTCTGGAGACCCGGCTCATAGCCCAGTTCACGGATGCCGTGACCGCAGATCACGCGGGTTGCGAGCGGAATGATCGGAATGCCCGTGACCTTCGAAATATAGGGAACGGTGCGCGAGGAGCGCGGATTCACCTCGATCACATAGACTTCCTCGCCCTTCGCGATGAACTGAATGTTGATCATGCCCTTAACGTGCAGCGCACGCGCGAGCTTCTCGGAGTAGTCGACAATCTTCTCCTTCACGGTCTCGGAGCGACTGCGCCGGGTAGACCGAAATCGAGTCACCGGAGTGAATGCCGGTGCGCTCGATGTGCTGCATGATGCCCGGAATCAGGATGTCCTTGCCGTCGCAGACCGCATCGACCTCAACCTCAATGCCCTGAATATACTTGTCAACCAGAATCGGGTGCTCCTGCGCATAGCGGTTGATGACACCGATGTACTCGTCGATGTCGTGGTCCGAAATCGCGATGCGCATGCCGGCGCCGCCGAGCACATAGGAGGGACGCACCAGCACCGGATAGCCGAGGCGGTGTGCAATCTCCTTTGCCTCTTCCGCCGTAAAGACCGTGCCGCCCGCCGCGCGCGGAATGCCCGTCTCCTGGAGGATGGCGTCAAAGCGCTCTCTGTCCTCGGCCGCGTCGACATCCTCCGCAGCCGTGCCGAGAATCGGAACGCCCATCTTCATGAGCGCCTCGGTCAGCTTAATTGCGGTCTGTCCGCCGAACTGCACAACCGCGCCGTCCGGCTTCTCAAAGTTCACAATCGCTTCGACATCCTCCGGGGTCAGGGGCTCAAAGTAGAGCTTGTCCGCAATGTCAAAGTCGGTCGAGACCGTCTCCGGATTGTTATTGACGATGATGGTCTCATAGCCCTCTTTCCGGAAGGTGAAGGTGCAGTGCACCGAGCAGAAGTCGAACTCGATGCCCTGGCCGATGCGGATCGGGCCGGAGCCGAGCACCAGAACCTTCTTCTTCGGCTTCGTCTCCTCCGCCTCGTTCTCGCCGTCGTAGACGCTGTAGTAGTACGGGGTCTCCGCCGCAAACTCCGCCGCGCAGGTATCGACCATCTTAAAGCCCGGGTAAATCTTGAAATCCGCGCGCTTTGCCTTGACCTCGGCCTCGGTCTTGCCGCTGAGCGCCGCAATCACGTGATCCGGGAACTCAAAGCGCTTCGCATCGCGGAGCAGCTCCTCGGTCAGCGGTCTTCTGCGGAGCTCTGCCTCCATGCGGACCAGACGGTCCAGCTTATGGATGAACCAGCGATCTATCTTTGTCAGCGCGAAGATATCGTCGTAAAGAGAAGCCGCGGCGCAGCGCTTCTGCAATGACCCAGATGCGGCGATCGTCGACCACGCGCAACTCTCTCTGGAGCTCGTCGTCGTCGAGGGACGCATAGTCATAGCTCATCAGGCTGTCCACGTGCTGCTCGAGCGAACGTATTGCCTTCATGAGCGCGCCCTCAAAGTTCGTGCAGATGGCCATGACCTCACCGGTCGCCTTCATCTGCGTGCCGAGCGTGTGCTTTGCCGTGATAAATTTATCAAAGGGAAGACGCGGCATCTTGACCACGCAGTAGTCGAGCATGGGCTCGAAGGAAGCGTAGGTCTTCTTGGTCACCGCATTCTTAATTTCATCCAGGGTGTAGCCGAGCGCAATCTTCGCCGCGACCTTTGCGATCGGATAGCCGGTCGCCTTCGAAGCGAGGGCCGAAGAACGGCTGACACGCGGGTTCACCTCAATGACACAGTACTCGAAGCTGTTCGGATTCAGCGCGTACTGCACGTTGCAGCCGCCGGTGATGCCGAGCTCGGTTATGATGTTGAGCGCGGAACTGCGGAGCATCTGATACTCCTTGTCGCCGAGGGTCTGGGAGGGAGCCACCACAATCGAGTCACCCGTGTGCACGCCGACCGGATCCAAATTCTCCATGTTGCAGACCGTGATTACATTGCCCGCGCCGTCGCGCATGACCTCGTACTCAATTTCTTTCCAGCCCGCTATGCAGCGCTCCACAAGCACCTGTCCCACGCGGGAGAGGCGGAGACCGTTCTGCAGTATCTCTACGAGGGCACGTCGATCCTCCGCAATGCCGCCGCCGCTGCCGCCGAGCGTGTATGCCGGGCGCAGCACGACCGGATAGCCGATTTCCTCGGCAAACGCGATGCCGTCCTCGACATTCTCGACGACCTTCGACGCCGCGACCGGCTCGCCGATCTTCTCCATGGTCTCCTTAAAGAGCTCTCTGTCCTCTGCCTTCTTGATGGTCAGCGCCGTGGTGCCGATCAGGCGGACATTGTTCGCCGCAAAGAAGCCTCTCTCCTCAAGCTCCATCGCGAAGATTGAGGCCCGCCTGGCCGCCGAGGGTCGGCAGCACGGAGTCCGGCTTTTCCTTTATAATCAGGCGCTCCAGTACCTCAACCGTCAGCGGCTCGATGTAGACATGGTCCGCAATATCCTTGTCCGTCATGATGGTCGCCGGGTTCGAGTTTAAGAGCACAACCTCTATGCCCTCTTCGCGGAGCGCACGGCAGGCCTGGGTGCCCGCATAGTCAAACTCCGCCGCCTGTCCGATGATGATGGGGCCGGAGCCGATCACCAATACTTTTTTGATTTCCGGATTCTTAGGCATGCTGCACCTCCATCATTTCAAGAAAGCGGTCAAAGAGATACGAGGTATCGTGGGGTCCCGGACAAGCCTCGGGGTGGAACTGCACGGTAAGAATGTTCTTGCCGCAGTAAGCGAGACCTTCGTTCGTACCGTCGTTGACGTTCACAAAGCGCGTCTCCGCGACCTTCGGGTCAAGGCTCTTGTCATCGACCGCGTAGCCGTGGTTCTGCGAGGAGATATAGGCTCTTCCGCTCACCAGATCCCGCACCGGATGGTTGCCGCCGCGGTGACCGTACTTCATCTTATAGGTCTTCGCACCGGTTGCGAGCGCCATGAGCTGATGTCCGAGGCAGATTGCGAATATGGGCATATCCGTGTCGTATAATTTTTTGATTTCCCGAATCAGCCCGACATTTTCCGCGGGATCACCGGGGCCGTTCGTCAGGAAAATGCCGTCCGGCTTTTCCGTGAGTATATCCTCGGCGCGCGCATCCTGCGGCCATACCGTGAGTTCCAGGCCGCGCGCGCTGAGCTCGCGAAGCATGTTGCGCTTAATGCCGCAGTCGATAATCGCAACCTTTTTCCCCTTGCCGGGAATCACATACTTTTCCTTGCAACTCACACGGGCCACGGCGCCGAGCACTCGGTACTCCTTCATCCGCCGCAGAGCGTCTTCGCGGTCAAAATCCGGATTCGTGGTCAGGAAGCCGTTCATGGTACCGCGCTCCCGGAGGAGCTTGGTCAGTGCGCGGGTATCGATGCCCTCAATGCCGGGCACATTCTCCGCAACCAGGAACTGCTGCAGGGTTTCGCGGCTCCGGAAGTTCGATGCGAGCTCCGCGAGCTCGCGGACAATCAGGGCATCCGGCCATGCGCGCCCCGACTCCATGTCCTCGCGACACACGCCGTAGTTTCCAATCAGCGGATACGTCATTACAACTGCCTGCCCCGCATAGCTCGGGTCCGTCAGCACTTCGAGATAGCCGGTCATGGAGGTGTTGAAGACAATTTCCCTCACCACTTCCTTGACTGCACCTATGCTTCTCCCGGTAAACAGTGTGCCGTCTTCCAGTAAAAGATACGCTTTCATCTGCAATCCTTTCTATAGTTCTGAGCCCAATGCGCCATTTTCTTCCGACCTACTATAGCAAAAAAGGGGCCCGCTGTCACTCTGAAATAGCAACCGGAGAGACTTCGACCGCCGGGCCCGTCATGCGGAAATGTCCGTTTGCAAGGCGCTCGAGTTGTAAGCTGCCGCCGAGCAGTTCCACCGTGACGCGCTCGGCTGCGAGGCCACGCTCCATCGCCGCAAAGGCAACCGCGGTTGCGCCTGTGCCGCAGGCCAAAGTCTCTCCGCTGCCGCGCTCATAAACCCGCATGTGAAGCTTTTCCGGACTCTCGATATAGAGGAATTCCGAATTCACGCCCTCCGGAAAGCGCGGGTGATGTTCGTAGGCCGGGCCGATTTCGTTGAGATTCAGGTCCCGCAGCGCCTCCAAACTGTCCACCAAGTAGACCGCATGCGGATTTCCCAGATTGACCGGCGTCATGCTTGTCTCAATGCCGTCCACCGTAATCGGCTCAACAAGTTCACCGTCGAGTTTCACTTCGCCCATGTCGATGCTGACCTCACGCTCTGAGACCTCCGCCTCACGGAGTCCCGCGCCGGTCTCGACCGCGAAGCGTCTTGTCTTCACCAGACCGTGGTCAAAGGCGTAGCGCGCCACACAGCGCACGCCGTTTCCGCACATCTTTCCCTCGGAACCGTCCGCGTTAAACATGCGCATGCGAACCGGCGCAATTTCCGAGGGGCAAATCAGAATCAGACCGTCGCCGCCCACGCCGAAGTGGCGGTCGGCAATGCGTACCGCAAGCGCCTCCGGATTCTCGACCCGCTCCGAAAAGCAGTCGATATAGACATAGTCGTTGCCGAGCCCCTGCATCTTTGTGAATTTCATGTGAACACTTCCTCTCATATGGCTTTCTTCCGCCGTTTTCGCTACAATATAAACAATAAGAACCGACTACACCCAGCGCATTTTCAAAGCTTGCCAAACGCAAGCGGAAAGGACTGACGATGAAACGACATTTTCTGCTTCTTCCGATTACGCTGCTCTCCCTCTCGCTCGCTTCCTGCGGCATGCAAGAGAGTTCAAGCGACCGGGATTCCTCCTACGTCGCAAAGAGCGCTGCCCAAAACGAGACGATGGCTGTGTCCGAGGCCAAGTCCTATGATACTTACGACGGCAGCGCCGCCGGCAGCGACCTCAGTACCCTCACGCGGGGCGCGAAAGAAGGACAAAAACTGGTCACAACCGTGAGTCTCGACATGGAAACGCGCGATCTGGACGCTTTCCTCAAAGAGCTGAACACTGCAACCACGGGAGCAGAGGGCTATTTCGAGAGTTCCTCGATGAACGGCTCCTCCTACGATGCCATCGATAAGTCGCGCTCCGCGAGCTTTACGGCGCGCATCCCCGAAGATAAACTTGCGGCCTATGTGCAGAAGCTCAAAGAGAGAGCGGCAATGTGCTCTCGGAGAACAGCTATGTGCAGGATGTGACGCTCGAGTATACAGATGTGGAGAGCCGCAAGCATGCGCTGACCGCCGAACGGGATCGCCTCTATGAACTGCTTTCTCAGGCGGCATCGACCGAAGCCATACTTTCGATACAGCAGCGCATCGGCGAGATCGACTCCCAGCTGGAATCCTACGAATCTCAGCTCCGCCACTTCGATAATTCGGTCAGCTATTCGACCGTAAACCTCTACGTCATGGAAGTGCGCGAGTTCCGCACCGTACAGAGCGACAGCTTCCTGCAGCGCGTCAAAACAGGCTTTAAGAACAGCGCCTACTTCGGCGTAGAACTTTGCACCACCGTTTTGGTCCTGCTGCTCGGCCTCTCCCCGATTTGGATTCCTGTCCTCATCCTGGTTCTTCTGCTGATTCACTTCGGAAAGAAGCGCCGCGAAAAAGAGGCCAAAGCCCGTGAAGAAGCGAAGGCCCGCCGCGAAGCGGCTCAGGCAGAAAAAGAAGCCGCCGCTGCCACCGAAAGCAATTCCGCTTCCTCCGAATCAAAGTAACCCCTGCTCCCGATAATATCCGGCAACATTCCGGAATCCTTGGAGCGCATTTTGGACCGTCGTCTCCGCGACACAGTACGCGAGGCGCACATGGCCCGGGCACGCAAAGCTCGTGCAGGGCACGGTCAGAATGCGCTCCTCTTTTAATTTTGCCGCAAACGCCGCATCGTCTCCGTTCGGCGCCCGCAGGAGCAGGTAAAACGCCCCATCGGGTTTGACCAAGTGATAGCCCATGGCCGGAAGCTCCTTGAGCAATAAGGCACGGTTCCGCGCGTAGACCGAAAAGTCCGAGTGGAATAAGTGTGCGCGCTTCAGTACGCGCTGCATGTAAAGAAGGCGCGTTCACAAAGCCGGAAATGCGGTTCGCGATGACCGCCGCCCGGTAGATATCGCGGGACTCCGGTATGCTGTCCGGCAGAAGCAGCCAGCCGATGCGCTCGCCCGGCAGCGAAAGGGTCTTGGAATACGAGTAGACCACCGCCGCATGGGGCATAATCTTAGGCACCCACGGGACTTTGGCCCCGTCATAGACGAGTTCGCGATAGGGTTCGTCCGAGATTACGAGGATGCAGTTTCCGAATTCCCTCTCCTTTTCCGCGAGCACTGCCTGTATCCCGCGGAGCAGCTCCTCGGAGTAAACGACACCGCTCGGGTTATTCGGCGAGTTCAGGATGAGGGCCCGCGTCTTTTCGCCGATTGCCGCGCGGAGCGCATCGAGATTCGGGAGAAAAGTCTCGGGGTCGGTCGCAACCAACTTGAGCATAGCGCCGTAGTTCTCGACATAGTTCTTGTACTCCGAGAAATAGGGCTTAAAGCTCAGCACCTCATCTCCCGGGTTTAAGATAGTCTTTAATAGGATGTTCAAAGCTGCCGCCGCGCCCGTTGTCATGATGAATTGGTCGGCCCTATAGCGTTCTTCCGACTGCCAAGATACGGTCAGCGCGAGTTCTTTCCGAACATCGGGGAAACCTGCGTTATTCATGTAGCCGTGCACCATAACACTCGGCTCCTCGTCTATTACCTCGCGCATTGCCTGCTCGACACGTGGCGGCGCAGGCACATTCGGGTTCCCTAGGCTGAAGTCATAGACCTTGTCGCTGCCGTACTCCGCGCGAAGACGCTCTCCCTCCTCAAACATCGCCCGAATCACGGAATTCTGTCCGAGCATAGCCTGCATCTGCCTTGAAATCATCCCCATTGTCTTTTTCCTCCGACGAACCAAGCGATCAGTCCGGTCTCCAGGAAATACACCCAGGTCGCCGGATTTGAAAACCAGGTCGTGAAAAACGATAACATGATATAAATCGAAAACTGCGCGTAGAACATACAGAAGACCGGACTGTGCTGTTCTCTGAGTTTCTTTTCTAAGCGCGCCGCGACAAATCCCAAGAGAGCGCAAAACGCAACCACCCCGAGTATGCCGAAGTCGTACCAGGCGTCATAAATCAGGGTGACGGTCGTAAGCTCGGTCTTGGTCACATAGAGCGGGAAGGCCGTTAGCTCCGGGCGAAGAAATTTGAGTCCGCTGAGCGCAATCAACGGAAACAACATTTTAAGACCGAAGCTGTGTTGCGGGAGCTCGCGAATCAGACAGTTTACATTGTCATAGTTATTCGCAATGTAAATGTAGGGCTGACTCACAAAGATCGGAAAATGACGCTTCATCTCAAAGATGCCGTTTAGATAGGAGACACTGTGTCCCCGCGCCATACTGAGGATGCCGTAGGCAGCGAGCAAAAGAGCGAAGCCGAGTACAGCGAGCGGGCCGGGGATGGGGTCCCGCCGGAGCGTGAGCCAGGTAAAGGCCGCCATCAGAACCGCGAGCAGGAGCTGAAAGCGGGACACACAGAGCACGGGAATCAAAAGAGAGAGAACCACCGCGCCTGCCACCGCGACCGTTTCCGCGCGCCCCCTGTGTCGCACTGCGGTCCGGTAAATCAAGGCGAGAGAAGGCACCAGCACACAGGAGACCGTGAGATAGTGAAGACCGCTCACATGGAAATAGGAGTAGGCGTGCGGCATATGGCGCACCAAAAAGGGTACAAAGCCCAAGATACGCGCCTCGATTAAAAAGGCCGCAAACGAAGCAAGGCTTAGGCCGATTACGGCAAAGAAGAGCGCTCTTCACGTACCCCCGCGAGTCTGCCCTCCCGCTGTCTCCCGCCCCGAAGGCCGGTCCCGCTCGCAAAGCGAAAAGCGAGGCGAAAGGCCGAATAGGCGGAAAGAAGGCCGCAAAGGTCTGCCATGCCCAAGGCCCCTGCAAGTACGAGAGTTTTAAGCAGGATATTCCCTCTCCGCCCACAAAAGAAAGGGAAAAGAGGGCCAAGAGATTCACTCTGCCGCCGTTTCTCCGCTTTTCCCGCCAAAAGAGAACAAGCGCTGCAAATAGCAGCGCTGTTCCGGAGAGCAAATAATATTGTGTTCTCGCAAAGAGCACCGCTGCCGAATAGCAGAGGAAGTATACGATCACGGCGTCTCCTCCGTGCTTCCGCTGCTGCTCTCGCCTGTGCTGTGTTCCGCCGCGCTTGTCGCGGAGGCGCTGCTGCCGCTCTCCGCACTTCGACTCTCCGCACCGCCCTCGCTCCCCGAGCTGCTCTCGCTGCCCGCGCTCTCACTGCTGCTCTCCGTGCTCTGGCGGGACTCTGTCTCACCTGAGCTCACGGTAATCGTCACTTCCGGAACGGAGGTTGCCGTGACCCCCTTCGGGAGTGTCACATGCAGCGGAATGAGATGCACGCCTTCGCCGAGAGAAGCGACTTCGACATAAGCGCCGAGAGAAGCCGTGTTCATATTTAAGAGATCGGTTGCGAGGCCCTGAACCGAGACCGAAACCGTCTCGGGGGTCATGGAATAGCGGTACTGGGACTTCGCGCCGCGAAGAGAAATTCCGCTGTTCAGCCCCAGTGTGAAATTCCGGTCCGTGGTCGGTGTGATTTTGACCGTCACGGTAACGGCGGTGTTGCCGGTGGCCGTGATGCCGCTCGGCAAATAGTTCGCCACATCGATTTGGAAACCTTGTCCTCACGCGCACCTTCGATATTGAGGGCGGAGGCCGGGATGCTGAGTTCGGTGGTCTTATTCAAGAGAGTCGTGTCCGCCGAAGTCACCGGAATCGCGCGAACCGCACTCTCGATGCCGGTCATATTGAAGCCTGCCGCCGGCTCGCCCGAGGTCTGAAAACTCAGTGTCAGGCTCTTGCCGCGCAACATCGAGACTTCGTACTCCACTTCTTTCGGATCCACGGAGAGACGCTCATCGCTCAGCGAAATCTCATTGCCGTTTGCATCGTAGTAGATAACGGGTGCCGTGCCGGAAAAACTCTCCGTCGCGTCCGAGACCGGAATGCGAACGCCGACCGAGGAAATACGTCCCACCTCGGACTCCGGTCCGCTGACGCGCACCGAACGCGAACTGAGCGTGACGGCGCCCACCTCATAACCGCTCGCCGGCTCCCCTTCCTCATGGGTGTCGAGCGAGAATACCTTGTTCTGCACATTCTCCGTGTCCACACGAATCACGCCCGGGCGTGCCGTCGGCATACCGCCGATCAGATCGCGATTGCCGACCACTTCGACCATAACCGGGACAGCGCCCGTGATATCGTAGAGATTCTCGAGGTCCACGGTTGCGCGGAAATCTTCCGCCTGAATTTTATAGGCATCTCTGGTTCTCACCTGATAGCTCACCGTGACGCTGTCGGAATTGGGCAACGTGTAGGTTTTTCCGGCGCGTGTCAAAACACTCTCGTTCAGAACCGTGAGCGGCACCGTCTTGGTCCGAACGACCTCCGGATTCGAGATGTTCACGAGCAGAATCCAGATGACAAAACCCACCAGGAGAGAAATCAGCTTAAAGCGCCAATTACTGAGTATTATCTTTTTCATGCTTCTCTTTTCCCCTTCAGGAAGTTCCATCCGTTAAAGGCAAAGTGCTTGCTTTCCGTCTCATACGCAATCAGCGATAAGAGGAGCTCTCGCAGGTCCTCGGGCGTTGCCATGACCTCGAGTCTCCCTGCCCGCGCAACACTGACGCGTCCGGTCTCCTCGGATACCACAATCGTCACGGCATCGGTCGCCTCGCTGACGCCGATGGCCGCGCGGTGCCGGGTTCCGAGATCCTTCGAAATTCGCATGCTGTCGGAAAGCGGCAGATAACAGGTCGCCGAGACAATGGTGTTGCCGCGTATCACAACCGCGCCGTCGTGGAGGGGCGTGTTGTGCTCAAAAATGTTGATGAGCAACTGATTTGAGACAATCCCGTCGATGTCGATGCCGGTGCGCACAATGTCGTTCAGAGAAATCTTCTGTTCGATGACCATCAGCGCACCGGTCTTTACCTTGCCCATCTCAAACGAGGCGCGGACCAACTCATTGGCCGTGTGCTCGGTGAACGAAGAGGCGGATCCGCTCTCTCCCATCAGTCCGTTTAAGAAAGAGAGTATATTCCGGTTTCCGAGCTGCTCGAGCGCGGAGCGGAGCTCCGGCTGGAAGATGATGATCAGCGCCGTCACGGCTATGGTCGTGATCTGACCGAGCAACCAGAGTATGGTGTCCAGATGAAAGAGGGTGCAAAAGCCGACAAAGGCGACAATCAGCAAGAGTCCGCGGAGCAGTATCCACGCCTTTGTGTCCATGACCCAGGTCAAAAACGCATAGGTCATCCAGGATATAATGCAAATCTCAATGATGCCCGTGAGCGAGAGCCGCGGCAAAAACTCCATTCCCGCGCTCAAATTCTGAAAGAACAGCTGCATGGCCTACCTCTTCGTCTCGCCTTCGTCCGCGCTTCGTTTCGAGCGCTTCGGCGTGTTGATTGTCTGCGTTTTTGGCTCCGGCGCCGCGACCGTAATCTTCGGCACCGCCTTTACATAATAGTAGTAGTCATCGTCCTCGAACTGCGAGTACTCCGTTCGCGTATAGTCGACGCTGAATACCAGAAAGCGGTAAAGTTCGGCGAGCAGACCCGCGAGCACGAGCCCTAAGAGCAGGGGCACGATATTGACACCGACACCGTACCAGAAATTCCCGAGAAAAAACACAAAGAGCATGGTGAGTATGCCCGCAAGTATACCTGCGTCCCAGGCATAATCCATAGACAGTCTCCGCACACACCAGACCACCAGCAGCGAAATCGAGAATGCCAGCAGGTAGAGAATCAGCGTCTTATCGAGCAGAACGCCGTTCAGCATCTGCAGGTACTTCTGCGCGACATCCACGGACTCCCCGTTGGTAAGCGGCGCCGCGTTGTTGTGTACATAGTTGATGATGTAGTAGAGGACAATGCCGCCGGAGAGCGGAATCACCGAGAACACCGAACCGCCGAGTCCCACCAGAATGGGCAGGAGATACGGAAGCTTCAACTCAAAGAGCATCGGTGTCAGGATGAGAATGACGCTGTCCCGCGGAGAAAAGCCGTAGTAGAGCAGCGCGAGTACCAGGAGAAAGGCGAGCGTAATCAGCGCAAATTCCGCCGAGACCGCAAAAATATGGAGCAGCACGGCGATGCCGAGCACCACGCAGATACCGCCCCAGGGCAAAAAGGCCGAGAGCAGCGAAATGAGCAGCACAGCGACCGGCGCACGGAGGCGCCGCTCGTAGCCCATGCCGTTGTTCAGCAGCACAAGCGCAAGCAGCGCCGTTGAAAAATGCAGGACGGGAACAATGATATTCCCAAAGCGCGCATAACATGCACGCAGTTTCTCGCGAAACACAAACAAACTAAGCATTCGCGCCCTCCTCCTTTGCGAGTTCCTTGATTCTCTCCTCGGTGTCATAGCGCTTTTTAAGGCGATTCAAGCAGCGCAGATGTTCCGTGCGCCTCGCCGCCGATTTGTCGTAGCGCCGCCGGAACACAATGTAAGTCAGGATTTCAAACAGCAAGAGACCGACCACATATGCCACGACGCAGCGCAGCACAAAGCGGAACACAATCAATACATTGACCGCATTTAAAATATGCTCTAAGTGATAGAGCGATACGATACCGAGTATCAGCGCATAGCTCAGGGTAAAACTCAAAAAAGACTGCAAAAGGTGCATGCCGATATAGTCCCCTCGAAAATATTCTTTCGCGGGACGCTCCCATTCGTCTGCACTCTTCTCGTATTTTGCGATTTCATGCATCAGACGTATCTTATCTTCACGCAGCATAAAAACCTCCGTTCACGGCTTTCAGTATAACACATCGGAACTCTCATTGTCACCGCTTGTGTGCCGTGCTAAAATGACTGGAAGCATAAGCGTTAAGGAAGCATCAGACAACCATGACAGGAGGTCTATACATGGGAGAAGTATTTGTGAACCGCCACCCGCTGGTACAGCATAAGATTACCCGTCTCCGCGACAAGACGACCGGAACCAATGAATTTCGCAGCTTGGTCGAGGAAATCAGCATGCTGATGGGCTACGAGGCCCTGGCGGATTTGGAGACCGAGGATATTGAGGTCGAGACCCCGCTTGAACGCACGCCTTCGCCGGTCATTGCCGGCAGAAAGATGGCGGTCGTGCCGATACTCCGCGCAGGTCTCGGCATGGTAAACGGCATTCAGGCTCTGGTTCCGACCGCTAAGATAGGCCATATCGGTCTGTACCGCGATCCGGAGTCTCACGAGCCGGTTGAATACTACTGCAAACTCCCCACGCCGATTGAAGAGCGCACCATTGTGGTCACCGACCCCATGCTCGCAACCGGCGGTTCCGCCTGCGATGCCATTCGCATGATCAAGCAGCACGGCGGCAAGAAAATCAAGTTCATGTGCATCATCGCAGCGCCGGAAGGCTTGGAGCGCCTTCAGAAAGCGCACCCCGACATCCAGATCTATGTGGGCCACCTGGACAGACAGCTGAACGAGCACGCCTACATACTCCCGGGTCTCGGCGATGCGGGCGACCGCATCTTCGGCACGAAGTAAATCAGGTGCACCAAACGAAAAAGGGCAGGGCGAATTCGCTCTGCCTTTTGTATTTCCATCCTTTAATTCGCCCTTTCCTTTTTACCGACTCTCTTTGTCCCATCACTTTAGCTTTGCTTCGACGGCTTCGAGAAGCAAAAGAGATACACGCCGAAGCCAAGCTTGATTGCCGCATCCGCATAGGCGGTGTAGACCAGCGGCAGTTCCGGAAAGACATAGCCGAGCACAACATTCACGGTGGAAACAAGACTCAGAACAAACATCGATTTCCGTGCACATAATAAAAAGGCAGGAAATGAAGCGCGGTGGCGAGTAAGGCGCCGAGCCAGATGCGTCTCCAGTTTTCGCTTGCGAAATACGGTCCGCCGAACAGGGACATCAGCACAAACAGCGAAATGACTGCGTAAAATCCCACCTTTCTTTGGAACGGACTCGAGGGGCCGTCTGAGAAACGCTTCAGAAGACTTTTATTCGCATTGATAGAGAAAAACGCTGTGATATAGCCCAGGCTGAACACCGGCATATTGATGATTTGTTTTCCGCCGATCAGCGCGGCCGCAAAAATCACCAGTGACACCGCAATCAGCCAGAGTCCGCAGGCTCTCTTATGATTGAATGCGAGTATCTCTCCCCTCGGTTGCAGTAAAGACATAGCTTCTCTCCTTGCTGTCTCGCTCTTTCTTTATGTTTCCGGGAACAGCGTATCCGCGTAGCGCACGGTGTCCATGGCTTCCTTCGCGTAGCAGTCCGCGCCGATATCGTCCGCGTATTCCTTGGTCATGACAGCGCCGCCGACCACGACCTTTGCGTCCGGCTTTTTCTCGCGGAGCAGCTTGATGGTCGACTCCATGTTGACAACGGTCGTCGTCATCAGGGCACTGAGCCCCACCAGTTTCACATCGTGCTGCAGCGCGGTCTCGACAATCGCCTCTGCCGGCACATCGCGCCCCAGATCATACACTTTATAGCCGTAGTTCTCCATGAGCACCTTCACGATGTTCTTGCCGATGTCGTGAATATCGCCCTTCACGGTCGCGAGAATCACACTGCCGCGTTCCTTCCGAGCGGTACCGCTCATCGCGCTCTTAACGACCTCAAAAGCTGCCTTTGCCGCCTCGGCCGCCATGAGAAGCTGCGGCAGGAAGAGCGTCCCCTTTTCAAAGCCCTTGCCCACCACATCGAGGGCGGGAATGAGCTCTTGATTCACAATGTCGAGCGGTGCTTCCCCCTCGGCGATGCGGCGCGTGGTCTCCTCCCGCGCCTTCTCGCCGAGGCCGAAGCGGATGGCATCGATGAGGGGGGAAGCCTCCATGCCCTCCGGGAGCTCCGCACCGCCGCCCCTCGGCTGTGCCGGGGCGCCGGATGCCGCCGTAGCCCCCTTGCCCGCAAATATATTGCTCTTGCCCGCATATTCCGCGATATAGCCCTGGCACTGCCGGTCGAGTCCCGAGAGCGCGAGGTAAGAGCGGTAGGCCGCCATCATCGCCTCGTTATTCGGATTGATAATCGCGCAGGAGAGTCCGCTCTTCATGGCGAGCGCAAAGAAAAAGCTGTTGATCAGCTCGCGCTGCGGCAGGCCGAAAGAAATATTGCTGACACCTAGTATCGAGTGCCCGTGCAGTTCGTCGCGAACGCGACGCAACACCCTCAAGGGTCACGTTGGCGGAGTTATCGTCGGTCGAAATGGTCATCGCGAGGCCGTCGATGATGATGTCCTCGGGCGGAATGCCGTATTCCGCAGCGCGCGCGTAAATCTTCTTCGCGACGCGGATGCGGCCCTCGACATCCTCCGGAATGCCCTCTTCGTCGAGGGCAAGGCCTACCACCACGCCGCCGTACTTGGCGACCAGCGGGAGCACGGTCTCAAGGCTCTCCTCCTTGCCGTTTACGGAGTTGATCATTGCCTTGCCGTGGTAGAGACGGAGTCCGCGCTCCAATGCTTCCAGATTCGTCGTGTCGAGCTGCAGCGGCAGCGCCGTGACGCCCTGGAGTCTGGTCATAACTGTCTCCAGCATCTCCGGCTCGTTGATTTCCGGAAGACCCACGTTCACATCCAGCATATCGGCGCCCGCTTCTTCCTGCTCTATGCCCTGCTCCAAGATGTACTCGATATCGCCCGTTCGGAGCGCCTCTTTAAAACGCTTCTTGCCGGTCGGGTTGATGCGCTCGCCTATGATAACGGGGCGCTTGCCGAGCTCTACCGTCTGCGAGAACGAAGAGACCACGGCGCGATGCTTTTTTACCGGCGCTTCAAACGGAAGGGCGCGCGTCGCTTCGATTTCGAGGCGAATGTGCTCCGGCGTGGTGCCGCAGCAGCCGCCGAGCACGTGGACACCGAGCTCCGCAATTTTCTTCATCTCGGCGGCGAAGTCCGCCGCGCCGAGATCGTAGTAGGTCACGCCGTCCTTCGCATGCGGCAGTCCGGCATTCGGATTTACAATGATGGGAAGCGAGCAGACTTCGCGGAGCTGTTTCACAATCGGGTAGAGCTGCAGCGGGCCGAGGCCGCAGTTTACGCCGAGCGCATCGACTCGAAGGCCCTCTAACATGGCCGTGACACTCTCCACCGTGCCGCCGGTCAGCATCTTCCCCTTCTCGTCAAAGACCGTTGTGACAAATACAGGGAGATCCGAGTTTTCCTTTGCGGCCAGCACCGCAGCCTTTGCCTCCATCGCGTCGGACATGGTCTCGATCAGCACGAGATCTGCCCCCTCTTCCTTGCCCCAGCGCACCACTTCCGCAAAAATCGCAACACAGTCCTCAAAGGCAAGATCGCCCATCGGCTTTAAGAGGCGGCCGGTCGGGCCTAAGTCCAGCGCGACAAAGCCGTCCGTACGGCCGCTGCGCCGAAGGCCCGTTTTTACATGACGGACCCCCGCTCGGACAATTTGCTCGAGCTCTGCGCTGTCCGCATAGTGCAGGCGGTTGCGCCGAAGGTATTGGTATTGACAATGTCGGCGCCCGCGCGGAAGTAGGACTCCGCAATTTCTATCACATCTTCCGGGCGCTCCAAGTTCCAGCGCTCCGGCAGTTCTCCGCCCTTTAAGCCCTTTTCCTGCAGGAGGGAGCCGGTTCCGCCGTCACAGTAGAGCCACTCCTTGCCGAGACAGGCACGTAAATCTCTCTTCTCCATCTCTTTGATCTCCCTCTCTTATCTCCGAAAACTACAGTCTCTTTTTCCGCAGCTCTCACAGCCCTGAATCAGGCAGTGGGAGTCTTCCGTCGAAACCCCGATCAGCGCCGTCACCGACTTGGTCGGCATCATCAAAAGGCTCTCGGTCAGGGTAATTCCCGTATTCTTCTGCACTTCGAGCACGCGAAACAGCTCGGGTTGAATTGCGAGCGGCAGATCACCGTAGCCCGGCGAGAAGCGCGGGCGCAGGAATTTCCCCTCCGCAGCCGCCTCTTCCTTGAGTTTCCGGTTCAGTGCGTCGCAATAACTCTCAATCAGCATGGCGCCCGCGGCTTGGTAGATGACAGCCCGGCTCATGCGCCCGATTGCCGATGCGCGTGCCGCGAGCCTGTCCATCGCAAAGCCTATGGTCGCCGCCATGAGATAGGCCTCGTCGCAGCCGCGCATGTTCCGGGCGAGCGCCCGGCTCTCAAGCTCCATGTCGCCGATGCGAAAGCGCTGCTCGCCGAGAAATTCGAGCGGAAAGCGCCGCGCGACCGAGCGTAGCTCCGCCTGCGCCACCAATTCCCCGACACAGCGCTCCACGACTTCTTTCACTTCGCCCTCCGGTATTCCCTTTCGGTAACCGAGGTAGCGGTACACCTCGCTGTAATCGAGTTCCAATTCCCGCGCATCCATCAGTCGACAATCTCCGAGAGCTGGTTCAAGATGCGCTCCGCAATCTGCGGGCGGTTCATCGTGTATACATGGATATGGGTCACGCCGTTCGCAATGAGATCCACAATCTGCTCTGCCGCATAGATGACACCCGCCTGCTCCATCGCCTCTTTTCGCTCACCGAAGCGATCCACAATCGCGCGGAAGCGCTGCGGCACCGCCGTGCCGGACATTGCGACCGAGCGCTTTAACTGCTCTGCTCTGGTAATCGGCATGATGCCCGCGATGATCGGAACCGAGATGCCCTTCTCCCTCGCGCGGTAGAGGAAGTTATAAAATATATTGTTGTCAAAGAAAAGCTGGGTTGTCAGGAAGTCGAGACCCGCATCCACCTTCTCCTTTAAGAACTGAATATCGTCCTCCTTGTGCTCGCACTCTACATGTCCCTCCGGATAGCAGGCACCGCCGAGACAGAAGAAATCGCCCTCTCTCTCTTTGATATCGCGAATCAACTGTACCGCATAGCGGTAGTCTTCCGAGCGCGTGCCGTCCTGCGGTAAATCTCCGCGGAGCGCGAGGATGTTCTCGATGCCCTTCTCCTTGTAAAGCGCAAGCATCTTGGTCACATGCTCCCGCGAGGAGGAGACGCAAGTCAAGTGCGCAAGCGTCGGAACGCCGTAGCCGTTCTGAATCTCCGCCGCGATCTCCGCCGTAAAGTCACCCGTGCCACCGCCCGCGCCGTAGGTCACGGACATGAAGTCCGGATGCAGTGCCGCTATCTTCTTTGCATTCGCCGCAGTCGCCTCGTATTTCTCGGAGGTCTTCGGCGGAAATACTTCAAGTGAGAGTGTAACCGGTTTTTCTTTCAATAACTGACTGATTTTCATATAAAAAGCCCCTCCCTGTGATTGCTTCATTTTAGCACAGGGAGGGGCCGCTGACCTATGAGATTATACTATCGCAGTCCATTCATTCAGTTAATAATGGTGTTTGATCGGATTCTCGTAGCGCGAGTGCACGGGACGGTTTTCCTTGAGGCTCTCCTTCAGTTCCAGAATGCGCTGGTTTCTGCTGCCGCGGAAGCGGAGTTTCATGTCCTTTTCCGCGAGTATGAACTTGCCGTCCACCAGAATGTCCGCGAGCTCCAGGATGCGCCTGGTCGCCTCGGTATGACAGCGGCTGTTCGTTTCATCGAGCAATTCCTCAAAGGTATAGCCCGAGTATATCCAAACGGTCGCATGCGGCACCTCTTGCTTAAGCCTCTCAAGGAATGGCAGGAGGGCACGTTGGTTCTGCGCCTCCATGGGCTCGCCGCCGAGCAGCGAGAGCCCGTCGATATAGGAGGGGCGCAGATGCTCTATGATATCGTCCTCGACCTCTCTCGTAAAAGGGTCACCGAAATTAAAATCCCAGGTCTCCTCGTTAAAACAACCCGGACAGTGGTGCGTGCACCCGCTCACAAAGAGCGAGATGCGCGCGCCTATGCCATTTGCCGTATCCGCATAAAATACCCTGTCCGTAATTCATTCTTCCTCCCGGACTTCTCAGTCCTCGACGCTCTTACAACCTGCCTCCCGCTTTGCGGTCGAGACATGCAGGACGCGGTCGCGAATCTCCTGCGTTCTTCCCTGGTTCCAGAACTGCGTGCCGATGTAGCCGCAGGTTCTCCGCGCGACAAAGAGCTTCTCCTGATCGTGGTTGCCGCAGTTCGGGCACTCCCAAATCAACTTGCCGTTCTCGTTCTCGCGAATCTTAATCTCACCGTCGTAGCCGCAGACCTGGCAGTAATCGCTCTTCGTGTTGAGCTCCGCGTACATGATGTGATCGTAAATATAACGCATCATCGAGAGCACCGCCGGGATATTGTTCTGCAGATTCGGCACCTCGACATAGCTGATGGCACCGCCCGGGAGAGCTTCTGAAATCCGCCTCAAACGAGAGCTTCTGGAAGGCATCGACCTTCTCGCTCACGTGGACGTGGTAGCTGTTGGTGATGTAGTTCTTGTCCGTGACACCCGGAATGATGCCGAAGCGCTTCTGCAGGCTTTTTGCGAACTTGTAGGTCGTGGACTCCATCGGCGTTCCGTAAATCGAATAGCTGATGCGCTCGGCCTCGCGCCACTCCGCGCACTTGTCGTTCAGCTTCTGCATGACCTTGATTGCGAACGGACGGCCGATTTCCGCGTCGGTGTGGCTCTTGCCCGTCATCCGCATGCACATCTCATAGAGACCCGCATAGCCGAGCGAGATGGTTGAATAATTGTCAAACAGGAGCTTATCAATGGTCTCGCCCTTCCGTAAGCGCGCCAGTGCACCGTGCTGCCAGAGTATGGGGGCAACGTCGGAGACGGTGCCGAGCAGTCTCTCGTGACGGCAGCGCAGCGCGCGGTGGCAGAGCTCCAGTCTCTCCTCGAGTATCTCCCAGAACTTGTCCATATCGCCGTAAGAGGAGCAGGCAACATCGACGAGGTTAATGGTCACAACGCCCTGGTTGAAGCGGCCGTAGTACTTGTGTGCGCCGTTCTCGCCGAGTCCCTCGAGATCCGGGGTCAGGAAGGAGCGGCAACCCATGCACGGGTACACATCGCCGTTCTTGTACTCCTTCATCTTCTTCGCCGAAATGTAGTCCGGCACGAGGCGCTTCGCGGTGCACTCCGCAGCGAGCTCGGTGAGCTCCCAGTACGGCGCGTCCTCGCTGATATTGTCCTCGTCCAGAACGTAGATCAGCTTCGGGAAGGCCGGGGTAATCCAGACACCCTTCTCGTTCTTGACGCCGCGCATTCTCTGCAGCAGCACTTCGCGGATGATGCTCGCGAGGTCGTCTCTTAAGCGGCCCTCCGGAACCTCGTCGAGGTACATGAACATGGTCACGAAGGGAGCCTGACCGTTACAGGTCATGAGCGTAATCAGCTGGTACTGAATGGTCTGGATACCGCTCCGAATCTCTTCCTGCAGTCTGCGCTCGGTGATGCGATTCACAATTTCATCGTCCGCGGACTCGCCGCAGAGTTCTCTCTCCTCCAGAACCGCCTTGCGAATCTTCTGACGGCTCACGTCGACAAAGGGCGCGAGGTGCGAGAGCGTAAAGGACTGTCCGCCGTACTGGTTCGAAGCGACCTGTGCGACAATCTGGGTCGTGACATTGCAGGCCGTGAAGAAGCTGTGCGGCTTCTCGATCATGGTCTCGCTGATCACGGTGCCGTTCTGCAACATGTCCTCCAAGTTGATGAGGTCGCAGTTGTGCTCGCGCTGCGCGTAATAATCGGAGTCGTGGAAGTGAATCAAGCCCTCCTCGTGCGCCTTCACAATCTCCTCGGGGAGCAGAATGCGGCGCGTCAGGTCCTTCGAGACTTCTCCCGCCATGTAGTCGCGCTGGGTCGAGTTGATGACCGGGTTCTTGTTCGAGTTCTCCTGCTTCACTTCCTCGTTCGCCTGGTCAATCAGGGAGAGTATGCCCTCGTCCGTCGTATTCGCATGACGTGCAAGGCTTCTCTTATAGCGGTAACGAATGTACTTCTGCGCAACCTCAAAGCCGCGCATCTCCATGATGCCGGTTTCGACCATCTCCTGGATGTCCTCGACGTTGACGGCGCGCTTAATGTTCGCAACCTCTGCGGCAATCTTATCCGCAATCGCCTGAATCTGGTAGGTGTTCATCTGGTGAATTCTGTCCACCTCGCGGTTTGCCGCCTCAATCGCATTCACGATTTTTTCGATGTCAAACTCCACTTCCTGGCCGTTGCGCTTAATGACATTGGTTCTGACCTTGGTTTCCATCCCGTTCCCCTCTTTCACGGTTCATCTCCACTAGATGTGGAGTATCAATAAAACAGAAGCCCCATAATTGGGGCTTCTATAGTGTACCGCTCTTGACTGGAATTGAAAACATGGCAAAGCGCCGAAACAGAGCGAGAAAACTCCAGTAAGTGCGTTTGCACCCTCGTCAGAGTTCACAAGATTCAAAATGCAATGGGCAAATTACACAAGTTTTGTGTTGACTTTTCGGCAAGGCACCACATCTAGTGTTTCGGGAGCACATCCTGTGGTTTATGTCTGGGCGAGCGGCAGTTCAAACCAAAATACCACGCCGTTCTCGGCATTTCGCACGCCGCAGGGCATATTGTGTTGGGTCATAATCGCGCGCACAATCGAGAGCCCGATTCCGCTCCCGCCGTACTTCCGGGTGTGCGCCTTGTCGACTTTGTAGAACTTCTCAAACACACGCTCCAAATCGGCCTCCGGTATCGGTTTTCCGCTGTTAAAGACCTCACAGTGCGCCCGCTCCCCTTCGACGCGAAGACTCAGCCTGACTTCGCCGCCCTCGCTCACATGATGGTAGGCATTGCTCACGTAATTCATGAGCACTTCGTCGATGCGGAAGGCATCGGCGCGCACCAAAAGCGCTTCCTTCGGCGCGAGCAGCAAACTCTTTGCCCCGCTCTCCTCTGCGAGCACCTGTGTTTTCCGGAGCACGCTCTCCGCGCTCTCCCGGAGATCAAAAACTTCGAGATTCAAGTCCGGGTGCTCGGATTCCAACTGCGAAAGTGTGAGTAACCGGCGCACCAACTTGTTCATGCGCTCCGCCTCGTCGAGAATCACGCCGAGATACTGTTCACGCATCTCTTTCTCCTCGCAAAGCCCGTCCGCAAGGCCCTCCGCATAGCCCTGAATCAGGGCAATCGGGGTTTTCAGCTCATGGGAGACATTCGCGATGAACTCCCGCCGCATCTCATCGATTTCTTCCTTGCGCGCAAGATCGTCGCGCAGCTTGCGGTTCGCTTCCCTTAAGTCCAGTATGGCCCGTTCCAGCTGTTCCGCCATGCTGTTCATGTTTTTGCCGAGCACACCGATCTCATCCTCGTTCTGACCGCGGTAGCGCTCCGAAAAATCCATGTGCCCCAGTTTTTCGGAGAGGGCCGCGAGCGAGCGTATGGGACCCGTAATCCGGGAGGTCATGCCCCAGACCAAAAAGACACCGAACAAAAGCGTCAGCGCTCCCACATAGAAGAGAAAGCGGTTTGCGAGCCGCACACTCTCCTTGAGATTCGCAACCGGCGTGGTCATGAGCAGCAGGGTCTGGTTGTCCGAGAGATAGGCAAAGCAGTCAATGTTCGCGCTCTGGCTGCTCGCATCATAAGCCTGCACAATGGTGTAGTTCTCGCTTCGCTTTAACACCCGGGTCTTGCTATCATCTTCCTGTTGAAAGAGATAGCGCTGTACCCTTTGATAGAGCCTGCTCTTTCCGTTCTCGCTGCTCTGTAAGAGCTTTGAGTTCGCCGTGTCCACAATCGCCACCATGATGTTGTAGCGGCTGCTGTAGGTGCGGAGCAGCTCTTCCATCTCCGCGGATTCCGCCCCCTTCTCCGCGGCGAGCAAATCGAGATCCCGATAGGCACGCTCAAGATCTCTCACCTTCTGCTTGCGGTAAAAGCGCTCCAGACCGAAGCTGTTTGCAAGGAGCAGCCCCGCCATGAGCAGGGTGAGCACCAGAAAAATCAGCGCCGTAAAGCGCAGGCGTATCGACTGTTTCACGCCTCCTCCGGCTCGAATTTATAGCCCATGCCCCAGATGGTGCGGATGTATGCACCCTTCTCTCCCATCTTGGCCCGGAGTTTCTTCACATGTGTGTCTATGGTGCGCGCATCGCCGAAGTAGTCGTAATTCCAGACGTGGTTCAAAATCTTCTCCCGCGAGAGCGCTATCCCCTTATTTTCGAGGAAATAGCGGAGCAACTCGAATTCCTTAAAGCTGAGATCGATACTCTTTCCGTCCACGCTGACTTCGTGGGCGCGCTCGTCGAGCCGTATGCCGGCAATCTCTATCACGACGCCCTCCGGATTCGCCGCGGTGCGCTTTAAAACGGCCTCGACGCGTGCCATGAGCACTTTCGGGCTGAAGGGCTTTGCGATGTACTCGTCCGCGCCGAGTGAAAAGCCCCGAAGCTCATCCCTGCTCCTCGCTCCGCGCGGTGAGCATGAGCACCGGCACTTCCGAAATGCGGCGCAACTCCTTCAAGGTCTCAAAGCCGTCGAGTTCGGGCATCATGACATCCAGAAGCACGAGGGCAATATCGGATTCCCGCTCGAAGACCGCGAGCGCCTCCGCGCCGTTCTCCGCCTCCAAAACCTGAAAGCCCTTGACCCGCAGATAATCGCGGACGAGGGCGCGCATGCGCGCCTCATCGTCCGCAATCAAGATCTTAATCGTTTCGTTGTTCACGCCTGATTCTCCCGGAAGCAGAGAGAGAGCTCCTCCAGCTGCTTCTCCTCGACAATATCCGGTGCGTTCATCATGAGATCCGAAGCGTCCTTGACCTTCGGGAAGGCAATGACGTCGCGTATCGTGTCCGCACCCACCATGAGCATCGCCAGGCGGTCAAGGCCGTAGGCAAGACCTACGTGCGGCGGCACACCGTAGCGGAAGGCATCGAGCAGGAAGCCGAAACGCTCCTCCGCAACCTCTCTCGTGAGACCCAGCACCTCGAACATCTTCTCCTGTACATCCGAGCGGTGTATACGAACCGAACCGCCGCCGATCTCATTGCCGTTTAAGACAATGTCATAGGCCTCGGCGCGGACCGCACCCGGATCGCTGTCAATCTTATCCCAGTCCTCTTCCATGGGCATGGTGAAGGGGTGGTGCATCGCCTTGAAGCGCGCCTCTTCCTCCGACCACTCAAGGAGCGGGAATTCCGTAATCCAGACAAAGCGGAACTCGTTCTTGTCGAGGAGTTCCAGCTGGCGCGCAAGCTCCACGCGGAGCGCACCGAGCACGTCAAAGACCGTCTTGTTCTTATCCGCCGCGAAGAGCAGAAGGTCGCCGTTCTTGCCGCCCATGGCCGAAACGAGCGCCTGCATCTCCTCTTCCTTCATAAACTTCGCAAACGAGGACTTCAGGCTTCCGTCCTCCTGAATCGCGACATAGGCGAGGCCCTTTGCGCCGTAGCCCTTTGCAAATTCGACAAGCGCGTCGATCTTCTTTCTCGGCATATGGCCCTGGCCGTCCACGCGTATGCCGCGCACGCTGCCGCCCGCCGATAGCGCGCCCGCAAAGACCGCGAACTCGCAGTCCTTGACAACCGCCGAGACATCCGTGAGCTCCATGCCGAAGCGAAGATCCGGCTTGTCGGAGCCGTAGCGCTCCATCGCCTCTCTCCAGGTCATGCGCTGAATGGGAAGCTGCACCTCGACGCCGAGCACTTCTTTGAACAAGCTGTGCAGAAGCTTCTCATTGACTGCGAGCACATCGTCCGCATTCACAAAGGAAAGCTCCATATCGACCTGGGTAAACTCCGGCTGGCGGTCCGCACGCAGGTCCTCATCGCGATAGCAGCGCGCCAGCTGGAAGTAGCGGTCGTAGCCGGAGCACATGAGCAGCTGCTTTAAGAGCTGCGGAGACTGCGGCAGCGCGTACATGCTGCCCGGGTGGACACGGCTCGGCACCAGGTAGTCGCGCGCGCCCTCGGGCGTCGACTTAATCAGGGTCGGGGTCTCGATCTCAAGAAAGCCCTCGCCGGTCATAAAGCGGCGAATCTCCGCCGCGATTTGGAGCGCAGCATGATTCTCGCCTGCAGGTCCGGACGGCGAAGATCGAGGAAGCGGTACTTTAAGCGCAATTCCTCGCGCGTCTTCGTGTTCTCCTCAATCGGGAAAGGCGGGGTCTCGGACTCCGAGAGTATGCGCAGTGTCTTTGCCCGCACCTCGAGCTCACCGGTCGGGAGCTTCGGGTTCGGGTCCGAGCGGCGCTCAAGCCGTCCCTCGACCGCAATGCAGTACTCGCTCTTTAAGCTCTGTGCCTTGCGGAACACCTCTTCTCCGCAATCCTCTTCCTCGAAAATGAGCTGGAGCAGGCCGCTGCGGTCGCGAAGATCGGTGAAAACGACGCCGCCCTTATTGCGGCTGCGCTGCACCCATCCCATGACCGTGACTTCACTGCCGAGCTCCGCTCCCACCACTTCGCCGCAGCGATGTGTTCTCTTCAAGCCTCTCATTGACTCCGACATACTGTATCTCCCCTCTTATGCCTCAAAATAATCCCGGAAATCCGTATAGCCCTGCTGCGAGAGCTGGTCTCGCTGAAACTTCTTGTTCTTTGCCATCTTGGTGACCAGCACATCCTTGCCGACCTCGCGCTCGCGCTCCGCTTCGAGCAGCGCCTCGCCGCGCCGCGCTGCACTGAGCTTCTTATCGAGCAGAATCGCGACCTTCTCCTTCTGCGAGGGAATCACGTACTGCTGATCCATGAGGATTGCGATGATGCGCTCAAAGCCGATCGAGAAACCGCAGGCCGGGACATCCGTGCCCGTGAACTTACCGACCATCTTGTCGTAGCGGCCGCCGCCCGCAACCGAACCGCCGAAACCTTCCATCGAAACCTCGAAGATGGAGCCCGTATAGTAGCCCATGCCGCGCACTAAAGGTCGGGTCAAACTGAATCTTGACCGCGCCGCCGCTCACGCTCTTAACGGCCTCCATAATCTCCGCAAGGCCCTCCGAGGTGCCTGCCTCAAGGAAATCGCCGAGGGTTTCGCCGAGTCCGCGCACCGCCGCCGCATCGTTCCCGAGATTTTCAAGAAGCCCCAGGTACTTCTCCGCGGATGCCTCGCTTGCGCCGTTCTCAATGAGCTCCGCGCGGACACCGTCCATGCCGATCTTATCCATCTTGTCGAGCGTAATCAGAACGCTGTCCTCCTGCCCCGCCGGGAAGCCCGCAAAGGCCACCATGGCGCGCAGTATCTTTCTGTCGTTCACGCGGACCAGGAAGTCGTTGGTCGGAACCAGCTTCTTTAAGGTCTTCGCGATTGCGAGGATCAGCTCGATTTCGGCGAGATTGCTCTCCTCACCGAGGATATCGATGTCGCACTGGGTGAACTGGCGGTATCTGCCCTTCTGCGGACGGTCCGCTCTCCAGACCGAGCCGCACTGCAGCGCCTTAAAGGGGCTAGGCAGCTTTGCCGCATTGTTCGCGTAGTAGCGGGTCAGCGGAAGCGTCAGATCGTAGCGAAGACCGCTGTCGCAGAGATCTTCCTCGCCCGCCGCCTCCGAGAGGCGGAGCTTCTCGCCGCGCTTTAAAATTTTGAAAATCAGCTTCTCGTTGTCGCCGCCCTGCTTGCTCGTCAAGTTCTCAATGTGCTCCACACAGGGGGTCTCCATGGGGGTGAAACCAAAGCTGCGGTAGGTCTCCTTGATGACACCGATCAAATAATCCCGCAAGGTCATCTCGTCCGGCAGAATATCCTTCATTCCTGTGACCGGCTGCTTCTTTAAACTCATCGCCTTACCCTCCTTCTCTCCGATTGGCACTTCTCCGTATCGTCTCTATCTCTTTATCTTAGCACATCTCCGCCGAGGGCACGCTCCTTTTTTGCGAGCATCTCCTTGAGACGTTCCACATAGAGTCCGGGATCCTTTACATTCTCGAGGCGATCGTATTGCCCGGCGCCGCGCATCACCCGCGTTGTCGTTCCCGCGCCACAGCCTACAATGGTCTCGAGTTCTTCCATGATGAGAATGTTGTAGAGGCCCTCCTTGCCCTTTTTACACCAGCCCACATTCTCCAAGTTTCCCGCCATATTTTTTTGGCGGTAGAGGTAATAAGGCGAGAGCCCCATCTTCTCGCAGTAGGAAGAAGCGAGCTCCACCATGCGGTTCGCGTCGCCGTAGCTGACATCCGCATAGTCTTCGCGCTTTGTGTTGAGGCGCGCCGCACGCTTTAAGGCGAGACTGTGTATGGTCACATCATCCGGCGAAAGCGCGCGTATGCCTTCCATGGTGCGCCGCACATCCGCCTCGCTCTCGTTCGGAAGCCCCATGATGAGGTCGGTGTTGATGTTGTCAAAGCCGAGCTCCCTCGCGAGCCGAAAGCTCTCCGTGAACTGGTCGACCGTATGAAAGCGCCCGATTAGGTCAAGGGTCTCTTGCTTTAGGGTCTGGGGATTGATGCTGATGCGGTCTGCGCCCTGTTCTTTTAGGACAATCAGCTTCTCGCGGCTTATGCTGTCCGGGCGTCCGGCCTCAACCGTAAACTCCCGAAGCGCCGAGAGATCGAAGAGCCCTCTCACAAAGCCGAGGAGATCCTCGAGCTCCGCTGCGCTTAGACTGGTCGGCGTCCCGCCGCCCACATAGATTGCGTCGAGGCGCTTTTCCGCCATGAGCTCCGCGACCAGACGGATTTCTTCTTTTAAGGCTGCGAGGTAGACCGTACTCTTCTTACTTCCGATCGGATAGGAGGGGAAGGAGCAATAGAGACAGGTCGTCGGGCAAAAGGGAATGCCGATGTAGAGACTGTAGCCCGTCGAAAAATCGAGCCCGCGAATTGCGCGGAGCTCATTTTCGGCGGTTCTCACACAGAGCTCGTTCGCGCGTCACTCAAAAAAAGAAATCGCGTTTGAATTCGGCCCGGACTTCATCCGCCGACTTCCCCTCTTGCAGTCTCGTGAGCGCAAGCTTTGCGGGACGTATGCCGGTCAGCGTGCCCCAGGGAAGCGCTTTCCCCGTGAGCTCGGTGAGCGCACGGTAGAGCGCCCGCTTCAATTCATTCTTACTCTCGATGCGCTCTTCCATCCAAGCGCTCTCAAAGCGAAGCACCCGGCCCTCGGCCGTCCGTATCTCGGCGTGATAGCTGCCGAGCCGCGGCGCGGCACCCGCTTCCGCACAGGCCTTCATGATACAAGAAATCATGGCGTCTTGTTCCGGCACATGGCTGAAGCTCTGTCCCGGAAAAAACGCCATGAAAAGTTCCCGGACGTCCTGTTCAAAGGGGACGTCCTGTAATTGTAAGGATATCATCTGTTTTTGCCCTGTCTCAGTAATAGAAAATCGGGTTGCTCTTCCGCTCTTCGCCTATGCTGGTCTCACCCATATGCCCCGGGAGCACAAGCGTATCCTCCGGAAGCGCAAAGAGTTTGTCCAGCGACTTTTTTAAGCTCGGCAGGTCGCCGCCCGGCAAATCCACCCTGCCGAAGGAGCCCTGAAAGAGCGTGTCACCCGAGAAGAGAACTTGCTCCGCCGGGAAATAGTAACAGCAGGAACCGCGCGTGTGTCCCGGGGTAAAAATAACCTGCATCTCGCTGCCGAGTATGTCTATCTTCTCGCCGTCCGTAAACAGGCGGTCCGCTTTTAAGCGGAGTCCGCTCCGCATGAAGCGCGCGTCGCCGTTTAAGTCGGGGTCGTTCAAGGTCTCCGCCTCGGGAGCCGCCGCGCAGAGCGGTACATGAAAGGCCTCGCGCAGCGCATCGGCCGCGAGCACATGATCGAAATGACCGTGGGTCAAGAGGAGCGCCTTCAGCGTAAGCTCCCGCTCGCGTATCACCTTCTCGATTTGCGGCGCGGAATCCGCCGGATCGATCAAGAGGGCCTCCTTGCTCTCTTGATTCCAAACCAGATAACAGTTGGTCTCCACCATGCCCAGTGTCATGCAAAGAACGGAAAGTTTGCTCTCACCCATGGCTCAACTCCTCTCAATGTCAATGATGCCCTCGCACTGCCGTAGCTTATCCTGCAGCGCGCGTATCTCCTCCGCGGAGCCGATTTCAAAGGTCACGTCCATCGTCGCGATGTCCTGCTTCGAGGTTCTCGTGTTGAAAGCCTTCACATCCAGCCCGCGCTCCGTAAAGACGCGGCTTATGTCAACCAAGAGGCCGGTGCGATTGTGCGCCACCACGCGCAAGGTCGCAATGTAGCGATTCTCCTCTCCCTCCGGCAGCTGCCATTCGGCCGTGATGAGACGAGCTCTCTCGATCTCCGGCAGGGATAAAATGTTGATGCAGTCCGTGCGGTGTATCGTAATACCGCGGCCGCGTGTCACGAATCCGACAATTTCATCGCCCGGAACCGGCGCACAGCAACGCGAAAAGTGAACCGCAAGATCGTGGATGCCTTTCACGACGATGCCGTTTCCGGATCTGCGGAGCGTCGCAATCTGGCTCTCCTTGTTGTTCTCCTCGAGGTTTGCGAGCACGGTCTCATCCGAGATCTGCTTTGCGAGCGCCCGTTTCCGCTCCTCGATCATGCGGTTTACAACCTGGCCCTCTTTGATGCCGCCGTGTCCCACGGTCGCAAGCACCGCGTCCCAGTCGTGCATGGAATAGCGCCGCAGCACCTTTTCCTGATATTCCGGGCGGTTTAACTCGCCCCAGTCCTGGCCGCGACTCTTCGCATAGGCGGCGAGCAACTCCTTGCCCCGCACGATGTTCTCTTCCTTGAGTTCGGTCTTAAACCACTGGTTGATTTTATTCCGCGCCTGCGAGCTCTTGGCCTGCTTGAGCCAGTCGCGGCTCGGTCCGCGCGAGTTCTGCGAAGTCAGAATTTCGACGCGGTCTCCGTTTTGTATGACATAGTTGAGCGGCACCATGCGCGCATTGACGCGCGCGCCGACCATGCAGTTTCCGACCGCGGAGTGAATGGAATACGCAAAGTCAATCGGCGTGGAGCCGGCCGGCAGGGTCTTGACATCGCCGTTCGGGGTAAAGGCATAGACCATGTCCGTAAACGGGTTCAGCTCGTTTCGGACACCCGAGAGAAATTCTTTGCTGTCCGGCATCTCCCGCTGCCACTCAAGAATCTGGCGGAGCCAGCGCATCTTCTCCGCCTCGCCGCCGGTCACCGTGGGATTCTCGCCCTTTGCCTTCTCCTTGTACTTCCAGTGCGCCGCGATACCGTACTCGGCAACCTTATCCATCTCATAGGTGCGAATCTGCACTTCAAACAGGGTGCCGCCGCGGTCTATGAGGGTTGTGTGGAGCGACTGGTAGCGGTTCGGCTTCGGGCGCGCAATGTAGTCCTTAAAGCGCTCCGAAAGCGGGGTAAAATTCACATGCAGAGCACCGAGCGCCGCATAGCAGTCCTTCAAATCCTGCACAAGAACGCGCACCGCGAAGATATCGTAAATCTCGTCAAAGCTCTTGTTCTGACTCACCATCTTCTTATAAATCGAGAAGATGTGCTTTCGCCGCCCGATCACACTGCTCGGAATGTGCTCGCTGTTCATGAGGTGCTGGACTTTTTCAACCAGACTCTCGATGACGCGCTCCTTGCTTTGACTCATCTCCTCGATTTTTTCTTCAATCTCGTGATAAGCCTTCGGCTCCAGATAACGGAGCGCCAAATCATCGAGCTCCACCTTGACGCGGCTGATACCGAGTCTGTCTGCGAGCGGCGCATAGATTTCAAGCGTCTCCTGCGCCTTTTCGCGCTGCTTTTCCGGCTTCATGTGCTGCAGGGTGCGCATGTTGTGAAGGCGGTCCGCAAGCTTAATCAGAATGACGCGGATGTCCTGGGACATCGCAAGAAACATTCTGCGAAGATTTTCGGCCTGAATGTCAAGTCTGTCCTTGGTCCAGGTCAGGTTTGTGAGCTTGGTAACGCCGTCCACCAGGAGGGCTACATCGTCCCCGAAGACCCGCGCAATCTGCTCCTTCGTGAGTATCGTGTCCTCGACGACATCGTGCAGAAGTCCCGCGATGATGCTCTCCTTGTCGAGCTCCAAATCCGCGAGATAATCGCGACACAGAGCGGGTGGATGATGTAGGGCTCGCCGGACTTCCGCTTCTGGTCCATATGTGCGTTCTTCGCGGTCATATAGGCGCGGTGAATGAGCGAAGTGTCATCGGAGGGATGATAGCGCTCAATGGCTGCGATCAGCTCCTCATAGAGTACGTCCGGGTCTGTAAATTCTGCCGGTTTTTCCAATTCTCTCTGGTCCTCTTTCATACTGTCCGGTCCCCCTTTCTCAGCTTCGCCCTTGTCCGGACAGCCGCTGAATTTGCCCGCCCGAGGCGGACTTTTGACTGCTTCTTATTTTATATAATAATCCTAGATTATACGGTCTTTATATGCGGAATGCAAGCGCGGCGGCGATCAGGCCGGCAGTCTCGCAGTTCGTTAAGAGAAAGCCCGCGAGATCTCCCGTCATGCCGCCGAAGGAGAGGGCTGCGCGGGCGCCGCTGTAGAGCGCCGCAAGCAGCACGGCAGCGAGTATGCAAGCGCCCGTGAACAGAGTTCCCGCGCCGAAAAGAGCCGCCACGGCGAGGAGCAAGTAGAAGCCGGAAATGAGTCTCCCCTTACGCCGCGCGCGCGCCGCCTTAAAGTCATAGACCGTTCCGGCTCCCCTTGCGTTCGGGAGCAGGTAAATCGAGAGCGCGCTGAGCGCACGGCTCATGAGGAAAATCGGTAAAAGCTGCGGCAGACGTTCCGGCATATTCCCCGATTCCAAGAGGCTGAACCAGGCCGCAAAACCGGCGAGCAGCATGAGTCCGCCCTGTAAGACCGCTGCGGAACCCGCGTGCACATCCTTTAAAATAGCGAGCTTCTCTTCCTTTCCCTTCCAGGATCCCAGCGCATCCGCGGTATCCAAAAAGCCGTCAAAGTGAATGCCGCCGGTAAAGAGAAGGGGCGCCGCCGTGAGACAAAAAGCCGAGAGCGGCGCGCCCGCGGAAACGCGAAGCAAAAGCCCCGCGAGCAGGTAGATAAGTCCCGCTTCAATGACGCCGAGCAGCGGAAACAAGAAGAGTACGGCCTCTTTGCTCTCCTCGTCCCAGCGCACATTCGGCACCGGAAGACGGGAGTACATGGCCGCGGCAATGAAAAAGGCGCGGAGATACTTCATACATCCTCCTTCCGTTTGAGACAGCGCAGAGTTCCGAGTTCCGCGAGATACACGGCTTCCGCGCGCGCGGCGAGCGCGTTTTGCAGCGCGGAAAAAATACGTACATAGCGCTCGGTGTCGGGATCCGCGTAGCGCGGCTCCTCCGAAAGGAGAGCGCCGACCAAGATGAGTTGCCCGCACTTTGCCTCAAGGGAAAGCAGGCTCTCGTTTAGCGCCCGCAGAATATCTTCTTCCGAATGCGCGGCCGCCTCCGGCGAAAAGAGCTCGTTTCCGACCAAGTTTCCGAGATCTTCCAAAAGGACCGCAGCGTTCGCGGGCAGCGAAAGTTCATGCACAGCGCACGCCCGTTCTATGGTCACAAAGCCCTTTTCGGCGCGCTGCGCCCGGTGTTTTTCGATCCGCGCTTCCGCCTCCCGGCCGCCGCGCTCCATGGTCGCAAGATAGATGAGCGGACTTCCCGCCGCCTTTGCCGCGCAAACGGCCGCCGCTTCGGCCGCCTCCGATTTTCCGCTCGCGCTGCCGCCCGCATAGAGCACTAGCATCTTGCCGCCTCGCGGGCACGTTGAAAGGCGCGGCAGGCAGCCGCAAAACGCTTTGCCGCCCGCTGCCCCGCCTCATTTGCGAGATAGATATGCGGATAGCCCGCAAAGAGGGTCGCGCTCCCCTGTACGCAGTCCCAGGACTTGCTGCCGTTTGCCTTGGTCGCAAGGCAGCTTTCGCCGTTCTCGGTCGCATCCCAGTAGTGGAATTCGTGCCCGCGCAGGCTCTCCCCCGCTTTTAGCAGCAGCGTATCTTCCTGCGCCGTAATTTCAATGTAGCCGAAGCGCTGCAGCTTTTCGGTGCGGAAGGCCTGTCCCGGAAGGGCAGCGACCATTTCATGCCTGAGCCCGTTCACATCTTCGAGGCTTTCCAGCAAGAACATAAAGCCGCCGCATTCCGCAACGGTCGGGAGCCCACCCCGCACCGCATCCCGTATGTCCTCTAGGAGGGAGGTTTGGTTTTCGAGCGCCTCCGCATAAAGTTCCGGGTAGCCGCCCGGAAGCCAGAGCCCGGATAAGCCCGCCGGGAGAGCCCTCTCCCGTAAGGGGCTGAAAAAGACAGGCTCACAGCCGAGTTCCCGAAGAACGCGCAAATTCTCTTCGTAGAAGAAAGAGAAAGCCTCGTCCCGCGCAATGCCGACACGAAAAGGCACTTCCGCTTCCCCGCCGCCGATGAAAAAATCATCCGGCAAAGCTTTTTTCAGTGCCGCAGCCATGCGCTGTGCAAAATCCAGTATCTCCTCCGGCGCGAGCGGCACCACGAGCCCCAGGTGGCGGCTCTTTAAGTTCTGCGCGCCGAGCGCCGGGATGCATCCCAGCACAGGCACCGTGCCGATTTCACGCGGTACCTCCGTCCCTGGCGCTGCCTCCCCCTTGCCGCCTTCGTTTAAGACGATGCCCCGAATGCGCGCGCGGTCCTCTGCCGTAAGCGCCGCTATTTTTTCTGCGGCCTCCGCTTCCGCGCCTCTTGCCACCAAGAGGAGTATCGGCAGGGCAAGGGTTCGGGCCACTTGGAGCGCCGAAGCCCTGTCCCCCTGTCCCTGCAATGCCGTCCGTCAGCCCCATCGCTGCCTCGACGAGAAGAATATCCGCCTCGCATTGATAGCGCGAAAAGGTCTCGCTAAGCTCGCTCTCACTTAAAAAATAGGGGTCTAGGTTGATGCAGCGCCTGCCGGTAATGGGCCCGTAGAACTGAGGGTCTATGTAATCCGGTCCCGTCTTATAGACCTGCACGCTTTTTCCGCTCTGCCGAAAGAGGGCCGCGAGACCCATGCTGACACTCGTTTTTCCCGCGCCCGAGGAGAGCGCCGCCACCATCAGTTTTTGCATGCCGCACCTCCTTCGATCAAAAAGAGCATGGTAGGGTTCTGTCCGAACAAGAGATGATAGCGCCCAGCTTTTGGTCTCGGCTGCGCTGAGCTGCAGGCACTCGACCCGGCAGCCCGCGCGCTCGTATGCTGCGCTAAGCTCGGAGAGCTCTGCAATGGTTTCAAGACTCACGGCGGTCGCGACCACGCGCGCAGCCGGATTCTTCTCAAAAACAGCCGTAAAGATTGCCGCCATCTCCCCGGTACTGCCCCCAACAAAGACGCAGTCCGGCTTCGGAAGTTCCGCGAGTACTTCCGGCGCACGGCCGAAGTACTGCTTCACCTGCGAAAGCGCAAAGCGCCTTACGTTCTTTTCCGTGAGCGCATAGGCAGCCGCATCGCACTCTACGGCTAAGACTTCCCGCGGGGCGCCGCCATGGCGAGCTCGGCGGTCATGCCGCCCGTGCCGCTCCCGATGTCCCAGCAGACAGCATCCTCCCGTACGCCGAGAAGACCGATTGCCGCCGCTCGTATCTGCCGCTTGGTGAGCGGCGTCTTCTCGCGAAGAAAACACTCGTCCGGAATGCCGGGACTCAAAGGGGCGCCGCGGATGTATCCGGCAGCGCGAGGTAGAGGCAGAGCAGCACATGCGGCGGAAGCGCCGCAAATTCGACCGCGAGCGCATCCCCACAAAGTCCTCCGCCGTCGCTGAAAAATGCGCTCATCGGGGAGCGCCAAATTTGCGCCGAAGTGAAAGCACGCATCCCCGCATGGAAGCGACTCAGCGCCGCCGCGAGTTCCCGGAGTTCGTCAAGCTGCGCCGCGCCTCCAAAATCACAAAGGCCCTTCTTTGCTTCAATATAACCGGGAGCAAGGCCTGTTTTCGCCCGTGGAGTCGAAGACTCGGGAGTCCCTCGGTCGAAAAGCCGAGCTTTGCCGCAAAGAAGCTGAGCGAAGAAATTCCGGGGTAGAGCACCGGCTTCGGCAGTGCTTCCCGCGCGGCAAAAGCTTTCGTAAGCTGACGGGTCAGCGAAAAGAAGCTCGTGTCCCCGCTGGTCAAGACCGCAATCCGCTTTGCCTCTGTCTCTTCCGCAAGCGCGGCAATTTCGGACGGCCGGTAGCTATCCGCGCAGTTCGGTGCAGGCCTTCCGACCGCCCGAAACAATGCCAGCGCAAAGTCCTTCATGCGGCTTGCGCCGATTAAGAGCTCTGCGTTTAATACGGCCTCCCGCGCCTCGGCAGTCAGTAGCCCAGTTCGCCCCGGCCCTATGCCGACGATTGCGATTTCTTTTTCCGCCTCTCTCATACCGAAGCGCTGCAAAAGCAGCGCCCTCGCTTCCTCCATGGAATAACCGTCCTCTTCCGCGGGACGCCGTATCGCGATAAAGCAGACACCGAGCCGCTCGCAGGCCAGCAATTTTCGAGATAACTGCCCGGCTGCCCGACTTCTGCTGACTAAGTGCGCGCGTCAAAAGCGCTGTAAGAGCGCCTCATTCAGCGCGGTCGAAAAAGCGCCCCTGCATCGCAACGATATTGGCGAGCGGAAGCTTCGCCTCGACTGCCTTTGCAGTGCCTCTTCGCCCGGCAATATGCGCACCGCCAGGCGCTCCGCGGAGCGCCTTCATGGACTCGAAAGCTCTTTGCTGCCGGTCGAAAGGAACACGGTACCCTCCGTTCCCGCTAAGTATGCCGCTGCCTCGCGCTGACTTGCAAAGATCGAAAAAGTCCCCGCGCAAGGAGTCTTGCCTCGGCACGCCACACTTCTTCATTCTCCTCGGCCGCAGCACGCAGTACGCGGCAGTAAAAAACTCCCGCCTCTTCCGCTGCCTCTTTGATGTTGCGGGAGACCTCGGTCGCAAAGGGGTGGGTTGCATCGACAACCGCGGAAAAAGCGCCCGTTTTGCAGGGAGTTCCCGCATCTCTCCTTCATTGAGTCTGCCGGCCTCGGCAGGAGCGCCCTCCTCGGAGTAAAGCCTCTCCGTATTCGGTCGCGACATGGCTCAAGGCCGGAATGCCGCTCTCCCGAAGCCACGCCGCGAGTTCCCGTCCCTCGGTGGTTCCGCCGAACAACAGGACTTTTTGCTCACTCATATTTCTCCCCCTCCTATGCTGCGGCGCATCAAATCCCGCGCATTTTGACTCTCCGCGAGTACGCCGTCCTCCAGGGTATACACCAAAATACCGATTTCCGTTTCGCCCCGCACGCGGCTTTGAACCGCATGCTCCATTGCGGTAAGCAGGCTCTTTGAAGTCGCATTGAGATAGCCGGATTCTTTTAAAAGCCGCACAGCTTCCGTCGTGAGTCCCGCCGCCAGGACCGCTGTGACCAGCTCGCGCGGCGCGCCCACCCGAAAGGCGTGAATCGCGAGCAGCTCCAGGCGGCAGTCCGCCTCGCGGGAATGTGTATTCATAATACCGCCCGCGAGTTTTACAAACTTCCCGAGATGTCCCGCGAGCAACACGCCCTTCGCGCCGTACTGTACCGCTGCATCCAGAGTTTCGCCGACAAAATTACTCATGACCACGGGATCCGCCGCACCGAGTCCAAAGTGATCTTCCAGGAAATGAAGCCCGTAACTCCCGGGCACCGCAAGCAGGCAATCCCGCGCCGTCAGATGAAATTTGACATCTGTCACGATGGTCTCGATGAGAGCGCGCCGACTCATGGGGCGCACAATCCCCTCGGTCCCGAGTATCGAGAGCCCGCCCTCTATCCCGAGCTTCGGGTTAAAAGTCTTTTTGGCCTTTTCCTCCCCCTCGGGGCAGGAGATTGTCACAACAATACGCTCTCCTCTCGAAAGCGCGGGCGCGGCACTCTCTCGATATGCCGCCCGCACGGCCTCCGCAATCATATTCCGCGGCACGCGGTTGATGGCCGCCGCACCGACCGGCTGATCGAGCCCCGGCTTGGTCACCCGGCCCACACCCGGGCCGCCGCAAAGTTCCACCGGAAGCGCCGAAGCATCCGCCGCCGGAACTTTCTCCGTTCCCGCCTGCGCCGCGGCACTTTTCGCCGCGCTCGCTTTTTCCTGCGGCTCCGCTGCCTTCCGTGCGGACGCTCGCGTAAAAAGGAGTCCGTCCGTCACATCGGGATCATCCCCGCGTCCTTACGCACCGCCGCAAGCGCAGTTACCATCCCGCCTTCATGAATCAGCTCTACGGATTCAATCGGAATCGGGAGCAGGGCGCCGACCGGCGTTTGAAGGAGTACCGCCTCAGAGCGCTCTCCGGAAAAAGTAGGGTCGCAGCCGCGGAAGCCGCAGCCGCGGCCGCACTCCCAGTCGTAAAGCCCGCGCGGAGCCGCTTCCCGTCCTCAAAGGCCGCATAGGGCGCAAGCGCTTTTTCAGCGCCTCGCTTCTCAAAAACTCCACCCTTCCCGCGCGGAAGTCCCTCGTCAAAGGGGTGCTTCCGCTTGACCAGTTCCGAGACATAGTCGGCGCGCTGAAGGAGTTCTTCCGGCGCGTCCCGCCCGGTCAGCACGAGCTCCAGTTCCTCGGGCTTACGGTCCAGAAAGTTAAGGAAGGGCTCCCGCGGAATGAGCCCCAGGCGATAGGCCGCAATGCTCTCATCGAGAATCAGGAGCGCCGGCTTTTCCCGCTCGACCGCCTCTAAAATTTCCGCGAAATAGCGCCGCACGGCTGCCTTTTCTTTTTCCCGCTCCGCCTCGCTGAGGGTCCAAAAAAAGCCGAAATGCTCCTCCATGCGAAGGCAGTGCAGTTCGGGCAGTGTTTTGAGAGCGGCAAGCTCGCCCGAACTCCCGTCCTTTAAGAACTGGGCAAGCAGCACGCGCTTTCCGTGCCCCGCCATGCGAAGCGCAAGCCCCATGGCCGCACTGGTCTTTCCCTTGCCGTCCCCCGTATAGATGTGTATACAAGCTTTCATATCGTTTCTCTTTTCCTCGGGTCTTTTCTTCCAACCGTTTCGTCCGGGACTTTCCGCTTCAGAAAAAGCGCTGCCCCAAGCGGACAGCGCTCTTCTCTTACTTTCCCTCGTAGCTCACCAGCGCGAAGACCGGATATCCCTCCAGCTTATCTCTGCCGTGCAGTCCCTTTAACTCGATCACAACCAGAACCTTTTCGACCACGCCGCCGAGCTTCTCAATCAAACGTATCATGGCCTCCGTCGTGCCCCCGGTCGCAATCAGATCGTCGACAATCACGACACGCTGTCCCGGCTTAATCGCATCCTTATGGATTTCGATGGTCGCATGACCGTACTCGAGCTCATAGGTCTCGGAAATCGTCTCCGCCGGGAGCTTGCCCGCCTTCCGAATCGGGACAAAGGGCTTATACTCCGCATAGGCGAGCGGAACGCCGAAAATAAAACCGCGGGATTCCGGTCCCACGACGACATCGTAATCGACACCCTTCAGTGCCTCGCGAAGACCGTCAACCGCAAGGTGCAGCCCCTCCGCGTCCTGCAAAATCGTTGTGATATCCCGAAACATGACGCCGGGCTCCGGAAAATCCGGAATGGTGCGCACATAATCCGCCACTGTCTTCATTGCTTTTCCTCCAACGCGAAAAATTCAGCCTTACTATAACAGTTCAGCGCTCAAATTTCCATGCTTTCAACACAAGTTGCAAGCTTGTTCTGCCGAGATATTCATTGAGCTCCGGAAAATAGAGGACAGCGAAATACTTGCTTTCCGCCATCTCCGCGAGGAAGGCATCGCCGTCGGTAAAGGCAATTGCCTCTCTCACCGTTCCGGCCTCGTCCAGGAGACTTAACTTCACGACATTCCGGTTCTTTCCGAGCACCCTGGCGCTGCGTATCTCCACATGCTTCTGCCCGAAGCAGGGGCGCACATTGCCCTGTCCGAAGGGCTCCATGCGCGAGAGCTCCGCAATTAAATCCTCGTTTGCATAGGCAAAGGGAAGCGCAATGTCGATCCACTGCGTCTCAATGAGCTGCGCTTCGCTGAGCAAAGCATTTCGGTTCAGTTGCTCCCGAAAACGACCGAGCTCGCTCTCCGGAAGCGTGAGCCCCGCCGCCATAGGATGACCGCCGAATTTACTGAGTAAAGGCGCCACTTCCTCGAGCGCATGAAACATATGATAGCCCTCAATGCTGCGCCCCGATCCCTTTAAAAATCCCGCTTCCTGACTGTCCGTCAGTACAAAGCTCGGGCGGTAGTACTTCTCCTTGAGCCGCCCCTGCAATGATGCCGGCCACCGACTCGTGGCAGTCCTTTAGATAAACCACCAATACCTTCGGGAGTTCGGGCAGCGCATCGATTTCCTCCGAGGCCGCACGTATGCCGTTCTCCGTCATCTGCTTTCGCTGATCGTTCAGCGCCTTCAGGCGCTCCGCAGCCTCTTCGGCCCGCGCTTCATCGCTTTCCAAGAGCATAGAGAGGCCCAGCTTTGCGCTCTCCAGACGGCCGCCCGCGTTTAAGCAGGGGCCTATCACGAAGCCGATGTGATAGGTTGTAAAGCGCCTCGGGTTTTAACTCACAGCGCGCAATCAGCTTTTGCAGTCCCAAATTCTCGCAGCTGCCGATCGCCTTCAGTCCTTCTCGCACAATGATGCGATTTTCCTTTCGGAGCGGCATCACATCGCCGACCGTCGCAATCGCCGCAAAAGGGCAACAGCACCCTTGCATCCTCTTTGGGCTTTCCGAAGTGCAGGTAGAGCTCTTCAATCAGCTTCAGGCGACCACCGCGCCGCAGATCGAGAAAGGATCTGCGCCCCTCGCGCTTCGGGTCTATGACCGCGTGGGCGGGCGGTAACTCCTCACCGTCTTCGCCGTGCGCCACCTCGTGGTGATCTGTCACGATGACCGTGAGCCCCTGTTCACGGCGGCCGCGACTTCGTTCCGCGCCGCAATGCCGTTGTCGCAAGTCACGATGGTATCCACACCCTCGGCTGCCGCGCGCTCCACCAGGCGCAGGTTTAGGCCGTAGCCGTCCGCAATGCGGTCCGGAATATCATAGTCCGCATTTGCGCCGAGCGCCCGCATGCCCTGCAATAGAATGTAGGTCGAGCAAACACCGTCGATGTCGTAGTCTCCGATGATGCGTATTAACTTTCGCGCTCGTATTTTTCCGCCAGAATTTCGACACTCTGCGCCATGTCCGGGCAGCAGATCTCCGCTCGGAACCGAGTCAGTGTCCCGTCAAATAGGTCTCGATGTCGTCCTCGGCGATATCGCGGTTAATCAAAAATACGCGCGAGCATGGGCGACACGGAAAAGCGGGCCGAAATCGCCCCGAAATCGGCCCGCTTGCTGTAAACCATCCACTTGGTATCTCGCATGATCCTCCTCAATAGAGCTGCGTGAAACTCTTGTAGTGATCGTCGGTGTAAAAAATCAGCCCGTCGTTTGAGTAGACCAAGCGCTTTGCATTGCGCCGCCCGCCCTGATAGTCGATGTCGCACTCGTAGTAGCGCCGTCCCGGACTTCTCGGGAGCTGTCCCTCGTAATTGCCGAAGCGGGAACCGCCGACACTCATGCCGGGAAAGGCCTCACCGAAATCACCTTCTCCGAAGCGGAAGCCCTGTTCTTCTGCGTCCTTCTTCGAAATAAAGTTTTTCGGGAGCTTTCCGTAGGTGTGGAGGTAGAGCGCAACCTCATCGCGGGAGGTGTAGCTGCCGTCCTCGCGGATACCGGCTCCTGCCTCGGTACCACGCTCCGACGCACGCGTCGCGGTAGCACTCTTCTTTGCGGCGCGCGTCTCCTCGGCTGCTGTGCTCTCAAGTGCTTTCGCTTGTCTCCGCTTTCGGTGCAGCGTCTCGAGGCACTTGTCGCTGCTCCCTCACTCTGCCGCTTGTCGGACTGTCGAGTTCTTGGATTTTTGGACTTCTTCTGTTTCTTCTTCGACTTCGCGGTGCCGCTCTCCGAACTTTTTCCCTCTGCGTGCTCTCAGCTTCCGTCACAAACGTCCGTCTGCTCGGATTGGCTTTCCGCCCGGCTCTCCAGCGCTTCCCTGCCGCGCAGCCAGCCAGCAGGAAAGAGCACGGGAAGCAGTACCAGTAGGCGCCGAAGCCCCCGCATCAGCTTCTCTCTCATTGTTCGGTCAGATAGCGCACCGCGCTCTCCACGGCATTCGCGCCGTCCGCCACCGCGGTGATGACCTGGCGCAGCTGCTTCTTCCGCACATCGCCCGCCGCATAGACGCCGGGCACATTGGTCTCGCAGCTCGTCGCCGAGCACATAGCCCCTCTCATCCGTCGCAAGGAGAAATTTTTCGACTCGAGGGACGATGCCGACCGCGATAAAGAGACCGTCGATTGCGAGTTCACTCTCCGCGCCGCTCTTTTTGTTCTTCACGAGGATGGACTTTAACTGCCCCTCACCGCGTATTTCTTCGACCGTCGAATCGAGCACCAACTCGATGTTCTCTGTTGCTCTGACCTTATCTTCCAGTATCTTTTCGCACCGCGAAAGCTGTCCCGACAGATGAATCAGGTATACTTTTCTGACAGAGTCTCGCGAGATAGAGCGCATCGCCGAGCGCCACATCGCCGCCGCCGACCACGGCCGTGCACCTTGTTCCGGTAGAAAATTGCCATCGCAGGTTGCGCAGTAGGGAGACACCGCTGCCGGTCAGCTCTTTCTCGCCCGGAACGCCGAGCAGGGAGTGCTCCGCACCGCTCGCAATCACAAAGGTCTTTGCGGTATAATCTCTTCGCTGCCGACCACGGTCTTTGGTGCCGTCCTCATTTGATGCGCACCTCCGTCACCTCATCGGTCACAAAGGGAGCGCCGAGTTTCTCTGCGTGCTCACGGAACTTCTGCCCCGAGTTCAAAACCGCCTACGCCCGGGAGACCCGGGTAGTTATCGACCTCGGTCGTATTGATAATCTGATCGCCGCTGATCATCTGCTTTTCGATGACAGTCAAGTCCAACTTGGTCTCTGTCCGTGAGATCGCAGCCGCAAGACCTGCCGGTCCCGAACCATGATAATCATGTCATAAATGCGACTCATACTGCCTCACTTTCTCCAAAAAAGCGCGCCGTTCGCGCGCATATAGTCTAGCACAGTGCTAGGAGTGGCGCAAGCCCCTCGACGTGCTACACTGATAGCGAAAACAAAAAGAAAAGGAGCTCATCCCCATGACAGGAATTCACCCCTGACGGATACCGCATATGAATACAACAACGAAGCCGAAACGCATAGACCTCTTGCTCTCGTGACCGGCGCTTCCCGCGGCATAGGCCGTGCGACCGCAATTGCCCTCGCGGAAGCCGTGCTATGACTTATTTCTGCTTGCCAGAAAGGAGGCCGAAAAACTGGAAGACACGGCGCTTCGCTGCCGAAGCCTCGGTGCTCTGTCGAGACCCGCTGCGCGGACATCAGCGACAGCGCTGCCTGCGAGGATAGATTTCACCGCACTGGATGCATGCCCTGGGTAGCCTGAAAGCTCCTCGTCGCAAATGCCGGCATCTCTCGGCTCGGTCTCCTCCAAGACATGAGTCCCGAAGACTGGGACGAAAATGTTGCGCACCGATTTAAGTTCCTGCTTACCTCTCCCGCCTCGCGATACCGCGCATGCTCCGCGGGGGCGGCGGCAAACTCATTTTTATCTCCTCGGTCTGGGGCAGCCGCGGCGCCTCCTGCTGAGGTTGCCTACTCCGCGGCCGAGGGCGGGGTCAACGCTTCACGAAGGCGCTCGCCAAGGAGCTGGCCCTCGAACATCCAAGTCAATGCAATCGCGCCCGGCGCAATCGATACCGATATGAACGCCTGGCTCTCGGAAGAAGAGCGGGTCGTACTCGAAGAAGAGATCCCCGCAGGACGCTGGGGCAGGCGGAAGAAGTTGCTTCGCTCGTCCCGCCAAATTGCCGCAGCCCCGCATATCTCACCGGCAAACATTCTGACCCTCTCGGGCGGCTGGGAAATTTAAACCGCCTCAGAGATCGTAAAGATCGAAGAGTGAAGCTGTTGCCCGCCGCGTCTGTCTTGAAACGCATGGCGGAACGCAAACAAATCCTCCGGATCCGTCACGAGACCGCAGGCCGCCGTACTCGTCTCGATTCCGCGAGTGCCTCTGCATTCGGCGAGAGAAAACTTGCGGTCTTGCCTGCTTTCCCGGGCGGCAATAGCGCTTCGTAAAGCTTCCGGCAGCTCCGGCGACATCCCGGGACAGGAGAAAAAGTGAGGCCGAAGCACCGGCGCGGGCGTTACCCCAAAAGCCGTTCAGAAGGACGCCGTAGACCTTAGCATCCACACAATCCGCGAGCAGCGTCTGCAGGTTTTTCAAGGCTGTCGGTCAAATACGGCAACACCGGTCCCAGTGTAACGACAGTCGGAATCCGGCATCACGGAGCGCCTTTTAGCAGCTGCCGCCGCTCTGCGACCGTGCTCTCCGCGGGTTCAAGCCGTGCGGAAAGAGCCTCATCCGCCGTGGTCAGCATGACCTCGACCACGCAGCGCGTTTTTCTCTGGATGCTCTTAAGCACATCCAGATCTCGAAGCAAGCGTATCGACTTGGTTCTCAACGAGACGCCGAACTCGAAGCGGTCTATCACTTCGAGGAACGGCGCATAAGAGCAATTCCTCTTCTTCTTTCGGGTAGGGCTCGCTCGTGGAACCCACCATAATCATACAGCGGCTCTGTTTTTCGCCGAAGCGTCACCCTCAAGAGATCAGGGTGCATTGATTTTTGCTTCAAGCTCCCCCGTCCGACTCCCGAAAGCGGCTCGATGCCAGCTTTGCATCGCAGGACAGGATACTGCACGCCGCCTCGGTAAATGTTCGAGACCATTTTGCGTCGACAATATGGTTTTGCCACGCGCTCGTGCATCGTTTCTCCTCCCCGGCAGCAGCAGTCTCACGATACGCCGCCCGCGTATGTGTTCCGACCGAAAATATTCCATGGTCTCGACAAAATCTTCTTTGCCGTCCGCCGCGTTAAAAAGCGATAGCGCGCGGGCGCTTGCATCGACCAGTACAAAGGCAATGTAGTGCGGCTCTCTGCCCTCCATATAGCGGAGGATGCCGCGCGGTGCGCCGTGCTCTCACCGCCTGAATCAAGGTTTCTCCGCTCCCGTAAATGCGCGCCACCGGGATATTTCGCTCCGCGTAGTAGCGCACCATGGTCGGGAAACGGCGTGCCCTGCGTCCCGTCATAGGGGAGCATCTTCTGCATCACTCGTAGACCGCCTCCGCCGCAATGCTCTGTCCGATCGCATGCTCGACATTGAAAAATCGCTAACCCAGCCGCAACCGTTAAACGAAGTCGGATAGCGACCGTAGGGAAAAATTTTTGAGATAATCCTGATCCTTTAAATAACCGTCTTCCGTCAGTGCCCGCGGATCGATTTTCCATGACCTTCTCCCCTCTCTCATGTTAGCAAAACGCGGAGTCCTCCGAACGAGAACCCGCGTTGTGATTAGCGCTATCTTTTATCATAGCATATCTTCAGGTTTGCGACAATCCAGCCCGCCAATCATCAGAGCGAGGTCAGGAAAGTTGCCAGACCCAAAACAACACCGACCGAATTCAGAATCATCAAAATCACATCTCGCTTCGGCTCTTTGGTAAACCCGTAGAGCACCCAGATTAAGGTATGAAAACCGCCGCAAAGAGCGGCTGATACGGCTGTCCCTTGACGCCGTGCAAATTCGCAAGATTTGCGGAATATAGGCGACGAAAACAAAACACACCGAGAAACGCTCCACACTGCCGATTGCCGTATTAATTTTTCTGCTTAATGCTCAAAATATAAACCTCTCTTTCATAACCGTATTTTTGCGACTGATGTCAGTTATAGCACGCTGATATAGTTTTTGCAAACAATGCACCGTCAGCCCGTAAGCAGTCCCATCAAAGATGCCGCCGAGCGTCAGCATAAGCGCACCCATGCTCCGGGTCACAATCTGCGCAAAGGGCAGGAGCGCCATGCGGTCCGCCGCCGAGAGCACGCCACGTTGCCGGAACCGCCCATATTGGTCGTACACATGCCCGCGGCAATCGAAGCCTCGAGCGGGATAAAAGCCCATGAGCCTGCTGCCCTACAAAAGCCCGCGGTCAGGGGTAATTGCGAGCACACCGAGCACAACGGTCAGGAGATACGGAAGCGTCAGTACCGCCGCGAGTCGGTCTAAATCCAGAAGCACAATGCCGATTCCCGTGAGGGCTGCCGCCGTAAAGGCGCGTATCACAAACTGCCCCCAGACCGCGGCGGCCTCTTCCATCTCCGTCGGCAGGACAGAAAAGCCCTTTTGCCGCCATGATGCAGAGTATCATGCCCGCATAGGCGGGAATTGCGGATAAAACCATGCAATAAGGCCCGCTCATGTAGAAAGCGAGCGAGAGCACAAGCCCCGCGAGCAGTTTTCCAAAGTCGATACGGGAAGGCGAAACCGGCCTCTCGGCCGCCTCGCCGCGGAGCAGTTGACCGCCGCCGCTGATTTTCGGAAACCTTCTTGAGAGCTGCACCGAGAGCGCCCCGAAGAGGATGGACACATGTTTCCGAGCACCGTAGCCGGCGCAATCCCGTGTCAGAATTTCGCCCGCCGGAATTCCCGGTCGCCTCGGCATAAATCCCGAGAGCGGCACCGCGCCCGCGGTCATGCCGCCGGAAGTCATGGGAATCGCGATATAGAGCAGGCTCTCCGCAGGACGGAAGCCCTGCAAGAGCCCGAGCAACACGACCACCGCCGTGCCCGCCGCGACCCCCGAGAGGGCCGTCGGCAAAATGCGGAGCGAGGCCCGAAACAAGAGCCGCCGGTCGATTTGAAAGAGACTGCCCGTAATCAGCGCCGCAATGTAAAAAATCAAGAAGCCCTCTTGCTGAACAAAGCGATCGAGTAAGCCCATACTGCCCGCGGGAAAGAGCCCGAGCGCAGAGAGCGCCGCACCGCCGAGCACGCAGACCACGGAGCCGCCGAAATAAGTCCTCACAATCGGCACACTTTTCCGAGTTCGTTTAAGCCCTCACCGAGCACCAAGAGTAAAAACAGGCCGCCCGGCATACCCGCCGGAATCACACCGCGCCACAGCGCGAGAAAGAGCAGCCCGAGCAAGGCTAGGTAAAGCGGCAGCGGAAGTCCCGCGACCCGTTTCATCTCTCTCTTCATTCCTCCTCTCCCCTCTCCGCGCGCAACCCTTCCGCGGCTGCCCGTATCGCAAAAAATTCACGAAACGTTTTTTCTTCCCCTTCGATTCCCCGCCTTATTTTTTCCAGTCTCCGTTTTCCGACCCTGCGGTCCAGAATCGCGAAAATACGGACCAGCATATTTTCGCTTGATAGACTCTCTTCGATGCTCTGATTGTCAAAGATCGAAAAGGCCTCATAGAAACTCCGCTGGTCAAAGACACCGAGTCGCACCGCAGTGTCATCCATAAACGCCATCTCCTCTTTCATCCGCCGCTCGTAGCGCGCATCCCGCGGAAATAGCGCGGCTTTAAACCAGTTGTTATAATAGCAGCCCGCAATGATTTCCTTACCGTCAAAGCGTATCGCCGCGCGTCCCTCGTGGTCCGGACACTTATTGTAACTCGTCGCATAATATTGAATATGCCCGCGGAGAGACGCCGCAAGATATTCGTTTTCCAGTTTGCTTCTCATGCCGCTCCAGCTCACAGTATGCCCTCCCGCTTCCAAATCTCTCCTTGTGATATTCTCATCTTAATTTACCCTGTAATTCCCTGTCAAGAAAGCGGCTTCGGTGGCATAATAGAGTTCAACCGAAAACGGTTTATTTCCGAAAACCGCTTTGTACTTAGGAGGTCCCTATGCGTTACCCTCATTTTTTACCCGAAAACGGAAGCATCGGCTTTATCTCCCCTTCCTTCGGCGCTGCCACGGAACCCTACCGTTCCGCCTTTCTGAATGCCCGCGCTAAATTCGAGGCCTTGGGCTACCGCTGCGTGACCGGTCCCAATGCCTTTGTGCAAGAAGGCGTCGGCATCAGCAATACGCCGGAAGCCTGCGCCGCGGAGGTCAATGACTTTTTTACGAGAAATGACACCGACATCCTGATTTCCCTCGGCGGCGGTGAACTCATGTGCACCATCTTGGACGAGGTGGATTTCCCGGCGATTGCGACCGCGCCGCCCAAGTGGTTCATGGGCTACTCGGACAACACGAATCTGAACTTCCTCCTGCCGACCCTCTGCGACACGGCTGCCGTCTACGGCCCCAATGGCCCCGCCTTCGGCATGGAGCCCTGGCACCCGGCGCTTTTCGATGCCTTCGACTTACTCACCGGTAAGCGCTCGGAATTTGAAAACTATGCCCGCTGGCAGTATGCGGCGCTCCGCGACGAAGAACACCCGCTGCTCCCCTACAACTGGACCGCGAAACCAAGCTGCGCTGCTTTTCAGCCGGACGCCGCGGGAGAACTGCGGGAGACCGCTTCTCCGCTCAGCGCTCCGCGGGCGCTTACTCGGCGGCTGTCTCGATATCCCTGGGAGGTATCGCGGGAACCTCCTTTGACCGCGTGGAAGAATTTTTAAAGCGCTATCCGGACGAACCCATACTCTGGTTCTTTGAGTCCTGCGACCTCAATGTTTTTGACATGGAGCGCGTCCTCTGGCGGCTCGCGCACTGCGGCTGGTTCTCCCGCGTCGGCGGCTTCTAATCGGGCGCCCCTTGCACTTTGACGAGCCGCTCTCGGTCTTGACCAGTACGCCGCTGTCCTTCATCGTCTTAAGCAGTACCGCGTCCCCATCATCATGGATGCAGACTTCGGCCACCTGCCGCCCGCCCTTCCGCTGATCAACGGGGCGGTCGCGACCGTAGAGCGGACCGGGAACCGCTTACAACTCCGCTACGAGTTTCGCTGAAATCCGCACAAACATGCATTAATATGCATGTACAATTGTATGACAATCAACAAAATTCCCCCGGCCACTGTTTACAGCCCATTTCGGCTGTGATACAGGACGAGCCAAAAGGCCGTGGAACTCTTTTCGGCCTTCGGCATTTACTCCGAGACCGAGTGAAAGAGCCGCAGCATTGTCGCCTATGAAAACTATGCCAAGCGCATTAACATCGAGGCGCGCGCCGCGGCCTATCACACCCAAATTGTCGCGGACATGCGGGTGCTCCGCGAGAGCGCCGATGCGCCGGAGACCGTGGTCGACAAGGACCTCTGGCCGCTCCCGCGTTACGGCGGGTGATCTCCTGTTTGAAGTCAGCGAACCGTAAACAAGCAGCTACAAAAAGAGAGGCACATGCAAATTTGCATGTGCCTCTCTTTTTATTGGCTTCGGTTACCCGCTACTTCTTACTGCAGTGCCTGCTTCAGAACCTCAAGGTTCTTCTGCATCACGCCTAGGTAGGTCTCGCCGTCCGCAATGTTCTTCTCGGTCACGGACTGCATGGAGTCGAGAACCAGAATCTTCTGATTCTTCTCCTGCGTGTTCTGCTGAATCGTGTTTGCAATCTTCTGATCGGAGTTCTCAATCACAAGGATGTTGTTCAGCTTCTTCTCATCCACCTTCTCCGCGAGGAAGCGCACGGTCTCGAAAGCTCGCCTCGGTGTCCGCGGAGCAGCCCACAAACGCTGCGCTGTAGTCAAGGCCGTAGTCATCCACGAGATAGCGGAACGGGAAGCGATCGCCGAAGAGCAGGTACTTATTCGCAGCGTTCTTCACGACATCCGCATACTGCGTGTCGAGCTCGGAGAGCTGCTTATTGTAAGCCTCTGCGTTCTTCTTGTAGTTCTCTGCGTTTGTCGCATCGAGCGCGGAGAGATCCTCCGCAATCTTGTTCACATAGAGCTCTGCGTTCTTCAGGGAGAGCCAAACGTGCTCGTCGTACTCGGTCTCCTCGTGGTGATCGTGGCCTGCAAGCTCATCGTTCACTTCCTCTGCCGTCATCGCAGCCGGATAGAAGGTCGGCCAGTAGCTCTCGGGATCTTTGATTGCGTCAAAGCTCTCGTTGCTAAAGCGGATGTGGAAATGCTCCGGCTCCGCCGGCTCGATCATGTGGTCGTTGATTTCAACATAAATCGGCGCGCCGGAATTCTTATCCTCGGCCTCAAAGCGATACATCGCAGCCTTTGTGCCCGTGGACCAGTTCTGAATGTAAGTGCCGAGGTACTTGTATGCGGACTTCACTTCCTTGCCGCTCTCATCCGTAAAGCTGATCGTATCGCCGTCAATGTTAATCTTTGCGATATCGCTCTCATAGCCCTTCAGGTAGTAAGCCTTGTACTCTTCCGCCGTCATCTTGCCGGTCTTCTCGGCCTTCTCCTTGAATGCCTCGTCGAGCGCGCCGCTCTTTGCGAGCGGGTAAGCGGACTGCCAATCACCCTTCCAATCGCTAAGGCTTCTGTCCTTAACCTCGCTGTCCTCGAAGGTCGAGACTTCCTTACCGTGGCTGTGCTCGTGCTCATGCTCGCTCTCCTGCATGCCCTCCTTCATCTCCTCTTCCTTGGCCTTGTCGCCGAGGACTTCCATGAGGTTGATGACCTTCATGTTCTTGTTCTTCGCCTCTTTGAGCGCATCGTCAACCCAGCCGTCGGACTCGCCGCCAACATAGATGAAGAGATCCGCCTCGCTGATCTTCGCGATATCCTCTGCGCTCGGCTGGAAGCTGTGCAGGTCCACGCCGCTCTTTAAGAGCAGGGTGAGCTCCGCATTCTCCGCCTTGTCACCGAGCACTGCCTTTGCCCAGTCGTACTCTGGGAAAATGGTTGTGACAACCTTAAGCTTCTGACCGCTTGCGGCCGTACTCTCTGTCTTCGCCTCGCTGCTTCCCGCAGCACTGCTCTCTGCCTTCTTGCTTCCGCCGCAGCCGGCCAATAATGCTGCCGAAAGCGCGGAGACCAAAAGAAACTGTCCGAACTTTTTCATATGCCTCCTATGTTATCCCCTCATTGATATTTGCAAGCTTCTTCCATTTGCAAGGTGATTGCAATTCTACTCGGAAATGAAGGCAATGTCAAGGCATTCTGTTAGTACCACATAACTTTTTTCGCCGTGTTTTATATCCTTAACTTCCTATGTTTTTAACCCTCTTTAAATCAATCGTCATTCAAGATTGTTATCATCATCGATATCTTCGGGAGATGTGGACAGCTCGAATAATGCATTTGACAGGTCAGACAAAGCATACCTGATTTCCAAAGCAGCCTCTCGAAGATATCGATTGGCTTTTTCATTTTTTCCATGGGCCGATAGAAGGTTTCCGGGGTATTTTGAAGCGGGAAATGTACTATGGCAAGAAGTTCACCTCAAAAGGAGACCTGATTACTGCTATTGAATCCTACATCAGGTATTACAACACAGAGCGGATCCAGCGGAAGATGCATCTGATGACACCTGCGGAATTCCATGATCATTTCGATGCTGCGGCATAAGAATACCGCCAGCCGATTATTGCTCTGACTGGCGGTAAAGAGCTTTTTAATTATTCACTGTCCTCTTTTCTCATTTTCCGATCCTTCCGTACCGCTTCGTGATCTCATACAGCGTCTTCACTTCCTTCTCTCCGAATTCATCCTTCAGAAGACGCCATTTCCAGTTGTTTCCGTAGGTGGAAGGAGCGTTCATCCCTGCCTCGTTTCCGTACCCCAGAAGGTCCTGCATGGGTATGATGCAGAGTCTGCTGACGCTTCGCATGGCGGCGCAGATCAGGGGTATGTGCATCCCGGCGTCGGGAGTCGTATGGTCGCAGAAATAGTCTCTGACTGCCTCCTTCTCCTCCGGCTTCAGGCCCTCGGAAAACCAGCCGGTCACCGTCTCGTTGTCATGGGTGCCGGTGTAGACCACACTGTTCTTTTCGTAATTGTGGGGAAGGTAATCCTCCGCACAGCCGGAATCTCTTGAGTCAAAGGCAAATTCCAGGACCTTCATCCCGGGATAGCCGCTGTCCTTCACCAGCTGCCGGACACTGTCCGTCACATACCCCAGATCCTCCGCGATGATCTCCCGTCCCGGGAAGGCTTCCGAGACCTTCCGGAACAGATCCATGCCGGGTCCCTTCTCCCAATGGCCTGCTCTTGCGTCCTCCGCACCGGCAGGAATGGAAAAATATTCATCGAAGCCGCGGAAATGGTCGATCCGCATCACATCATAAATATCAAAGCAGTTTTTAAGACGTTTCAGCCACCAGGCAAAACAGGTCTTTTTGTGATAGTCCCAGTCATAGAGTGGGTTGCCCCAGAGCTGTCCCACAGCGCTGAAGCCATCCGGCGGGCAGCCCGCCGCCGCGGTCTGTCGGCGGTTTTCATCCAGCCGGAAAAGTTCCGGATCCGCCCAGACGTCTGAACTGTCCAGGGATACATAGATCGGGATGTCTCCGATGATCCGTATTCCCTTCCGGTTCACGTAGTCCTTCAGCTGCATCCACTCTTCGTAAAACTCAAACTGCAGGAAACTGCAGAAACCGATGCCTTCCTCCAGGCGTTCCCGCGCCGCGGCCAAGGCTTCCGGATCCCTGAGTCTCAGCGGATCTTCCCATTCGTACCAGGGCCTTCCTCCGTTCTCTTCCTTCAGAGCCATGAACAGCGCGTAGTCCGGAAGCCATTCCGTCTTCTCCGTGAACGCCCGGAACTTCTCATTCTCTTCGATCCGGCTGTTTCTGTACGCCTTCCGGAGCAGCTCATAGCGGCGTTGGTACTGCAGCACGTAATCCACACCGCGCGGGTCGGAAGAAAGGCCGGCTTCGCGGCAGTCCGCCTCAGTGATCCATCCCTTTTCCACCAGCGTCTCAGGTGAAATGTAGTAAGGGTTGCCCGCGAAGGTGGAGAAGGACTGGTACGGTGAATCTCCGTATCCCACTGGCCCCAGCGGCAGGATCTGCCAGTAACTCTGGCCCGCCTCTGAAAGGCGGTCCGCAAACTCATATGCTTCCCTGCTGAAGCAGCCGATCCCGTATTCGGAAGGAAGGCTGCTGATGGCAGAAGAATTCCACTTTCTCTCATGCTGTCTGCTCCTTTATTCATTCGATCACCGCCAGGACTCTGAAATGGTCGGAAAGCACCGGCCCGCTGATCCCGTTCAGGACCACCTTTGACTGAAGCACCCCTGTGCCTTTTTGCGGTCCAGATATAATCCAGGCGCATGCCCGTATGTTCACCGTCCCTCCATCCGTCGATGTTTCCCGGAACGGTGATGCCGCTGTCTTTTATTTCGGCATCCTCATAACTGTCCCTGCCACCCGAGGTCCAGGACCATGTCCTTTCCCTCTCCGCGGATCGCTGCGGGACTGTTGAAATCTCCCATAAGGAAACTGTCAGAACCGTCCTGCGGACGAAGCTTCCTTTCGCGGAGCGCCTTCTGCAGCCGTTCCATCTGCCCCCGGAAGTTTTCCTCCGGATCATTCCACCATCCCATGTGGACGCTCAAAAAGGCAGGGCCCGTCAGCGGTGCAGGCCGCCAGCGCCTTCCGGGTCTTCCAGTTGGAGAAGTCCCGGACGCCGGAAATATAGAAACTGTCCGCGCCTGTAACAGGGCGGCGGCTGAAGATGGCCAGACCCTCATTGTATTTTCCGTACCCGAGCTTCGCTCCGGTCCAGGTCCACCAGTACTCCTGCTGCAGGCCCTGAAGTTCCTCCGCCAGGACCAGCGCACAGTTATCCTCCCGGACGCGGGAGTCCGGTCCGGCCGGCACCCAATGCATGGGAGGGGCCGGAGACCACCGGCCTGTCCTCCTCTTCACTGCATTCCTGGATCGCCGCGGCATCGATCTCTTCTTCCTTCATAAATGCCGCCAGCGCCTTCATCTTCTGATGATAAAGTTCCGGTTCAAAGTCACTTCCATGGCTGTGAATATTGATAGTAAGCAGTCTCATAGTTCTTTCCTCTGCGTATTGAGCAAAATCTGCCCGGTGAGCAGGCTCCCCGTTCATATTTCACTCATTTTTTTCCGGGTGCTGAGTGTTACAGGATATCGTTGATATCCGATTTCAGCACGTCCGCCTTGGGTCCGTAAATTGCCTGGATGCCGTTGTCTTTCTTCACAAGGCCCATGGCGCCCTCTGCCTTCCACGCCGGAAGTTCAGCCACCTTGAGAGATCCTTCACTGTCACGCGGAGCCTGGTCATGCAGGCGTCCACAAATTCAATGTTCTCCCGTCCGCCAAGGAGAGCGATGATACGCTCGGGCTGGCTGTTCCCGCCCGCTGCGTTTCCTGCCGCGCCGGCAGCGGGGCCTGCCTCTTCCTTGCCTTCGTCATCCATGTAGTTTCCCAGACGGCCCGGCGTAGCGTAGCCGAACTTTCCGATCATGAAATACGCCACAAAGTAACCGATCGCAAAGAAGACGACCACGCAGATCACAAAGTTTACCAGGTCCCCGGCAAGCCCTGCCTTCAGCGCCATGGGAACGCGGGTCAGGAACTCCAGGTTCCCGAAGGAATGAAGCCTGAGGTGGATAATGCCGGCCAAGGCGAACGCGCAGCCCTGGAGAACTGCGTACACCAAGTAGAGCGGCAGTGCGCAGAACATAAACATGAACTCCAGAGGTTCCGTGACACCGGTCAGGAAGACCGCGGCCGCAGTGGAGATCATCATGGACTTGTACTTTGCCCTGTGCTCCGGCTCCACCCGGCGGTAGATCGCCAGGGCGATGCCGAGAAGAAGGCCTGTGGCGCCGATCATCTGGCCAACCTTGAAGCGGGCAGGCGTCACCGTAGTGAGGAGGTTCGTATAGGCAGCGGTATCGCCCGCGTTCTTAAAGTTGATGAGATCCGTGATCCAGGCGAGCCAAAGCGGATCCTGTCCGAACACCTGGGTCCCGGCGTTGCTTCCTGTAAGGATCGTGTAGGTGCCTCCGAAAGAGGTATAGTTCATGGGAATGGTCAGCATGTGGTGCAGGCCGAAGGGGAGCAGCAGACGCTCCAGAGTGCCGTAGATAAACGGGGCAAGAATGGGGGAGGTGGAGCTGGAGTTCGCGATCCACACACCGAAAACATTGATGCCGCCCTGGACCACCGGCCACACTACGCTTAAGATGATCGCCGTCACCGTAGAGTAGAAGATCACCACCAGGGGAACAAATCTCTTGCCGTTAAAGAAAGACAGCGCGTCCGGAAGCTTCCGGAAGTTATAATACTTATTGTATGCGTTGGCGCCCACGAAACCGGCGATAATACTACGAACACGCCCATGTTCAGCGCGGGCCTTCCCAGGATGTCGACAAAGTAATCCTTCACCAGGATCTCTTTTCCGAGCAGCGTGTGGGTGACTGCCGTCGGATCTTTCAGCATGGCCGAGCTCACACCCAGCATGGCGCCGGTGACGACATTGATGAGACAGAAAGCAATGACTGCGGCAAAGGCGCCTCCTGCTTTCTCCTTCGCCCAGGAACCGCCGATGGCGGCAGCAAACAGGATGTGCAGGTTTCCGATGATCGCCCAGCCGATCTGGGCCATGGTATTGCCCGCCATGAGGCCGAAGCCTTCCGGGAAGCACATCGTCAGAATGTTGCCGAGACTGATCATCAGACCCGCGGCGGGCATGACCGCGATCACGGTCATGAGGGACTTGCCGAGCTTCTGCAGGAAGTCAAAGTCGATGGGGAACTTCTTTTTGGCGGAGGGTGCTGCCGCAGCTGCCTTGCCTGCCGGCTGTGCGTCCGAGGGGTCCGCTTTCTGCGCATCTCCATCCGCGGCGGCTGCCGCATCCACGCTGATCTCCGCAGTCATGATCTCTTCCCCATGGCGGATCTCTCCTGTCTTTACAGAGAAGCTTCCCTCCTCTGCTCCGTCTGTCACCAGCACCGGCGTCACCGTGTTGATGCCCTTTGACTTCAGGAAGTCCATATCCGCTGTACAGAGAAGCTGACCCGCTTTCACTCTGTCCCCCACCTTCACCTTCGGGGAGAACCCTTCTCCCTTCAGGTTCACGGTCTCAAGGCCAAAGTGGACGATCATTTCGACCCCGGCGTCAGACCGGATTCCGTATGCATGAAGGCTCTCCGGAATAGAGACGATCTCGCCGTCTATCGGGCTGTAAATGTTTCCATTCTCAGGAATCACGGCTGCGCCGTCTCCCAGCACCTTTTCCGCGAAAACCTCATCCGGCACTTCCTCCAGCGGTATCACCCTGCCATCCAGAGGGGATAGTATCAACATCCTACTCATTTCCTGCTCCTTTCTGTTCATTTCCCTTCTCTTTTTAGTGTAATTTCAAGCTGTTCTGTCTTGTTGCCGAAAACAGAATAACACATGTTGCATTACAATACAATGGTTTTTACAAACATATTTGCATATTATTCATGCAAATATAATTTGTTTTGTTGCATTGTTTCTACGCATTCATTCCAGCGGAGACAGTATCAACATCCTACTCATTTCTTGCTCCTTTCTGTTCATTTCCTTTTCTTTTTAGTGTAATTTCAAGCTGTTCTGTCTTGTTTCTGAAAACAGAACAGCACATATTACATTGTAATGCAAGGGTTTTTTTCAAATATTTTTTTGCATATTATTCATGCAATATAATTTGTTTTGTTGCATTGTTTCTACGCATTCATTCCGGGGAACATTTGACTTGTTGCCAAGACCTGTTTACAATATTTTTTTATGAAACAGCTTCGTGCAAAAGCGGAACTTGCATTTACAGAAAAGGATTTCATATGTCCGTCACCGTAAGAGATGTGGCAAAAGCCGCAGGCGTATCCGCCTCCACCGTGTCACGCACCATCACAAATCAGGCGACTATCAGCGAAGCCACGAAGAAGAAGGTCCGGAAAGCTATGATGGAACTGGGCTAGTGCCTCCGAAGCAGAAGCAGACCATCTCCTCCGGCACATTTCACGACTTTACAGAATATCCGGCGGAGCCGCAGTGCCTCAGAGCGCAGCTTTCCGCCGGATTGGAATCGATGCTTCCTCCCGTCCAGAGCAATATGCAGGGAGAATTCATTTTTTTCTCGAAGTGATCAAAGGGATCAGCAGCTGCTGCAACCAGAGATCCTGCTCCGTCTCCCTTGTGAACGGCAGTTCTCCGGAAGAACTGCGGTCCGCTGTACGCTACTTGTTCTCAGAAAATTCTCCCGACGGAATGATCCTGCTCTATTCCCACAAAAATGATCCCGTAACAGAGGATCTCATCTCCTCCGGCGTTCCCTTCATCCTGGTCGGGAAATCCGCCTCCGAAGAAGGGGATCAGAGTTTTATTGACAATGACAACATTGCCGCAGCAAGGGAAGCCGCAGCCTATCTCGCGGGGCTTGGACACACAAAGATCGGCTTCTTAAGCAACCGGTCCGAGGAACAGTTCAATGCGGACCGGAAGGCAGGATATCTTCTGGCCCTTGCGGAGCATGCTCTGCCCATACGCCCGGAGTGGATCCTGGAGTCTGACGGGACGGAGGAAAGGACCAAGGAGCTTCTGGGTCAGTTTCTTTCCCTTCCGGAACTCCCCTCGGCGCTTCTGACAGCGGATGACCTCCTGGCGGTGCTCACCATGCGGCAGGTTTTGGCGAAAGGCCTGCGGATCCCGGAGGATCTTTCCATCGTGTCCTTCAATGACTCCCTGCTCTCACGGATCACGCTCCCCGCGCTGACTTCCGTGGACGTGCAGGCGGAGCGCCTGGGAGTGGAAGCCGCGGCGCAGCTTCTTATGCGGCTGGATCATCCGGACCTGCCGGCGAACAAAGTGATCGTCCCCCACCGTCTGGTGATCAGGGAAAGCTGCACCGCTGTCAGTACGTCCTGACCGCCGTTCACTCCGCCCGCCGGAATTCTCCGGAGCCGTAAAAATGCCGGACAGCCCCTTGGCCAGCCTGCACCATCAGACTTGTTCCGTCGTCAAAATCTTTCTAGGTCATGACAGCCGCGTACTCTTTCCATCTTTTTTCTCTGTCTTTTTCGTCCTTTCCGGCCTCATCGTCAAGATAAAGGTAATCGTGCTGCCGGAAACCGGATTCTTTGTCCGCCCGGATCCAGAATCCATGATCCCAGTCCTTGTCCGGGAAGGCGTACCGGAAGCCGGTCTCCGTGCACATACCAGCCCGACAGCCTTTTGATACAGGCGCGCCGCAGGAAATGAAAAATGTGCAGAATCGTGCAGCCTGTATTTAATAGTATACTCGTTTTACGATCTTCTTAAAACGGAGAAATGTTGTATAAAGCCTTAATTTACGGGCTTTTTGTATTCTGGCGCCCGTGGGAGCGGTATTCCCTCGGGGACATTCCGTATTTGCGGCGGAAGCGCCGGATAAAATAAGAGAAGTTGTCGAACCCGCACAGGGAGGCGATGGCACCGACAGAGTCCGGGCGCTCCCTGAGCAGATAGGACGCGTAACTGAGCCGGTAATCCGACAGGTATTCGCCGAAAGTGAATCCCGTCTCGCGGCGGAAGACCCGCATGAAGTGAGCGTCGCTGTAGTCAATAAGACTTGCGGCGTAGCTTATCGTGATCGGCTCCGAAAAGTGATTCTGGACGTAGAGCAGGACCTGCTTGATGGCGTCCTCGTAGGGGGACGGCGGTAAGCTTTCCTCGCGGATCCGATGGGTGTAGAGCGCAAAGAAAAAACGAAACAGGCTGCTGCGCACCAAAAGAGAATAGCCGTCAGGCCTCTTGCTGCAGGCATCGTCAGCCGCGTCAAGGGCAGCGGATACCTCGGCGTGCATCGCGGTGTCCGCGTAGATCGGGCGGGGGAAGCGCAGGGTCCCCATCTGCAGAGGGGTCAGAATATTGCGCCTTGCCCAGTCGTTTTCAACCTGATTTTCCAAAAAGGGAGAGGGGGAATATGATATCTCGTACTCCATCCGCACGCCGGGGTCGCCGTCGATGGCGTGGAGTTCACCGGGGAGGATGGGCATGATGGAACCGGCCATGACGGGATATTTGCGGGAAGAGGCGGTCACTGTGCCGCGCCCTTTTTTGACATAGATGATCTCCATCTGGTCGTGCCAGTGCAGATCCACCCGGGCAAAGTCCTGGGGGACGGTACACAGGTAAGTGTTGTAGGCGAAACCCGGCTGCTCATGCAGCAGGGTCTCTCTGTATTGTGAGTATTCCTCGAGATTCATAAAAACGGAACCCTTCTTTGTGCCCTTCTTTTGTGCTGAATTAATTAATATCATTATTGTACTATTATTTGCCGTTATTCTGCAAGATTATCACACATATAAATCATTATAATGCATTCTAATAATATGGAACCATTGTAAGCAGCGGAGATCTTCCGCAGGAGGCAGTAATGAATACATTAAAACTCAGAGATTACACTGGAAAAGCACTTAGCGAGTGCACGATTCTGGAACTTTACAACGCGGCGCTGGCCCTGACGCAGGATGCCTGCAGGAACAGGGGATACAACAGCGGAAAGAAGAAAGTTTACTATATTTCGGCAGAATTCCTGATCGGTAAACTTCTTTCCAACAACCTGATCAACCTCGGCATCTACGATGATGTGAAAGCGGAACTGGCTGAGGCTTGGGAAAGACATTACGGAGCTGGAGGAATTTGAATACGAGCCCTCCCTCGGAAACGGCGGCCTTGGCAGACTTGCAGCCTGCTTCATCGACAGCCTTGCGACACTGGGCCTTCCGCTGACGGCGTAGGCCTGGCCTACCACTGCGGTCTGTTCAAACAGTCCTTCGAGGACCGCAAGCAGCACATGAGACCTGACTACTGGCGCGAGGTGGGGCATGGCCAACTGGATGAAGCGCACCGACAAGCACTATAAGGTGCAGTGCGGCGATCTGGAGCTTCTTTCCACCATGTATGAGATCGATGTCACAGGTTACGGAAGCAAGTGCGGACGCCTTCGTCTCTTGACCTGGACACGGTCAATGAGGGACTGATCGGCTCGGGTATCGGTTTTGACAAAAAGAGATCGAGAAAAACCTGACCCTCTTCCTGTATCCCGATGACAGCGATGAGGACGGAAAGCTTCTCCGCGTCTATCAGGGTATTTCATGGTCAGCAATGCCGCCCAGCTGATCCTCGACGAGTGCGTGGAGCGCGGCAGCAACCTGCATGACCTTGCCGACTACGCGGCGATCCAGATCAACGATACGCACCCTTCTCTGGTCATTCCGGAACTGGTGCGCCTTCTGACCGAAAAGGGCATTGAGGAGAAAGAAGCATATCAGATTGTGACTGATGTCTGTGCTTACACGAACCACACGATCCTTGCTGAGGCACTGGAGACATGGCCCCAGCACTTCTTCAAGGCTGTCGTGCCGCACCTTATGCCGATCATCAAGAGGATGAATGACGCTGTTAAGGCAAAATATGAAGAACCTTCCGTTCAGATCATCGACGAGTACGGCAACGTGCATATGGCCCACATGGACATTCACTACAGCCACTCCGTGAACGGCGTCGCGAGACTTCACACTGACATTCTCAAGGAGACAGAGCTCAACAATTTCTACAAGCTCTATCCCGAGAAGTTCAACAACAAGACCAACGGCATCACTTTCCGCAGATGGGTCATCGAGTGCAACCCTGAGCTGACAGAGCTGATCACCGAGAAAATCGGCGAGGGCTGGAAGACGGACGCCAGACAGCTTGAGCAGCTTATTCCTTTACGCGGAGGATGAGACTTTTCCTGCAGTGCATCCTGAACAGGAAGAACACGAAAAACACAAGTTCTCCGCATGGCTTGAACAATATCAGGGCGACAAGGTTGACCCCGAGTCCGTCTATGACGTGCAGATCAAGCGCCTGCACGAGTACAAGAGACAGCAGCTCAACCTCCTGTGGGCCATCGACCGTTACCTGCACATCAAGGACGGTTACAGGCCGAGAAGACCGGTCACGGTATTGGCGCAAAGGCAGCTCCCGCCTATGTGATCGCCAAGGATATAATCCATGCGATCCTCGCCTTCAGCAGCATCGTGAACAACGACCCTGAAGTGAGTCCTTACCTCAAGGTCGTCATGCTTCGCAACTACAACGTGTCCATGGCGAGAAACTGATCCCCGCATCGGACATTTCGAGCAGATCTCACTGGCCTCCAGCGAAGCCAGCGGGACCGGCAATATGAAGTTCATGCTCAACGGCGCTGTGACGCTGGGAACCATGGACGGAGCGAACGTCGAGATCGCGGAACTTGTCGGGGAAGACAATATTTTCACCTTCGGACAGTCCTCCGAGGAGGTCATCGAGCACTATAAGAACGCGGATTACGTCGCAAAGAACTGGTATAAGAAGGACAAAGAGACTTGCTGCGGCTGTGGACTTCCTGGTCAGTGAAGAGATGCTCGAAGCCGGCGACAGAAAGCTTCTAGCAGCTCTATGACGAGCTGCTGGGCAAAGACTGGTTCATGACATTCCTGACTTCGAGAGTTACTGCAAGACCAAGGACAAGGCTCTGGACGCTTATGAGGACAGAATGGGCTGGGCGAAGAAGATGGCAGTCAATATCGCCAAGGCGGGCTACTTCTCCTCCGACAGAACGATCGACCAGTACAACAATGATATCTGGCATTTGGAGAAAGACTGCTGACCGCAGGGAACAGAATATCGTGCAGAGAAAACCCCCGGAGATCCGATTTCCGGGGGTTTTAACTTGCCCATTAAGGCCTCTCTGCAATAATAAAAGTGGAGGATTATGTCAAAAGCGGGCATTATTGCAGCGGAGATTTTAATGCTCCGCCATCTCATGGTAGATGGTATTGAGTTCCCCTAAACTTCCTATGTCTTTTAACCCTCTTTAAATCAATCGTCATTCAAGATTGTTATCATCATCGATATCTTCGGGAGATGTGGACAGCTCGAATAATGCATTTGACAGGTCAGACAAAGCATACCTGATTTCCAAAGCAGCCTCTCGAAGATATCGATTGGCTTTTTCATTTTTCCATTCAGTATCATTGTTTCGAGCATGGGAAGTATTGCGGAGATATACAAAAGCTCTCGCCGCAGAAAAAGATAGAAAAGTTCGATCCCGACATGGGGTGATGCAATCGTATGGAGCTAGCACCAACTCTTTTTGTCCGCTTAGCCGAAGAGAGGCACATGCAAATTTGCATGTGCCTCTTTTTATTGGCTTCGGTTGCCCGCTACTTTACTGCAGTGCCTGCTTCAGAACCTCAAGGTTCTTCTGCATCACGCCGAGGTAGGTCTCGCCGTCCGCAATGTTCTTCTCGGTCACGGACTGCATGGAGTCGAGAACCAGAATCTTCTGATTCTTCTCTGCGTGTTCTGCTGAATCGTGTTTGCAATCTTCTGATCGGAGTTCTCAATCACAAGGATGTTGTTCAGCTTCTCTCATCCACCTTCTCCGCGAGGAAACGCACGGTCTCGAAGCTCGCCTCGGTGTCCGCGGAGCAGCCCACAAACGCTGCGCTGTAGTCAAGTCCGTAGTCATCCACGAGATAGCGGAACGGGAAGCGATCGCCGAAGAGCAGGTACTTATTCGCAGCGTTCTTTACGACATCCGCATACTGCGTGTCGAGCTCGGAGAGCTGCTTATTGTAAGCCTCTGCGTTCTTCTTGTAGTTCTCTGCGTTTGCCGCATCCAGCGCGGAGAGATCCTCCGCAATCTTGTTCACATAGAGTCTGCGTTCTTCAGGGAGAGCCATACGTGCTCGTCGTACTCGGTCTCCTCGTGGTGATCGCGGCCTGCGAACTCATCGTTCATTTCTACCGTCATCGCAGCCGGATAGAAGGTCGGCCAGTTGCTCTCGAGATCCTTGATTGCGTCAAAGCTCTCATTGCTGGAGTAGAGGTGGAGTGTTTCGGCTTCGCCGGCTCGATCATGTGGTCGCTGATCTCAACGTAAATCGGTGCGCCCGCGTTCTTATCCTCTGCCTCAAAGCGGTACATTGCAGCCTTGGTTCCGTCGGACCAGTTCTGGATGTAAATTCCGACGTACTTATACGCGGACTTCACTTCCTTACCGCCTCATCCGTAAAGCTGATCGTATCGCCGTCGATGTTAATCTTTGCGATATCGCTCTCAAAGCCCCTTCAGGCAGTAAGCCTTTGTACTCTTCCGCCGTCATCTTGTCGGACTTTTTCACCCCACTCCTTGAACGCCCTCATCGAGCGCGCCGCTCTTTACGAGCGGGTAAACGGACTGCCAGTCACCCTTCCATCTCGTCAAGGCTTCTGTCCTTGACCTCACTGTCCTCGAAGGTCGAGACTTCCTTGTCGTGGCTGTGCTCGTGCTCATGCTCGCTCTCCTGCATGCCCTCCTTCATCTCCTCTTCCTTGGCCTTATCGCCGAGGACTTCCATGAGGTTGATGACCTTCATGTTCTTGTTCTTCGCCTCTTTGAGCGCATCGTCAACCCAGCCGTCGGACCTCGCCGCCAACATAGATGAAGAGATCCGCCTCGCTGATCTTCGCGATATCCTCTGCGCTCGGCTGGAAGCTGTGCAGGTCCACGCCGCTCTTTAAGAGCAGGGTGAGCTCCGCATTCTCCGCCTTGTCACCGAGCACTGCCTTTAACCCAGTCGTACTCCGGGAAGATGGTCGCGACAACCTTAAGCTTCTGACCGCTTGCGGCCGTACTTTCTGTCTTCGCCTCGCTGCTTCCCGCAGCACTGTTTCGCCTTCTTGCTTCCGCCGCAGCCGGCCAGTAATGCTGCCGAAAGCGCGGAGACCAAAAGAAACTGTCCGAACTTTTTTTCATATGCCTCCTATGTTATCCCCTCATTGATATTTGCAAGCTTTTTCCCATTTGCAACGTGATTGCAATTCTACTCGGAAATGAAGGCAATGTCAAGGCATTCTGTTAGTATCACATAACTTTTTTTCGCCGCGTTTTATATACTTTGAGATTTGTTTGCTGCGGATGCATTTTTCGGTATCACAAAAGACCGGGAAATCATGCTTCCCGGTCTTTTCTTCATTCTTCTCACTTAGCGCTATTTCGATTGCGCCTCATCGCTTATACCGTCGGGATGATAATCTCACACGGCGGTTCTGTTGTCTCGCCCTCCGCGGTCCTCGTTGGTCGCGACCGACGGCTCTCGCCGTAGCCCTGGTCGTAATCTCCGCGCTCACGCCCTGCGCCTTTCAGATACTCCTTGACCGAATTCGCGCGGTTCTCCGAAAGCGTCTGGTTGTAGTCATCGTCCGCATTGGAATCCGTGTGACCGTCAATCTCAAAGGCCGTAATCCCTGCCTCCGTGAGGAGCTTTGCAAGCTGATTGAGGGTCTCCTGCGCCTCCCGGGCGAATGTCATACTTGTCGACATCGAAGAGCACGCCGGAATCCAGGGTGATCAGGAGACTGTTTGCCTCGAGACTCGGGACAGCCGGAACAGAGCCGAGCCGCGGGAAGGCGCGGCAATGTGCCGAGCGGCGCCGCATCCACGGTCACGCCTTCTGTTCCCCTTTGGTGACCGTCGCCTTGCCCCTTGCCATCGTTCTCGATGGTGAGCATATTCGCGTAATCGTGAATAGCTGCCCGAGCCGTCCTTGTTCTGTGTAATCTGCACCTTACCCGCGCGGTAGCTCATCTCCCTCATCGTCCGCGGTGACGGTGACCCTGTTCTGCGTGTTTGTGTACAGGCCCTCGCCGTCGTCATCCACCATCAGCGAGATGCCGTAACGATCCGTCCCTGTAAACTCCGGAGCCGTCATCATCCACCTGAGGGAGATGCCCTGCTTACTGTCAAGGTACTGACCCTGAGCCGTCCCTCGTCGCGCTGAATCGTGATGCCGCGCTCCTTGTCAATGTACTGGCCCTCACCGTTTCCGTCGGTCTGCACCGTGAGGTTTCGTCCTTATACTGCCCGTCACCGTTGCTGCCGAGCTGCATGACCGTGGAACCGCGCTGAATCTGATCGTTCTCCACCTTGACCGCCGTGACCGTAATGCCGGGAACCGAGCTCAGCGCCTTGGTCTTATCGAGCGTAATCTTAGCGGCCGGATTCTCCGCAATGCCGAGTTCCGGCAAAACAACCGCCGGAATCTCCGGAATCTGTCCGAGCTCATAGCCCGGCACCTTCATGTCCGCATCGTCCGCCTGTGCCGCCTTGGTCTCGGCCGCAGTCGCAGCCGCGCTTTGTCTCGGCAGTCGCCGTAGAACTCTCGGCCGCCGTGCTCGCCGCACCGTTTCTCTGCCTTTTTTCCGGATGCGCAGCCTGTGGCCGCAACGCTGAGTGCCAAAACCGCCGCGCAGAGCATTGTTTTCTTCATCTGTGATCCTCCCTGAAATTTTGTCATGTTTTCCTATCATAACAGAGCCGCATTCTGCTGTCTATTCGCACAAAGCTCGCAAATCTGTCGATTTTTCTTAGGGTTTCACAAGCGACACACCGATTCAGAAAAACGGGCGCAATGACTCGCAGCGCTGCGCGCGTGTCCTCGCTCTCGTCGTAGGCATCGTAGGGTGCCGCTGGATTGTAAAAGCGCCTGCCCGAAGCCTTGCAGCAGAGTCGCAGTGCAAACACAAAGTCCAAATCGGCCGAATAGCCCTGTGTGTCCCGGTGACCACGAGCGGCTGCAAATCCGCGCGCGGAGTTTTTCCTCAAATTCCCGCGAGGGCGCGAACCGCGAGGCGATTATCCTCCGCAAGAGAGGCAATGAAGCTGTAGCCGCCGTCCGCGCCGAGCCATATCGCATCCCCGGTCAAGAGATAGCGTCCGTCCAACAGCAGACCATATGGCCCCAGCGTGGCCCGGCACCAGAAAACACTCGATTTGAATGTCGCCGATCGAAAGACCTGCCCGTCCCGAAGCAGAACCTTTTCGTTCGGAACTCGAACGCAGGGCAAGCTTCCCAGACGGTAGAGCACACGGCGCTTCCGTTCGCCGGTAAGATAGCGATTTTCAATCTCGCCTAGATACACGGTCGCATCGCGGAACAGACCGTCGCCGTCCGCTCCTCGACCGCGCCTATGTGGTCGGTGTCGAGGTGGGTGAGCAGCACATTTGAAATTTGCGCCGGCTTTAGGCCGAGCCAGCCCATTTTTTTCTTCGAGCCGCTCGTAGTGATAGCCCGCATCGATCATAAGCACCGTGTCGCCCTTTCGGTAGAAAAACACGTTGGCGACCCACTCCCGCACACAGGCCAGGTGCTCATCAATCCACCCCGTATTCAAAGGGTTAAAAATCCCCTTGCCCCGGTACATCCAACTCATAAACTTGTGCTGAAACGCCGTAGACTTCTCTGACATATCATCACTCCTTTACCGCTCTTGCGGAACACATACCGCCGCTCGTTCAATCGAATTCCAAGGACCTTATCGCATCGCTATACGCAGCGTTCTCTTATCTGCTTACGCTTTCAAACGCCGGCGCATATCCTTCCGTTCGCTTTCCGTTTTCGATATTCCGTCACGAAAGCCTCCTACTCCCCGGTTCCCGGCGTCCGCTCAGAGGAACTTCTTTAGGAGTTTCAGCTTTCCTTCGCCAAAAGGCGCGTAGCGAAACGGCAAATCCGGAAAGCCGGTGTTTTTCACGACCGCCTTCTTATGGCTGAAGGTCTCAAAGCCGTATCTTCCGTGATACGCGCCCATACCGCTGTTTCCCACACCGCCGAAGGGCAGGCGGTGGTTCCCGATTTGCAGCAAGACATCGTTCACGCAGCCGCCGCCGAAGGAGAGCCTAGATACGAGCGCCTCCGCCTTCCGCTCATCCCGCGTAAAGACATAGCAGGCGAGCGGCTTTTCCCGCGCCTTGATTTCCCGAATCGCCGTCTCAAGTTCATCGTAGACGATGATGCGGGCAGCAAGGGCCAAAGATTTCTTCCCTGCATACAAGGGTGGTCAAACGCCGCCTCCGGAAAGAGGGTCGGTGCAATTTTTCGCGCGCTCGTTCATTGCCCCGCCGATTACCTCTTTTCTCCGCGGCAATCAGTCCGACCAGACGCGCATAGTGCCTCCGGTTTATGATTTTCGGTAGCTCTCCTGCCGCTCTGCCTCGGGATAGCGCCGCGAAATTTCCGCCGCCAAAGGCCTGTACCAGCGCAGCCTTGACACGGCGCTGCACGAGCACATAGTCGACCGCAATGCAGGTCTGACCGGCGTTTAAGAATTTTTCCCCAGACAATGCGCCGCGCCGCGAGCTTTTATGTCCGCGCTCTCATCGACAATGCAGGGACTCTTGCCGCCGAGCTCCCAAAGTGACAGGCGTCAGATGTTCGCTCGCAGCTCGCATATAAGCTTTTCCGACGCGCGGACTGCCGGTAAAGAAGATATAGTCGTAGCGCTGGCGAAGTAATTCCGCATGATCCGTATCCGGTGCCGCCGCGTACACATACGATGCGGGAAATACCGCCTGCAGGAGGTTTCGGATGAGCGCCGATGTGTGCACGCTCTCCGCCGAGCACTTTACAACGGCGCAGTTTCCCGCGGCGACTGCCGCTATGAGGGGCGCAAGACTCAAGTAAAAGGGATAGTTCCAGGGCGAGCGAGAATCAGCACCACGCCGTAGGGCTCCCGGTACACGTAGTTCTTTTGCCGGGAAGCTTGCGAGACTCGCCCCTGCACGCGCTCTGTTCCGGCCCAGACACGCAGATTTCGCTGCGCTTCCCGGAGTTCCCCGTAGACCAAGGCAAGCTCCGTCATATAGGCCTCCGCCCGCGACTTTCGAGAGATCCAGTCGGAGCGCCGCAAGGATGGCATTCTCCTGTTCGCGAATCTGCGTTTCCAAGCGTTCCAGCATCGCAAGCCGAAACGCAAGGGGTTTTGTTCTGTCCCCGTCAAAAATATACCCGCTGGGCGGCAATCCGTTTTGCCAAGCTTCCCATACGCCGCCTCCTTTCTTCCTCCGAACGATTTCGTATCGTTATCACCTGATTTCCCAATCGCGTACTTGCATTGCTTTACGCTTATTTTTGAAAGCGTGTCTTTCCTACGATTTTTAGCTTCCCCGCTATTGCCTGCTCGGGAGTCGCAGTAGAAGACGTGTTATCTATGACTATTATACGCCTTCCAAAAAGGCGATGACACGGCCGACAAAGAAATCCAAGCGCCTTTTTATGCCGCATAGGGCTGAAACCCGATTGCCGCCCTCTTTGCTCTCTGCCGATACTTCCGGTGCGGAAAAATCCTCCGGGCGCAGCACGAAGTCATGTGTCGCTTCCGTCTCGGTGCCTTTGTCCTCGCCGCAGACACGCAGCGCATAGAGAGCAGCGCATTCTCGACCAGGTTTCTGCAGAAGCGGCTGCTTTCCGAAGCCGGACTGCCGCTCTTCCGGAGCAGCAAGCTTCCTGATTGTTTCTTTCCGCCTCGGGCGCAAGCGTAAACCGCGGCGCTCTGCCTCCAGGGCGGTAATCTTTAGCATTTCCTCGAGCGAATAATCGCAAAAACTGATTTTAAACGGAACACGGAACGGAGTCCCCGGATTTCTCGCAAAGAAGTCCTCCATCTGCTTCGGGTAGCCCGCGAAAAATCACGACCGTATCTTCCCGGTTGTTCTCCATCTCCTGGACTATCGTATTGATGGCCCTCATCGCCGTAACCACCCTCCCAGTGCTCGACCAGAGAGTAGGCCCTCGTCAATGAAGAGAACCTTGCCCTTGGCACTCCGAAACACTTCCCGGACGCTCCGCGGTCTGTCCCACATAGCCTGCCACCAGAGAAGCACGCCCCACTTCAACGATCTCGGCGCTCTCGAGAATGCCGACCTGATTCAGAATCCCGGCGAGAATGCGTGCCACCGTGGTCTTTTGCTGTGCCTGGGATTCCTCGCTGAACTCCATATTGAGCGCCACGCTGAGATTTCCCTTTCCTGCGCCTTCATTTCTTTTCTGCATTTTGGCAAACGCCGCAATTTTTTTCTGACCTGCATCTTTACCTCGTTTAAACCGATCAGCGTCTCCAGTTCCGCAAAGTAATCCTTCTCGGGGAGCTGACTGATACCGGAATGTTCCGGATTTCTTCCAGCTTATACTGAATTTCCCGCACGCTTTTTTTAATCCCATATTCCGGATACGTCTAAGCTCATCCTCGCTGAGACGCTTCAACTGCTCCACCGTAAGAATGCCGGCACGTTTCAGGCAGTTATAGCTACGCGCTGAGTTCCAAATCTTCAATGAGGATGGGATTTCTGCAGTTCTCAGGCTCTTTCCATTCTTCGGGAAGTTCCTGCTGCATTGCTTTTTCTCCTGCTGCCGCTCAAGCGCGAAGAGCAGTAACAGGAAGCGAATCATGCCCTCAGAGAGACCGGATTCGCTGACACAGGCCTCCTGCGTTTCGGTCTCCGCTCCCTCAGAAAGCGCTTGAATCTCTGTTCCTGGAAGGTGAGCGCAAGCTGCGCGTGAAGACGCAGGCTGATTGCGTTCTGGAAGACTCAGTAATGCGACCGCGCGTATGCGCGGGGTTCTCTTCCCGCCGAACTTGTTGCTACCATGCGAAGCCGTCCGCCTTCGCCGGAGGAGCTCGCGAAGCTGCAGAACCAGATCCACACGATAGCGCTCTTCCGCATCCCCTCCGGTAGTAACTTTCAACCGTAAAAGAATTTGATCCCTCGGTAGCTGCACTCTTTCTCCGCTTGCGGTTTCGGCAAGGGCATATACTTTGCGCCCTTCCGCGAAGAGACCATCAGCGCCTTTTGTCTCCGTCGGCCCTCCGCCGCGCAGTTTTTCAAAAATCCAGCTGTAGTCCCTCATCGCTCACCGCCGCATCCGGCGCAGAGAAGAGAAAGAACTCTTGCTTTTGCACCGCGCTCCGGTAGCTAACTCTCACCCGAGAAAGCCTCTGCGGGAAGCACTTCGAAGCCTGTAAGAACGCTCTGCAGCGAACCCCGCCGCCTGATAAAACGCATGCTTTCCCATCCACCGGGAACCGCAACGAAAAACACTCGAAACCTTTTTCCTGACGCCCGAATGCCTTGTCATTCCAATTCTTCATCTTTCTTGCCTCACTTTTCCCTGTGGGCAAACATTTCTGTCTCGCTTTGCTGTCTTTGCCTTTCTTTGCAGTTGTTTTTACTTTTGTATTTTTGTTTCTGGTCACAGTCTGTTCGGATTCGCGTCTTGGCACGCCTCTCTGCGCTTTGCAGATCCCGGCGTGCTTCCCCGAGCGCTTGCTCCGAACAGCTGCGGATTCACTTGCGTCAAGGTGCCACAGGATTTGAGGCAACATAAAACCGACGCCTCAACAGAGTAAAATGGGTAGACGAATCCTGTGATTAATCGCCTCATTTACCTGTCGAGACATCGGTCCCAACGTTTTTGATTTATGGCCTTATTTTACGCGCTAAGGCAGGCGTTGTCATGGGTATCTTTGCGGCTGCGGCAGTGAACCTGTCAAAGCGAAGATCTTCCACGCCGGATACTCGCTAAACGCATACTGCATCCCCGTGCTCTGCCCTTTGTCCGCTCAGATACTTGCTCTACATTTGCCGCGTTGATGTCCACAAAAGTTCAGATAACAGCAGGGCGCCGAATAATATTTTTGCCCCACGCGCCAACGCTCCAAAGATTTCTTCTGCTCAGCCGTAACACCGCTCTCCTCTTTGTAGCGCTTTCATATACGGCCATCCGATTTGTACCTCTTCAGGCTCAGAAACGTCTGATTATTGCTCTGTACGATAGCACTCGCATAGTTTTTTCCACGCTCACGTCCGATAATCACAGTCTCGATTCTGACGGGACAAACACATCCCAAATTTGAGATTGCTCGCGTGATTATACTCATTAGAATCCAAGGCGTACATCTGTAAACCATCCGTAAGTAGAAGAGTCGGTCGATGCTGTCGTCATAGCCTGCATCCAAGTTCTGTCAATAACTCCCAAACCCCGTCGCCGTTGATGTCCACGACCGCGAACTGTCCGCCGGGCAGTTTTCCGCCATTCCAACTCCGGTCAGGAGTATGCTTCGGTAAGCTTTCGACCGCCTTCTCGTTTTGGCTCTTCTCGATCTTCTTACCGTTTTCATCCAACTGATAGCCGTCCGGGTCGTTGCCGAAACCAGCATAACGCCGTCCGCGCCGACATAATAATCCCCGTCCACCCAACGGTTCACCGCCATGCTGCCGTCCTCGAGGAAGTAATAGTACTTTCCGTCCAGATTGCGCCAGCCGTTTGCAATGACACCGTTCTCATCGAGGTAGTAGAAGTTGTCACCAGCTCCAACCAGCCTTGTCATCATCTTGCTGTTCTCGGCAAAGTGATACCAGTTGCCGTCAATCTGCCGCCAGCCGACCACCGGCACCCCGGTATCGTCGTTGTAGTACCAGCCGTTGTCTTTTTGGTACCAGCTGTTCATATGATACTTTTCCGGGTCGAGTTGAATCACGAGTTAAGCTCCACCGGCTCACCGGTCTCCCCTTTTGATTGACCGCATAGCACTGCAGGCGATAGGTTCCGTTTTTGCGGAAGCGAAGCGGCTTTTCGTAATCCTGCTCTTCCGCACGCTCGCCTTCGGGCGCTTCCAAAAGGGTATAGCGTATCGAAACACCCTTACTCGTTAGTTCAAGCTCCACCGGATCCTCATAACTGCCGGATTCGAGCGATGCTTTGACCGTGGATTGTAGCGCTCCAGCGCCTCTTGAATGAGCGCCGCATCTTTCGAAGTCTTGCCGGACACGCCTCAGCGGCGGTCTTTAGCGTGACCGCATCCGCGTGCCGATTGTTCCTCTCATAAACTTCCGCGAGCGAAAGATACGCCTCTGCCCGCTTCGGCTTCATTCGGATAGCCTTCGTAAATCGGGATTGCTTCTTCCGTGTCTCCGAGCTGCCACTCCTGTTCGGCCGCCTGCACCGTCCGCGTATAGCGCGTGCTCTCATACCCCGCAAAGACCGCAATCTCCGGAGAACCAGGCCCGCAGCGAGCACCACAGCGACCAGCTTTTTGCTTTTTCATCTTCATCCCCTTTCAACGATGTTTCAGCCACTCAGTAGTTTCAGATACTGCGCCAGCGCATAGCCTCGTCTGCCGTTATAAATGACCTCATAGAAACCGTTTTCCGCCGTGCCGACATAGCTCACCAAGGCGCCGAGCGGAATGGGAGCAGGGTCTGCGCCGCTCGTACTCGGAATGTTGCGCAGCGTAATGTACTCGCGGCAGTTCACGCAGTACATGCGGTGCAGTGCCGCCGCTCGTATTGCTCGATACCGTGCTGCCCGCCGGTCTTCGAGGCGCTCCGATTCACTCGGCTGATAGGAGACGAGATAGATGCCAGAGAATAACCGGTCACGCCGTTGTAGATGACCCTGATAGAAACCGTTTTCCGCACTTCCGAGTACCGTGACCGGTGCCCTGAAGGAATCTGCCGCAGGGCCCTGCGCCTGCGTGGATGGAGATTCACGGAGCGAAATCGACTCCGCACAGTTTGGAGACAAACATGGTCTCTGAATAGTTCGCTGCGGTCGTCACAGGAGCAGTCGCCACCGGGCGGAGGTCGCAACCGCAACTCGCCGTTGTCGCGGGCACGGTCGCCACAACGCTTGCCCGCGTCGAGAGCAGCCTCCGCTTCCGTCACCGCGGAAGCCAGATTCGCCATATCCGCCGCGACCGAAGCGGTATAATTGCCGTCCCGCTCGCCGCCTCTTCGCTCTCTGCCGCACGGCTCTTCGCGCGTTTCTCCCTGACTCCTCCGACGCGGCAACCGTCTCGGTCCGCGCCGCCGGTCGCCGCGTCGCAATGAGCGCTCCCGCGACAATGCCGCCGGACACAATGAGTGCGGATGCCAATATCACCAAATACTTTTGCCCGTTTCACCCTGCCATTTTTCATTCTCCTGAATCAAAAACTTACCGCACACGCCGCAACTGTCCCTCTTGAGGAGTTTCAGTGTCATCGGCACCACGTCTCGGCTCTCGCGCCAAATCGCATCCATCTGTGCGGATCCACCGATTGCCGCCGTGCCCCGCCTCTATCGTGAGACCTGGATACCCAGCTTCGAGATGGCCCAGTCCTTATACCCCGCCGTATCGAGCGCCTGAAAATTGCCGTCCAAGCTGATAGCCCGTGAGCTCGAAACACGATTTGCGAGCAGTAAGCTCTATGTTTTTCAGCTCTCCTCCTGGCCGAAGTTCCAGTAAATCACCCGCCCTGCGTGTGATAGCTGAGCGTCGCGTCGAATTGAAACTGCCGCGTCAAATCCGCCAGCGCCTCGACTCCAGCTCGCATTCCGGCGCAGTGCCCTTTATAGTGATCCGCCGAGGCGTGTCCTGCGATCGTTATAAGACCCCAGAGCGCGTCAAAGTTCCGGTTTGTCAACGCCGTTGGCATTGATTTCCACTGTCTTAAATAGCTTTCCGTGAGCGCTTTTCTCGTCCTTTTGCGGCAATTTGCCGCACTGTCTCCCGGACCGCCTCCGTTCGTAGTCCCTCGAGCCCCAGCTGGCTTTATGCCGATGCCGTCCGGATTTGCCATCGGTATAAAGTGGATTTCCGTGTTCGAGAGTAACTCCCGGACAGCGATATTCTCATAGCTTCCGTTCGTGCTTTGTCGCTTTAGGAGCTGCACCAGCTGCCGCACAACCAGCTGCGCCGTGATATACCCCGCGCGTGAATCCCGCCGAAGACCAGTAGATGCTGCTCTGCCGCCGGGTTGCCCACACGAAAGTCGTAGAGCCTGTTTCCGTCCACGGTCTGCCCGATTTCGTCCACGCGAAGCGCCGCGCCCGCATTTTTGAAGCGCGGCCATGTCCCGCTGAAACTCTCCGTAGGTGTAAAGGCTGCTCTGAAAGCAGAGATAATCACCGGTCTGAATGATGCTGAGCGTTGCTTCCGCTGTTTCGCTGTGCTCTCCGCGATCGATGGGAACCCTCGGATTCTGTCGCAACTTCCGCACTGTCCGAAACCGCTGCCGTCGTTGCAGCCGCGCCGCTCTTCACGACCTTAGTTTTTTGCCGCGGCATCTCGCCTTATCTCGCCCGCGCCGCAGGCCGCCGTGCCGAGCACCCCCAGCGCACAAAGCAGTAGCCAAAGCTCTCTCGTCTCATTTCCCCTTACCTCCTGTCTGTTTTTATTCTCCTCATCATCGCTTCCGTTCGACTGAATGCTGTCCGGACGCAGCCAGTCGCTGTCCGGCCGCGTGAGAAGACGGCTGTTATTGTAGGCAAGATCCAGCGGCAGCACCGTCTCGCTCCCTGATACGCGCCGGATTGCAAAAGGTTCTACCACCAGCGCAAGATCCACCTGGCTCTCCTCCGAGAGGCAGAGCGGCAGCAAGAGCGAGCAGAGATTTCTGGTCGGGAAATACACCGGGATGGCTGTTTTATAATTCCACTCAACCCGCTTTAAAGTTAAAATGAATGGCCGCTTCCAGTCGGTTTTTCAAATTGTTCAGCACCATGGGCGTAGTCTCGAATGCGCTCGCCGAGCTGCTCGAAATAGCGTCTCGCTGTCCTTCGCATGCTTCGGATAAACCCTCTTCCAGTTTGACACCGTCGATTTCAACATGTTCGGCGGGCACTCTCCTGCAAAAGCGGAGCGGAAAGCGACCCATGCGCTCCACAATGATGTGCGTGTAATCGCAGAGCAGCTGGGTCGATGTGTCGTAGACCATGTTCCGGAACTGATTTTCAAAATAGTCGGCGCGCTTCGGCAACGGATAAAAAGTCTTGCCAGCGTTTTTTTCCGGACTGCTCTCCCGCGACCACAGTCGAGAAGATACCAGTAGGGCTGCGGCGATACGGTATTCTTCTAAAAGTGCGTAGATATACTCGTATTTTCGATCGACCAGCCCGTATTGAAAGCCGCGTACTTTTCACCGGCATGCGCTGCATCCGCAACGTCGCCGTATAAGATTTTTGTCTTCAAACACAAGGCGCTTAAAGGTGTAGGCAAGATAATTCTTTAAAATAGGGTAATTCTCGGCATCCGCCGCATTCGCCGCGCCGTAATACCACTTTTTCCGCAAGCGCCTTCTCCGCGAGTTCTTTGATTTTCAGGTTCGGGATTCTGCTCCAGTGAAAGAGCCAGGAATCCTTACTCGGGAACTTACTTCCGGCGTTCTGTACTGGACATTCCCTGCCTCGGCGCATACGGCTTTGCGGCGGCCTTCTGCTCTTGCCATCTCCCCTCTCTCTCTCGTTCTCCCGAAGCCGCGCATAGGCCACCCAAGCTCTTACCGCTCGCCGTGGGCTCGTGCTTTAACTCGAGAAGTTCCGGGAATTGCTCAGGAAGGCAGTATCTTCTGAAAGCCGAGTAGCTTTCACATCAATCCCGTTTCCTTTGAGTGCCTCACCGATTCCGGCTGAAATTGACCCAGCCCTCTTCATTCGAAATCGCAGCGCGGACCGCCGAACAAACCTTCGGGCTAAGCTCTGCCTTTTTCTTCCGCCGAGAGTCTCGCTGGCTGCTTCTGTCGCTTCCCAAAAGCTGCCACTCGTTGCCTGAGGCCTGCAGCAGGCATCGACAGTTCAGCGACCGTTTGCTCTGCATCTGCACGCGCCGTATGCTCTGACGGCCCATCTCCTGCGCGCCCCGCCGGAAGGGCTGTCTCCGCAGCACGAAGTCGCGCATAGGCAACCCAGGTCTCTTGCCACTCGGCGAGGCCTGTGCGTTTAGCTCGAGCAGTTCCGGGAACTGCTCAAGGAAGGGCATCATCTTTCGGAAAACCGAGCTGCTTTTGCATCCACCCTGTTTCTCTTTGAGCGGGGCACCGAGCCCCGCCAAATTGACCCAGCCCGCTTCATCGGAAATGACGGCTGCAAAACTTCGCGGAGTTTTTCTCTGAGCAGACTTTCTTTCCGCCGCCGAGAGCTCGGGCCCCGCAAAAGCTCCTTTGTCTTTTGGCACATCCGCTTTCTGCACTTCCGCTTTTTCAAGCTTTTCAAAGTTTTTAAGCTGCACATAGGATTTTGCGGAAGCCCTGCCTCCGCGGAAAATGCCGTCCACTCATAGTCAAATACCCTCGAAACTCGCTTAAAAATCACGCAAGGTCGCAAAGCCGTAGTCCGTATGGCGAAGTCCCGCCTCCGCAAATAACGGCGAAAGCGTCGTAATCTCCACCATATTGTCGGGCGATGCCCTGCCGCCCCCTGAATGATATTCCAAACCTGCGGTGCCATCTCTTTCTTCCGGATGCATACTGTATATTCCGCCTTCCCTAATAGAAAGCAGCGCGCTCCACGGTGCGTTTTTACTTCTTTCACAGCACACTTCCCGCACAATGCACCGCTTCTTTTCATAAAAATATTCATAAATTACCATACTTCCACGGCTGTTTTTCGTCAGTTGCAATGCGAAAAGAGCCCGAAACCAAGGGTTTCTGAGCTCTTTCATTCACAAATCACAGTCCAAGCGCCGCACAAAGATGCCGCCGTCAAAGAAGATATCCTTGCATCCGCATCTTTGGTAAAAGGATACCTTCTGTTCCGCAGCGTTCAAAGCCGAGCGAGCGGAGCAGCCGCAGCGAGGGCGTATTTCGAGCGCCGTCCCCTGCCTCAACAAACGGAACGCCCTGGTCCCGCAAAACCCTAACACAGCCCCCTAAGCTCTCCTCGCATAGCCCTCTTTCTGTGGAAACTGAATGAAAAGCAATAGCCGAGTTCATAGCCCTCCGCGTTCATTTAGGAAAAAGTAACCTATCACCCCTGTTCTTCAGGCAAACTCGCAAGAGAAAAATGTGGGCGTCACTCCCGCAAGCAAATCTAAGCCTCCGCAACTCGGGTTTGAACAGAGTCATCATCCAAATCGTTTGGCCAATCATATTGGGCGTACACGACTTTTGCCGCACTGACCCAAATTGCCTGAATATCCTTCCAGTCTTCCGCCTGATGCGTCGAATAGAAAGGCGCTCGGTCTGTATCGTGTGTATCATGGGGAGAACCTCTCCTTTGTTATCGCAGATAGCTACCCAACCACCAACTTATTGGTCTTTCGCGAAGTACTTTGCGGGAATGGGGCTATCCCGCTGCCAAGTGATGTCTCATCGGCTTTACTGCCCTCGTGCTTCACGTAGTTTGCGGTTCTTATAGCCGTTTCACCATCATATACTCATTCACGAATGATCCATCCCTCATGCGTATGGCATCCGGCTTTACCCCCTGTAATCCGAAATCCCACTTCTCATATAGGCTCCCTTGCCTCTTGTTACCCTCAATAAAGTCAAGTTCAATCTGACGGACATCGCCACGCCTCTCGGCCACCTGAAACATCTCTTCAAACATCCTTGTTCCGATTCCGAGATTCCAGAACTCTTGCAGAAGAGTAACGCAACGGAAGCCCGTGACGATCTTTTTCCTCGGTACGAAAAGAAATCTGACAGCTTCCTCGCAACCCCTGCCGTCTACAAAGCAGATAATCATCAGTCCATTCTTATTATCACAGTTCGCCCGAAGAAAGGCTATTTCCTGACTCGCTGCAACGCAGCAAATTCCTCCGAAACTTCATCAGGAAAATCTGTCTCACCCTGATGCCTTTATGATAAATCGAAGCATATTTTCCGCATCATCCACCGAAGGACTCTGAAGAATAGCACTACGTCCATCTTTCAGCTTGAACTCTTTTTCCTTAAAACCACCTCAAATTTCCCCCTTATCGTTCCTCCATCCATGAAAAAGAACTTCTCCAAGCACCACATCGCAGGAGTGTTATCCCACCACCAGCTTGTTGGTCTTTCGCAGGTACTTTTCGGGATGGGCGCATCCAGACGCCAGGTGATGTTCATCGGCTTACTGCCCTCGTGCTTTAGCGTAGTCTCGCAATTCCGAGATAGGTATAGGCCGAAGCCGTGACTGATGCGGTCCGACTTAAATTCGCGGACAAAGAGTAGAATACGGCTTCCCGCGCTCCTTGTGGTGGATGTAACGCTGCCCGGTCGCGGACTGCTCTCCCGTGGTGCTCTGGCTCTGCCAGTGAAAACAGCGTCTCATTGATTGAATAGTCGTTGTACATGGTGGTCGGCGAATAGTCCTTGTCGGACTTATTGAGCGTCACAAAAGAAGACATCCAGCTTTTTGCTCCGGCAGCCATTTGACACCCTCGTGGACTGGTTGCGGGCTTTTAAAAAGTCCATCGCCACCAGAATCTGATCCCTGCTGTAGCTACAGTGCAAGTCCAGCGGGCAGTCAAAGCCAAGATCAACCGGCTCATCAATAAAGTCGATTTGGTCATACTGGTAGCGAATGAGTTCCTGCAATTCCCTGGAACCATAAGCGGACTTCCTGCAAAGCGCTGGGAGCTTTTCTGCTAATGCTTCCCGGCTTTCCTCATCGAAGGCCTTTGCCCCTAAATGGTCATATAGAACATGCGAACATCCGCCGTTCGAGCGCAGAGAATTCCTCGATTTGGAGTGTCGACAAGTTCTCGAGCAGTTTTCAGGATGAACTGAATCCAACGTCTGGAATCCACGACCGCGAACTTAGCATCGCCTTGGTCAAACTTTCTCCAAGGGCTCCGTGACTCATCCAGCACACCCGCCCGCACGGACAGGCGCGAGAAGGTAGCAAACTTATAAAGGATTCTGCGGATCCAAATGGTAGTACCGGAGGAAATTTGCAAGATTTAGTGCCAAACCGCTGTCCTCCTCAAGGCGGCAATCCGCGTCACTCAGTCCCGCTGTATTTCCATAAGACGCCTCTTATATTCTCGCGATATACTTTTGCTGCCTGCCGCTCCAGTTGGATATAGCAGCCCTTCGGCGCTGAGACAAACTGTTTTTAATCTCCCGCGCTACGCTCTGACCGCTGTTCGAGAGAAGAGCGGCAAACTTATCCTCGAAATTATACTTTTTGTTTGCCTCGTCCGATAAAGTCGAGAACCGTCAGGGCACTCTTTTCCCTCTGCGAGCCGGAGTCCGCGTCCCAGCTGCTGTAAAAGATGGTCAGCGACCTGCTGGCCGGAGGAACATGACCGTGTTGATTTCGGGAATATCGACACCCTCGTTGTAGATGTCAACGACAAATAAGAAACGAAGCTCCCCGGAAACCAGTGCACCTCGGCGCTGCGGCGCTCCTCCTCCGGCGACTTTCCCTGTCAATGCCAAGGAAGGAATGCCGTGTTCATTGAAGAAGCGACTCATAAATTCTGCATGTTCCACCGTCACATGCAGAAACCGAGTCCCTTTACGTCGTTAATGTCCGTCACATAGTTCAGCATGGAGGACAGTATTGTTGGCGCGTTGCATTGCCACATAACCACTCATGCTGTAGATATTTGAGAGTGCGACTATCGTAGCCGCCCGCAGCCCACTTTAAACCATCCAGGTCAACGCTGTCGGTCACCCCGAAATACTGGAAGGGGCAGAGAAGTTTGCGGTCAATGGCCTCCGGAAGCCGTAGTATCTCTGCGGCAATGCGATTGCTCAGATAGGCGAGAATATTCTTCCTGTCCATGCGCTCCGGTGTCGCCGTGAGTCCGAGCATATTGGTTTAGTACGCGAGCAAACTCTGGTAGCTTTTTGCGCGCTGCGTGTGGAACTCATCCACCACGATGTAATCATAAAAGTCTTCCGAAGTCTTATCCGTAAATGCCTGACTGCTAAAGGTCTGTATGAGAGAAAGAGGTGATCAATTCTATCCGGCTTATGATTCTCCAACAAACAACTCGCCGAAGTTTGCATCCTTCAATCACCGCGCGGTAGGTATAGAGGCCTGCTTTTAAAAATCTCCTCCGATGTGCGACGAACAAAAGTCGACAGGGTTTCCCGGGATTCGGTTCCGAAAGCGGCGGTAATCAAGCGCTGAAATAACGGTTTTACCCTGTACCAGTCGCCGCCACAACCAGATTGCGGGTGTAACTCGGATGCTCCGCTCGGCCTCTAGCTTATCCAGAATCTCCTGCTGATAGGAATAGGGCTGAATGTCCATCGTGTAGACTTCGGTCGGCTGTTCCGCCACTGTACTTCTCAGGCCTGCAAGGCGCGGCTTAAACGCTCTTTCTGCCCTCATCGTAGTATTCGAATTCCTTGTCATTCCAGTAGAACTCAAACGTAGCTGCGACTTTTGCTATAGTCTCCGGTAAATCCTGCTTGGTAATCTTGGTATTCCACTCAAGACCACTCGTCAGCGCTGCGTTCGATATATTCGAAGAGCCCACAGCTGTGGTAAAACTGCTGTCGCGATAAAAGATGTATGCCTCGCATGAAGTCGCGTAATCTTTGTGTTGTGAGCTGACTTTAATCTGTGTGTTGCTGAGCTTCCTTAGCTCCCTCAATGGCCTTAACATCCGTTGTGGCACCCATATAGGAGGTCGTGATAAAGCGCAGTTCCCCGCCATTTTCGGTGAAGTGCCTCAGCTGCCCATCATGAGCCGCAAGCCGCTCCATTTGATAAACGAGACCAAGATGTCAACGCGATTGCTGGATACAATCTCCTTTTTGCGCTCGCTGCACATCTGTGGCTCATGTACAGCTCCGGTGAAGAGACTTGATTGCGACCGAGGTCTCTGTCTTAAGAGCTGCGCTCTTTTCATCCAATGCCAGCATGCTGGTCAAAGAGCGAGCATCGGGTTCGCGCGCTCTGCTACGGAGTGCAAAGCTCCTCCTGGGTACTTTCCAAATCAGCATCAGCTGATTTGCAAGTGCCACCTGCCCTGCAAATCAGCCCCTGATCCTTCAGATCTCTCCAACATGCGCCCACGACCGTGGCAAACATACTTGCTAAAAGAATTTTAGAGGCCTCCGCTGTATCCAGCGTGGTTCTGTCAAGCGGTACTTATCACCTTCTCGAGTTCACGCTCCGCCCTGCTGATTAGTTGTTCGTAGATCCACGTGCAACATGCTCTTCCTCCTGAGCAAACCACCCTTAAGACTATTCGTACTCATTTTCGCATCAAACCTGTTCTCCGAGATTGCACTCACAGCTACTATCAGCAAATGATCGGTCTGTATATTCCTCTGGATAAAGCTGTATATTAAAATTCAGTCGTTCACCAGTGCTCTAGAGTCTCAGTATACTTACTCTACATTTATTTCTCATCATCTATCGAAACCAAATAACTAGTATCCAGTAAAACTCTGCTGAAGAGCAAAGTAAAACGGCCTATGGCTCTATTATGTGCAATTATATACACCTTCGTAAATAGCAATCTATTATCCAACGAACTTGTTGAACCTGACAGTAAAACAAGACAACGCTATTCCTCCTGATCTCAACAACAAAGTGTCACTGGAGTCTCGGAGAACTGGAAAATTACTCATGCTATGAATAATCAATCCAAAATATCCTTTCCAACGACCATTTGCTCCAGCGTAAGAATTTGCTTCACTTTCAGCAAAGCTGACCTGCACCGAATAAAAAGCTTTTATGGTTCAATGAAAACGTATATGCATCTGAAATACTACTGAGTGTTAGACGCTCAAAATACACATCTGCAAACTCGAAGATGTGTCGCACATATGCATATTGTTTTTCCAGCATGGAAACTATGATCGGTGCTTTTGGCACGCAGAATCACGCGCACCGAATGGCTTTTGTTCTCCGGAGACATACCGAACTCCCGTAAAGTTATCCGCAACCGCGGAAAGCTATTCCTCCAATAAATTCAACTGCTTGCGTTTAATCGATTTTAGGATTTTGCAATTACAAAACGCATCGTTTTCAATTGTCTTGACCCCATTTAATACAATCAATTTATTATGAATTGCATCAGTATTTTGCAATTACATGTGTATTTCCAGAGTCACATATCTACCACTTCGTCGCTGGACAACATATTAATGTACCATTTTGCTAATCAGCACGCCATCCTGCGCCATATTTTCTATTACCTGACGATACAATAAACTGAAAGTACTGCATCCTTGAAAAACCATTACCCGATAGCACTTGACACTGCTGAATAATAGCCAAGAACTTTTACAGAAAAAGTCTTCAATTGCTTTGATTCCCTCAGGCGATATGAGAAAGACGCACAGCCGCCAATGTGCATCCAAGTTCTCTTAATTTACTAAGTAACACGCGGCAAGCGTTTTACAACTATTCTGGTTCTAGTTGACCAACAGTCGGAAAATTGCATCCAGTCCTGATAACACTATTTAGTGTCGATGAACAATTTGTCTACCAGCGATACTAAATTCAAAATGACTTATTCTCAATTCTGTAACCTCCGGAATGATAATAGAAGTAATCTGCCTCAATTCGTCCCTGCCTCACCTGTCTCAGTCCATCGCCCAACAACAGCTTATCACCAATTGATGCTACAGTATATTCTGATTTTTAAACTCAACTTCAATACCTCCCACCCTGTAATTCAAGAACCGTCTTCCACTTATAAATATCCATTTTTTTTCTCAACGCTGCCAAACAGAGTTCTCGGATTCTCCATCAACCTTAAATAATTTCACGCCTTCTGCCATTTCAACAGCTATGTTCATTGTCTCTATTTTAAAAATCCATCAACCATGCTGAAGATTCATATACATATTTTTTTACGAGCAATGTAATTATGTCGCCACATTGCTAACCACCCAGTTTGCCATCAACTTATAGCCAATGGCTGAAACAGCCATCCTCAAGAATCTTATCGTTGATTGGTCAATCAGCATTGTTAACCAGGTACGTAAATACACCTTCTGTCATATCAAGCATCTTCTGACATATTCCATTATTCTTTTCGGCTAATGCATTAAATCACATGGAAGTCTTTTAGCATCTAATGCCATAATGCACGAATATGTTCACATATAACACCTTCCACCTCTGTTACAATAGTTAAATATGTTGAGGCAGATCTAACTGAGTAGTTTGAGTAGTACGATGGCGGTGTATCTTAGCGTCACTCCCATCTCCACTTGAAAACGCAACTCAAGTCTTCCTTTACAAAGCGCCCAAAAGAAGCTTTCATCCATTGAGACCCAGGCGTATTCTGTTCTTAAAAACTTTGCTATTTTAATGAGTTTATTTATTCCAGTGGCTCCATATCCCGAAAAATATTCATTCTTGAAACCACAATATCGGTTTCTGTCCTGTATATTAACCTGATCCAAAGTCCAATTTATTCAGCAGAATCATTAAATAGTATTCTGTCCAATAATTTCCTGTATCCCTGTTGCATCATCCTGTATTACACAACTTACTATCTCTACTATAAAAACAAAACCATGCTTAATAAGTACTTTCACATGTTCAATACCACGGTAACGAGCAGTTATCTCTAAAGCTCTGCGCAGTTATTTCTGAAAGACTTATATGTCTTAAGAACTGCTACATCAAACTGTCCAGAGATCCTTTCTGAACAACAGTTTCAAGCACACGTACCTTAGAAAGCCTATCACACTTTCTTACAGTGAGGTAGGAGAATTTCTAGACACTCCATTCTTGCACCAGTCAAGAATTTAGTATTTCAGAGTTTTAGTCGTACCCGCCCTGTCACAATTCCTTTTGTGTAAATTAACATCTTTATATACATCAGAATAAGCCCCATACTTACTGGGATCCGACAATAGCCTGTGCGATCTGTAATTCCTCTATAACAAATGTCACTGAACCTTCGAAAACTCACCGGACACATCCCATTATCAACACAAAAACATCCCTTCCAACACCTTTTGATCCGAAGATATTTATTTCAATTTAAATCGTAAGGTCTTCTTCTAGCGTGAAAGCCTTATCTCCGATTTTTGAAACAGAAGTGGTATAACAATTTTTTAGAGATTTGTAATCAGAAACGCATGGCCTGCACGAAATGTTAATTCAAATGGAGAATCAGTTAATTTTTGCCCGCAGGACAATATATCAACTATCGCGCTTTCACTAATTAACATACCACCTGCTCGAGTATTTCTTTTTATGGAGATACCAAACCGAGAGCACTTCACAATCCTGAAAAGCACTTTTCCATTAGAGTCTGATTAATCAATGAATTGTCTTAAGATTACAGCGATCTCCAATTTGTTTTGATTCTCTGTCATACGATTTTAGACAGATGTCAGATCCACTAAACGCCTTGATTCAAGTATGACCACCGATTTCGCAATGCTTGCAATGTCTGTGCAAACAATCACTGAACTACCATAGCACCAATCATTTCAACCTTGCCCGTGGTATCAATAGTGGTTAAGCTACATCCAGCAAAAGCATGCTTATTAATTACCTTTTCATTGTTGACGGAAGCGAAATGGACTTATGGACCCTTCCTTCCTATATCCAATATCATCATGTATTTTCCAAGCTCACACCTCCTCTCTCAAAATTGCAGTGATGTAACTCAGAATCACAATATCGCTGCCGGGCCCCTTCATACCCACAAGGTCCCTCCATCAACTATCATGCTGTCATCATCTTCCAACTACATCCCGCAACTCCATTCCAATCTTTCTAAGGAATCTGCGTGCACGTCGATGATCAAACTATTGAATGCTCCTGTCCCAATCTCTTGACACTATAGAATAATAATTTTTCAAGTCGGCTGCAACCAGCAAATGCATATTCTCTAATTTCTAAAGCCCCTCTGGAAAATCAACAGCACAAATATTCTTACTTATGATTCCCGCTGACGCTTGAAAACAAATGAGCGGAGATAACTCTAATCCTACAAGGTATTTTTACCGTAGTGCTATCTCTATAAGTTAGTGCTACTCCATCATAAACAAACTATCCATTTTCGTCAAAGAGCATTCTCATCCTTAAACGTATTTGACTCCACTACACATTGGATTCATGTATGAATTTCAGCTTTTGCACTTCTAAAAGCATCCTCCCAATTCTTCTCACACTGTTTGAATCAATTCTTCTAAAAATTCACACCACCGAAAGCACCTATTAATCTCAGTAATAGATTCTGGAATTTTTACAGACACTATTTTTTATTGAAAGACATATTCTCAACTTTTATTTTGATGCTATCAGGAATTATAACTTCAGTCTCATCATCATAATAATACCAAGCACTTTAATCCATCAGATATTCATATAGTATCAAACACTTTGTACTCCCAGTCAACCCATCCTAAATAGAAATATTTCTACCACAATTTCGTCGCCGATCATATACCTAACAACTTTTATTATTCCTAAAATATCTGTCGCAACTGTACTTATTGATACAGCATGTATATTAATCATCAATTCCGATATAATAACCAAGAATTCTAATCACTTTGAACATATTTCACAGAACAACCAGCATATTCGACAAGGCCTCAAGCGCATGAAAACAGTTTTTAAAGTTTTAAGTCTGCTCTAAAACCTTTCGTACAAGAAGAGCTTGTTCCATTTTTTATTCCATACAACAATCCTTGCTGTTTCTCAAGAATTCTAATCTCTTGCTTCTAAGCAGTATTGGTCTCCTTAGATATAGAACCCATCTCTCCAGAATTAAATACTTCTCGTTCTCTTTGTAATTAAAACTCCATTTGCTCTGAAGGTCTGTTCACCATTTCAAATTCCATGTTGTATAACCTACATTATCTTTCCAGAAATCATTGCGGCTTTCAAGTCCTCCCCCACGGCATCCAATAACATGCCAATCAAAGACAGACGTTCATCAAATTTAGTCAATGCCTGATTTTAAATTCCACAAACATTTTTCAAAATTTTGTCCACTTGATAATCACTTTGTACAGAAACAAGTCAATAAGTAAGCAAAATCATCGAAATTCTAGAACTGGCAGGTACTGTTCAATTAATTTAATCAACCTTATAAGAATGATTACACAACTGAATCATTTGGCTTAAATCATCCCGCCCGAGCGGTAAAGAAGGCTTACCTCTACAGATGACTCAATTGAATAAAAAACCAACCTTTTACTTCTAATAAGACATAAATTGAAGGTGAATGACTCTGATGCATCTTCCATACGTCAAAAATCTGTCTCATTCACTCTGTTTCAGCCTGTCCCAGCAATGTCA
>BNJU01000761.1_pt1 | contig 112110 bp, 144 predicted proteins | sample 8539281 | NCBI WGS metagenome assembly BNJU01 (sample SAMD00202456, study PRJDB9452) | human saliva metagenome | isolation source: human saliva | place: Japan
GCAAATCAGATTTTGCCGGCTCCAGAACATAGGGTTCTATCGAAAACATTGGTTTGTCTTGACTTAGAAAAGTCTCTCTAAATAAGCGTAGGTAAAGGTCTTTTGGTATCTTTCGCCTCAACGAATACAAGGTGTAAAGATGGCGACATGATCAGAAAACAAGGCTCAGAATGCCCAGCTAAGCCAGAATATTGTTACTGTCATTGATTTTTTCCTTTCACATAAACTAGTTGGTTTCAAATCCCTTGAAAATTTTATTCTCCTTTTCAACAATTCTGTTCTTGCCTTTTTCTGCAAAATCTTTTGCTTTGTTTATATCTAGTGAATTTTGAACTGATGGGCTACTGGATCCTCACTCTCTTCTTTCAATTCTTGTAAAGTTTGAACATCTTGAGGTCAAGGAATTAGAGGATCGTGCTGATTCTTCTGTCGACTTTTCTGGCACAGACTGGATCCTCCGCTATTAGTTTTTATTACCTCAGTTCCTACATCCGTGGAGCTGTTCAGGTCCTGCATGTGAAGTTTGAACCCAACAATTACAACGATGCAAAGGTGAGATCGAGATCATTTCGTTTTTGAATTTCTTCACGAGAATTTCTACTCCTTTTGTTGATAAATTCTTCCATTCTGGATGTCCTTCTCAACTCTCTCTCTAAAAGAAAGGTGCAATCAATGACTGAGTTGATGAAGGTGAGAGTTCAAGACAGGTTATAAAAAGGGCACTTCACGAGAGTGTATAGCAATATCTGAATATAAAATACACTAGCAATTATACCTAGGACGATAATATGTAAATCTAATTTTAAATTCCTTCTTCATTTGCAAATAATGTTCTTTTGTCATCTTATTCTCCCTTAAAAATAGTTTTTCCTTCATCCATAAAAACAATTACTACTATCATACCGGATTTTTACTTTGAGATTCAAGTTAATCACCAACTAGTGAAAAAGAGTATAAAAAAGAAGCGTTAGAAACGCTTCAGTTATATTATTTATTTTGCCAAGTTTCTTGGTTTTCCTTGAAACGGTGTAACAACTCTAAACCTTCAGAAGTGATGTAACCTTGTTCTTCTGCTAAATGAATCAATTCTGTGTAGTTAGACAAGGTTTCAAGTTGAACGCCAGCTTCCGCAAATTTCTTATCGGCTTTCTCCAATTGGTAGGTGAAGATGGCTACGACACCAAGGACGTCTGCTCCTTCACGCTTGGCAGCTGCGACAGCATCCAGGACAGATCCACCAGTAGAAATCAAATCTTCCACTACGACCATCTTTTGACCTTGTGGTACACGGCCTTCAATTTGGTTTCCAGCACCGTGGTCCTTTGGTTTGCTACGAATGTAGGCAAATGGCAAATTCATCTTGTCCGCAATAATGGCTCCGTGAGGAATCCCTGCAGTTGCTGTACCTGCAATCACTTCTACTTCAGGAAAGCTTCCTGATTTTTATCTACAAATCCATTTTTCGATCAAGGTACGAGTTTCAGGATAAGCGAGGGTTACACGGTTATCTGTATAAATAGGGGACTTGATCCCAGATGCCCAAGTGAAAGGTTCTTCAGGTTTCAAATAAACCGCTTCGATTTTCAAAAGATGGCTAGCAATATCTTTAGCTAATGACATGACGACTCCTTTTTACGATTTTAATCATATACGAATTAAATCAATTTATTGATTTAAACAACAACATTACAGGTTAGTGAATGGTTTAGGGGAAGGTCCCATGGGCTCATGATTCCGACTGGTAGAGACAAACGATATTTTCCTTTCGCTAAGTAGTGAATACGTTTAGGGAAGGTCTATCGGGACTGATTATTCCGACATGCAGGAAAGAAACGATCACTTTCTTCTGCAGCTAAGTCTAGTGAATCATGGACTTTTTAGGGGAAAGGCCTATCAGGCTTTCCCGTAGAACGAATCTTGAAGCTACAGACTTGAGACGTTCTTAACTATTCCACTGTCTCTTAATTTCATGGTAAGCGTCCCATGGGTTTTCTGCTTGGATGATTGGACGTCCAACGACAATATAGTCAGATCCAATTTTATGAGCTTCTGTGGCGTCATGACCCGTTTTTGGTCACCAATTTCAGCTCCTGCTGGTCGAGATCCTGGTGTGACACAGACAAAGTCTGATGAAGTGGCATCCTTGATCAAAGCTACTTCATGGGCTGAGCAGACAACCCCGTCCAAGCCTGCTTCTTGGGCCTTGCGAGCATAATTAACTACAGATTCTTGGACTGTTGTTTGGATGTTTTGGCAATCACGCATGTCTTCTTCACTGGTAGAAGTCAACTGGGTCACGGCTACCAATTTAGCTCCTTCACCAAGAGCTGCCTTGGCTTCGCGCATCATCTCTACACCACCGGCTGCGTGGACTGTCACCATATCTACTCCGAAGGTCCCCAGTACGGACATGGCTGATTTGACTGTATTTGGGATATCATGCAATTTTAAATCAAAGGAAAAATGCTGTGTCCAAGCCCTTTGAGGTAATGTACAATTTCAGGACCAACTGCATAGAAAAATTCCATTCCGATTTTTACAAATAATTTTTCGTCTTCTGGAAAATGCTCTAAAAAGTGTTTGACATCCTCGAAAGCTGGGAAGTCAAGGGCGATAATAGGACGTTCTTCACGCATGGATTACTCCTTTTTTGATTGATCTTTTTGTCTACAAAAAAACCTTGCCCGAGGCAAGGTTACACGAAAATTAGGTAGGAACAACTACCATGATTCACCGTCTAGACCTTAGGAGCCTCTCTGGACTACTTTAAAGGTTTTTATTTAGTGTAGTACGATATTTGGGAAAAGTCAAGGATTTACAGTAGATTTTCCCGTACATGTTTTCGGAAGTTCTCAAGTGTGTCAATACCATAGCGATCCATGACCTGTGGCAGATCTTCGATGATGGTTGGACATGCATAAGGATCAGTGAAAGTAGCGGTTCCAACTCCAATCGCATGAAAGCCCTGCAATCATCATTTCAATGGCTGCTTCAGCTGAATCGACACCTCCCATTCCGATAATCGGAAGTTTCGTAGATTGGGCCACCTGACGGATGAGTTTCAAAGCAACTGGGAAAACGGCTGGCCCCGACATGCCTCCGGTTCCATTGGCAATGATGGGCTTACCAGTCCTGAGGTCAAAGCGCATGCCGACCAAGGTATTGATCATGGTCAAACCAGTCGCCCCTGCATCCTCTGCTGCTTTTGCGACCTGCGTGATGTCTGCTACACTAGGCGTTAACTTGACATAAACAGGGACGGAGGACGCTTCCATGCTGCTTTCACAGCCGCATAGGCCAACTCAGGGAACCTGCCCTGATTAAGAAGCCGTTGTTCCCATGGTCTACGTTTGGACAAGAGATATTGAGCTCAATGGCCTTGACATTTGGTGCTTGCGAGATCTTCCTAGATACCGTTGCATACTCTTCATTGGAGAAGCCAGCCACATTGGCAATAATCGGTAGGTCTGGATAATGTTGGGCCAACCAAGGGAAGTTTTTCCGCTAGGACCACGTCTACCCCTGGATTTTTGGAGCCCAATGGCATTGAGCATGCCGGCAGGCGTCTCAGCGACACGTGGCGTTGGATTACCAAAACGAGCCTCAGCAGTTGTCGCCTTGATCATGATGGATCCAAGCAAGTCTAAGTCATAGTATTTGGCATATTCCTGACCGAAACCAAAACAGCCAGATGCCGGGAATGATGGGGTTTTTCAAGTCTAAACCAGGTAAGGATACGGCTAGTCGATTTGCTGTCATAAGGTCCTCCTACATCACAATCGTACCGGTTTCAAAAGACCGGTCCGTCTTCACACACGCGCTTATTCATTTGCTTGGCTTTCATTTTCCAGATGCACCACACAGGCATAGCAAGCACCCATCCCACAAGCCATACGTGATTCCATAGAAATGTAGGCGCGGGGATGGTCATGGAATTGGTATTGACATATTTGAGCATGCTAGGGTGCTCCCACAAGAATAGATAGCGTCAAACTCCTGGTCCATCTGATCAATGACCGTAGAGACATAGCCCTTGAGTGCCATAAGTCCCATCGTCTGTCGTTACAGTGACATGAGCCAACCTGAAAGCTCTTCTTCCAAAATGACAGCTTCTTTGGTCGCAAAGCCGACAACCACTTCAACTTCTACCCCTTGCTCATGGAGTTGTTTGGCCACTTGGACCAAAGGAGGACACCGATCCTGCCACCGATGATCAAAGGCTTTTCTGACCTTGGCCGAGATTGGTGAGATCAAAGCCATTTCCTGAGGCCCCATGACACTGAGTTTGCTACCGATTGGCAAGTGGGAAAGATAGCTGTCCCCCACCTTCGATGCGGTAGATCAAGCGACACGTCTGTGTCTCAGGATCAATCTCAGAAATTGAAAATCGGACGACGAAGAGCTTGGACCCATCAGGGACGCGGATATGAAGGAATTGACCTGGCAGCATCTGCGCCACCATTTCCCCTTTCAAGATCATAGAATAGATGCGAGAGCGATCTCTTCTTGAGCGACTAGCTCCATCTCCTCCATCATGATTTTTGCCAAAGCGTTTTTACAACTGTCACTGACCATTGATTTCCTCTTCTTTCTTCCAGCAAAAAGACCTCGCAAAAAGCAAGGTCTCACAAATGATCAGCTAGACATCCGTCTGCTGATCTTTCTGTCTTTTCCTTGCAGGCCTCTCTGGACCTCTTAAAGGTTAAATTTGTCTCATTATATCGCGCTCCTTCTCGCTTGTCAAGTAAAAATCAGTAACTTAGGAAAGCTTTCTAGGGGATCAAAAATCTTCTGGGATCGGTTTGATGTATTGCATGGCGATTCGGTTCTCAGGCTTTGCGATCAACTAGATAAAGAACCAGTAAAAGAGCCATTCCAAAGGGTTTCATCAGGTAGTAGATCAGGTCCATGGCCCATTTCTTCTTGATATGTTTAGCAAAAGGGATAGCCATAACGGTCATAATTGCGACGCAAGAAGCGATGGAATCGCAGGCCTTTTTCTTCTAGTACCTGTTCAAAGGCATTAGCAATACAAAGCTGGCGATTGACAACGACTGGATGACCGTGGCGGATGCCCATCCGCTGGGGCTTGACAACTTTTTCATGCCCACCAGCCGCAACCGTACAGAGATAGTGCTCATCAATGATGAGATTCTGAGGAGGATCTTCTGTGAGAAGGCCCAGTCAGCTGTATTGGTCCAGGCCTTGATCATGGAATCCGAGCTGCGCCCAAAGAGCATGAGAACGAGGACAACAAGGGCAAGGTCGGAAGGGCAACAAGGACCGCTAGCCATGGCCAGTTACGCGACTGATTTTAAGAGCTGATGGAGCCATTGAAGTAGACGATTCTCATAGCTTATCTCTGTTCGATCTTCCTGCCACTCCCTGATGCGAACCCATAAAAGATGGATGGAATAGATCAGTAAGAAAAAGGTGTGAAAACTTGCTACCTGCAGTTGATTATCAAAAACTAAGAGAAGAACCACTCCTCCTAGAATGCCACTGATGCAGAAGACATTTGCTAACGGCGAAAGTGAATTCGCATCCCGGTAGGAATAGATAATCAAGGCTAGTAAAGTAAGAGCGCCAGTGTGAAAGAAGGTCGGATAGGCGCCAGACCAGATCAAAGGCATGCTTCTGAGAATTGATCAAACTCTCACTCCAATCGTAAAAGGTCATATCCTTGACGATGAAAAATGAAAATCGCTTCGAGAAAGCAAACCAAAGAGACCAAACCAAAAAGAACAATGGTAGGCTGTTGCTTTTTTTCTTTTTGACAGGCTTAGGACTAGGTGATTCCTGCTTTTCCTTCGTAAGAAATGCGTCATCTTCTCTTGTCCTTCTCCTTCCTTTGCTCCCTCTATCCTCAAACAGATCCGGATCTTTTGAGAGCTTCTTCCTCTGCTTCTTTGAACTGGAGGCTAGACCACCGACCAATCCCATAAATGATGACAAAAAAATATTGGGGACAAAGAGGGCTAAGGTCAAACCGTAGGGCAAGATCTTCATAGTAAAAGGCAATGATCTCCCAAAACACTAAATTGGATGAAATGGATCCTATAGAGCATAGATCGACTGACTAATAACCAAAATAGATGTAAAAAGGCCAATAGAATCAGAGCATTGGTCACAAAATTGATCTGCAACAGACCGAGCTGTGAAATGGGTTTCAATTTCCTTATCCTTTTTCTTATACCAGGAAACTAGTTTTTTCATAAGATCTCCTCAATCAATTTTTACCATTCTATCAATCAGATCTCCATAAGCAAAGGCAAAACTGTATTTTTCCATCAAAATCAGTCCCCAGATGGAGATTTTGTTCCCAATTTTCTATTTTTTTAAATATTTGATCTAGCCTACTTCCTATTACCTCCCTCAGCCTGCATTATATCTCTGATACAGTCCTTGAAAGACCACATTTTACGGGAAAAACGCGCTTTTTTTATGTTAAAATAAAAGCATGAGAATACAACAATTACAATACATTATCAAAAATCGTCGAAACCGGCTCTATGAATGAGGCCGCAAAACAACTCTTCATCACGCAACCTAGCCTTTCCAATGCCGTTAAGGACTTGGAAAAATGAGATGGGGATTGAAATCTTTATCCGAAATCCCTAAAGGGATCACTTTGACCCGCGATGGGATGGAGTTCTCTCTTATGCCCGCCAGGTGGTGGAGCAGATTGACCTCTTGTCCGAGCGCTATAAAAAAATCCTGTAGGGCTCTCGTGAGCTTTTTCAGTGTCTCTTCACAGCACTACGCCTTCGTGGTTGAGGCCTTCGTTTCTCTATTGAAGAAAAGCGACATGGAAAAATACGAGCTCTTCCTACGGGAGACGCGGACTTGGGAGATCATCGATGACGTAAAGAATTTCCGAAGCGAAGTTGGCGTACTCTTTTTGAATAGCTACAACCGAGATGTCCTCTCTAAGATGCTGGATGATAATCACCTGATTGCCACCCACCTCTTTACAGCGCAACCTCATATCTTTGTCAGCAAGACCAATCCTCTTGCCAAGAAGGAGATCGTTCACTTGTCTGATCTGGAAGATTTCCCATACCTTAGCTATGACCAAGGAACCCACAACTCCTTCTACTTCTCAGAAGAGATCCTCTCTCAAGAGCATCATAAGAAATCCATCGTCGTCAGTGACCGGGCGACCCTCTTTAATCTCTTGATTGGTCTGGATGGCTACACCATTGCGACCAGGGATCCTCAACAGCAATCTCAACGGAATAACATCGTCTCCATTCCCTTGATATCGAAGACCCAATCGAGCTGGTCTACATCAAACATGAAAAACAGCCCTCTCAAAAAAATGGGAGAAAAATTCATCAGTATTTGCTTGAGGAAGTGAAGTTTGATAAATAAAAAATATCTGAGTGAACATGGATCACTCAGATATTTTTTATGGTCATTTCTATATTTCGAAAACAAAATGGGTCAATAATTTGTATCCACGAAATCATTTAAGCATCCATATTATTTGAAATCAGTTAACATTTTTTACTAAGTATTTCAGTTGTGTATTCATTTTTATCTGTGTATGTTTTCGATTGTGATAAAACTCTAAAACCTTTAATGTTCTTGCTTCGATCTTTCATGATATATGTATCTGTTATAGTAGTTTTTAAATGAATTTCCTGTCATACGAATTTCCAACCGGTTTGATTAGTAAATCGATCAGAATAAAATAAATAAACAGAAAAATTTTTCTTGACCAATATTTAAACTATTTCCACCATGATCAAACCGTGTATCCCAATAATTGTGTGATTTTGACTGATCATAAGCATCAAAAAACCTTTGATTCCTTTCTGCTGTATTCATAACAGATTGCCGAAAGAATACTGGGCGGAAAAAAGTAAATTCTGGTTCCGTACCATATTGGTAGTAAGTTTGTAGTTTTCCACTCTTTGGATTTCTAACTTGAAATCTAATCTCATATGGATATTCTGGTATTTGAACCAAGGTATCCCCTTGGTAGAGCATTAAAACTAAATCAGTTCTATAAATGTAGCTGTGATCCACCTCTTTTAGATTTGGAAAACGGTTAGATAGTTTCGTAAGAAGCTCATTATTTAAAATTTTCTCACTAAATGCAGGACCAATTGAACTTACATCAAAGGGGATGTCCGCTTTACTTTTATCTGTAAAGGTCACATGTAGTATTCTGCGACTACCATATTTTTCTATGTCTGTTCGGATAGATTCTTTCCATTGTCCATCAAATGGTTTCTTTTCTATGTCATCATGAATAAATTCGAAATTAATGTCTTTGATAATCTTTTTCTGTGGCTTTATTTTACTGGTTTTGTAATTGTATACATCATAATAAATAGCTCCTGGCTCAAATAACTCAGGTTTTAAATAATAACGAAGGGCAATATAACCGATGAATACACCAAATAAAGCCAGGTAGATATGTTTCTTCTTAATTTCCAACTTCTTCACCCCCTAAAGATGGACTCTAGTAACAAGATTGAAACCTCTTGTTTCTTACTTACGAAATATTTTTTCTTGCTCTTTCACTAGCATCATAATAATTTCTCAGTTCGTTGAGGACTTCTTTTTCGTACTCCTCTTTATTTTTCTCTGTATAGTTTTTTGTGGCCGTCCGTACTCTCATCTGATCATTTTGATCAGGTTTTATCAACTGCGTACGGGTAACTGTTAATTTTAAATTCGAACCTGTGAGATTTATATTAATGGGAAGGTTAGATAAAGAATCTGAATAATACCAAGTATCGTAATAATATTTATATTGATAGGTGATTAGACAATTCTTTAGAAATAGGATCGACTCCCCTGTCCCAGTAGCCCTTCCAACTGTTTATAGTAATCATCATAAAAAGATTGCATGTCTGCTTGGTCCACATCTTTTTGTTTTTTAAAAACACAGGTGTATTTGTTTTCTCAGCAAATTCCCATATTCATAATAAGTTTGTAACTTTCCTGATTTTGGATTCTTCAGGGCAAAACGCGTAACAGCTTCTATTTTTGGAACTTGATAGAAGTATCCCCTACATACATCATTCCAGCTAAAAGCAATTTTATAACCACTATTTTTTTCTCTGTGATCACATTTTGGAAATCTTAGAGCATTTTCTTTTCTAATTTTTTATCATATAGTAAATTACGACTGAAGGTTGGACCCATTCGAAATCGTTTTGTCTAGGGAATTCTAATTTTTGATCCATCTTCTAATACTGGCATGTAAAAATGACATCCCCCACCGCTCAAAGTGGCCAAGATCAGACCGAGTTTCTTCCGTCCAAGTTAACCCTTGAGGAACCTCGATTTTTTCATAATAAATAAATTCAAGATTGATCTCTTTTACTTTTTGCTTTTTGGGCTCGATCTTCTCTGCTTTGTAGTTATAAACTCTGGTATATTGATGGTCCTTATCAAATAAACCAGGATCAACATAATTTTTCAAATATTGATAAAGTCCAAAGAAGAATAATCCTAAAGCTACTAAAACAAGCGGTAATATTCTTTTAAACTCTTCATACACACCTGCGAGAAAAATCTAGCACATTTTAACATAAGGAACATAAACTCGAACAATCTAACCTATTGTCCTGATATAAATATAATCCATAAAAATGTTGAAGTGTTTCACTCTAGAATTGAAATAAACTAAACTCAGCTTGTATTATTCTACTATGATGGGTTTTTCTGTCAAGAATTTCATACGTATTCAGTTTGATCAGTGTATAGTTTTTCGATTTTGATGTAACTTTTTCACCCTCGCTACTCTCGATCTTCATTTGGTAAAACATAGGTATCTGTAATCGTTGTTTTAAAATGCTTATGTCCCGTAGGGCTAATTTCCAACCGGCTGATTGCTTAATCGATCGGAATAAAATAAACGATAGTAACGATACCCTTTGCGAGATCGATAAATTAGCATGTCTAAAATTCGAAAATCTCTATCCCAATAATGACTAGATTGGTTATAAGCATTAAAAATTCTGGCTTTTCATTATATAAGTGTGCTTTTGTTTTGTAAAAGAATACTGGTCGAAAAATAATTAAATTTAGGTTCTGAAACCATATTGATAGTAAGTTTGGAGCTTACCATTATTTGGATTTTTCTACGCAAATTGAATCACTGTTTGTTTCTCTGGAATTTGAAATAAAAGTGTCTCCCTGATAGAGCATTAGAACAGATTCTAAAGAATGATATTGAACAACATCAATCGGTTCTGCTAACGGGAAACGAGGACGATAATTATATAATTCATCATCCAAATTTTTTCCAACTAAATGACTGGACCAATTGATCTGTTCGTTTAAGGAATATCAGCTCATCTGTTATCAGTAAAAGTCATCATGTAATATTGGGTCAATACGATATCTATCAATATCTGTTCGTATGGTCTCTTTCCATTTTTCCATCTGTAGGCCTTTGCTCATATATATCGTGGATAATTTCGATGTTAATATCTTTGATAATCCTTTTTCTGTGGTTTTATTTTACTAACTTTGTGATTGACAACTTTATGATAAGTATACTCTGAAATCAAACCAATCTGGCTTTGATATAATACCGAAGACCGATGTAGCCAATCACAGACTCACTAAAGCAGATATATATTTTTCTCTTCATCCTCAACTTTCTTCATGCACACTCTCCTGAGCAAAATGCTATTTCATTATATCATAATCAAATACATTCTTATAGCGCTAGTCAAAGGGAACATAAAAACACCTGAAACAAGTGGATTTTCCACTTCTCTCAGGTGTTCTTTTATCGTCTTAATTGTGAAAATACTTCCCCAATTTTCCCTTCAATGACCAGGTCTGCTTGCTTGTCTTGTGGGATACTAGTTTTATTGATGACAACCAGCTTCTTCCCTTGGAAATACTGGATCAAGCTGGCTGCTGGGTAGACCACAAGGGAGGTACCGCCGATAATCAGGAGATCAGCCTCTTGGATGGCTTGGGCTGCTTGGCTAAAGACGTCCATATCAAGGGACTCCTCGTAGAGGGTCACATCCGGCTTGACAACCTTGCCACAGTCCAGACAGTGTGGAACCGGGCCTTCCAAAGCTAGAAAGGCCTCCAAATCATAAAATCGCTGGCAACCCGTACAGTAATTGCGGTCGAGCACTGCCGTGGAGCTTCAAGACTTTTTAGAACCAGCCATTTCGTGGAGACTATCGATATTTTGTGTCACCACCGCCTTGAGCTTACCAGTCTCTTCAAGCCACGCGAGATAGCGATGGGCAGCATTGGGCTTGGCATCTGGGTAGAGTAGGTATTTCTTATAGAAGTCGAAAAAAAGTCCTCTGGATAGCGCTCAAACATGGTATGGGAGACCAATTGCTCGGCTGTCAAATGCCGTCCCTACCTGAACGCTATAGACACCGTCTGAGCTTCGAAAATCCGGAATATTTGACTCCGTGGAAACTCCTGCCCCACCAAAAAACACGATCCGATGACTCTGATCAATCATCTCCTGTAGTTGAGCAATCTTATCCATCTACTTCTCCTTTAGTAGCTCTTCCATCACAGCATTGGCCTGATCAAAATAAAAGTTAACTTGATCGTAATGAATGCCTGTGTAGCTTGCAAGGTCAACCAAATTCTTCATAAAATCCTGAGAAGAGAAACCCGTCGTCCGATGGAGCTCTTCTTCATCAAAGGGCTTGATCAAGTGGGCCAGGGGGTTGCGAACTGATTTTTCTAACTCCCGCAATTGTTGGGCCGCAACTTTGACGCTATCTGGCAAATCCAACTGCACAATCAACTCCGTCAAACTGGACGAATTGACCACACTTTCGCTGTGGAATTGCTGCAGGATAGGGTTGTCTGACGCATGTAGACTCTCGAATTTCCAACGGTCATAACTGGATTCTTTGGAGTTATAGATATAGTTGGTAATATCAGGAATTTTCAACTGAATCAATCGCATAAAGATCCGATAGATGGCTGGGCTAACGGCACGAACAAAGTCAATAATCTGCTCATTTCGCAACTTCGCTTCGAGATCATAGAGGTAGTTGGCCAACAGCTCATCTTCTGGATCTTCATGCCAAAAAAGCTGAAAACCAGTCGCCTCTAGCAACTCGGTTCTCAACTTTTGATTCATGACAGGTTGGATATTAAGCTCTCGACGTTCCGCCATTAACTGCAGTAAACTCACCAACAAATCCGGTACTTCTTCCTGCTGCTTGATAGAACGCAGAGCCCGGCTGTAGTGATAATTTTGGAGATCGTAGAGCCATTCATCATGAAAGAATTTTGCCATTAGTCTGCAATCAAGGTCTCAAGACCGACTTTCATCATATCTGTGAAAGTATTTTGACGTTCTTCAGCGGTTGTATCCTCATCTGGATTAACCAAACTGTCTGAAATAGTCATGATAGCAAGCGCATCGACATGGTGTTGAGCAGCAAGATAGTATAGGGCCGCTGCTTCCATTTCTACAGCTTTGACACCCCATTTACCAAGCTCGATGTTCTTTTCACCATAGTTTGAATAGAAGACGTCTGATGACAAGACATTGCCGACGTGGGTAGTCATACCAAGGTCTTTGGCAATGTGGTAAGCCTTGTCTAAAAGATCAAAGCTAGCGATTTGAGGGAAATCGTATTGAGGCCAGTCGTTGCGGATGATGTTTGAGTTGGTTGCGGCAGCTTGTGCCAAGACCAATTCACGAACATGCACATCCTCGTTCAAAGAACCAGCAGTACCCACACGAATCAATTTCTTCACGCCGTAGTCGACAATCAACTCACGCGCATAGATAGAGATCGATGGCATCCCCATCCCAGTACCCATGACAGATACACGATGACCTTTATAAGTACCTGTGTAACCAAACATGTTCCGGACTTCGTTGAAGCAAACAGCGTCTTCAAGGAAGTTTTCAGCAATAAATTTCGCACGAAGAGGATCCCCAGGAAGAAGAATTTTATCAGCAATTTCACCATGCTTAGCAGCAATATGGATAGACATAGTTTATGATACAAAGAGCGACCAGAAAGCGACTGAAAATTAGGAATCTGACGAGAAATCCTGATTTCTCAGTCAGATTATCTATTTTCCGAGCTTTCCGCTCGTGTTCAAATCAGAACACATGCTCTACCTTTCTTTTTTATTTTTTTAGAATAGGCGTTAAAGAGGCAAAGTAAAAATAGGAAACTGACGACGCATCGCAGATGCTAGACAGTTTATCTTTTTTACACAGTTCTCCGCCCGTATTCAGTTCAGAGAATACGGTTAACCCATCCTTTCTTTTTTAATTGAGTGATTTGAAAAGCTTTCCGCTCGTGTTCAAATCAGAACACATGCTCTACCTTTCTATAAGATACCAAGCCCGTAAAAAGCACAGTGAAAATAGGGGATGGACGCAGCAAGTACTGGACTTGCAAGTCCATCGATCTTTTTCACACAGCTTTAGGGCGGGGTCAATTGTAAGTTAGTTTTGAAAGTTAAGGCGATTCCGGGTTCAGTTTCAAACCCGAACTCCCTTTCCTTTCTTTTTTATTTAATTTGTTAATGAGTCCAAAAACGCAAAGAGTTTGGCATTCATTTCTCGATAATCGTAAGCACGAATGGCTTCAGGTTTTTGAACAAAGGTCAGGTTTTGGCTTTGATCTTCCAAAACAGCTTCACCGTCTGCAGCAATCAAGAGATCGACTGCTTCTGGATCAAATTCCAAGTGGGCTTGGAAGGCATAGTGTTTAGGACTGAAGCGAATCATCTGACGTGGACACCCTTGACTAGTCGCAAGAACGACAGCATCCTCTGTCAATCCTGGCATATCGCCATGCCAGTGACCAGTTTCAAGAGTTTCTCCAAATTCACCGACATGCGGATCTTTGAGTCCTTCAGGCGTCAAGGTCACAGGAAAAATACCAATCTCACGTTCCGGACTGTGCTCATACTTCGCTCCATAGGCAACAGACAAGAGCTGGGCACCAAGACAGACCCCAACAATATAACGATCAGCCTTCATGGCCTTTTGAATCAGTTCGATCTCTGCCTGAGGATCGTAGTATGGAAAAGCTTCTCGATCTTCATCTGGCGATTGAGGACCTCCCATGACAATCAAAAAGTCGATCTCATCCACTGTCTCTGGTAAGGCTTCATTCTCATAGACTTTGGTCGTGGTCACTTGATGGCCACGCTCCTGTGCCCATTTTAGATAAGCACCCGGCACTTCAAAAGTTTCATGCAGTACAAAATGTACCTTCATCATTTCTTCTCCCATCTCTTTCGAATCACATAAGACAGACCAGCCGCAAGCACAAGCGGGATAGTCAAATTCCAAGCTTGGCCTGTAAATCCAAGGCTCAGGGCAATGGCTGTCAGAGGAGCTTCTAGGATCGTACCTAAAAAGACTGTCGCTCCAAGTAGCATCCCTAGAGCAGGATCTAAATGAATGCCAACAACTGTCATCAATAAAGTCACTAAGTAGCCAGACCCTATTCCTAAGGCAAATGATGGCGTCAAGGTTCCCCCATAGGCACCATTACGCAAGAGGAGATAAACTATAAGTCCCTTCACTGCTAGAGTCAGTGGAAGATAGGGAATCGACTGGCTAGACAAGAGGGCTTGCGCTAGTACCTGTCCATTTCCCATAAAGATAGGGAAAAAGGCTACTAGACTCCCCAGCACTAGAAAGGCTAGAGGAAGAGCCCAAAGAATCGTCCCATCCTTCCGCCGTTTGTGACTAGCCTGCTTGGCGAGGAAAGCAAAGACCAGAGCCAAGGGAGTGACCAAGAAAGCAATCACAATAGCCTGTAAGAAACTGCTAGCCGACCATGAAACTGCAGACAGGTGATAAATGGCCTCCTGACCAACGATGGACTGAGCGACCCAGGTGGCCAGATAAGTGCTGGTCAAAACCAGTAGAAGGTTCTGCCAACCGTAGGCGAGTCCTAAGGTCTCAAAGACGAACAAGCTACTGGCAAAAGGGACCTGATAGACCGCAGCCAAACCAGCTCCAGCACCACAGGCGATCAAGACTTTTCGTTCTTTGAGAGCTAGTGAAAATCCCTTCGCCAAGCGACCAGCTAGAAGAGCCCCGACCTCACGTGGGGCTCCTTCTTTTCCGACCGATGCGCCTGCTCCGACAATCGCCACCTGCATCCCTGCATGAAGGAGGTGGGCGAAGGGCGCTGGATCCCTGTCTCCAGCTAAGTCAATTTGCTGGCGAATAGACAGGATCTTATAACGCTTTTGCAGGACATACCAGAAGCCAGCTGCCAAGCACCCAGTCACACACAAGACCAGAAACCTACGGAGGCCTCCAGCTTCTTGAAATTGCTGGAGTAAATCCGACGTATCCTGGCCAAAGGCCAGCCCTTGCACCCCTTCTAGTAGATAATGGCAGGCAATTCCGACCAGACCTGTTCCTATTCCCAAGGATAAAGTAGCTAGAAGTAACCTCAGTCCGTAGGGTAGCCTTTGGAGTCGTACTTTCATTGGATTAGAGTTCAGCAAGAATCGCTTTCAGCAATTCTTTGAAGTCGCCTTTGACGCGCTCTGTCACTTCTACTACTTCTTCGTGGTTAAGCTCTTCTTGGAAACCAGCCGCAAAGTTAGTAATACATGAAATACCAAGAACCTTCAAGCCAGAATGCGCTGCAACGATGACTTCAGGAACAGTTGACATACCGACAGCATCTGCTCCAAGTGTCTTATAAGCACGGATTTCAGCTGGAGTTTCGTAGGTAGGACCAGTCACACCGATATAAACCCCATCATCCAACTTGATACCCAATTTGTCAGCCACTTTATGAGCTGTCTCACGGTATTCAGGTGTGTAAGCTTTTGACATATCAGGGAAACGTGGACCAAAGTCATCCAAGTTTTCACCGATCAATGGGTTTTGACCAGTCATGTTGATGTGGTCTGTGATAGCCATCAAAGTACCAGGACCAAAGCCGATACCACCGGCAGCGTTGGTAACAAGAACCCCTTCACAGCCCAAAACTTTCATGACACGAACTGGGAAAGTCACCACTTCTAGTGGGTTTCCTTCGTAGAAGTGGAAACGTCCTTGAAGGGCCAAAACCTTGCGTCCAGCAAGATCACCATAAACCAATTTACCAGCATGGCCGACAACCGTTGAACGACCCCAGTTTGGAATTTCAGAGTAGTCTACTACGACTGGATTCGATTTCTTCAGCCAGTTCTCCAAGACCTGATCCAAGGATCAAGCCAAACTCAGGTGCTTCCATTCCTTTACCTTTCAAAAAAGCAGCTGTTTCATTGATTTTTGCTAATAATGTCATTGCATATTTCCTTTATGATTTCCTTAAAAATTGGCCAATTTTGTCAAATGTATTGGCATTGCGAATGGTAAACAGACGGTAATCCGGCATTTTGAGGACTTGTCTGTGGTAAGCGGTCTTTGTATAGGTCTCTTCTGAGTATTTGCCCCAGTAGATCCCAAGGCTTCCACGATGGATGATTTCATCACCGAGCGAAAAAGAGGAGACCAACTCCCAAACAGCATCCTGATCGAGGCCTTCTGTGTAAAAGAGAACATCCTTGCGAGCCAGATTCTCCTGCCACCAGGCTGGTAGAGCAGCGAGATCTTGCGCATAGTCCTCAGCTGAAAAGAGAGAAAAAGACTGGATAAAGGGATAGTGTTCACGAAAGAAATGTCCCAGCAAATCTACCAATTCTTCTTTAGAAGCAGCAGATTCAAAGAAGATATTGCCACTATTGATGTAGGTCTCTACCCCATCCAGCCCGATCGTTTGGAGCTTCTCTCGAAGCTCTGCCATCACAACCTTGTTTTTCCCGCCAACATTGATCCCTCTTACGAGGAGAGCAAAACGTGTCATCTTAGTACAATTTGTCTAAGAAACTTTCGCCGATCATGGCTTTTTCAACACCAAAGTTCTCTGCAATCGTCGCAGAGATATCAGAGAAATGGCCGACTGGAATCACGCCATTGCCCTTGAAGGATGGGCTATAAGCCAAGAATGGAATGTATTCACGCGTATGGTCTGTACCAGCGTAAGTCGGGTCATTTCCGTGGTCTGCAGTGATCATCAAGAGGTCATCTTCACGCATAGCTGCAATGATTTCTGGCAAGCGTTGGTCAAATTCATGCAAGCAATCGCGATAGCCATGAGCATTGCGACGGTGACCGTAAAGAGCATCAAAGTCTACCAAGTTGGTAAATGAGAAGCCTTCTTGGAACTCAGGAAGTCCCATCGTCTTAATCAAGGTATCCATACCGTGGCTATTTGATTTGTTGTGGCCCATGTCGTGGTTAATTCCAGCACCATTGAAGATATCGTTGATCTTACCTACTGCATAGGTATCAATACCAGCTTCGTTCAACTTGTCCAAAACAGTTGGCGCAAATGGTGATACAGCTAAGTCACGACGGTTGGCTGTCCGTGTGAAGTTGCCTGGTTCCCCAACATAAGGACGAGCAATGATTCGACCAAGAAGAGCTGGACGTTCCAAAGTGATGGAACGAGCGTATTCACAGATACGGTACAACTCATCCAAAGGAATGATGTCTTCGTGAGCTGCGATTTGAAGCACAGGGTCTGCTGATGTATAAATGATCAACTCACCAGTTTCCATTTGACGTGGACCAAAGTCATCGATGACCGCTGTACCAGAATAAGGTTTGTTGGCCTCACGGATGACCTTACGTCCTGAGAATTCTTCAATTTAGTCAAAATTTCTTCAGGGAAACCATTCCAGAAGGTATCAAAAGGTTCTGTAATGTTGAGCCCCATGATTTCCCAGTGACCAGTCATGGTGTCTTTCCCAAGAGAGACTTCTTGCAATTTTGTCGCATAGCCAGTTGGGTTACTTTCAGCTGGCACAGTCTTCAATGGTACTTCACGAGGAATATTTCCAAGACCGATTTTCGCCATGTTTGGTACATTCAAGCCGACGGTTTTAGAGATGTGGCCCAATGTATCAGATGCTCCATCTGGAACACCTGCATTGACAAAGTTATTGGCATCTGGTGCAGCACCGATCCCAACTGAATCCAGCACAACTAAGTGCATGCGTTTAAATTTCGACATATACTGCCTCTTTCCTTTATTAAACTAGCTATATTATACCAAATCCCTATAAGAAGAGAGCCGTGTTAGATCCGGCCCCTCTTTGGAGAAACCTATTTTTCAATGATGACAGGGCCATCTGGTGTCCCTACAATCACTTTTGAAATCATGTTCAAGAATAAACCGTGCTCTACAACCCCGACGGTGTGATCCAGTTCATTGGCTAGAGCTTGTGCATCCTCGATCACCTTGAGATCCAAGTCAATAATGAAGTTGCCTTGGTCGGTTACAAATCGTTGATCATCTGCGAGACGGAAAGCAGGATGGTAGCCCTTTTGCTCAAAGTGACGGAAAAGATTTTCAGCCCCGTATTGTACTACTTCCACTGGAAGTTTGAAAGCCCCAAGGGTTGCGACTTGTTTGGATTCATCCACGATCCAAATGCAGTCTTTAGAATTGGTTGCGACGATTTTTTCCATGAGGAGAGCACCACCGCCACCTTTGATCCCATTCAATTGAGGATCCACTTCATCTGCGCCATCCACTGTCACATCGACCACTTCGACATCGTCGATAGCCTTGAGCGTGATGCCTAAACTTTCAGCCTGATCATAGGTCACACTCGAAGTTGTGACAGCTGTGATCTGCAAGCCTTCTTCCTTGATGCGACGACCCAATTCAGCCACAAAATAATAAGCAGTTGACCCTGTACCGAGACCGACAATCATGCCGTCTTTGACAAACTCAGCCGCTTTAATTCCTACCTGTTCTTTTAGGTTTACCATCATAGACCTCCTTTTATATTCTATTACAGTATAGCATATTCTGAAAGAGATTTCACTAATTATTTGAAAACCTTTCCAGTTTTAGTTCTAAAAGCAAAACCTTGCCCGTCCGCTGACTTTACGATAGAATAGAGATGAATCTACAGGAAAAGAGAAATGACATGATTACTAAAGAATTTGATACCATTGCTGCCATCTCGACTCCTCTTGGTGAGGGGGCTATCGGGATCGTCCGCTTGAGCGGGACAGACAGCTTTGCCATCGCGCAAAGATCTTCAAAGGGAAAGATTTGACCAGCGTGGCTAGCCACACGCTCAACTACGGCCATATCGTAGATCCAGACAAGAACGAGATCCTCGACGAAGTCATGATTGGAGCCATGCGCTCGCCGAAGACCTTCACCCGTGAGGACATCATCGAGATCAATACCCACGGTGGGATTGCGGTGACCAATGAAATCCTGCAGCTGGTCATCCGCGAAGGCGCTCGATTAGCTGAGCCTGGGGAATTTACCAAGCGGGCCTTCCTCAATGGGCGGGTCGATTTGACCCAGGCTGAGGCGGTCATGGACATTATCCGAGCTAAGACCGACAAGGCTATGAACATCGCCGTTAAGCAACTAGACGGTTCCCTGTCTGACCTCATCAACAACACGCGCCAAGAAATCCTTAATACCCTGGCCCAGGTCGAAGTCAATATCGACTATCCTGAGTACGATGATGTCGAAGAAGCAACCACTGAGATCATCCGTGAAAAGACCAGTGAATTTGAAGCCCTCTTGACCAACCTCCTCAAGACTGCCCGTCGTGGTAAGATCTTGCGTGAAGGGATCTCTACTGCTATCATCGGTCGTCCAAACGTCGGCAAGTCGAGCCTCCTCAATAATCTTCTTCGCGAAGAAAAAGCCATCGTGACCGATATCGAAGGAACCACCCGTGACGTTATCGAGGAATACGTCAACATCAACGGCGTTCCCCTAAAACTAGTCGATACGGCTGGGATCCGTGAGACCGAAGACATCGTTGAGCAAATCGGTGTCGAACGGTCGAAAAAAGCCCTCAAGGAAGCTGATCTGGTTCTTCTGGTCCTCAATGCAAGCGAGCCTTTGACCGATCAAGACCGCCAACTCCTTGAGATCTCACAAGATAGCAACCGCATCATCCTTCTCAACAAGGTCGACCTCCCAGAGAAGATCGAAATCGACCAACTGCCGGAAGATCATATCAAGATTTCCGTTCTGAAAAACCAAAACATCGATCAAATCGAAGACCGGATCAATGCTCTTTCTTCGAAAATGCTGGGCTGGTTGAGCAAGATGCGACTTATCTTTCTAATGCTCGTCACATCTCTCTCATCGCGAAAGCTGTTGAAAGCCTGCAAGCGGTCAACGAAGGCTTGGCCCTCGGTATGCCGGTAGACCTGCTTCAAGTCGACCTCACCCGCACCTGGGAAATCCTCGGAGAAATCACAGGGGATGCTGCTCCAGATGAGCTCATCACCCAACTCTTCAGCCAGTTCTGTCTTGGTAAATAACAAAAATGAGGCTGGGACAAAAGTCCTAGCCTCTCAATTATTTTTGGATTGTCGAGCAAGACGCAGTGGTTGAGTGGGCTCTACTACGCTGATTTCATCAGCTTTTACAGCCCTACTCAACTGTGCGGAGGTGGGACGACGAAATCGAATTCTAACGAATAACCGATTTCTGTCCCACTCTCATTCTTTTTTTGTTTTATTTTGCTTGTTCTAATCGCTCGACGGTTTGATAAGCTTGGTAGATTAGGAAGAGCCCACTAGCATTCAAGACTGGAATCGCAATAGGCAACTCGGTCACGATTTGTGAGAAAGGTGAATTGCCAACAAAATGGAGTCCAAACCCAGCTACTAAGTATCCCCAGCCTACTAGACGTAAATCCTTGCGTCCTCTGCTTGCTTGGACAATTAGGAAGAGCCCTAGCATAACAAGACCTGTGTAGACCCAGTGAGACATGGGAGCATTGGCCACACGACCAAGAATCCCTGACACCGTGTAAGAGAAACCTTCCGGCAGATCCTGACGGATATAGGCAAAGTCCTCCACGATCTGGAAACCAAGACCAGAGGCAATAGCCAAGAGGAAAATCGACTTGATGCGACGGACACTGAACAAATAGAGGACAAAGAAGATCGGAATCAACTTAAAGGGTTCCTCAAAGAGTGGCGCAGCAATGGCACTCTCGTACTGGTTCCAAAAGTCGCTATTTGGAGCGATCGCTTGAATCATGTCATGGAAATAGGTATTGGCAAAGCTAGACAACCAACCGGCAACAAAGCCCCCACCTAAAAAAGAAAAGAGAACCGGTACCCAAGACAACTTCCACTTCTTAGAAAAATGAAAGAGAGCCCAAACAGCAGGAAGCGCATAGACCAAAAGGATCAAGGTCGAAAGTCCCACAATCCCGTACTGGCTACCAGACATCCAGCCTTCCGTCAGCGACTGGGTCTCATAGGCCAGTCCAATCGCTAGCAAGAGTAAATAGAGAAACAAAATCGATTTGCGTTTCATAAAAGACCTTTCTATGGTGAAATGAAAAAGGCTGGAAGCCCAGTCTTTTCCGTGTAGTATCATTGTAACAGGATCAGCTCAAAAAAACAATAAACTGATCTCTCAAATCCAGCTCCTACTTCAATACGGCTAGGATCTGGCGAATCATGTCTGGATCCCCATCAGGCAATGTCACCGTTTCAGCATGGTCCAAGATCCCTTGGGTAAATTGCGTCATAAACTCCTCACTATTGAGTTCATCTGCAGACTGTTGCCAGTGGCTCGGTACAGGATAGATCGTCACTGTCCCATCACCGTTGGATGCGTAAGTGATATTTCCTTCAGCTGAATAAGAACCAAATAGATGACGCACATCTTTGGGATAATCAACTCCCAAGCCACCATTATAAATCTTTGTTCCAGCTGCACTATTTGAAATATTTAATTCTGATGGCACGTTCTTGATCACATAAGCCCAGACACGCGCAGCTTCGACCTGAGCATCGGTGTAGCCTGGATAATCATTCTGATCCGCCTTCTTCGAAGATTTAACCTCGCTATCCGATCGAGCATTCCACTTCTTGGCCTTACTGGTCTTTGTCGTACTACTGCTATCGTCTGTATCTACTTGCTCCCGATCTTTCGGTTGCTCTTTCTTGCGATAGTAGAAATTGTCATCATCGCCATAAGCTGGTGACTGACCAGCCCAGATCCGATCCTTGGACTTATCCGAAGCATCGTCTTTGCCCGCTTTCTGACCTTTTGGAAGAAGCAAAAGACCGTAGCCTCCAACACCCGACTTAGCACTAACCGTCATCTCAGCAATCTGGTCCTTCTGCTTAAAGCTCGATGCATCAAGCTCAACATCCTCGCTGACCAAGCCTTTGTCATCAAAGACCAGCTCATTGCCACGACCATCGATCCAAGTCCCCTTGATACTCGAGTAGTCCTTAGCCTTAATAGTTTTCAAATCCATACCAGACTGTTTCTTTTCCGAAGTGCTTGTCTGCTTGGTATCCGAACTCTTAGGTGTCACCGTTCTCTGAGGACGACCACACGAAGCCAAGACCAGAGCAGAAAGCACAATTACCAAACCTTTTTTCATATCAATCTCCCTTCACATACCTACTATTTTAGAAAAATAAGGAAGGAGAGTCAAAGAAAAAGTGGAGGAGATTGAGATCTTTCAAAAATCTGAAACTAGTTTCATAATCTTATTATATTTTTATGAATCAAATATGTTAAAATTACTACATAGGAATATATAAAATAGTTCCCTTTCATGAGGGTAAAGGAGTTTAATATGAAAAAAACTATTACTTTCAAGTGTAGTACTACTATCTACCGTATTCATCACTGCTTGTACTCAGAAAACAAGAAACCAGTAGTGAAAACCCAAGCATGAAATCTGAAACAGCTGTGAAACAGAAAAATACCACTGCTTCATCAAACAAATACTTCCTCAGATAGCAATACACAGACGATCACTGCTGAACAGGAACAGATGGAAATCAATTTATCCAGCAGCTGCATATAAGAACTTTCCTCTAGATTTAAGTGATAAAGGCTATATTATCAAAAAGCATTACAAAAGGAACAGGAAGTTTAACAGGAAAAACCGATCATTGAAATAGAAGTTACTTTACTAACATAGAGTAAAATGAATCAAAAGTCCTTATATGGCATTTGTCATTGATTTTGATGTTCAACAAACTGATGGGCAAACAACCCAATCCCTTCTCGGGGCAAATGGGGAAATGGGTAATTTTGGTAATCAAGATCTTGTTAAAATGGGTGATACTCAGTAAACCCTGGTGCAACAGTTGATGCTATTATTGATTTTCAGTTAGATGATGATGCAAAAGATGTAGATTTGTTTTACGTTCTTCTCAATTTAATGGAGATCCCCAAGGTTTTTCATAGCATAATCAGTAAAATACAAATTAACATCAATTAAACTACATTAACTTACACAAAAAAAGGAACTCGCATGCACGAGTTCCTTTTTTTCATGTCCCCTGCCGGAATCGAACCAGCAACTACTCCTTAGGAGGGAGTTGTTATATCCATTGAACTAAGGGGACCGATAAAAAAAGAAGCGAGATCACTCCCTGCCTCCTTGTTCGTCTTAACGACGGATTTCTTTAATACGAGCTGCTTTACCTTTGCAATGCACGAAGGTAGTACAATTTCGCACGACGTACTTTTACCGTAACGTACAACTTCAATCTTTTTCTACACGTGGAGTGTGTACTGGGAATGTACGTTCAACACCGACACCGTTAGAGATTTTTACGAACAGTGTACATTTCAGTGTGTCCTTGACCTTTACGAGCGATAACAACGCCTTCAAAGATCTGGATACGTTCACGAGTTCCTTCGACAACTTTCGCGTGTACACGAACAGTGTCACCAGGACGGAATGCAGGGATATCAGTACGAAGTTGACCTTCAGTCAAGCTTTGGATTAATGGATTCATTTATTCTCCTATCTTCGTCAATCTTGAGGGACCTCCCTCAGCGGATAAACTGTATTTTTGTGCTTCCATTACGCACAAAAACTATCATATCAGATAATTTCAGGTTTGTAAAGCTCTTTTCTCTACTTTTTCGCAACTTTTTGACCGGAATAAATGCTCCACTCTTTTGGTAGGCAATAGGCAATGGCACAAGCGATGACAAAGAAAGGAAGATTGGCATAGCCAAAAACTTCTCCTCCAATCAAGATCGGTGCGAGCAAGGTCGTGGTCGCACTGCCAAAGACACTGGCATAACCGATAGCGGCCACGACTAAGACTGGTAGACCTAACATCGGAGCAAGAAAGACTCCAAGTGTAGCTCCGATCGCAAAGAGCGGGGTCACTTCTCCTCCTTGGTATCCAGCAGAGATGGTCACCACGGTAAAGAGGAGCTTCAAGATCCAGTCATAACTCTGCGCACTGCCCTGATGAAAAGCCACATCAATCAGATTGGTTCCAAGTCCACTGTATGTTCCGACCTTGGTCAGCTGGAGGGTCAAGAGGACCAAGCTAAGTCCAGCACCTAGAAGCGCAATCCGGATATAAGGATTGGGCAAGACTTGAGCGACCGTTTTCTTCAACCAGGAAAGGCTAATTGCAAAGAGTTTCCCAGCGAGTCCAAAAGCCAAGCCAAGAAGGGCAACTTTGATCAAGGTCTCTGGTGTCCAGCTCAGCGTTTCTCTTAGTGGCACTGCAAATTTCTCTAAACCAAGGGCATGCGAGGTAAAGCTAGCCACAATCGAAGCGATGAGCGCAGGATAGAGAGCCATCAACTGCAGCTCCCCAACTGTCAAGACTTCGAGAGCAAAGAAAGTTGCTGCCAGTGGCGTCTGAAAGAGCCCCGCAAAACCGGCTGCCATCCCGGTCATGAGAAAAATACGCGAAGCATCCGGAATATTGATGTAACGCGCAAAACGATGCGAAAGGGTCGCTCCGATCTGAACCGCTACACCTTCCCGACCGACCGAACCACCAAAGAGATGGCTCATCCAGGTCGTCAGCATAATCAAAGGCACCAAGACCAAGGGGATTTTCTCCTCACGCGCGTGTCCGACATCAAAAATGAGGCCCATCCCTTTTGAAGCTTTGCCACCAAAACGTTTATAGAGATAAACGATGACAAGCCCTGCTAAGGCCAGCAAAAGAATCAAGGGCCAGTGCTGGCTTCGGAAATCGCCAATCAGGAGAAGACCTTGACCAAAAATCATATCAATGGCACCAACCAAGAGACCAATGAAAAGAGCCATCCCTGTTAGGACCACATACTGTTGCGCTTTTTGCTTGATCGATAGACTAGTCACGCGCCCTCACCTCCTCTTGGAAGTCTCTCGAGCGCTTCATCATATCTTGAAACTGAGCTTGAATAGTCGCACGATACTGCTCATCCGTCACGAGAGAGCCGACTTTCTCAAGCACCTCTCTTTCCCTTCCTTGATCAAGCACAGGTAAGCCCTGCTGCTCCTTATATTCTACAATCTGACTGACACAGACCATCCGTCTTTCCAGCAAGGCTACAAGCTCTTGATCGATCTGGTCAATGTCCTTACGAATTTGATCTAAATCCATGTGTCTCCTCTTTATTTTGGATATAAATCGAAGCTGTAATCCATCGATCCAGCCTCTTTGTCATTAATTTGCTTTTGCTACGAGTTCTTCTGCAAAGGCTTCTAATTTTTCAATGTCTTCGTCTTCTGCAGACAAATCAACTTTGACACACTCAGAGCCTTTTTCAGCACCAGTCGCAGCAAAGCAACGGTCGAAATCATCAACTGCTTTACAGAATTCATCGTAGAAGGTATCACCTGAGCCTACAACACCATAAAGTTTGCCTTTGAGATCAAGGCCAGCCAAATCTTCGTAGAAATCTTGGATCTCATCAGGAAGCTCTCCATCACCGTATGTATAAGTCGCTACCACTGCGATATCCACATCAAGGAAGTCCTCCGCATCCACAGTTGTACACTCATCAACATCTACTTCGACACCAAGATCACGGAATTTGTCCGCTACGATATCAGCAATTTCTTCAGTATTTCCAGTCATACTAGCAAAAACAATCTTCGCTACAGTCATAATTTCCTCCAAAAAGCTATTTCCCGTATTATATCACTTTTTCAAGCATTTTGCACGAAACCTTTCCCGATAAGCTGAAAGAAGGGACACGTTTCAAGAATTTGGACCGATTCAACCTAATCGCCCTTGTTTTCATTTAATTGACTGTTTAATTTCTTTCATCATATCCATCCATTCTACCAAAACAATGAACTAATGTAAAACCGCTTCCATAGCTCCTAATTAGTGATAAACGCTTGCTGGATGGGCCTTTCTTATGTTAAAATTGACAGAGAAAATGAGGTAATGTATGAACGTAATGAATGAAATTCTTGAAAAAATTCAAGCTTATGACACAATTATTATCCACCGTCATCAAAATCCGGATCCGGATGCGATTGGTAGCCAAGTGGGCTTGCGTGATCTCCTGCGTGCGCACTTCCCTCAAAAGCGGATTTTGGCAAGTGGCTATGATGAACCGACTTTGACTTGGCTTGCTGAGATGGATACTGTCAGCGATGAGGATTATGATGGAGCTTTTGGTGATTGTCTGTGATACGGCCAATACTCCCCGCATCGATGACAAGCGCTATTCGAATGGTGATTTCCTGATCAAGATAGACCACCACCCAAATGACGATGCTTATGGCGATCTGCTCTGGGTCGATACCGACTCAAGCTCTACCAGTGAGTTAATTGCACTTTTTGCAAAGGAAATGGAGCTCGAACTTCCTGTTAGTGCTGCGCGTCTTCTCTATGCTGGGATTGTCGGCGATACAGGTCGCTTCCTTTATCCTGCTACTTCGACTCGGACTTTTGAGATCGCTGCCTATCTTCGCAGCATTCCCTTTGATTTTACAGCACTTGCTCGGCAGATGGATACGATCAATCTCAAAACCGCTAAGCTTCAAGGCTATGTCTATGACCATCTCGAGATCGATGAACATGGCGCTGCGCGTGTGACCTTGACACAAGAGCTCTTGAAGAAATTCGATCTACGTGATTCAGAGACTGCTGCAATTGTCGGAGCTCCTGGACGCATCGATACCGTGTCTGTTTGGGCTATCTTTGTCGAGCAGGCCGACGGTCACTTCCGTGTCCGGATGCGTAGCAAACGAAAAGTGATCAACGAAATTGCCAAACGTCATGATGGCGGTGGCCATCCACTTGCTGAGTGGAGCCAACTCCTACTCCCTTGAAGAAAACGACCAAATCTACCAAAGAGCTACAAGAAGTGGCTCGCACGAACGAAGGCTGAGAACGATTTCTCAGCCTTTTTTTATCTTGTCATGGGGTTTTCCATTTGATCTTTCTTGTGGTAAAATAAAGCTAGTAAAATTTTTAAGGAGACTTATTATGGAAAAAAATCGTTTGTTTATCATTATCTCTGCTGCAGTAGCGATTCTTAGCTCTTTCTTGCCATGGGCAAGCCTGAATGCTGGTGCCTTTGGTTCATACAGCTGGAATGGCCTTCACGGAGATGGATGGTTCATCTTATCTTCGCAGTCGTTGCGATTGTTCTTGCTTGCTTGAACGATGTGAAAATCTTCACTACCAAAAAGGGTTTTGCAATTGGTGTTATCGTCTCAGGAGCTCTCGCAACTGTCGTTGCATTGATCGATGTCTTCGGTGTGAACAAGTACGCTGTTGACTTTCAATGGTTATGGCGTTTCAATTGGCTTTGGGTTTGATCCTTGCTTTAATCGCATCAATCGCTATTGTTGTAACTGGTCTCTTGGCGATGTCAGGTGGTAAAATCACAAAAGGAACATTCGAAGAACTTGCTGAATCTGGTAAAAGGATTTGCCCAAATCAGTTGGACGTGTGACAACTTCTACTGTAAAAACTGCTGTAGATGAAATCAAAAAGAAATCACACGAACACACTGAAGGACAAAGCTGATCAACCAGTTGAAGCACCAAAAGATCCAAATCAATCTGAACAATAATCTGATTAGCATTCACCTTGGCTTAGCTAAGGGTGATTTTTTTGATCATTATTTTTAAATAAAATTAGTGAAAAATACTTGTCAAGATCCTGGAAATTTGATAAACTAGCTTAGTAACAATCTATGGCTCGGAAAGAGACCATGGCAGAAAGGAAATATTGCAAAATGAAAAAAAGATATCCATCCAGAATATCGCCCTGTTGTCTTCATGGACACTACTACTGGTTATAAGTTCCTCAGCGGTTCAACTAAAGTACTCTAGCGAAACAGTTGAATTCGAAGGTGAAACTTACCCATTGATCCGTGTTGAAATTTCATCAGACTCACACCCATTCTACACTGGACGTCAAAAAGTTCACTCAAGCAGATGGACGTGTGGATCGTTTCAACAAAAAAAATACGGTCTCAAATAAGAACCAACACAGAACCACTTCCCTTTTCGGGAGTGGTTTTTTGATATCTGTTTCTTTTTATTGTGAACGCACAAAAATAAGAGGTTAGGATGTTGATCCCAACCTCTTTTTTTCATCTTAATGGAACTGCATTCCACCATCCACGATAATGGTTTGACCTGTGATGTAGTTTGAATCAGGTCCAGCAAGGAAGCTGACCGCTGCTGCTACATCTTCTGGTTCTGAAAGACGTTTCAAAGTGATATCTTTAGCGAATGTTTGCATACCCCATTCGTCGTCTTTACCTGCGTTCTTACCAACTTCATGAGCAATGTCAAACATCATTGGAGTCTTGACGATACCTGGTGCATAAGCATTGACAGTGATGCCTGAATCCGCCAAGTCACGCGCCAAAGTCTGTGTGATACCACGAACTGCAAAATTTAGTACCACCATAAACAGTCAAGTTAGGGTTACCTACAACACCTGCTTGTGAAGTTGCATTGATGATTTTTTTCCGCCATGGCCAAGCGCTTTGAATTGAGCTTGTGCAGCTTGAGCACCCCAGATCACGCCACCAACGTTAATAGCAAATGTACGTGTAAATTGTTCTTCTGTAATTGTATCAAGTGGTGTAGTTGGCGCAACACCTGCATTGTTCACGACAACATTCAAATCTCCAAAATGGTCAACAACCTTTTTGGAAAGCTGCAGCTACTTCTGCTTGTTTGGATACATCAGCAACGACCGCAAAAGCATTTTTCTGCGGACAACTCAGCAACTGCTTTTTTTCAGCTGTTTCAGCATTGTAGTCCAATACTCCAACCTTAAAGCCATCTTGAACCAAAGCGTTTTGCGATTGCAAAACCGATTCCTTGACCAGCACCTGTGACAATAGCTACTTTAGACATATGATTCCTCCTTGGTATCAACGATACCAGCAAACGTTCCTATCAGAACAGCAAGGGTTGACAACTAGTTTTTGATGGGGTCTATCATAAACTCCCGACAAAACTATGCTAACAGTATACTCTTTTGTGAAAAAAACATTTCAAACTCTAGCCTGTTTTTCAAAAATAGTTTATTTATATGATATTTTTTTATTTAGTGATAAATGAACTGGAACGTGAAATAGAATATGGCTTTTTAACCAAAACAGATAACTGTTCTATTCTGTAAAAAGCTACATGAGGCTGGGACACAAAGTCCTAGCCTCTCAATTATTTTTTTGGATTGTCGAGCAAGACGCAGTGGTTGAGTGGGCTCTACTACGCTGATTTCATCAGCTTTTACAGCCCCTACTCAACTGTGCGGAGGTGGGACGACGAAATCGAATTCTAACGAATTACCGATTTCTGTCCCACTCTCATAAACTATTCGTTTGATTGATCCCTTTAGTCATCAGACTCTGCAAATACTTGAGTGGCTTTTGACTGCTTTCTTCCACCCCTTGTACAGCTCTTCCTTTCGAGATTCATCCATCTTGGGTTCAAAGATTTGGGCTGCTCCATGAAGAGATTTTTAATTCTTCCAAGTCCTTCCAATAGCCTACGGTCAGACCTGCTAGGGAAAGGCTGCTCCCTAAAGCCGTTGTTTCCAGAGTTTTTTTCGCGAGCAATTGCAATTCCAAGAATATCTGCCTGAAACTGCATTAAATAATCATTTTTCGCTGCTCCTCCGTCTACTTTTTAGGACAGGGATAGGGAGTCTTTGGCATCTACCTGCATGGTGTCGATGATATCGCGTACTTGATAAGCAATGGATTGAAGGGTTGCCTTTGATAAAAGTCTTCCTTGGTCGTTCCCCGGGTAAGTCCGAAGACAGAACCACGCGCCTCTTGATTCCAATATGGTGCTCCAAGACCCGTAAAGGCAGGGACCACATAGATTTCATCCTGGTTCTGAGACTTCAGAGCATAGGCCTCAGATTCAGGTGAACTGTCGATCATCCGCAGGCCATCACGAAGCCATTGAATGGCACTTCCAGCGATAAAGATAGATCCTTCAAGGGCATAGTAGACCTTGCCATTGATCCCATAACCAATCGTCGTCAGCAAGTTGTTTTCTGACAACTGCATCTCCTCACCCGTATTCATAATGATGAAAGGATCCAGTTCCATAGGTATTCTTTGACCATACCCAGGTTCAAAGGCCAATTGACCAAAGAGAGCAGCTTGCTGGTCTCCCTGCCATCCCTGCAATCGGCACTTGTCCACCGTAGAAATGGAAGAGAGCTGTCTTACCATAGATTTCAGAGTTTGAACGCACTTCAGGAAGCATGGCTTTAGGAATGTTGAGAATTTCCAAAGATTTCATCGTCCCATTTCAGTTCCTTGATATTGTAGAGCATAGTACGGGCTGCATTGGAATAGTCTGTCACGTGGGCTGCTCCATCCGTCAGCTTCCAGACCAGCCAAGTATCAATGGTTCCAAAGAGCAATTCGCCCTTTTCTCCGCTCGCTCTTGCGCACCTTCTACATGGTCCAAGATCCAACGAACTTTAGTTGCTGAAAAGTAGGCATCAATGACTAGACCTGTCTTTTTGGTGGAAAGGTTTTCTACATAGCCTTGGTTTTTAAGTTCTTCAGCCAGTGGAGCAGTTTGCCGTGATTGCCAGACAATAGCATTGTAAATAGGAAGGCCCTGTGTTCTTATCCCAAACAACTGTCGTTTCTCGCTGATTGGTAATGCCGATCGCCTCGATTTGATTGGGCTTGATGCCACTTTCAATAAAGACCTCAGCGATCACCGACTGAACCGAGTTCCAAATCTCATTGGCATTGTGCTCCACCCAACCAGCCTGTGGAAAAAAATCTGAGTGAATTCCTTTTTGACTAGAGCTAACTTGCTCGCCTTTTTTTATTAAAAATGATAGCCCGCGAACTAGTGGTTCCCTGGTCAATCGCCATGATGAAAGTTTCTTGAGACATAAACCGCCCTCCTGAATTAGATACTTAAAAAAATCTTGTTCTTTCATAAACTAGTATACTCTATTTCATCATGGATTTGTATCCATTTTTTTAAGAAAATCCGGTCTAACATTTTCCTACTACTTCTAGCTCTATCAGAACAAAGTTAAAAGAGCCCCGAGGCTCTTTTAACTAGTGGTTCAAATGCTTATCAAGATCTGTTCTGATCTAACCGATTTAAGAACTCCATGGTCGGACTGTCTTGGTAAAGTTCTTTGAGAGGAATCTTCTGATAGACAGCTATTTCGTCAGCAGTCACACCGTAACGAATTAATAGATCATAAATACGATTTAAATCATGACGTAATTCATCCGTGATGAGGACATTATCGCTTGTTTCTTTTGTTTTTCCAATAATAAGATGGCAGAACTTCCTTGGTTTCAATTAAAATAGTTTGCAACAAAAGTCCCACCATGACTATCCTTCTGAGAGATATCTGCTCCCAAGTTCCAACATTTTTTCAAAAAAACCTTGAAAGGATTGGTCAGCCTTTTCCTTAGACGAATACATCTCATATTGACCATTCCAACGTTTGATCATGCGCCTGCAGTCAAATACAGCTCGTCCACCCGGCTGTTTGGAGGACTGGTTGACAAAAACGGATTCAGCTCTGTCGGCTCTTCAATAAAGTTAAGATCTGCTCCTCTATCAATGAGTAAGTCTGCAATATCTAAATGTCCCGATTTGATAGCGACTTGAAGGAGCGACTGTCCCTGATCTCTTTTAGGTTTGTCACCCGAAACAGCATTGACTTCTTCAGGCTTTTTGTCCAATATCTGACGGACGGCCTCTAGATCTCCTCTTCGCAACAGCTGAAAGGTTTTTTGCATGGTCTTTCCCCCTCTCACATAATTGATAAGAATGATACTGTGTTGATACTTTGATCCTATCTCTAGGTTCTTCGTTAAACTGATTATAGCATTTTATGGACTCTACATTGAAGTCCTAAAGGCTAAAGATGACAGACTCCCACCGAAAGAGGTACAACTCTATTTTTATGATTTTCGTATAGCCACTAGCCAAGAGGCTACTAGGATCTCGAAACTAACCAGAAGGATAATCTGAGGAAGCGAGCTTTGAACCAGCATAAGGACAGCCAGACTATCAATCAGCATATGAGCAAGAATACAAGGAACAGCTCCTTTCGAGTACTCTTTAAGAGCTCCAAATAGGAAGGTATTCCCTAAAAATCATCAGGTAAAAGATGAGATAGTTGGACGAACCTGCTGTAATCCAAGGGAGTTGATAGATAGGGAATATGCCAGAGGAACCAGACAATGGAAAGAAGCATCATTTTTAGATATAAAGTGCTTACTAAAGGAAAGATGATCTTGTAAAAACCAACGCCAACCGACTTCTTCTAGGCCTCCATATAATAAGGTCCAGGGAAAATAAAGGAAGAAGGCCAAGAAGGGAGTTTCCCAGTGAAGCGAACATTCATGAGCAGGGATGGAGATCCCATAATAAATGATGGGGATGAAGAAAGCTAGCATCCAGGACAGGTTACTTTCTTTTTGAAGAAAAGACCTTTTTGAAAAAAATCACCCAAAGATTTGACTTCCCTCAACACCAGAGAAAAAGACAGCCGCCACAATCAGGGGAATCAAAGTTCATTAGGATAAATAGTAGTGAGGCACCCATACTACTCCCATCTGGGAAAAACCAAAGGATCACTTGCCCTACTAGAAAGGTAGCTAAGAGGGCAGTCAGTGCATACCAACTAGCGACTGATTGTTTTGAAATAAATTTGCTCATTTTTCTTCCTTTACAGTTACATACTTCTTTCTTGCAATCATGATTGCTAAACTAATAATAAGAATTTTACTGACGATAGATAGCCATACATCTTCATTCACTATCATCTGAGACAAGGCATTGATACAGGCATGGGTCATGACACAGAGCCATAAATTTTGCGTTTTATGATACAAGGCCGATAAGATAAAGCAGTTAGTTAGCAGACCTATTAGAAACGGAAGCAACTGAATGACAGCTAAAGAACCATCAATGTAAAAGTAAAAAAAGATGCCAGCTAAACCAGGCTAAAAAGGTGATCGCAGTAGCTGAAAGATAAGGTATTCTTTCCTCCAAAGTTGGTTGAAAGAAATAACGCCAGCCAATTTCTTCAATCCCACCAAAAAGAAGGGCCTTGAAAAAGAGCACCACTGGCAAGACCAACGATTGAGTGGTGATCTTACCACCTAAGATAAATGGGAAAAAGTCAAGTAACAAGAAAACGAGCACCAAACAATAATTTGCTAAACTGTCTTTGACTTGAAAAAAATCTTTTAGAACTTGTTTGAAACTAGATTGATGGTAGCCAATACTGGCAAGACTACCCCAAAAAGCAGATGATAAGCCACCTAAAACAACAGCGATCATCCCCATTGGTGATGTAAAATCAACCTTGACTCCTCCTGCTCTTAAAAACCAAACCAGAAGGCTGACACCTAATACTTGACCAAAGGTTCCTAACAAATACATAGATAGGGCTTGCTTTCTACTCATTCGTGATTCCTTTTTCTTTCAATTAATTACCAGTGCTATCTACCTTAAACCCATACCTGCCTGCATTTCTTTTGAGTTTCTCCACTAGCTCTTCATTCCGCTTGCTTTTTCCAAAAAAGAAGGGAATAGTCTTTCCATTTCTGAGTTCGATATAGAAAGCATAACGAGCCCCACCACCAGATCGTCCACGAAAAATTGCATACGTGATTTGCTTGATCTCTTTCAGTGGGATGCTGCGACGACTGAAACACAGAGCGACATGGATATAGAAGATTCCACGGCTAATATGGAAAGGAGCAAAGAAGGGACCTCCACTACGTTTCACGATTGCCCTTCTTCTCAGGAAAAGGAGAAGACTGAAAAAGAACAAGAAAATGAGCACATATAGAATCGGAGCATACTCCATTATCTTTCTAAATTCTAACACGCTGTCTTTCATCCTCTACTTCATCTCAACCCATTTTTCATTGTCCATGATAAAGGGCTTAGCCAGACCTTCGCCTGTGTAGTCTTGGTATTTGGTCTCCAAGTATTTGTAGACATCTTCCTTGGTCGCAAACTTGATGGCTTGATAGGGCTCTTCGAAGGTTAGCTTTCGACAAAGAGATAGCTGTCCTTGGCAGGTACCAAAACGCCCACGTGACCAACAAAAAGGGTATTACCGTCAAGGTTATCATGAACGATGACAGAAAGCATGCGCGCATTTTCATTGAACTTGAAATGAGCAAAGTATTCTTCCATCTTCTTGGCATGGACCTTGACATCTGTTGTCGCCTCTGTCGGAACCCGTGAATACAGAATGTTAAAAGCTTCCTTGTCTGCCTCATCGAAGATCTTCCCTTTGTCAATGGCATCATTATCCACGAATAAAAGTTCACTATCCGCTTTCATCTTAGGAATCTCGATGCGATTCTTCAGAAGAGTATAGCTATTGATCCGGCAGTTGGTCCCGACGAAATCGCCCTTTTTCTTGGTCCACAAGTCACTGATCTTCTCAACATTGTAGTCTGTTTTCTTGAACTTACTGAAGTCACCCGTCAAGCCAACAGAGCCGACAATGCTATCGTAGTCCGTTACTAGACCCAGAAATTTATCTACACTGTCCTGATCCAAATAAGTAGATAAAAGAGTCCGCACTTCATCGACACTCGCCTTGCTGTTGAGGTTGCTGTAGCTTCCCTTGTAGCGCTCCTTATCTGAACTAGATTTCTGCACAGTGGAACTTTCCTGCTTTTCCTTGGATTGCTTTTGGTTGCTACCACAAGCCGCTAAAGCAAAGATCGCCAAGGCGCAGCTTGTAAGGAGCATGATTTTTTTAGATGGTTTCATAAACTGGTTCCTTCTCTATTGATTAAAATGTTTGTTCTATAAATTTTTCATATCGATAATCCTTTTCCTCTATTATAGTTTAAAAACTGGCTTTGCTCCAACTATTTTTTACGAAATGAGAAAAGTTTATAAGTAGCAAAAAAGAGCTGGCAACTGTCCAGCTCTTCAATATATTACAAAAATCAAAATTAAAACTATTGTTTAATTCGACCAATCTATTTTGGCATGTTCTATTGCGTACTCAGCTTCTTCTTGAGTAAATTTTCTATTTTCAACAAGTATTTCTAATAACCGTTCTTTCGAAATCTTGCCACCGTTTGCAGAAGATTCCGCTTCTTTCACAGCTTCCTCTTTCCAATCGAAATGAACTTTTTCTATAGCATAGTCAGCCTCTTCTGGAGTAAATAGATCAACATCTACAAGTTGCCCAACTAACTTTTCTTTTGAATAATGAAACTTTTTGATATGATTTTTGCTCTTAAAACAGCCTGCTCTTTCCAGTCTATATTAAGCTTATTGACAGCGGACTGGGAAATATACTCTGAATACATGCCATACTTAGTAAGATAAATTTTAATTTGTTGCTTCGATAAAGGAGATTTCTCTGACCAAGATTTAGCTTTTGCATATGCCCTTGTACTTACTGGTACTAGTAAATTTTCTTTCGGTTCTGGAAAGCTTGATCTATGATGAGCCGCTTCATAAGCTCGAATATATTCATTATACATCATAGCTAACATTCCTAACATCAATCCAAACATTGTAAAAATAACTGTCAAAAATTTTTTCATCATGAATACCTTTACTTATTTTTCTCCAAAGGAATCCTTCATTCCTCTTGAACTACTTTCATGAGTATTATATCATGAAATATTCTTCATTTTTATTTTTTAGTGTAAACGTCTTTATATTAGTAAATAAAAAGCGACTGCAATATTTCAACTGCAATCACTCGTTCAATTGTGAGATAAAAAATAACAAAGTAATATAAAGGATTATTTAATCTTATGTTTGTTCATCTTTTCTTCAAAGATGGCTGTCATAATCTTGCGGAGCTCTTCTACTTCTTTTTCAGGAAGGTCTCCTTGACGCTTGGCCACAGTATAGAGTTCAGGGGATTGCTTTGCTACACGTTCGATGGTCTTGGTCGTCGCATGCCCTCTGACAAAGAAAGGAATACATTTGATCCATTCTTGCGGGACTAAAGCGAGCAACTTCTTCGCTGCTTCTTTATCAGAAATCTCAGCTGTACTCAATCCTTGCTTGATTTGTTCTTGTTCTTTTTCTGTAAAGTTCTAAAAGTTAAAAATGTTTTTATTGACAAATTTGTTTGTAATGGAAGAACATTTAGATAAAAACATATCACTATTATATTTTAGTCATCCTATTATATTTTTAGTCATCCCAATCTATTTTTGGCATGTTCTATTGCGTACTCCGCTTCCTCTTGAGTAAATTTTTCTATTTTCAACAAGTATTTCTAATATCTTTTCTTTCGAAATTTTGCTACCGTTTGCATAAGATTCCGCTTCTTTCACAGCGTTCTCCTTCCAATCGAAATGAACTTGTTCTGCAGCATAGTCAGCCTCTTTTTGAGTAAATAAATCATCATTTACAAGTTGCCAAACTAACATTTCTTTTTGAAAAAAATGAAACATTTGAAGTGATTTTTGCTTTTTAAAAGTGCTTGCTCTTTCCAGTCTATATTAAGTTTATTCATAGCGTACTGGCAAGCATCCTCTGAATACCACCTTGTTAGATCTTGTTCAATTTTCTGTTTCGATAAATGAGAATTTTCTGACAAAAAGAGAGCTTTTACATATGCATCTGTAGATTTATTTGAATTTTTTTATAATCATAATACTTCGTACTAGAACTTGAAGTCTTACTAGAACTTGAAGAAGAGTATTTTTTTATAATCATAATAATTCGTACTAGAATTTGAAGAAGAGTATTCTTGTACAGGATAAGTTATCTTTGATCCTGAACGTGAATTTTTTTCCATTCATTATAACTTCTTTTGATAACTATATACCATAATAGCTATCCATCCTACGAACAATCCAAACACCGAAAAAATAAATATCAAAAATCTTTTCATCATGAATACCTTTACTTGTTTTCTCCAATGGAATACTTGATTCCTCTTGAACTACATTCATTAGTATTATACCATGAAATATTGTTCATTTTTATTTACTAGTGTAAAAGTCTTCATACTAGTGAATAAAAAAAGCGACTGCAATATTTCAACTGCAATCACTCGTTCAATTATGTGATAAAAAAATAACAAAGTATTATATAAGATTATTTAATCTTGTGTTTGTTCATCTTTTCTTCAAAGACTTCTGTCATGATGACACGCAATTCTTCCCGTTCTTTTTCAGGAAGGTCTCCTTGGCGCTTGGCCACGGCATAGAGTTCAGGATAGCGCATAGCCACACGTTCAATCGTCTTTGTTGTCGCATGCCCTCTGACAAAGAAAGGAATGCGCTTGATCCATTCTTGAGGTACAAGAGCAAGCAACTTCTTCGCCGCTTCTTTATCAGAAATCTCAGCTGTACTCAAACCTTGGTTGATTTGTTCTTGTTCTTTTTCTGTAAAATCTTTTAATTCCATAGTAAATTCCTCATTTGTTTATCTTAGGACACATTATACACCTATGTAGGATAAAGTACAACTAAAGGAACTGAAAAATAGAGCAAGGGCAAGTCATCCCTCACTCTATCTTTTAGTCGTTAAATCTTATGAAGTATAGTTATCTTCCATTTATTGTGGAGCATCTCCTTTTTGTTTTAAGTAATAGTTACTTGCCTCCGTTAGTTTTTTATAATAATGATCGTAACTCTTACTAAATTGTCTAATCAGCGGAATAGCGAGTTCATAGTAGTGATGGTTAATCAAAAATTTTTTCAGTTGATCTTGAATGTGTTTCATTGGACTTGTTTTGTAATCATCACTGTTCAAATAACGATCATAGATAGAAATCGTGTCCTTATGTTCATTATGCCACTTTTCATAATTTTCTACCGAAGCTATCTTAGCTTCATTAACTTCTTTTAAGGTCTTCATATTAAAACTAGAACTCAGTTCATCAACATAATCCTGTTCTTCTCTGCTTAACTCAAAGGTTGGAAGGCTATCTAAATACTGAATATACTTCTTAAATGCTTCTTCTCCACCTTTTGACAAGGGCTCCTGTAAAAAAGGTTGATAGGCAGCAAATAAGCATTGCCCCAAGTATCCTGGAAATGCTCTTTCGAGTCTCTTATAAATGGAATCCTCAGCTTCGATGACCGCAAGTTTTTCATTGATCAGATCCGTGTCTGCACCTTTTATATAGAGATCAAACACTACTTTCCGTTTCTCATCACTTTCTAGTTCTTGCTCTTTTCTTCTGAGAATACTAGATGCAGTAGCCCCATCTGACTTCAGACAGTCCTTTATTTCTGTTATGCTTAGCCCTAATTTTTTAAACAAGGCAATCTTATTCAGAATCTCCACATCCTTTTCCGAATATTCCCTATACCCATTTTCTAGTCTTCGAGGATGAATAAAACCTTTTTCTTCATAGTATTCTAGTGCTTTTCGAGTTAAACCTGTTATTCTTTGAATATCATTTCTTAACATAATCTTGGACCCCCTTAACTATATGATACTCCTGTCCCCAAGGGACATGTCAACCTTTACCTTATAAACAGAAGACAATCATTTTTCTAATCTCTTTTATCTCTTATTATAACAAGGTTCCACGAATATATCTGTCATAAAAAAAGAAAAACAGCCAACCATTGGGTTAACTGCTAAAAAAAGTTATCAAGTTAATTATTAGAAGAATCAGCGTTCAATTTCATTTTAAATCGTACTTCCAGTCTTCTCCATCTTGGTAGTAGAAAAATTCAGACAGGTCTTCTTCAAGGAAAATACGAAGCATATCTTCCATATCTAAGGAGAGGTCTAGATTTGGCAATTCTTTCAGGTCCTCCCACCAGACTTCCCCCTCTTCAGAGGATATTAGGTCTCCTTCAAACTTTTCTGTCTTATAAAAGAGAACTACATATCGAATACCGTCTTCTACCCAATTTTTCATTCCACACATCTGGGGAGAAGTAATCCTTAAGCCAGTTTCTTCCTTCACTTCACGGATTACTGCTTCCGTAAATGATTCTCCCGCTTCGACATGACCACCAGGAAAGGTTATGCCTGGCCAATCTTCTTTTTTACGATCAATAACAAGAACTCTATCGCCGTCTCTTACCATACAAAGATTTGTAAACTCAACAGTCTCATTCATACAGATACTCCCTAACTATGTTTGTCTTTTTCTTTAAGGATAGGATAAACAATCTCTACCCTATTCTTCTTTTAGTTGCACTTGCGTATGGGCTAGCAAGTCTCCTAGATGCCTCTTATCTTTCCGAAACATCGTCATTACCAGTAACACAACAGCGAGGAGAGTCGCCGAAATAGAGAGGATAATGGATAATCCATCAAAATTACTATAGAAGCCATGAATCGTGCCCATATGACCGAGTTGCCAAGGTAAAAATTTGATGATGTTTCTGATCAAACTAGCTTGCACTGTTTTTTTTCTGGTAGACCAGCTCAAGTCCCGCTTTTGCCTTTCCAAAACTCCCATTTTTTGCATAATCCAAGAATGTGAACAGGAGCGTAATTGGCAAAACAGAGGTGAAAAATACAAGCCACTGTGACTGAATTTCTGTAAACTCTGGGACACCATTAAAAAAGATGATGTAAATAAGCATCGAACCTAAAAACAGAAGAACTAAATAAGCTAGAATGAAAAGATAATCGAACAGAAATTCCATCATTCTTTTTTTAAACGAAATAGGATTGATTGCTAACATCTTCATCACCGTCTCCCCCTTTCTCATCTCCTATTATAATATAAGGGCACAAATAAAGAAACCATTTATAAAACAAGACTGAAATACCTAAATTCCAGTCTTCTTTCTTACTAATCTTCTCTATAAATAACAAAGCCATTTGGCTGAATGATCAAGCGATCATCAGAAATGCTTCCAAGACTGATCAGATCTGCTTGTCCTCTTTCTAGAACAATGTCTTTCTTGGAGTGGTTAAAGTAGGCTTTAAGGAGCCGTCCTTCATGCTGCCATTCTACTGCTACTACATCTGGCTCTACTTCTTTCAGACTCACTTTACCATGCTGGATAACGCCCGCTACTTCTTTTCTGAGCTGGATCAAGTCCTTCATAAAGTTCAGCATGTCATTGTCTTCTGACACGCGCTCCCAAGGCATGACACGCCGGCAATCCGGGTCTGGGCCGCCGATGAGGGCTAGCTCCGTCCCATAATAGATACATGGCGTTCCGCGTTGCAGATAGAGGAAGGCGAGGGCAGACTTGACTGTCTGAAGATCGCCTTTGGCCGTCGTCAAGATGCGCTCTGTATCATGCGAGTCTAAGAGGTTGAACATAACTTCAGAGATCTGCTGCCTGTAGTACATAGACTGGCTATTGATCTCCCAAATGAAGCGTTGCGTCTCCTTATGCCCCCGCAGGAAATAATCCTTGATACTTTCAGAGAGCGGATAGTTCATAACGGCATGGAACTCATCACCATTGAGCCAAGGTTGGGACGAATGCCAGATTTCCCCGAGGATATAGAGGTCTTGCTTCTTATCCAAGACCGCCTTACGGAAATCTCGCCAAAATTGATGGTCGATTTCATTGGCCACGTCCAGTCGCCAAGCATCAATATCAAACTCTTCAATCCAGTATGTCGCAACCTTCAAGAGATAGGCCTTCACCTCTGGATTAGCCGTATTGAGCTTAGGCATATAGCCCGCAAAGGCAAAAGCATGGTAAGACAAGTCGCGACTATTCCACAGATTTTCTGAGGAGACAGGGAACTTTTTAATATGGAACCAATCCTTGTAAATCGAATCCTCCCCGTGTTTGACCACATCCTGCCATTGGGGTGAATCATAGCCAATATGATTGAAGACGGCATCCAGCATAATCTTCATCCCACGCGCATGAGCCTCTTTCACCAACTTGCGGAAGGTTTCCTTATCACCAAAATGTCGATCGATTTCAAAGTAATCAATGGTGTCGTATTTGTGGTTGCTTGGTGATTCAAAAATCGGGCAAAGGTAGAGCCCTGTAATTCCTAGATCCTGCAAGTAGTCCAAGTGATCGATGATTCCCTGCAAATCTCCACCAAAGAAATCCAACATTGTAGGGGCAATTGACGCATCCCAAGGACGGACACCTTCTGGGGAAATGGCTGGATTCCCATTGGCAAAACGCTCAGGAAAAATCTGATACCAAACTGTCTGAGCCACCCAGTCCGGAACAGCACACCCATCAATCTCATGGATAAAAGGAAGCTTAAAGCCATTCATGACGAAGTCCAGGTTCTCCTTGTTGTAGGCTGCCACACCTCGATCTCCGTACAAGATCTTCTCTCCCGCTGTATCCTCTAATTCAAAGAGGTACTGGATCCTTGCATGGCGGACAGATACCGACACTTGCCAATAATCAAAGAGGTCGTCGGTCGTCACCTTGTCCATTTCCTTGGTTGCCTCATATAGATCCTCTATAAAAATAAAAGGATCCCCATAGTGCAAGACAATCCGTTTGACATCCTCTTTCTTGGTCCGGATGCGAATATGGAGCTGGCCGTCCTTATAAAGATAGGCGTACTCTGATTCAGGCCGGTGATAAATCGCTGTTAATTCCATCTGTCTCGTCTCCTACTATATTCTCTTTTCATAATTTACCGTTTTATGCAAACGATTCCATAAACCATCTCTAGTATACTACTTTATAAAAACGTTTGCAAGATTCTGAGAGATCATTTTAGATTATTCACTTTTTATAATTGTATTGCACACAAAAAGCCCAACAATTGGGCTTAAAGATTTTTGTTGAAGCAATGACTTTACCTTATAAGCATCACTTTATACTGTTTCCTACTAAAATATACTACAGATCTATATTTCTGTTAATAGTTTATTGAACAGTTGTTCGAGCTTACTAGTATCTCCATAAACTGTTCCATCCATATATAAGTGATAGATATCATCATCTAAACCAATTGAAATTTCACATTCATAGCCTTTCATCAAAGCTAAAGAACGGATAACTTCTCGTTGAGTACGACCATTTCCTTCTCGAAATGGGTGAAAATAATTTAGATTATCTAATATCTCAGCTAAACTTTTTACAAATCTCAATTTTTATTATTTGCGTTAAGTAAATAGTTTGAAAGCAAAGTATTTAAAAAAATTTTTTTCTGCCATATCAAAAAGACTGAACTGGCATAAAAGCATTTCCACTTTTTAGAGATATTTACTTGACGGTATTGACCTGCCCAAGTATACATTCCTTCAAAAAGAAACTTATGAATCTTTAAAAATATCTGAAACAGTATTTACTTCAATTGGATTAATAAACAGTTTTTAAACTTTGACTTGCTACTAAACGATATTCTAATTCTCGTGCTTTATTATCATTTTTTTCTCATTAAATTTATTTATGAGAACAGATGAATGGGGATAGGTGTATAAATTATCAGGGTCTATATAATCATACCCATCATATATTTTTCTGACCATTATCCAACTCCTAATGCAACTGCCTCTTCTCTCAGTCGCTCCACGTCTTCTACCGTGGGATGCCATCCTTCAATCATATTGGTGCTCAGAGCAAACCAGACGCTCTTAAAAACCTTTTTGTTGTCAAAAATCACACCCATAATCATCATTTTTTCTATATCTACATCTAAGGTCATATTCTACCTCCGTCCTATTATTATAGCATATTTTCAATCATTTTAGTTCTCCTATTTAGTACTTATCCTACACAAAAAGCCCAGCAATTGGGCTTTCTGTGTTGCAGAATAACTAATCCTCATTCCTTACTTGTATGCCGCTTTCCAAGACTTAGCGCTTGCTCTTCTGACATTTCAACTACTTTCGCAAAGTTGGTATTTCGTGGCATGCTATCTTTAGAATACCAATAAACATCCGCACTCCCATTTCTGGCCACATAAACAACTGGAGCTAGTTGAGGAGTTGGTGCTGCAGGCTCTACAGGTTGAACTGGCTGTGCAGGCGCTGCTGGCTGACTCGGTTGAGGGGCTTGACTTGGTTGCGTCTCTACAGAAGGGCTGGCTGGTTGAGGTTGGCTACTTGGTTCTGTCGGTACTAAAGATGGCTTGGCGGTCCCCTTCAGATAATCAATGGTCGCATTCTTAGAATAATTATCCAAGGTAACGGTGGTTATCCCATAAGCATCTACCGACTCTTTATGGCTACTTAAATTGATTGGTAGAAGGTTGCCATCTCGATCAATTCCTACATATTGCAAGGTCACCTGCCGAGGAATCAATTCATCCCCCGTATAGACAGGCGTCACCTTATAATCCAGCCAATAATTGGGGTGGGTGGCCAGCCAGCTATCGAGCCTTTTCTCGTAGTAAAGCATGCCTTCCACATTGCTATCTGCTGTCCCTTTATAATTCCCCGTATTGGTCCAAGCAGTTAGCGGAACCAGATTTTTCCCTTCATTGGTCAGGCCACTAAATTGATAGCCAATCAGATGCCCTCGATGGAACAGCCAGGCCTTCTTTCCTTTATTTCCATAGGCAATCTTATAATTGTGCCAGCCAACCGGATTATAGTTGAGACGTGGTTCTCTTTTTTTCTTTGGCTCATCCTTGTCCTGCAGCTGAATATGTGCCGAAGTCGCCCGACCTAAATGATCAAAATCCCCCAGTACGAGCTGATTATTGCCATTAAAAGGCAATAGATTCAGACTCTGGTAATCGAGATCTGTTTGCTCAGCTTGAGCCCCTTGAACAAAAGCCAAGGATATAAAAACCGAGACCAGCGTAACAATAACATTTTTCAAAAACCGTTTTGTAACCATGATTGAAACTCCCACATTTCTATCTAGTGATATTATAGCAGAAAAAGCGGTTACAGAACAAATAACTTTTTAGAACCTATTTTATGCTATTTTTTATTACTCCCAGACTTTCTGGAATTTTAAAATATTAATTTTAATTGTATTCATCATTCCATTTGAATGTATGGTAAAATAACTAAAATAATGCTAAAAATCAACGCTAAAACGATAAATGCCACGCAAAGTAGCAAAAATAATGAGAATGCAACCTCTACTTGCTTGTGCTGTAATCATCGTTTATTCTATACTAAAATCAGTCATATTGCTACTTTATGACAAATTACATCATAGAATATAGAGGAGGTCATACAACATGACATTTGCTGAAAAATTAAAATCCATACGTAAACAAGTAGGGATGTCACAAGAACTTCTAGCTGAAAAAATCGGTGTATCAAGACAAGCTGTAACAAAGTGGGAAACTGGTGCTGGAATTCCAGATATCGAAAATATGATATCCATCTCAAACCTATTTAACATCTCTATCGATGAGCTAATCTGTAATGAAAGAACTACCCTTAATACAAGCGAATATCTTTTTGAGAGTATCACAGAGTATGATATCGATAAGATCAAGAGCTATGATATGAAATTTGGAGGCGCAGAAAAGTTTGTATTGTCCGGATACAATGGAGAAAAAATTCGAGTTCGTCTGGTATCCAATCTTCTTTCTACACTTCAAAATGATTTTAAAGTAAAAATTGATGATAGTAGAAAAAGAATTGACCTAGATGTAAGACGTTACAATGGTGTAACAGAGGCAACGGCTAAAGAAACGGTCAGTATCTTTGTGCAAATCCCAACTCGCTATATTAGTCACATTGAATGCGCGGTTCGTGCAGAGTCTGTAGAAATTCACTCCCTAGAATGTGACAATATCGAACTTGACCTTAAGACATCTCGTATTACCCTAGAAGATATTTCAGGTAAAGTAAAAATAAACTGTAATCATGATATGGAAGTATTATGTCATTCATTAAACGGTGAAATTGACATTAACCAGATTTCGGCAACATCCAGAATTCGTATTCCTGAAAACAGCCTATTTACTGCTGTTACCAAAGGAATTGGAACAAATATTTATTATGAAAAAAATGGGCAAAAAAAACTGAACCATTCGATTCACCCTGATGCAGATAATATAATTGAATTGAATGGTATTAAGAGTGAACTAGTTATCTATACAGCTGAAGAAAGAGGGTAACTAAATGAATGTAAATTATTTAAAAAGATACATCATCAGTTCTTATATACTTGTTTGGGCACTCATTATTTTTTTGTAGCAGCTCCTGCAAGTTTAATATTTAAGGTTCCACCTGTTATCATGTGGATTGTACGAAATATTGTCGCTTGGTCTCCATCATACCTTCTTTTATTTGGATGGAAGTATTTCAGGACTGATGAGAAAAGAACAACTTTCCTTAAGCGGTGTTTCTCTGCTAAAGTGTCGTTACTCCCACTTCTATCTTCATTTGGTCTTACATTTGGGCTCAGTATTTTATCACTCTTCCTCTACTCACTTATGACCCAAAAAACAATGTTCTCCTACATCAATCTAGGAACCGTATCATTGCCACTAAGTATATTCTTATCATTTACATCAGGTCCGACTGGTGAAGAATTAGGGTGGCGTGGTTATATGAGAGAAGAATTTAATAAAAAATATCATTTTTTAAAATCCTCTATTTACCAAGGCCTAGTCTGGTGTTTCTGGCATACACTTCTGTGGGTTGTAGATTCAAAATTTACGGACTGGCGGGCGGTTCCTTATATTATTGCTAATATAGTTGTGATTACATCTATTACTATTTGTATGAATATTATTTTGGAAAAATATAACAATCTGATTTATTCTATTTTCATGCATTTTGGCTTTAATATCGTTTATGTATTTTTGGATGCCGATATCGGATTTTTTATTATTTTAACCCTGCTATACCTACTCATCACACCGATTGCAATTCATATACGAAATAAAACTGTGGATAGATTATAATGGGAAAAATCATCCATTAACCGTACAAAATTTTGTCTTCGAAGGTCCTCCTACAACTGTCTGTTTAACTTGTTTCAAACATGAATCAGCGAGATAGATTGTAAAATCATATAAAAAGAACACCAACAAAAATCATCTGTTGGTGTTCTCTTCATTTTTAGATTTCGGAAAAAACTCTTGTCCTTGTATCAGTAGATACCCTTTATCTCTATTTCCCATAAACATTGTTTTATAAACAGCAAGTTTACAGTCTTAATCTATGTAGAGATATACACCTTTCCTAAATCAACTTATATTCATACCACTCTTCATCTACTTTCTGAAATCCCAAAGCCAAAAACATTCTTTGACTTTGAGTATTAAAAGGATAAATTTGAGCAGTTACCTTAACCATTTCTTTCTCTTTGGCTAACTGTATCATTTCAGAAATACATCGTCTTCCGATCTGTAAATTCTGATACTCTTTGCTGATTACTATAGAAAGTTCCGAGTTATTTTGAAGTATCACATCTCCAACTAACACTCCCTCATATTGGATATAATAGCAAGATCCGTGTGAAGTTAGGTAATCATACATTTTATGAAGTTTTGTTAGATCGTAAATCTGATCAGTATTATCTACTTGTTTGCAAACCTCACTATCTTGATACCAAAGAAGGGAAATGTCATCATTCCTATAATAAGGAATAAGAGTGATCTGTTCGTCTACTATTCTATTCATTCTTACTTTATCTTTCATCATAAATGGTTTCTATTTCCATTTAGCTCTATCTTATCAGAAATAACCGGTCTTATTTCTGATGGATCTAATCCCGGATCACTTTGATTTTTCTTCTATTTGCAATGAAATTACTCAAGAAACTAATCATGGTAATCAGCCCAATGACAAGAGGGAAAATAAAAGTGAAATACATTTCAAAGCTTATCTTATTTTCTTGTAGCAATCCTGTTCTCCAAAGACCAATCGCAACAAAAATAGCTAGTCCCATCACAATCAAGGTTTGAAGGAAAGTTCTTTTTAGCATCTTTTTCTTTGCCTCTCCTACTTCATCTTCTGAAACCTCATAGATGTCGAGTTCCAAACGATGAATCACTTGCTCTTGTTGGTACAGGGAGTAGCAAAATACTAAAAACGTGATCACACTGACATAATCCGTATTAAACATGAAACTGAGCAGGAATCCAAGGATAATTCCCGACATAAAGAGCATGTACATGTTGTTCCCAAAAGTACTCAATTCTTTTTCCTTGTATTCGTCAAGCTCACCTGTAATATCGTAGAAAGCTTTCACACATTTCAATTGCCAGTTTTTATTCATCATCATCGATCCTCCAAAATAAAGAATTCAAATCCGTCCCAAGCTCTTTTGCTAGATTGATACAGAGATCTAGGGAAGGGTTATACTTCCCATTCTCAATCATATTAATCGTTTGCCTGGAAACTCCAATACTTTTTGCCAAAGCCAATTGAGAAAGTCCAAGATTGACTCTGTATTCTTTCACACGGTTCACTTGGCACCTCCTAAATGTAAATGTGTCAAATATATTTGATACATTTATTTTACAATACTAGTTGCCGGATGTCAACTATATTTGACATCATTTCCTAAAACTATTTTCTAAACTTTAAAAGCATTAAAAAACGATAGACGTCTGTAGCTATCGTTGTGATTTCTTTTATATACTATCTAGAGGTTTCTTCCGATACTTCAATATTCCCCATCACCCAATTGGACATCTTTTTGCCTTTGTCTTTATAAGGGTTGGGAGGAAACAAGGTAAACGGGGGGATGCTGGCATCCGGAAAGAATAGTTCTACACTTATCGTTCGCTCGCGATTATGATCGACGTAGGCTGTAAAATAGATATGGTAATGTCCGCTCACATCACCACCATTATCATACTCTCCTCTAGCAGTATTTGGTAAGAGCGTCACAGATTTTATGTCTTGCTTTTCCTGGGCTAAGTGTGCGATGATCTCACTCTTAATAGCAGCCTCATGATTTCTGACGAAATTCCCATCATCACTATATCCAGGATGCTCACTAAGAGAATAGAAAACAATAACCACCAGAAAAGGTAGGGAAATTAAAAAAATAATCAGCTTATTCGATTTTAACATGTGGGTCCTTACTAATCTGAATCAATATTAAGAAATCTCACCTTATAGCCATCTTTGGTATATAAAAATTCTAATTGAAGGGTCATATCCACTAATTCTGAATTAGAAGTCATCTCATATTCAACGGTAAACCCAGAATGGTCATTATAATCATAAATCTCCAATTGAGAATACTCATAAGGTAGATGGAAATTACATGCCACTCCATATTCATCAATCGTGTCAAAATCATTTAATTCAAGTGTTTTTTCAACATATCCAAAGAATTCATTTAAATAGTCAATCTCAGATTCGTCAACATAATTCTTTATATCTTCATAATATTTTTAAGTGAATATCTTTTAAAATATTTGTGATAACCTCTATAACTTTTTCTCTTTTTAAATCTATCGAAAAATCCCATAGGGAAATCCTTTCTCACTGTACATATTAGTTTACTTAGATGTACTTATCCCATCGCTTTAAGGGCCTATCCAAATAAGAATATGCCTGATTTTTTATCTAATCTAGGAATTATGAATTAATTTCTCCAATTCTACTTCTGAAAGATATCCATGATTGTATAGTTTACTTAACAAGGCTTCATCTACGGTAATTTCATAATAGTCAGTCACAAACTCATGAAATCTCTCAAAAGCTATCAAAGAGGTAAGATAGCAACCATTCTCCGCCATCCTGATCTTGGTAAGTCTGTTGATGCGCGTGACCGTCATACCAGATAAAGAAGGTTGTTTCATCTTTTTGTTCTTCTGAATAAAGTGAGACATACTTTTCATCCAGTCCTTTATAAAAACTATCGATGATATCTTGATTCCACTCGTCAGCACCAAACTGGCTTAAACTACTTTCATGATCAAAGCCTTTTATAAGGATCATTTTATCAGTCAAAAATCACATCTAAAGAATCACCAGATCCATTATCAATAAGATAGCGGACTCCATAGTCTTCCTCAGTCTTAATCACGAGTCTGAGCCAATCCTCACTCGGATCTGTCAGATATTCGTCAATGACTAGCAAGGCATCTAAGCGAGTCTTTATCTTGTCCCAATCAATCTTTCTCATCTCTAAAAACCTCCATCTTATTCTTGCTATTTATCAAGATCACAAGCCCTATAACGAGCTGTTAGATAGCCTGAAAAGCTAATCTGAGGGATATTCCACTCATTAGGCAAATAAATCGAACAATCTACCTGATCTCCAAGAGGAGAACTTGCTGAAAAATCATATCTTCCCAAATCTTCGTTATTGGAATTTCTTTCAACTTGACTCAATCTGCTAGTATTGAACCAGTCTTTAAACAGTAACCAGATTTGCTCGGCATCTTCGTTTAATAGGAGACTTTCAAGTTGTAGATAATTCCGACCCTACATCTTTTTTGAATCCTAACTCATCAGCTTTACAAACTTTTTATCGATCCCTTATCATACTGCCAGTTATCACTATCTAATAGGGAAATTGAATAGATAGATTGTCTTTAAATCCCTGTATAGTATCTAATAAATCTTTGGAGGCGGCTTCGAATAATTCTAGTTCTTCCATAGTCTTCTCTTTAATTTTCATAGCGAATCACATTTTGATTTAATCTGCATCAACCCAGATCTGGTATTTTTGACAATGGAGACATCTAAACAAATAACCACAGATAGGCCCGTCTTTAACCAAGTAATCTTCTACATCTTTATATTCTTCACGCGCTTCATAGTCTGCCAAGACTTGCTCAGCGATTCCCATATCCTTCAATTCTCGAGTTCCAACTGTACCCAGGTAAGCACAATAATCTTGGCAACAAGAAAGCCAATATTCTCCCTGCCAACTAGAGTAGCCTGGGGTCTGACAAAAAAGCAGCTGATTCTTTTCTGGATCCAATTCACCCTGCCACTCGGCATCTTGGATAAATTCTGCATCGAATTTTTTGGCTGCTTGACCGTTTGCAATGCAAGTTGGGCAGAGATGTTCTATCTCTTCGATACAATAAGGTATAAGGGTATAATAAACATTGCTTTCTTTCCCACAAGATGGACAAAGCTTGGCTTCTCCTTCAACAAATGAACCTGTAGCTAAGGGATCTGGATGATAGAGAAAATGAGGCAAGTTTTTTAACAAGTCCTGTCTTTGCTTCTTCTCTTCTTTTCTTAGAGGACGAGGAAGGGCAAAACGATCGCCATGACTCTGACTCATTTCTTGTAAACGGCTCAGTTTCTTTAATTGTTTTCGGTCTGGTTTATCTAAAATTTCGGTAAATAAGCTATAGGCACTGGTGTAGAGACCCAATTGCTCATAGAGGTCAACTAAGACTTTCTTAGCTTCTAAATCATCAGACTTAGCTAATTCATCAGCCAAATCATAGAGTTCCGCAACACTGGAAGAATTTCCATCTTGTTCCAGGTATTGCTTTTTTAAAGTAATATACTTTTCTAGAAATGGATTCATGGGACTACCTTTCTAATGGAATATAAAAACCTTAACAAATAGTCACTAAGACATTCCCCTTGTGGTTTAAGATTTCCTTGTAAAAGTCTTTCATTTTGACAAAGCAGGTTAAAATATCATCCTTGATTTCTTCCTCTTCCTCAAGATAATCCCAAATATCAGGATACAAGTCGGCTTTCTTGCATGCTTCCATACTAAAGTCTTTCAAAGCCTTGTCCATATCAAATTCTTCTAAAGCTTGACTGATAGCCGCAATTCTCGATTTTTCAGTATAGGCGATATATTCAGATACATCCTCTAGAGGAGTCACCCCTAAAACAGCTTCTCTCAAGGGATTGTCATCCAAAAATTCTGAACTACTAAATCCTGTCATGACAAAGAGAAGAGCATCCCACATTTTGTCGATATCTATTATGATATCATGAGTGTCAGCGGAGTCCTCAGCAAAGTCTAACAAGTCATCTTCTTGGTTAGAAAGAGCTTTTTATTTGTTCTAATTCATTGTCTGGTAAATATTGATAATTGGCAATCATTCCCATGATTTTTTTCTCCTTTGAATCTTGTAGGATAATACTGATATTTCTAGCTCTATTTCTATAGAAAATGCTATAATGGAGCTAAGAAATTGTTTTAATGAATGTTAAATAAAGGGAAATAGTAATGTTCACTAGTATTGTTTTGGGGTTTTTATGCTCTTTTCTTTCTATCCTTATCCTTTACTATCTACCTCTATATCAGACTTGTAGTTGCGGTTAAAAAAAAGGCAAAGACATTCCCAAATGGATTTACAAACTTGGCCATGCTGTTCAAGGAAGAATTCACGTTGACTATGAAGAAATCACTGATGCTAATGCCCTTAAAAGAGATTCATTGGTTCTTGCTGATCTATTTAATCGTAAATCTACTCGTATTGGCTGTCCTCTACTATCATAGTAATAGCTTTCCTCAAGCCATTTATGAATGTTTGAAAAACAATTTTTCATCGTACTTGTTAGTATGGTTTTAAAAAGTATTGGTAAATTTGTTGTACTGGCTATAAGCAAAAACTTTCATAACAGTCATGTCTATGCATCAACCAACGCTTTTATCGGGACAGCTTTTTTAACAAGTTATGTTTTTATGTTCTGCATGATGATGAGTGGTCTTCCAGCTCAACCAATTCCAGTAACCATTCAAGATACCACTGTCATCATCGGTGAAACCAAGGCTTCCGAGCTTTTAGACCAAGGCTATACCTTTGGAGATAAAGGCGCAGAGAGTTCCATCACCAATCCCAAAAACGACCACTTCTACTACGGTCAGCTTCTTGAAGTCAAGCGGGATGATCAGTCCTGTGGCTTTATGAGCCTTACTCCTACGGGAAGAGATACTGATCAACTCAAAAACTGCGTCATCACCTATTACAGAACACCTAAGGATAGCAAGCAACTAGAAAAAATTTCCATCAATCATGTTAAGCTAGCAAATCTCAAGCTCCAAGATTTTCAAACACGAAAATTAATCGATATCTTTGAAGTCAATCCAGCTGATTATAACGTCTCTGATAAAGATACCAACTTTATCCTAACCATCCAAACAACAGATTACGACCTCTGGAAAAGATACCGGATTGAATCCAAGTTCAATTCAGATGGTTCGATTGATAGCTATGGAGTCAGAGCCCAGCATAGCATGTGGGAATGATTCACCATTTCCCCCTTTATCACATAAGCATTAAACTGGAAAAATATCGTCGACAAGTTTATAGGTTTCGATGAATCGAAGGCCAGAGGAACCTTTATCTCTAGTGATTTCTTCATAAATATCTTCTAAATTTTGGGCAGGTGCCAACATCCAAAGACTAAAAGGTCTAAGTTTCACCTGTCCAATTTTTTTCAATATTTTTCTAATAATTGCCCTAAATCTTTGTGATTGAACCAGCAATCTGTAACGAGAGCAAACTTTGTATTGTCCATCTTACAGGAGATTTGACTGGTCAAAAAAATCATCGATGGAGGGCTTTTTTTGGTTTGTAAGAGGCGTGTGCAAGCCAAATGATACTCAAAGCTTTCTAGTACTCTGCTCAACCATAGATACAAAGACAAGACCATACTCATCTTGGAACTTAACAGTAAGGAGATCTCCTTCTTCAAAATAAGGTTTACGTTTAGTTTTGGCTTTAGTGACCTTTAGAGGTCTAGGATTTTCAGTTTGCAAATGGATAGCAAGTTTATCCAAGACCTTTTTGCCTTTGCTTCAAAGCCTTTTGAATCTATTTCCAACCAAAATGGATCAGCCCCTTTTTTTGATAAGCTCCAAGGTTTTTATCTCTGATATCGTCTGTCAGGTGACCAATCTTCCACAGTGAGTAGGCAAGAGCAGTCCAATAAATTTCTGTAAAAAAGTCTGTTTGACAGTAATCTTTCTCCGCATCGAGGATATCCTTGATAATATTGGCTACATGATCACCATCTCTATAGCGACCAACTACCTCATTGTAAATGTCATACCCTTGATCACTGTCAATGATTTTTAACGCCATCAATTGCCATTCTCAACTCCTAATGCTCAATCGACATCTTATTGATAAATCTCAAAAGCTTATTTAATCTTATGCTTGTTCATTTTCTCTTGGAAAAATATCTGTAAGAATTTGTTGCAATTCTTGAACTTCCTTTTCAGGAAGTTGGCCTTCTTGTTCAGCTACTGCATACAACTCCGGAGACTCGAGCGATACTCTCTTAACAGTACGTGTAATGGCATGTTTTCTAACAAAAAATGGAATCCGTTTAATCATATCTTGAGGAATTAATGCGATAATCTTATTTTTACAAGATAGGTTTTCCTGATTTCCATTTTCATGATAGATATTTCTCCTTAAGAAGCTAGATAGTGCTAGATGTTTCTCTTTACTGCTCAATCCGTCTACTCAAGCAGTGGCATAAACTCACAAAGAACTTTGTTTGACTATTGAATATCTTCCATCGCTTCTTTCACATATTCTTCGACATCTTCAATCTCTACAAACAGCGGGTCTAAGTGGCATAGAAGTGCCAATCTTCGGTGCCGCGTTTTCTATGAGAATCGCTTCGCCGTCTTCACTTCCGAAAAAGCTTCTGTCAACTTCATACCCTTTGTTTTCTAGGAATACTTTTTGCCTTGCGGAAGTTTGCTTCTCGTGCTTCGACATAAGCTTTTCACTTCATCGTTATTCACGACATATGCATCTACTTTTGTAGCTCCTTCGATCATTTTATCGTTTTTTTAACGGATAGATTCGAAATTTCTTTCCAAATAATGTCCACATTTTTCCTCAGAATTAAACGAAAAATCTAGATAAAGGGACAATATTTCCATTGAAGACAATCTCCATATAATCCGCTATTTTTTTGGATTAAAATACTCCACATCAAAACTATCTTCTTTTTCTAAAGTATATCCCGGGATTTGCGCTACAAAGGCTCTTCCCTCTTCTAAAGAATCAAACACGACTAAATCTTTTTGAATAATTGTTTTTGGTACAATTCTAATAGATACATCATTAATCCTTTCAATATTTAGATAGAAGATAGTTTTTTTAGCAAACTAATATACTCAACACGTGAGGATAGAGATTCAAGCATTCTTTTTACTAAATAGGATTGATTGCTAAAAATTTCACCAGCTTACCTCCTCTTGTCTCATCCTCAATTATAACACGTTTCCACTCACATATCAGATATTTATTATTGGACCAAATAACCTTTTTGAAATAGAAAACAAGCTCACCAATTCATCAAGTCTATATTTTTTATGAGATTCTTCATTAATGCTAAAAGATTTACAGTTTAAATTTTATTAAAAATCCTTGTTCATGACCTTACGTAACGATGTATAATAGGTATGAGGAGGTGGGTAATGATGGCTAAATATAGAGCAATTCCGGAAGGATTTATGACAGTGGGGGAACTTGCTAAGAAAATGGGAGTTACCATCCGTACTCTACAATATTACGATAAAGAGGGGCTACTTTCCCCATCGGCAGAAAGTGAGGGAGGTCGCAGGCTTTATACCGATAAAGACTTAGTGCTACTCCATCAGATATTGTCTTTAAAATCATTAGGCTTTTCTCTCAAGGATATAAAGGGGCGTTTGATCTCTTTGAAAACACCTGATGATGTTGCTAAAGCTCTTACAGAGCAAGCAGATATTCTTCGTAAAAATATTGAACAACTTAAGGATTCTTTAGTCGCAATAGAGCAGTTAAAGGCAGAAGTTTTACAAATACAGACGGTCAATTTTAAGAAGTATGCAGACATTATTGTCAATCTACAGATGAAGAATGACTCCTACTCTCTCATTAAGCGCTTTGATGATGATACGCTCGACCAGATACGCAGTCGATTTGACAAAAAAAAGCGGGCAAGATTTTTATGGATAGGTTGAACCGCCTAAGTGATCAAATCGTAGAGCTTCAGAAAGAAAATGTACCAGCTGAAAGCGAACAATGCCAACAGGTTGTGCAAGAATACTGGAGTTTGATTATGGAGTTTACAAATGGTGATATGAGCATGCTTCCGAAGTTGATGGAAATAGGGAATATTGATACCGCCTCAAACGCTTGGGAAGAAAAGCAAAAAATCGTTAATGATTATTTAGGGCCTGCTTTACAAGTCTATTTTTCAAGGCTTGGAACCAATCCCCTTGAGGAGGTAGAACCATGAAAGACGCAATAGAGGTTTCTGGATTAAAGAAAAGTTATGGTAGCAATATGGTTCTTAGAGGTCTCGATTTTTCAAATCAAACAAGGAGAAATCTTTGCTCTGCTCGGAGTGAATGGAGCTGGAAAAAAACAACAACGCTTGAATGTATCGAAGGTCTGAGAAAATATGACGAAGGCACTATCGTTGTAAACAGGGAAAACCGGAATTCAACTACAGTCCTCCTCTCTACCCGCTCACATCAAACCGATAGAAGCCATAAAGCTCTTTGCAAAATGGAATCATACATACATTGATAATGCTATGCTAAAGGCCCTTGGCATAAAAGAAATGAAGGAGTCGCAATACATAGAATTATCCACCGGTCAAAAAAGAAGATTACATCTTGCTCTTGCACTTATCAGTAATCCGGATATTATTTTTCTCGATGAACCGACAGCGGGACTTGATGTTGAAGGAAGACTATCCCTCCATGAAGAAATCCGAAAGCTCAAATCACAGGGCAAGACAATTGTTTTGGCAAGCCACGATATGGCCGAAGTTGAAACCCTATGTGACCGCATTGCTATTTTGAATAGTGGAAAGATTGTCTTTTGTGGTACTCCTTCAGAACTGACAGACAGGTTGGGAAGAAAATATTTCATCCATTTAAAGACCCGGGACGGAGAGGAATCTTTTGAAACAGATACGATCGAGGATAGCTTAATTTCATTATTGGAAGAATGCAAACAGAAAAATATCCAGATATTGGATATCAAGGTTGATCGTGGCACACTGGAGCAGCATTTCATTGAAATGGCAAGGAGGGGTTTGGAATGAATGGTTTTTTATATAGCCTAACATTACAGTGGAAATTGGACATACGAAGTAAGTCTCTCTTGGTTACTTACTATATTGTACCGATTATTTTCTTTCTTCTCATGGGTGGTATTTTTACTTCCGTTATGCCTGAAATGGGTAGCACACTTATACAGTCAATGATTGTCATGAGTGTTTCAATGGGAGCCTTTCTCGGTTTACCGCCTTCCTTGATTGAAACATACGGAAGCGACATAAAAAAGATTTATAAAGCAAATGGTGTGCCTATTCATTTAGGATTGGTGACCATAGTTCTCTCTGCCTTTGTTCATTTGATAATGACTTGCATAGTGATCCTACTACTTGCTCCAATTTTATTTAAAGCAAGTCTACCAAGTCAATTTCCCTTATTCTTTCTCGCGCTTGCCATCTACATTTTTGTATCGTTGAGTATCGGAAGTATACTGGGCCTTACTGTAAAAAATCAAGCAAAGCTGACCATGATAGCGCAACTTGTATTTTTACCCTCAATTATGCTCTCAGGAATCATGTTTCCCATCACCTTACTGCCTGATTTTCTTCAAGCAATCGGGCGTCTTTTCCCCGCTTCTTGGGGATACCGCTTGATGCTAGATCATGGTTTTGGTCTTGAAAATCTTTGGTATCTGATTCTTGTATCTTGCATTGCAATAATATCATCTATCCTCCTGTTGAATAAACAAAAATCTAACTAGATGCCTGAATAATTCCATGCCAGCTTTTACTTTAAAGCAAAAGCGAGATAGATCGTAAAATCAAATGAAGAGAACACCAACAAAAAATCATCTGTTGGTGTTCTCTTCATTTTTAGATTTCTGAAAAAACCTCTTGTCCATGTATCAGTAGGTACCCTTTAACTCTATTTTTCATGAACATTGTTTTATAAACAGTAGATTACAGTCTTAATATATATGGAGATATACAACTGTTCTATATCAACGTATATTCATACAACTTTTCATCTACTTTCTGAAATCCCAAAGCCAAAAACATTCTTTGACTTTGGGTATTAAAAGGATAAATTTGAGCAGTTACCTTAACCATCTCTTTTTCTTTGGCCAGCTGTATCATTTTAGAAATACATCGTCTTCCGATCTGTAAATTTTGATACTCTTTGCTGATCACTATAGAAAGTTCTGAGTTATCTTGAAGTGTCACATCTCCAACTAACACACCCTCATATTGGATATAATAGCAAGATCCGTGTGAAGTTAGGTAATCATACATTTTATGAAGTTTTGTTAGATCGTAAATCTGATCAGTATTATCAACTTGTTTGCAAACCTCACTATCTTGATACCAAAGAAGGGAAATGTCATCATTCCTATAATAAGGAATAAGAGTGATCTGTTCGTCTACTATTCTATTCATCATGACTTGTTCTTATTTCTATCTAGAGGTTTCTTCCGATACTTCAATATTCCCCATCACCCAATTGGACATCTTTTTGCCTTTGTCTTTATAAGGGTTAGGAGGAAACAAGGTGAAAGGGGGGATGCTGGCATCTGGGAAGAATTGTTCTACGCTTATCGTTCGCTCGCGATTATGATTGACGTATGCTGTAAAATAGATATGGTAATGTCCACTCACATCACCACCATTATCATACTCTCCTCTAGCAGTATTTGGCAATAAGGTAACAGATTCTATGTCCTGCTTTTCCCGGGCTAAGTTTGCGATGATCTCACGCTTAATAGCAGTCTCATGATTTCTGACGAAATTCCCATCATCACTATATCCAGGATGCTCACTAAGAGAATAGAAAACAATGACCATCAGAAAGGGAGAGAAATTAAAAAAATGATTAGCTTATTTGATTTTTAACATGGAGGTTCCGCATCCTACTTATAAAAAAATCTTGACCCAATCCTGCTTTTGCACTAAGGATACGAGCAACATACACCCTATGCTTCTCAATATAATAAAATGTAAGATAGTTCTCTATTGGCATATAACGATAGGGTTTTCCATCATTCGTCATCTCACCATAGCCCCGGCTTGATACCAGAGGACAGGCTTCTGGAAAGAGTTCTAGGGTCTCAAGAGCGCTCAATAGCAAATCGACTTTGCCATCTGCAGCTTGCTGGCTATAAAAATTCACAAGAATATAGTCGTGAATGTCACGCAAGTCCTGCTTAGCACGATCTGAAAGAAAGACCTGATAACGTTTCAACTTAGTCAAGACCAAATTCCTTTCTCACATCGGCTACAGAAGTAACTTTTCCTTGAGCGATTTCCTGATGCCCCACTAAAATCTCCTTCTTCAAATCTTCAAAGGCTACCTGATACTGTTTGTCCTGCAAATCACTCGAAACAAATTCTTCTGGATCCACAGTCCCATTAGCAATTTTTCGAAGTACTGCATTTAGGACATCTGACACAGAAATTTTTTTATCCGCAAGCACCTCTTTTGTTTTTTGGTAAAACATCGCATCTGCTCGAAAATTCACTGCTTTCGTGTTTGCCATTTCTACCTCTCCTTTGTACATACAATTTGTATATACATACTACCATAAGATAGAGAGGGGAATCAAGTAAAAAATGGATTCTTCTTTCACTAAATCTAATTAAGAGATACCGATAGCTAATCTATATTCTTTCTCTCGTGTCATCTGATACCTCCTAGAATCAACAATTTAAGTAGATTCCACATCTTAATTTGACAACTCCAAGTAATTGTAGTCAATTATATTAGATATATTTTTATTAATTTCTTTATAGTAAATTACTATTTCTCTAGCCAAGAGAACGCTTGGTTTAGCATTTCTTTTGCTTGTCCAACTATACACGGTCCATGAGAAATAATAATATTCTTAGGTTCCCATTTCTTTACTATACGATAACTCTTCAATGCCTGTTTTTTACTAAATAAAAAAGTCATTCTTAAATCTCTTGGTGTTTTACCATTTGGATAGTGATTATCGCCTATTTTTAAACAGTAGCTTTTTCAAAAAAATCGATACATTCTCAGTTTCTATGTTTTCAATAAGATCCGTTAAAATCAGAGTTGAACTTTCATTATGGAAAAAAACAACCTCTTTTACATAAAAACTTCCCTCAAATGTTGTAAAAAGAATTTCTTCGTTCCAATTGGCCTTGCTTAATTCCTGACCATAATCCAAACTCATTCCCGATTTTCTGGCACGCTTTTGAACACCACTAGCTAGCCAAACTTTTGCTTCAGGAAATAGTTGATGCCATTCATCTATATAACTATAATGTAAGACATTGGGTGCAATAAGGTGTTTTACCTCACCCTAATCGCTTGATTTCAAAAAGTAAATTGTCATTAGGCTTAGTCGGTGAATGCACCCAAAGACCACCGTTCTGTAGACGGATAACTGTCATTCTAGTTGAAAAAAAGGCACTTTGAAGAATTTAAAATCCATCAGTACTTCTTCCCCATCCACAATCCATAGATTATCTGCTATCTTTTTTAAGGAATTGAGGGGACTATATTTTCTGACTTTCATGAAACTCTGCTTTCTAAATTAATAAAGTATAATCAATCGTTATTCTCCAAAAATGGCACCACCAAATCAATCCACTCTTGAGGTAGATAAGCTGATAAATAGCCGTGGTTATAGCCCTTAGCTTCATACAGGATCGTATTGGGATGGAGCTGCTGAAATAATTTCGCCGATGCTTTCACACAGTTCAATTCTTTTTCACCATAGATATACAGAACCTGCGCCTTACTAGCAGAAATCGTATCCTTGAGCTTGTAACGCCCCATATAAGTTTTGTAAATGGTCACCAATGTTTTGATAGGTGTCCTTGGCAGATCCTCTAAATAATAAGCTTTTATTTCCTCTGGATAAGCCAGTTTAGGATAGAGTTTGTTCATCATGCTTAATTGAAGTTTGCAAGAGAATTTACTGAACATCAGTTTACCAAATAGTGATACTAGAAAGATGCTGATTTTTAGCTAACCTTGGTTGAGGAATACAGAGGCTTCCGTCTATGATGGCCTTCTCAGCAATTTCGCTGTCTAAGGACAAAAAGCTCCATAGCAATTTGACCTCCAAGCGAAACACCACCAATCGCAAAACAACTTCCCGCCACAGTGTTCTTTGATATAGTCTAGGATCTCCAAAGCAGAATCTTCCGTAGAAACATAATCAAGTTGATATTCTTCGCCGTGGCCATTCAAAGTAGGTAAAATAACACGGTATTCTTCTGATAAGATCCGTGCTTGGCGAAGATAATTCCACCAAGAACTGCCACCGCCATGTATCAGCAAGATAGGAGGCAAATTCTTATCACCAAATTCATGGAATTTCATGTTTAAACTCCTTACTGTGGGATTTTCACTAGATACATCCATATTAAATCATTTGAACAAGCAGTGATACTGCCTCAACATGTGATGCTAGCAAACATCTATATTATCGAACGAAAAGTGACTAGTATGGCTTTGTTATTATATGATTGAACGAATTTATCACTTTAAGAAATGTAAAAACCTACCGATAAGTCTTCATCAGATTCATGTGGTTTCCAAGCTACATTAAAACCGTAGCTATAGCTCCAATCTGGATGCCAGTCCTTATAATATGGGACACGACTGTATTTGCCAAGTGTCACTTCATCCTCCTCTGATGATTCCTGACAGGTTATCCCAAACTGGATACCATCAAGTTCCCAGTAATTTCCCCAAACATATTCATAAGAAATGACATCAACCCAGCGGGAAGCGTCAATCTCAAAGTCGGTACATAACTTTAACGATTGGAAAGTACTATAGTGCATATTGTAAGGTTTGATATGTATAGCGCAGTCAACGTGATACTTTTCATAATTGGTATTCAATAGGATAACCTTCATTGGAATGGGAACGCCATTCAGTTCCAACCACCAGTATCCAAGTTTATTGTGCAAAATATCAAAATATTCGTCTGTTGCTACTGATTTAGAAAAATCATTTATTTGCAAACATCGACCTGACCTTAATAATTCAGCTGCAATCTCTCTTGCTTTCCCTTTATCAAAATCAGAGTAACGCTTAATCACACGCTTTAACTTGTCAATTGGATATGAGATGTCTTTTTGCGAAGCCTGATATATCTTCACAACATGAGCAATCTTTTCAACGTCGTTGATTCCAACAGGTACAACCACAAAATGGTCTTCCCTGATTGATTCATCCTCACAAATATAGATGTATTCCTCACCAAACTCTGAAAAAGTGACTGATGCAACTCTGTAAACTATATCTGATGAATTTGAATCAGTTTCTTGATCAGATAGCTCCTTCTCTTTACTATCTAAATCTATCCACTTATAGAAAGTATAACGATTTGGATTCTCATCCTCACCGAATACCATCAAGCTATGACAATTTGGACATTGCCAAGCATAGTACGAAGCATCAGTAATATCATAATAATCAATCTTATTATTTTTCATCTGCGGTATCCGTTATCTCTTCCCATAACTCATCCGAGAATACCGAAAAAAAGCATTCTGGTCTGGGGCAGCATGGTCATTCATTGGATATCCGCATTGACAAGTCCACTTACCCATAATAAAAACTCCTACAGCTAGTAACAAATCATACCGTTTATCGTTTTTAGCCTATTATACCACGAAACAACACAAAAACTGCAACCTTTTCGATTGCAGTTTCCTACAAAGTCAACTTCTCTTCCTTCAAGGAAAGTTACAGGAATCTGCCCACTTCCTGAGATTGTGATGTTGTCGAGAAATTGGCACATGATATTCCTGTCAAAAATAACTACTCAACTTGACCAAAAATCCTATCCAGTTTACCATCTCTACAATCCTATATCAGTCGGTAAAAGGCATCACCACACTATGCAGTTCTCTGTTACCGTATCGTTTCGTCTGTTTCCCTCCTCATTCTATGAGACCTATACCCCATGATACCTTCTCGACCTTCGGTTTCACCTTGTCGCATGGGCGGATCATCTTTCTTTTCTAGGAAATCAAGGAAATAAGGCGACTTGGCTGAGATATGGTTAATCATGAAATCAAACATGAGATAGTAGTCTTGACTGAGTGCCTCAATATCGCTCCAATCTCCAAAACCCTCATCAACCTTGGTATAGTCCACGGGTGCAAACCCGCGGTCGCCTGACGATGGAAAGAAGGGAAGAATGTGGACACCACCGACCACATCTTTCAAAGGACCTTCTAAGACCTGCTTCAAGTCTTTCAGATTTTTTCCAAGACTGTCTGAATAGGTAATTAACATTGCTTAATTTTTACTTTCATAACTTGCTCTATTTACCTTCCTCAAAGCGTTTATAGACTGCTATAAATTCCTCAGCAATCGTTCGAAAACCTTCTGCACTCAATAACTGATCCTCAGCGTGCATCAGAATTAGACCTGTTTGGTTTAATTCCCCATTCATTTCTTTTGTCAAAAGTGAGTGGTGAGCATTGTGTCCCTGTACAAATGCTTCTTCGCCTTGTTTAATTCTATCTTTAGCCTGCTCAAATTCACCCTGCTTAGCCAATTGAATAGCATCGATGTACATAGATTTTGCTGTTCCTACATAGGTGATAATTTGAAAACACACTTCGAGTACTTTTTCGTCCATTTTAATGCCTCTCTTACCAATCTTCGTCTTCTAAATCGCTTGTTTCTTGTATTTCAGCTTGTAAAGCTTGTTTATCCATCTGTTTAATAAACGGATAATAAACAAAGAAAGACATAACCAAAATAAGTGTTTGCAACAAGGCTGTTTTCCAACCACCGATGATAAATCCTGAAATAATTGGAGGACAAGTCCACGGAACTTGAACGGCACCATACATAGGTGTCAGTCCAAAATAAATCGCTGAATACTGGATGATACAAGATAAAATAGGCGTTAATATAAAGGGAATTGCTAAAACTGGATTCATTACAATCGGCAAACCAAAGAGCACCGGCTCATTGATATTAAAGATGGCTGGAACCATTTCAAGACGTCCAAGAATTTTTTTAGTTGTTTTGATTTTGCAAATGCAACCATGTAAACTACCAAACCAATCGTAATCCCGGCACCTGTAACATTGATAAATTGATCAAAAAATTGAATCGTCACAATATGACCACCATTGGCTAGATTTAATTCAAGGCCCTTATCTAAAATGGCTTGGTTTTTCCAAAGCATTCGCCTGTAGCAAGCCACTCATGATGCCACCAACTACAGTTGAGCCGTGCACCCCAAACATCCATAAGAATGGTACAAGGAAACACATAAGCACCGCACCAAACAATGAGTCAGTCAAGCCTTGCATTGGTGTTTGAATAAGATTATAAATCACTTCAATCGTTGTGACCTTAAACAATTGTTCAACAAGTCCGACAAAGATCGTTGCCGCTGTGATGATAACAGTAGCAGGAATCAAGGCTGAAAAATGCGTTGGCTACACCAGTTGGTACGCCATCTGGCATTTTGATTTTTGATATTTTTTCTTCAAAAACCAAGAATAGCTTGCTCCTACAATCAAACCAACGATAATGGCACCAATCATCCCTTTCCCGGAAGTCCAATCCTTCAGAATAATGTTACCAACTACATCCCCATTTTTAGAAATCAAACTGGAGGGCTGGATTAGCAAGAAAACTGCTAAGGCAATGACACCTGCCCCAAGCGGCTCCTGTTTTTCTAGCTTAGCATAGGTATACGCAATCCCAATGACTGTTACAATCGCACTGATATTAAAGGTCGCACCAATTGCTTGATTGAGAACAGGGGTAATACCACTAGTTTCTAACATCGTTGCTAGAGCTGGAACTGGAAAATTGGCCAAGATAAGAAAGATGGAGCCAACAATCAACAATGGCATAGAGAAAACAATACCATCTTTTATCGCTGTTACACCTTTGGTATTGACAAAGGCCATCATCCGATCAACAAACTTTTTTTAATTAGTTTATCCTTCATCATCTTCTCCTTATTTTTTTCATCATGTAAGCTTGTTTAAGAACTGCCATACCGTTTACAGTGCCATAATCAGCCATTGCAATCACTTCTACAGGAACATTGTGAGAAGCACAAATTTCTTTTTGCTTTTTTTCAAGTTGGAAACCAACCTGTGGGCCTAATAGAGCCACATCAATATCTCCAACTCTTTTGTTCCAATTCACTGATGGAATAAGCTGCAATTGTTGCATCTTTCCCTTTTTCTGAGCCGCTTCTTTCATACGCTCAACCAAAATACTTGTTGACATACCTGCTGCACAAAAACAATCCAATATTCATTTTTAATTACTCCTTATAATTCGTTTCCATTTGATGTAATCACTTTTTGATACCATGTAAAGGAATCTTTCTTCATTCGTTGCAAAGTTCCTTCGCCATTATTATTCTTATCGACATAGATAAAGCCATAACGCTTCTCCATTTCACCTGTACCAGCACTAACAATATCGATACAGCCCCAAGGGGTATAACCAATGACATTTACGCCATCTTCTTCAATCGCTAACATCATTTGTTCAATGTGTTGTTTGAGGTAATCAATGCGGTAAGAATCATGGATTCCATCAGGCTCTACCTTATCATAAGCACCGAATCCATTTTCAACTATAAAAAGCGGACAGTGATAGCGATCGTATAAAAGATTTAAGCTATAGCGTAATCCCTCAGGGTCAATCTGCCAACCCCAATCGCTTGATTCAATATAGGGATTTTTCTTAGTATAAACATCTTTGAAAAGCTCTTCTGTTTCCTCAGATGCTGTAGCAGTCACTGTATCACTCATATAGTAACTCAAGCCAATATAATCTACACAACCTTCTTTTAGAGTTTCTAGATCTTCTGGTAAAATATCCAGTTTGATATTATTTTTTCGACAAAAGGCCTCGATATAGTAAGGACGCTCTCCAAAAACATGAAGATCTCCATAGTGAAATAAACGATGCTCCATTGCCTTCTGGCTAGCAAGTATATCTTTTGTATCACATGTATTCGGGTAAAATGGTACCATTGCCAGCATACAACCAATTTTGAAATTTTTATTGATTTTCCGACCCAATTGAACAACTTTTGCAGAAGCCACTGACTGATAATGGATAACCTGCTGTAGTACCTCAACTGGATTTTCATCTTCTTGATAAATGACACCAGAATTAGTCCATGAGCACCAAGGAACATTAATTGCACCTTGATTATTGATCTCGTTAAAGGTCATCCAATACTTAACTTTGTCCTTATATCGTTCCATGACGACTTCCGCAAAACGAACAAAGAAATCAATCAACTTGCGATTACGCCAAGCACCATACTTAGTAACTAGATGATAGGGCATTTCAAAGTGACTGAGTGTGATGACCGGTTCAATTTGATGAGCTAGCAGCTGATCAAATAAATCATCATAAAAATTTCAACCCTTCTTCGTTAGGGTTCTTCTTCATCTCCATTTGGGAAGATACGAGTCCAGGCAATCGAAGTTCGAAAAACACTTAAATCCCATCTCAGCGAATAATTGTATATCGTCCTTATAGGTTCTGTAAAAATCTATTGCATCATGATTCGGATAATATTCGTCAGGTAAGACGCCATCAGTAATCTGTCGAGAGTGGCTAGCACTTCCAACCGTCATCACATCGGCTATCGAAATGCCTTTTCCACCTTTATCATACCCTCCTTCAATTTGGTGAGCAGCAACTGCCCCACCCCATAAAAAGCCTTCTGGTATTTTTGCCATTTTACCTATCCTTTCTGTATTTTGTACTAGCGCTATGAACAAGTCTATTTTATAACATACTGTACCTGCTGACAATAGATATTGAGATAGAAAATATATGTACAGTCGAACAATATTTGTTACATAAAAAAAACAAGAGTTTTCACTCCTATTTTTTTAAATAAACTTGGTAACGTAAGGATTCTAAAAAATAGACAACTGGAATCTGAGTGGTCAAATTAGTGGAACGTAGCGAGGAATCTGCGTAGGCAACTGGCATAAAGTAGGATAAATTTATATCCGATAGCTGTGATAAAGTGGAAATATCTGTATTTGTCAGACTAACAATCTTAGCATTTCTTTCTTTGAATCCCTGTACCAGAGTTAGAACTTCTTCTGTCTCACCGCTGACACTTAGAGCAATAACCAAAACATCCTCCAAATTAGAATGATGCAATTTCAGAGAATAAAATGGGTTAGTAATAGCAAAGCTAAGAATACCGATTCCAGAAAAAAGATATGAGCCATATTCTGCCAAACTTAGACTAGTACCCACCCCTAAAAAGATAACTTGTTTGGCTTGAACGATCAAGTCTGCTATCTCTGATAGTTGTTTTTTTAAAGCTTCATCTTGGACACTAGTCTGTAAAAATTGTATTGCTGGAATATCAATAGGAAAGTAGTGACGATGTTTATTTTTCCTTATCTTCCGACCTTGACAAGGCATATTTTTAAATCATTGTAGCTATCAAATCCCATCTTTTTTTCGCAAAAACGAATGATGGTTGTTGTCGATAGATTTATAGATGTCGATAGCTCTCTGATAGTCATCGTAGCAACTTTATCTCTATGTTGCAATATAAAATTATACACGCTTAATTCACTATTATTTAGCCCTTTTGCTTTTATGATAATCAAATAAATTCATAGACACCCTTATGCTTTTTGTAGTATATAGTTGTTTTCATTAACATTTCAATAATGAGAATAACAGGTACCTGCGTCGTAATATTAAACCCATTTAAAAATAATTGAGGAACATGATAGGTTATGGAGCAATCAGATAGCCTTGACAATGTTGATTCCAATGTATTTGTGATGGCAATAACTGGACAACCTTTTTCCTTTAATTTTTGTACAATTTTCAATGTTTGAGAAGTCTCACCAGATTCGGATAAGGCAATGACACAAGTTTTTTCCATACTGTTTTGTAGCACTGGTTGCCAAGGATCTTCAATACACATACTAAATTTGCCAATATTTGAAAAATAGCGCGCTCCATATCGACCTAAAGTTCCAGAGGAACCAATTCCGACAAAAACAATCTGTTCAACGTTCTTTAAGATTGCCACAGCCTCCATAATCAGCTGCAAAAAAGTATCTTGCTCAGTATAATCAATGAATAGCTTCAAAGAATTATTGTCTTGATTGTTTAAAATAATTTGCTCATTTTTTAAATATTCTTTATAAGCAATCTTAAAATGGCTATATCCATCAAATCCTAGATGCTTGCAAAATCGTTGTACGGTTCCAACTGATACATGTGCAAGTTGGGCCAATTCCTTGATTGTCATAGAGGATATATTTTTCATTTTCTAAAAATAGTTGTATAAATAGCATTTTTCTAAGTCGTTAAAACTTGCTACAACCTCATAACTAAACATATAATCCCTTTTTCTATCTCTATTGATTTGCTTTACAATGTAACAAAAAAACTAATAACCAAAGTGTTCTACACTAAAAATAATGGAGAGCATAATGGCTATAAAACCAAGTCAGCATTAAAATCTATTAGAAAACCAGACGAATCAGATTTGTCTAACGAGACATGGTTAAGAGAAAATACTTTAAAACAGTATTGCCTTATGTTCTAGATTATATCATATTTTTGAGCATACTTTGAGTATTGTTAGTTTATTGACTTAAAAGAAACATAACAAGAGCTTATCTCTATTAAATTGTCTCAATTTCAATCGTCCATTCTGGAGATATGTAAGGTGGGGACGTTTCTATTCCCATAAACTCCTTGTCAATGGAAACAAACACGTACCCACAGGGTAAATGGAAATAGAAACTGATAATTTCTAGCTATCACTTCTATTCATTCCAAAAATTTTCTCACTCTGATACTTCCCCACGCCAATACAAAAAGCCTTGCAATCAAGGCTTTTCAAACTCCCTTGCGTTCAAAGGTTTCTAGGTTTTTACGAGCAGAGCAACACACTCCACGTGATGCGTCTGTGGACTCAAAAGGTTTGGGAAACCTTTTGAGGATTAACTACGTTTCACTAACAAACTTACACACTCAACATGTGCTGAGAGCTTTCTTCTATACTAATAGACGAAAGGGTGTGAAAATGATTTTTAAATGATACTGTGGAACGGAACAGTAGCCCTAGTATTGACTACTGTCGTTTCTATTCATATTGGCTATTCTAGGACTGAGATGAAAAAATCTATAAATGCTCAGAATAAAATTGAACCCGCAAATCTCCCCAAAACAATGGTGAGTCATGTACTTGTATTATTCCGAAAAAATACACCTCTGGTGCAGTGAGACAAATTGGTGTATCTTATAGTGGCTTCGTAGATGAAAGCTATACTCTACTATCACTCTTTGATGATGTAGAACAAATTGAAAAAGATAATAGACTTCAGACAGCTATTGATGTTGTCAGAGAACAGTTTGGTTTTTTAGCCATACAAAAAGGAACCGTCCTAACTGAAGGTTCCAGAAATATTGAACGCAGTAAACTTATCGGTGGTCATTCCGCGGGTGGATTGGAGGGATTAAAATGAAACAAGAAAAAAATACAGTACAATTTTCAGAAATCCGTAGCAAAGGATGTAATGATATTGAAATGCTTGAAAGATTTTTACATGGAATCGTTGAAACAGCAACTTCAAAACTTCGTCAGAGAAAACTCAAAACAACTGAAATATCGATACGACTAGTACATGCTAAATCTGAAAACCGATTACCATTGGAATTTACATTTAGCATTAAGCCAACAAGCTCATCTGTGATAATCTATACTGAGGTAATCAATCGCTTTAAAGAATGTTACACAGGTGGGGGAATTCAAGGTTTTACGATTCAATTTGATAAAAATACCCTTGCCTCTGCATAGAAAGGATTTGATATGATTGACCGTTCATATTTACCATTTCAATCAGCAAGAGAGTACCAGGATACAAAGATGCAAAAAAATGGATGGGCTTTTTTTCCTATCTGAACATGCATCAGCACTCTCTGATGATACAAACAAAGTAACGTACATGTCTGACTTATCACTAGAGAAGAAATTATTACTCCTCAGTCAAGTATACGCCGGGCAGCTACGCACACGCATTCAAGTGATTGAAAAAAACAAGCGTGTTTCCTACACTGGAACAATACCAAGTCTGACCAAAGATTTCATTTTGATAAAAAAACTACAACAGGTCACATCAATTTGAAATTAAAAAGACATTATTAGTATTGAACTTGTCGAGGAGGTGCTCTATGAATCAGCTTGAGTTTCAGCGTAATCACCTACAAATGGACTATTATAGCGAGAGCTACCAAGATTTTTGAACGTGACTTCTACCGCTACTCTAACATGAATATTCCATTGACCTTCCTAACTGATGATATCCTAAAAAAACAATGGCGACTTCACGTAAGAATTACTTTGTCCTCAATAAGGAAAAAGTCCAGAGATAACCGCGATCACTTCTTCATATTTGAAGTAAGTACCGTAGATGAGAATCCGCTAATCTATCATTATACATATAAGAAAACTACAATATATTTAGCAGAAAAAAATAGGAGCAGTTCAATTGACTGTTCCTATTTTTTTAATATTCATAAAATCTAAAGTCTTTATACTCTTTAACAATGGAGTCGCCAACCAGAACAGACTATACTGACCAGCGACTACCTTAAATTTAATGTTTCAGATTTATTTTCTTATCTCTAATTTCATAAACTACATCTGCTACATTTTTCGAGTAATCGTTTATCGTGGGTGATAAACACGATAGTTCCGGTGTACTCCTTCATTAGTATTTCCAAAGCCTCTAAACTTGGTATGTCAAGGAAGTTACTGGGTTCATCCATTATTAGGATGTTATATCTACCCATGAGCATTTTAGCAAGCAACAATTTTTATAATTTCTCCACCGCTTAAAAACAGATAAACTTTTTTTCCAATATCGTTCTGTTTGAACCCCATAGATGCTAGCACTGAACGAATTTCTGATATATTGTAGTCACAATCCTTCTGCATAAACTCCATAACATTCTGATTACTGTTGTACTTGTAACCATTCTGTGCAAAGTAACCTATTTTTGCCTTAGGCGAAATAGAAATTCCTTCTTCATGGTTTAAGATCATTTGGATTAAAGTTGTTTTTCCGATTCCATTACCACCAGTTAACGCCACTTTTGCTCCTAACGGAATTTGAAAAGATGCATTTTCAAACAGAGCCTTATCCCCAAATACTTTATTAATTTCTGCACCGACTATAGGGTATGGATTATGGAGCTCCAATGCTTTACTTTGCCTGAAACGAATTCTGCGAATGCCTTCCGGAGCTTCTACTTTTCCTAAGGCCGCAATCCTGTGCTCTAGGGTTTTTAGCAGCATTATACATCTTTTTTTCCTTACTTCCTATTGATTTTTGATGAGCTAAACGCCCTCCGTCTTCAGTACTTTTTTTCTTTGAAGAACCTTTTGCCTTCTGTTCTATTTTACGAGCCTGTTTTCGCTTTTCCTCCGCAGCCCTTTCCAATCGGGCACGTTCCGCAATAAATTGTTCGTATTCTGCAGCTTGGCTCTTACGTTCTTCCTCTTTCTGACGAAGATAATCAGAATAGTTTCCCCAATACTCAGTGATTTTGCCATCTTTCAGTTCCCATATTTTTATCTACTATTTCATCAAGAAAATAGCGGTCATGGCTAATAACTAACAGTGCACCTGTAAAAATATTTTAGCTGTCCTATTAGAAAATCAATTCCTTCACGGTCTAAATGGCTCGTAGGTTCATCCGCTAAAATACCATGAACCTGTGCCGATAAGGCCTGTGCTATTTTAAGCCTTGTTTCTTCACCACCGCTCATAGTCTGTATATTTAATTGCTCAACACCCTAGCTTGCCTACAAGTGCAAAAATCTTTTTTTCCTCCTGCAGAGTTACTTCGTCCAACTGGGGAATATAGGCAAGTTCACCCAGACGATTCATTTTACATCCTGGGGGAGTTAATTCTCCTAAAAAGTACCCTGAGTAAAGTGCTTTTTCCAGCACCATTTGCTCCTACTAAACCAATACGGTCATAATCATATACTTCTAATTCATTTATATCTAAAACATCGCGTCCTTTGAATTCCACACGAATGTCTTTTGCTTTTAATATTAATTCCATAACATTTCCTCCTGTCTATAATCGCATGCTTTCATTTGCTTTGTATGCAGGGAAAACCCTGCGATTTTTAGCAGGAAGAGTTACATGAAAATAAGATACATAAATATTCCTCCAATATTGTTTATTTTTAAATCTAATTTTTCTAACCTCAGTTATCATTTGGCAAACTATAGCAATGCCAATAATTAAAATACCTGATAGTAAAAAAACCAATGATTTACACCGATTTTTATCAGCAAAGAATCCAGAAAGAATTAACCCAATTGGCATAGCAAGTGACATGATACTTCCGATCAAAGAAAATACACGTCCTAAATATTCAGGCTTAATTTTCTCCTGAAAAAGAGCTGTTTGCACACCGCTATAAAATGGCACCGAAAGCCCCATTATTGCACAGCAAACTACGAATATTACAAATCCATTTGGAGGAAGTATTCCCGAAACGGCTAAACTGGTCCCCATTATAAAAAATGAACTTGTTATTAGTAATACATGCTTTTCGAAGCCCCCTAATCTTCCTAATAATAAGCCTCCTGCTAGCATCCCAAATGCAAAGGAAATTTCCGTAATAGAAATATGCACAGGCGTTCCATTAAAGTGTTCCATGCTTATTAAAGGAAATAGTGCATTGATTGGCATATAAACAAAAAGTATATAGTGTTCCTAAGAGTAATAAGGCAAACAATCCTTTGTTTTTGTCTCAGAACCACAACTCCTTCTTTTCATCTCCCTTATGAAATTTGGTTCTAAACTTTGCACTTGATTACCCAGCTTAGGTATACGTACAATTGCTACCGTAATAGATGCAATCACAGCACCCAATACGTCGATGGCAATAATAGCATTTAAATCCCAAACGGAGTATAAGAGTGCTGCAACTGCCGGACTAACAATATAGCTTATAGACTGCAAAGACTGACTATAGCCTGCGCATTTCGTTAGCTGTTCTTCTGGTACTAAAAGTGGTGTAACCGCATTGAGTGCTGGGGTATGAAAAAGCTGTTCCAATGCTACGGATAAACAATACTATCATAATCATCCAGACAGGTAGCTCCATACAGAATGCAACAATAGCAAGCACTGCACCAGCTGCTGCGATAATTAAATCGGCACCAATCATTATCTTCTTCCTATCATGACGATCCACTAGCACACCAATGGCAGGTCCCAAAATCGCATAGGGTAAAAAACCTACTAATGAAGCCATAGACAAGACCATCGCAGATCCTGTTTTTTCTGTAAGGTAAAAAATAATCGCCATTTGCAGGATGGCACTAGTGATTAATGATACTGCTTGCCCTGCCCATATTGCATAAAATTTTCGTTTCCAATTGTTGTATTTTTCCATTTATATTATCTCCTGCATATTATTTTGCTTGAATTTCTATTTTGAATAGCATTCTAGGCAATAAAAAATGCAGGCCAAACCCCACAATGTGGCTTTTTGGTCTGCATACATACAATTTGGAAACATTCATATTAAAAGACATAGTTAAATAAAGGTATAGTTAAATAACCAATATCCTCACCGTAACTAATGAATGCTCAATATCGTATAAATAAGCACAACAAAAAGCCTATCATCGGGTATAGATTCTGCTTTTTTTATTGCCAGCTTATCTTAAACGCATTGAGGCTGTCATAGTTTCGGTTCCTCCTACATCTTTGTTTATATCAATTTATAGTATAACACAACAAGATGATATGTTCAATATAAAAGTTATGGAATGAGACTCATACTTCCAATTCGATGCCAGATTTAAAGGATATGACGAAGTTTTTCTTCATAGACTGTAACGCTCTGGATTATCTTCCTTAGTAGCAAGCGATTAGCTTTCACAAAATCTTCTGTTTGTAGTTTTTAAAAATTCATCAGGATTTTTCTAACTCAACCTCAAAATATTTCATTTTACATTCCCTCATTTCATTTATTGATAAATTGAGTTTGCAAAAAAGAGTGGACAATTTTTGTCTACTCTTAACCTTTAAAATAGTTTTTTTTAATCGATTTGAAGTTGCCTAAATTATTACTTATTCGGTAAAATGAAGTATTGCTTTCAACAGATTTCCTTCAACTACACTTCACTTGATTCAAACAAGGTGGGTACATTTCTATTCCCACAAACTCCTTGTCAATGGAAACAAACACGTACCCACAGGGTAAATGGAAATAGAAACTGATAATTTCTAGCTATCACTTCTATTCATTCCAAAAATTTTCTCACTCTGATACTTCCCCACGCCAATACAAAAAGCCTTGCAATCAAGGCTTTTCAAACTCCCTTGCGTTCAAAGGTTTCTAGGTTTTTACGAGCAGAGCAACACACTCCACGTGATGCGTCTGTGGACTCAAAAGGTTTGGGAAACCTTTTGAGGATTAACTACGTTTCACTAACAAACTTACACACTCAACGTGATGCGTTTGTGGAAACAAATCCACCGGCTGGACTTTCTTTAATTCGTAGCCCAACTCTTGATAGAGTTTGATATCACGCGCCATGGTGGCGACGTTACAGGAGATATAGGCGATGCGGGCAGCTCCTGTTTGAGCGCTTGCTTTGATAAAGCTTTCGGTCAAGCCCTTGCGTGGTGGGTCGACCAGGATGGCAGTTGGTTGGATGCCTTCCTTGAGCCAATTCTTCATGGCATTTTCAGCTGTGTCACAGACATAGTGGGCATTGGTGATACCGTTCAATTCTGCGTTCTTCTGGCTATTTCTACTGCTTCTGGGATAACTTCCACTCCGTAGACTTCCTTGACATGTTTAGCGACTGATAAGCCAATAGTTCCGATTCCTGAATAGGCATCGATCACCACATCATCTTCTTTTAAGTCCGCAAAGTCAATGGCTGTTTGATAGAGCTTCTCTGCCATTTCGGTATTGACCTGGTAAAAGGCTGGTCCAGAGATTTGGAAATCATTGCCCAACATTTGGTCGGTAATATAGTCTTGACCGTAGAGAGTACGCCATTCTTTCCCGAAAATCGCATTGGTATTTTGGTCATTGATATTTTGCATTACTGATATGATTTTTGGGAACTGCTTGATGACTTGTTCAATCAACTGTTCAACTCGGAAAATTTTAGGACGAGTTGTCACCAAAATAACCATAATCTGACCTGAATGATGGCCACGACGTACAACAAGGTTACGAATCAGACCAGACTGTTCCTTCTCATCATAGGGTTTTAAGTCATAACGACGAAGTAAATCTCGTAAAGCAAGAATAACTTGGTCTATCACTGGATCTTGAATATAAAAATCTTCAAGCGGCATAAGATCATGAGAATTCTTACGGAAGAAACCAGTCTCTAGAACACCATTAACACGACGAACAGGAACTTGGGCTTTGTTGCGGTATTGGACAGGATGGTCCATCCCCAAGGTCAGGGGGACTCCGAAATCAGAGATTCCCGCCATCTTGTAGAGGCTATCCTTGACCTGCTTGGCCTTGAATTTCAGTTGCTCGGGATAAGCCAGGTGCCCTAAGTCGGCGATTCCGCTTCGTAAATAGGCAAGATCAAGCTCTTCATTACGATGAGGGGATTTTTCTAGGTACTCCTCTACTTTTCCGTAGCCAATCTTTTTGTTGACTTTAAGCACGCGCATGCGGATGACTTCTCCTGGCAGGGCATTCTCCACAAAAAAGACCAGGCCATCGACCTTAGCCACTCCTGCTCCTTCGTGGGTCAAATCGACAATCTCAACGGTTACAATTTCATTTTTCTTTAACATGGTGTTCTATCTTTCTACAAATTAAAAGGGGTGGAGTCCAAAACTCCTATCCCCTTATTATATCATCTCAATCCCATTTGGTACAATTTCTTTTTATAAGCATCGAAATCGACGAGCAAGCCTTGGCCACCATACATATCGTAGGCATCGACCCAATCCCCATTTTCTGGGATGGTTACTCGTTCAATTCCTTTTCCAGCACTACCGACTAGGCCAAGTCCATTGGTCAATAGGAAGGAGAAAGGTACATTGGTAGACGTCATAGCAAAGACTTTCCCAAGGGCTTCTGATCCCGTAAAGAGTTTGGTTGGATCCTTGATCTGATGCATGATAGCAGACATGACCTCTTGCTGGCGACGGGTCCGGCCAAAGTCCCCTTCATCATCCTTACGGAAACGCGAGTAATTGAGAAGAGTCCGGCCATCCATCCGTTGCTTTCCAACCTTGATGGTTTGTTGCGGAACGACACCGTCTTTCATGTTCAAATCATCTGGTACTTCTACTTCACTGACCTTTTCGCCATCAACTGTTGAAAACTGCGCATTCATCTCGACCCCATTCGGGAAGAGGGTATCGATCGCTGTCGCAAAGGTCTTGAAATCGACCATGGCGTAATATTGGATGTCAATGTCAAAGTTATCTTTGAGCATCTGACGCACCAATTCAGCCCCTTGGTTGTTATTTTGCTCCCCGATGGTGAAGGCAGTATTGAGCTTCTGGTCATAGTAGCCATCGTATTCAGGAATATTTTGCTGGCTGACACCATCGATATGGACCAATGTATCTCGCATGAAGCTGACCATCTTGATCTTTCCTTCTTTGTTATTGACATTGACCACCATGATGGAGTCTGTCCGAGTCTCATCTGATTTCTCACCGATCCGACCATCTGTCCCCAAGATCAGGATATTGACCCCATCTCGCGACTTCTTGCCGTTAAATTTCTCGACGACTGCAGGCTTGGCATCCTTACCAGCTGGTTTACTGTTGAGGCCTTTCACAAACATAAAGACCATGCCACCGATAATGAGCAAGAAAAAGAGAGCTATCCACTTGAGGATCCGCTTGACGCGGATCTTTTTCCGTGGTTTCTTAGGTAGATCGCTCGTCGCAGCAACTGCTTTTTTCTTTGTTTTTTTGCTACGTGATTGGTAAACAGGAAGGTCACCAATCGGTTCAGCAATCTCCCCTTGCACTTCTTCAGTAGCAGCTACTTCAGGCTGTTGAAGGGGTTCTGTTTCCTCATAAACTCCTTGACTTTTTTTGAGCAAATAATTGTATTCTAGTTGTTCTCGTTCATTCAAATAATGAAAATTTGAGTATAAGTACTCTAATCGCTTTCGCTCATGGTGAGATAGAAAGTTGGATTCGTTACTCATCTTTTCTCCATTCCGTTATCTTTTATGGTATAGACCTGATACTGACCCAAGACTTTTGTCTGAATACCCAGACTGTCTAATTCTTGATAGGCAAACTGCACTAGATCAGGCGCTTCATTTAGGAGGTCAATAATGAAAAAGTATTCTCCTAAAGCTGTTTTTAGGGGGCGACTTTCAATCTTGGTTAAATTGATTCCCCGCCAAGCAAAGGTGGACAAACCCTTATAGAGGGCTCCTGCCAGATTACTTGGCAAGGTTAAAGCCAAGCTAATCTTTTGACTCGAAAGATTCAAAGTTTCTGAAATCAAGGGCTCTTTGCCCCTAAAATCCAAAAACGCGTGTAGTTGTCCTCGATTTCTTGGATGTCTTTGGCCTGGACTTCCAAACCGTACTCACTTGCTGCTGCCAGAGGGGCAATAGCTGCAATCTCCAATTCTGGATGTTCTGCTACATAGCGGGCTGCATAGGCTGTTGAAGCCGTCATTTCCATGGCCACATCTGGATAATGGGCCCTTAGAAAAGCCTTCCCTTGGGCCAAGGCCTGTGGATGCGAATAGACCGTTCGAATAGGCTGATCTTTTCTAGCCACCAAGAGCTGTTGCTTGATGGGATAGACCACTTCTGCAACGGCCTGGATGGTCCCTTGGTGAAAGAGGTAATCGATGGTCTCGTGGACACTACCTTCGATCGAGTTTTCAACTGGGACGACTGCAAAATCAATTTCTTGATTTTCATAGGCCTTAATAACATCTGTGATCGTTCGATAAGCGATGCGTTCAGAAGTTGGAAAACTATGAGTCACCACATCGTGGGTAAAAGATCCCTTGGGACCTAGATAGCCTACAAGCATCGAATGATCTCCGCAATTTCTTCAGGTGTTTTGTCCTCAACATCCACAATATGGGTAGCAATCGCTTCATACAAAGGTAAACGTCCATCAAAAATCTTCTTGAATTCTTCTTTGGTGTTGTTTAAAAAGAGGGGACGTTGCATGGCTTTGTCATTTTGAATCCGTTTGTACAAGGTTTCAAAATCTACCCGCAGATAAATGTTGTGAGGATTTTTTTCCAAGAGCGCACGGTTATGAGGATTGACCACAATCCCACCTCCAGGAGAAATAATAGCCGCTTCATTTTCCAATAAACGCTCTAACATATCAGCCTCGCGGCGACGAAAGGCGGCTTCTCCTTCCACTGCGAAATAATCATTAATCGACATGCCGATCTCTTCAACAATTAATTCATCCATATCATGGAACTTTGGATCAAGAATGCGACCAACGGTCGTTTTACCTGTTCCCATAAAACCAAGTAAAATTTTAGCCATGCAGTAAGGTCTCCAAATCTTCAAAAAAACTAGGGTAACTGGTGTTAATGGCCTCTGCCCGATCCAGCATCACATTTCCTTCACTTACTAATAGGCAGCAATGGCAGCCATCATCCCAATTCGGTGATCTCCAAAGGTCTCTAAGTCTGCTCCATGTAGGGGAGTTGGTCCGGTGATGACCATACCGTCTTCCGTTGGCACGACAGTGGCTCCCATGGCATTGAGGCTATCTGCTACGACCTGGATGCGATCCGTTTCTTTCACACGAAGCTCCTCAGCATCCGCAATCACGGTCTGACCATTTGCTTGTGTTGCTAGTAAAGCAATAATCGGCAATTCATCAATCAAGCGTGGAATCAACTTCCCATCAATCCGAATCCCTTTTAAGGACGAGGTCTTGACAGTAAGGCTTGCAGAGACCGCTTTTTCATCGCGATCCTCAATGGTGAGATCTCCCCCCATTTCCTGGATCACATCGAGAATCCCTGTCCGCGTCTGGTTGATACCAACATTTTCAATCTTGATCACACTATCTGGAAGGATGAGTCCAGCAACTAACCAAAAGGCTGCACTGGAAATATCTCCAGGAACAATGACTGTTTGACCTTGGAACTCTTGTCCACCTTGGATGCGGATGGTTTTTCCGTCTACCTGGATCTCTCCGCCAAATTGGCGAATCATATCCTCCGTATGGTCACGCGTCTTTTCCTTCTCGATAATCGTCGATTCACCCTCAGCCTGTAGAGCAGCAAAGATGAGAGCCGACTTGACTTGAGCCGATGCGACTGGCAAACGGTAATGAATGGGGTGAAGCTGATGGGTTCCTTTTTCATGCAAAGGCGGGCAATCACGCTCTCCCTGGCCAGCAATTTCTACTCCCATTTGACGCAGTGGAATCGCTACACGATCCATAGGCCGTTTGGAAAGACTATCGTCTCCGACCATGGTCACTGAAAAATCCTGGCCCGCTAGGACACCTGATATCAAACGAATAGAAGTCCCTGAATTACCCATATCAAGGGGAGCTGTCGGAACTTGTAGGCCCTGAAAGCCTACCCCTTGAATCCGAATCACATCCCCGTCATCCTGGATGGAGACTCCTAAATCTCGAAACACCTGGATTGTAGAGAGCACATCTTCGCCTCGCAAGATATCATAGACCTTGGTTTCGCCCTTTGCAAGACTTCCAAATAATGGATCGGTGACTGATGGATTTGTCACCAGGGACACGAATGGTTCCCTTTAGACCCTTGCTATTGGTTCTTAATTTCATTGCCTTCTCCAGATGCTTTTCCTCATATTCTATCATAATTAAGGTATGAATTCAATTTTTGATCAAAAATTTGGAACAAAAAACGAATGTTTCCTAGCTTTTTTTGAGCTTCTTTTGATCTAGTGGCGAACGAAAATACCAGAGTCGAAATGACAACTCTGGTAGAAATTTCTACTTGTATAAATCTTGAATCGGCTCAAAGATGATCTTTTCAAGATCTGCAAGATAAATAGACAATTGCTGTTGTTTAGTGAAAAATTCATTCACAATCGGACTTGCTTGGATTTTTTCCATATAGTCCTTCATTTCTTGTTGTACAGCTTCTGTTGGAAGTTGACCGGATTGCATCAAGCCTTGCAGTTGATTTTGGAAAGCGACGTATTCGTCAAACAGCGTTTTCGCTTCTGGATTTGCTTCGATCGCTTGCTTGCTTTCTACGACAGCCTTATATTCAGGAAGGTCTCGCAGGGTCCGAGAGAGTTCGTTTGCTACATCATAAATATTTGCCATTTTATGGGCTCCTTTACTGATAAGATACTTCTATTATACTGCTTTTCCCTCAATATTCCTAAAATGAAGTAGGCATTTTGATGCAAATCCTTCTGTAGACCTATCGAGCAAGGACGGTATAAGAGGTCGCCCGGCTGATCAAGGTTTGAGCCCGCTCTTGATCCTCTGCATTTTTAAAGGTCAGCTGCAAAATCCCGTGGATATCTTCACGATTTTCTTCATTGATGTGAATATTGACCAATGAAATCCCTTGTAGAATTTGCAGAATCTCAAGAATGACGCCTTCCTGATCGGGAACATCGATAAAAAGATCATAGGCACTATCGCGTCCAGCACGCTGATGGATCTGCATTTCTTTTCGGTGCTTGCGCCCTTCTTGGAAAAAGGACCAAATGGCCTCTTCGTTATCTGCTTGGATGGTCTCGGCCACTTGATCCAAACGCTCTTTGAAATCTGCAATCCGCTCTAATATCGCTTGAGGGTTGGACAAGAGAATAGAAGTCCACATGCCTGGCTCACTTTCCGCAATCCGTGTCATATCCCGAAAGCCTCCAGCCGCAAAACGGCGGGTCATTTCATGCTCTTCCCCATAAGCTACGGCCTGCTCGACCAGAGTCGAGGCCAAAATATGAGGAAAATGGCTGATCTGGGAAGTCACCCGATCGTGTTCCTCGGCATCGATTTCAATAAATCGAGATCTCAATCCACTCAGAAGCTCTTTCAACTCTTCCATGGCACCCCCTGTGGTCAAGCTGGAAGGGGTAAAAATATAATAAGCGTTCTCAAATAAGGTGGCATCTGCTGCTGCAGCACCTGTCTTATGACTACCAGCCATGGGATGTCCTCCCACAAAGCGAACAGCCTTATCTGTAAACACTTTTTCAGCTTGTGCGACAATTTCTGCCTTGGTAGAGCCTGCATCTGTCACCAGTACCCGGTCTTTCAAATGCAAGCCAGCTAAGGTTTCTAAGTAAGACTTGGTTTGCTTGATGGGAAGGGACAAAATAATGATATCTGCTAAAGGGGCAAAGGCTTCGAAATCATCCGTCACTTGATCCACCATTCCTCTTTCAAGGGCGATGGTTCGAGAGGCTTCACTTCGATTGTAACCAAGAATGGTCACGTTTGGGTGGGCTCTCTTAATGCCTAGCGCGAGTGAAGCACCAATCAAGCCCAAGCCTGCAATATATACAACTTTCTTCTCCAAAGGAAAACTCTTTCTCTTAAAAATTCTTCGTAAAGTCCCGGTGCTTAGCAACGGCTTCTTTCAATTCTTCCAAGTTATCGGATGAGAATTTTTCAAGCACTTCTGTAGCAAGAACCGTTGCGACCACTGCTTCCATTACCACTCCTGCAGCGGGTAGAGCCGTTGGGTCGCTGCGCTCAACCGTTGCCTTATAGGGCTCATGGGTTTCAATATCCACACTCATCAAAGGTTTGTAGAGGGTCGGAATAGGCTTCATGACGCCACGAACCAGAATGGGCTCACCATTGGTCATGCCCCCTTCAAAACCACCAAGATTATTGGTGCGACGGGTATAACCGGTGTCCTGAGACCAGATGATTTCATCCATAACTTGACTACCTTTTAGGCGACCTGCTTCAAAACCAAGGCCAAACTCAACTCCCTTAAAGGCATTGATAGAGACCACTCCTTGAGCGATTTTGGCATCCAATTTCTTGTCCCATTGCACATAGGATCCTAGTCCAACAGGCACACCGCCAACCAAGGTTTCCACAATTCCCCCTATGGTATCGCCATCTTTTTTCACTTGGTCAATATAGGCCTTAACGGCTTCTTCTTGTTCTGGCACAACGATCGAAACTTCCGACTGACCTGCCTTTTCCTTGATTTCTGAAACGGTTAGATTCTCGGGAATTGCAATCTCGATTCCCCCAAAATTCACAATGTGGCTGGCTACTTCAAGGCCGATCTCTTCTAAAATCCGTTTAGCAACTGCACCAACGGCTACACGCATGGTCGTCTCACGTGCAGAAGAACGCTCTAAGGAATTACGGAGATCATCGAAACGGTATTTCATCCCTCCGACTAGATCGGCATGACCAGGACGTGGCTTGGTGATCTTACGCAGATTTTTCTTTTTCTCTTCGACCGGTGCTACATTCATGATCTCTAGCCATTTTTGATGATCCAGATTGGTCACGTTCAGAGTAATCGGACCTCCCATGGTCAAGCCATGACGGACCCCTGATGTGATCTCGACCCGGTCAATCTCAATTTTCATCCGAGCACCACGACCATAGCCACCTTGTCGACGTTTGAGCTCTTTATTAATATCCTCTTCAGATAAAGGAAGGCCTGCTGGAACGCCCTCGATGATGGCTGTTAATCGAGGCCCATGGGACTCTCCTGCTGTTAAATATCTCATACGACCTTATTCCTTTCTTTCTAAAAAGTCCTTCATTTCTTGAAGAGGGATTTGATGAATCGCTGCTTGCCCCAACTCTGGAACAATTACTAATTTCAAGTTCGTCCCACGCGCCTTTTTGTCATGGGTCAAGGCTTGATAAAGGGCTTCTTTATCCCAGTTCTCATAGGTCACCGGAAGGCCAAATTTCCGGCACATTTCTTCGATTTGTTGGCTGATTCCTTTTGGCATCAAGCCCTTTTCTTCTGCAACTCGGGAGAGCTGCACCATGCCCATACTGACAGCTTCTCCATGCATAACTTGACCATAACCAGCTGTCGCTTCAATGGCATGCCCGATGGTATGACCAAAATTGAGATACAGTCGAATGCCATTGTCCAGCTCGTCTGCCACCACATGGTCTCGCTTCACCAGGCAAGAATGGGAAATGATGCTCTCTGCATGCTCTAAAATACTCTCGATGGAACCATCCATGGCTTCCAATTCTTCCCAAAGTTCCGTATCTTGGATGAGGCCGTACTTGATGACTTCGCCCATCCCCTCGATCAATTCACGTTGCCCTAAGTGCTCAACACTTCAGGATCAATAAACACACCATCTGGTTGAGCAAAGGTCCCTACCATGTTTTTAGCAAGTGCTGTGTTGACTCCTGTTTTTCCTCCGATAGAGGAGTCCACCTGTGCGGTCAAGCTAGTCGGGATCTGAACAAAGGAAATTCCTCGCATATAGGTCGAGGCAGCAAAACCAGCCAAATCACCAACTACGCCACCCCCAAGAGCGACGATACCATCACTGCGCGTCATGCCCTGGGTAGCTAGAAAGTCATAGACTTTTGAAACAGTGGTTAGATTCTTACTGGCTTCTCCTTGAAGAAACTCAAAGCGCACCACTTGAAAACCAGCTTTCTCAAGGCTCTTCTCTACGATAGAGGCATATAGCTTAGCCACGCGGTTATCGGAAATAATGGCGACTTTTTTATCGCCCCAAAGAGTGCGCAACCAGTCTCCAACCTGGTTGAGACCACCTCTTTCAATCACAATATCATAGGAATGTCCTGGAATAGGTACCGATACGTTCATAGGAATCTCCTTCGCGTTTTTCTTTGATTCTATCTTATCATGAAATAGGGCACATGTCTCAATCAAAATGAAAAAGAGACTAGAGCAAGACTGTTTTTTTAAAATCAGTTCTTGTTCTAATCTCATAAAGCTTTTTCAATAGGAAAAGGTAAACCCCTCTCTTAGTCACATACAAATTGGCGATATTCTGTTGTCAATGCTTCCCATACAGACTCTGTAGGAAATACTTTCCCAGTCATTAATTCAAAGGCTGCTTCAGCTTGATAAAAGAGCATTCCCAGCCCATTTACCCTCTGGTTTCCTTGATTCACTGCTAATTGCAGAAAGGGGGGTCACTGCCGGATAGTAGGCCATCTCTACGATTAAGGCATGTAGGGGAAAGGTCAAGTAACTCGCTATCGGAAGAGAATGACCATCCATGCCTACACCAGTGGCATTTAAGATAAGATCGGCTTGATGAAAAGAGTTTTGAACTTCTTCATCTTTCTCAATCGCATACAATTCTATCAAGAAATCAAAGGCATCTTCTAGCAACTGAACCTTGGAACGATAATGGACCAATCTTTCCTCTCTCACAAAGACAAGGATACGTTTCACACCTAGATGAATGGCCTGTGCAATAATCGCTAAAGCTGCACCACCTGCACCTAAGAGAACCATTGTTTTTCCCTTAATGGAGAAAGCAGGAGGTAAACTACGAAAGAAACCAATTCCATCCGTATTATAGCCCTTAAGCTTGCCATCACGGTGAACAATGGTATTGACAGAACCGATCTTTCGGGCCATCTCATCCACTTCATCTAGATAAGGAAAAACCTTTTGCTTAAAAGGCATGGAAATATTGGCCCCAATCATATCTAACTTACGAATTTGGCTGACAGTGCTTTCTAAATCTTCTTCAGCAATATCCCAAGCAAGGTAAGCAGCATTGGTCGCTGTTAATTCATAGGCTAGGTTATGGATGAAAGGAGAGATACTATGACGAATGGGATGGGCAATGACCGCTGCCATCCGAGTATATCCGTCAATCTTCATTTAATAACTCCCGAATTCTTCTCATATTTCAAGAGGAATTTGACCTGGAGCACTTTCATCTCCGACTCTAGCATAAGACCAAGAAGAGCCTGTCAAATCAGCTGTCAAGCGCGAAATCTTCCCGACCTTGCCCATGGAAATCGTTACATATTCTTGCTCAGGGTTCAGTGTCTTGAAACCACGCGTATAATTCATCAAGTCAAGAACATCTTGTTCATTGTGGGCCATGACAGATACTTTGACTAATTTTGGAGAAAAACTGGTCAATTCCGATAAGATCTCCATCATATTTTCCGGAGTTTCTTGGAAGTTATGGTAGCTGAGAACAAGATTTGAAAATTCCAACATCTCTTCAAAGACTTCACGGTGACTATAATACTCGAAATCGATATAATCCGGATGATAGATGGATTGAATATCTTTCAGGATCCCAACATATTCTTCATTAGTCAGCTCCATCCCTCCACCTTCAGCTCGAGTCCGCAAGGTGAATAAAATCTCGCGTCCAGCAAATTTCTCAAAAACTGCAGGAGCGACGGTTAAGATCTCGCTTTTTCTAAAAAGTCCGCACGCCACTCAATGATATCCGCGTCATCGTAGCGCGAACGATCTAGTTGTTGCGCCTCTTCTAAGGAGCGAGGCATAATCGAAACAACTAATTTCATACATCCACCCTAATCGTAAATACTTTTAAGTAATTACTACTTTCTTCTTTCTTGTTCCATCGAAAATCTCCCGGAAGTCCGTATTCCGCTAGAAAGCGATGCTTACGGCCTTGAAATCCCTTTTCGATTTGTTTTTTAAATTTTTCTTTGGTCACATTTGCCGCATTGGTACTGAGAATCAAGATCCCACCTGGATTTAAAATCTCGAGTGCCTCGCTGACCAATCGATGGTAATCTTTAGCGACTGAAAATGTCCGTTTTTTATTCCGCGCAAAGCTAGGCGGATCAAGCACGATCACATCATAGCTTAGGTCATGGCGTTTGGCATATTTGTAATAGTCAAAGACATCCATCACGACAAAACGATGAGCATCCAGCGCCAAGCCATTTGCCACAAAATGCGCTTCTGATAATTCTCTACTTCTCTTAGCCAGATCGACCGAAGTCGTCTCTACTGCTCCGCCCATGGCAGCTGCAACAGAAAAAGCAGCTGTATAAGAGAACATATTGAGCAAGGACTTACCAGCAGCGAGCCCCTCAACTAAACTTCCTCGGACTTCATGCTGGTCCAAAAAGATCCCCGTCATCAAGCCATCATTGAGAAAGACTTGGTAAGAGACCCCATTTTCAAGAATCAAATTCTTGCGGTGCTTCTTCTCCATAGACATGAGCCGATTCATAGTCCAAGCCTTTAAAGCGAATCTTTTCATAGCCACCTCGGACTTCTGGAAAAGCTTCTTGAAAGGCCGCTAGAATGGTTTCCTTGATCTGAAATACGAAGGGATTGTACCAAGAAAAGACAACAAACTCACCATACAAGTCAACCGTGAAGCCACCAAAACCATCTCCCTCTTGGTTAAAAAGACGAAAGGCTGTCGTCGTTTCATCCGCATAATAAGAACGACGGTATTGCTTGGCTTTGATGAAAAGCTTTTTAAAAAAGTCTTGATCAAAAGCGACCAACTCTTGTGAAACAAACCATCCAATCCCTTTATTTTGTTCAGATAAGTATCCGACCCCGAGGGATTGTCCATCTCCTGAAAGCAATTGAACCGCTTGATCCAAAGCGGGAAGTGAGTCAAAATCTTGCTTTTCAAGAAGGGATTGTCCTTGTTTGATTTTTGTTGCGACTTGGCGACTAACTGTGAGTTTTTTCATATCCTCTATTATAGCAAAAGTCTGTGTTTTTCACAAAGGGAGGCTTTATTTACTAGAACTTTTTTTACCATTTTATTTCAGCTCTTATCCTTTAGCTTTTTACGATTTCATATCCCGGATCTTTCCTATTTCTTTCCTCTGCTTTACAGTCATTTTTTTCTTTCTCCATAAAATTGTGGTATACTTGTATATGAAAATTTTTAGGAAATAAGACAAGGAAGTAACATTTTGTGAAAAAAATTACGAATTCGATACTCAATTTCATGAGTACCAGACTAGGATTTGTCTTGACCCTTCTGTTGCTCTACTGGTTCAAAACCATGTGGGCCTATTCAGTTGATTTTAACTTAGACATTCAAGGACCCTATCAGATTTTTCTAGCAGTGATCAACCCATTGCCGATCAGTCTGCTCTTCATCGGTCTAGCACTCTATATCAAACGAACCAAGCTCTTTTATAGTTTGGCCTTTGGGATCTACCTTCTCTTATTTATTTGGTTGATTTCCAATTCCATCTATTATCGAGAGTTTACAGACTTCGTAACGGTCAATACCATGTTGGCTTCCAGCAAGGTTTCTGCCGGTCTCGGAGCTGCTGCTTTAGAATTGTTCCGCCCTTGGGATGTGATCTACATTCTAGATTTCCCTATTCTAGCTTTCTTCTTCTTTAAGAAATGGATTCGAATGGACAATCGTCCCTTCAATAAACGAGCTAGTTTTGCGGTTACATCCTTATCAGCTATGCTCTTTTCAGCCAACCTTTTTCTTGCAGAAATTGACCGACCTGAGCTCTTGACTCGTGGGTTCTCAAACTACTATGTCGTTCGTGCCCTAGGCTTACCAGCCTTTCTGGGTTATAGCGCTAATCAGACCTATGCTGCCAACAAAGAACGTTCCAAAGCCTCCGAAGCAGATTTAAAACCGGTGGAAGAATATATCCAACAGCATTATGCCAAGCCTAATCCTGAGTACTTTGGAATGGCCAAAGGCCGTAATATCATCTACATTCACTTGGAAAGTTTCCAACAATTCTTGATCGATTACAAGTTGAAAGTAGACGATAAAGAATATGAAGTGACACCTTTCTTAAACTCACTTTACCACTCGAAAGAAACCTTTGCCTTTTCAAACGTCTTTAACCAAGTCAAGGCAGGGAAAACGTCTGATGCTGAGACCATGATTGAAACAGGCCTCTTCGGACTCAACCAAGGTTCCTTTATGGTGAACTATGGTGGAACCAATACCCAACAGGCTGCACCATTTATTCTTTCAAAAAATGGGTACAACTCGAGCGCTGTTTTCCACGGGAATGCTGGAAGTTTCTGGAATCGAAATACCGCCTATAAACAATGGGGCTACAATTACTTCTTTGATGCCAGCTACTTCACCAAACAAAACAGCAGCAATTCCTTCCAGTATGGTCTTAATGACAAATACATGCTCAAGGATTCCATTAAATACCTTGAAAGATTGCAACAGCCTTTCTATACGAAGTTCATTACGGTTTCAAACCATTATCCTTATACGACCAGCTTGTCAGGAGATGATCTCGGCTTCCCTCTAGCTAAGACTCAGGACGAAACCATTAATGGCTATTTTGCGACCGCTAACTATCTAGATTCTTCGATCAAAGCCTTCTTTGATTACCTGAAAGAATCTGGTCTTTACAAAAATTCCATCATCGTTCTCTATGGGGACCACTACGGAATTTCAAACTCCCGCAACCCAGCTCTTGCTCCTCTACTTGGTAAGAACTCTGAAACGTGGTCAAGCTATGACAATGCCATGTTGCAACGCGTACCTTATATGGTAGTCATTCCAGGTATGGATAAGGGTGGCATCATTGATACCTATGGTGGTGAAATTGATATGCTCCCAACCTTGGAACATTTGCTAGGTATTGAATCCAACAAATTCCTCCAAGTTGGTCAAGATATGCTCTCACCAGATCATGATCAAATCGTCGCCTTCCGCTCTGCTAACTACTTTGTAACTCCTGAGTATACAAGCTATAGTGGCCGGACCTACTATACAAAAACAGGTGAGGAAATCACGAACCCAGACGAAAAAACCAAGGAAGAACTGGACAAGATTAGGGAAGCTGCTAACCTTCAATTGAAGATTAGTGATAGCATCCAGACCGGTGATCTCCTTCGCTTCTTCAAGGGCAATGATCTTGGAAAAGTCAATCCAGAAGATTATTCCTACACCAATTCCTTCAAGGCATTGAAGAAGATTGAAAAGGAAAAAGGTGACAAATCAACCAGCCTTTATAACCAACGTGGCAACCAGTCCACCGTTGATCTCTTCAAGGCACCAACTTATAAAGAATTGCACCCAGAAGACGATAGTTCTTCCTCAACAGAGACCAGTAGCAGTTCTTCTAAATAAAAAGAATCCCTGAGTAAAAACTCAGGGGTTTTGCGATTTCTTAAAGAAGTATCATACCTTACTTTTATCTAAGACTTCAAAAATAGAAGCTGTTAAATTCTCCACATAGAAGGGACGTTTATGGCGACTATTACCAACCATTAATTTCAATTTATCTGAATTTTGGAGGTAATATGGAAGCCCGCTGGCATTAAATATCACCAAGTACTTCTTGTCTCCTGTTAGTTCATAGATGACAAGACCACTAGTATCTGTCGCAGATTGGATAAAGACTTGTTGGTAGATGTTATCATAGCTTTCAAGCCCTAAGACAGGAAGACTTGTCTTCAAGGCGATCAAGCTTCGGATGTAGGCGATTGATTCCTTATTCTGACTGACCAAATCCCAATTGACCTGATTCACAAAATCTGGAGCATTGTAGGAATTCATGGCCCGCTCACGATCCAAAGGTGTGATCTCTCCATCAGGACCTGTCGCTACCAATTTAGTCCGCATAAACTCTTGACCCAATTGCATAAAGGCCATACCCTGGAAGAGCAGGTTCATAGCCGTAGCCAACTCTGAGCGCTTTACCAAGCCTGCTACTTCTTCATTTGGATGGAGGGTCTGAAGCAAGTCATAGAGATTATAATTGTCATGAGCCTCCACATAATTCAAAACCTGATTCGGACTTAAATAATGACCCAGCTCCGCACTACCTAGAACAGCACGCGCAACGATATTCTCTGTTGATTTTCGGCTGACAAAGCCTCGTTTGATGGAACCATAAACCTCAGCCCCTTTAATAGCATCGCGCTCCGTGTCGTTAAAGAATCCAATACGTGGCAATTGCGCCGCATTGTCTTTCTTAGCCTTATCCTCTGGTGCGAGACCGGTTCCCATGTCCCAACCTTCTCCATAAAGGAGAATGCGAGGATCCAGAGCATCCATCGCCTCCCGAATAGCATTCATTGTCGTCACATCGTGAATGCCCATCAAATCAAAGCGGAAACCATCGATCTGGTACTCTTTGACCCAGTGCGTAAGGGAATCAATCATGTACTTGCGGTACATCTCATGCTCACTTGCCGTCTCATTACCGACGCCTGTCCCATTTTGGAAGCGCCCATCTGGATCCATCCGATAATAATAATCCGGAACTGTATTTTGGAAAGGACCATGCTCAGTTGAGTAGGTATGATTGTAGACCACATCTATGACTACAGAAATCCCAGCTTCATGATAAGCCCGGATCATAGTTTTAAGCTCTTTCATGGTTTGTTTGGGATTGGATGGATCTGTTGAAAAACTGGTTTCTGGTGCAGAATGATTCTGAACGTCGTAACCCCAATTGTAGGTCACACGACCTTCTTCATCGTACTGTTTATAGCGATCAGATATCGGCTGCAATTGCACGACATTGACCCCTAATTGACGGATATAATCAAAGGCAGTCGCATCTCCATGGCTATTGACGGTTCCTTCTTGGCAAGCCCCCAGATAGGTCCCACGCAAAGACTCGTCCACACCTGATGTCGGTGACTTGGTCAAATCCCGAAGGTGCATCTCATAGATCACTGCTTGACAAGGATTATCCAGGCGCCAGGGAGTCACATCGGCGCCTTTTTTAGTGCCCCAATCAAACTGACGATCTGCTCTTGAGAGAATGGCTGAGCGCATTCCATCGGCTGTCGTTGCAATGCTATAAGGATCGCGCGTCACTTGAGTATGGTGTTCAAAATGCACACGATATTGATAGGCCATACCACTTAAATTTCCTAAAAAATCTAAAATCCAAACACCATGGGTATTTTCTGGGTGGTAGCTAGACTCTTGTTTGCCACGTGTCATCGGCATGCTCTTCCAGATAGGCGCATCCAAGTCTGTTGATTGATAAAGCAACAATTCAACTTTCTTAGCCGTTGGTGCCCACAGTTTAAAGCAATGCTCCCCTTCTTCCTCCCGATGACCGAGCCATCCTTGATACGCCCATTTAGCATCAAACTCTCTAGGATGCATCGCCATATCGTAGGCATGAGGCTGACGATGGCTGTATGCATGACTCGTCAAAGCAGCTTGCAAAGAATAATAGACAGTATCGTCCCCATCGAGAATCCAAACTTCTCGAACATGCCCTTCTGGTAAGAGTTCGATTTCAAAATCACGGGTTTTGGTGAGCCAATCTCCTTCTTTAACCAAGACATGACCCCGGCTCAAGGCATCCTCACTCTCGTATACCAGATTTCCCTCTACTCCAAAATAATCCAACTTGGAGAAAGAGACTGATTTTCCTTCTACTTGATCCTGCCATTGCCACATATCATAGGCAAAATAATTTCCTTTTTGCTTATGAAAATGAAGCTTTACATGGTATTGTCGCATAACATTTTCCTATTTCCAATTTGATACCGAAGGAACCATTCGCTCGTGAAACACGTATATGGTTCCAACTATTTGTTTTTATTCTTCAGATGTATGAACCAATGCATCGTTGTTGATTTCATCAATATTCGCAAAGAATTCCAAGTGATTATGGAAGACTTCCAATTCAACCGGAGTATCTCCCCCGTATTCCCCATCTAGATTGATGCGGAACGGTTGAGCATTTTTCCCTAGCATTTCGATCGTCAACTTCTTGGTCTTGAGATATTCTACATTTTCATCGTGCACATGCTTGCCCCCATTAATGGCCTGAATCATCAAGGACAACATGTTAAAGAGCTTAGCAGTTTTTACGATAATCAAGGTAAAGTTCCCATCATCAAGCTTAGCATCTGGCGCGACACTTTCAAAGCCAGCAATCGAGTTGGTAAGAGCCACGAAAATCATAGACGCTGGCCCTTCAAAGACACCATTGTCATGCTCAATCCGCACCTTACGAGCCTTGTTTCGCGGCAACATTTTAGCAGCTTCTGCCACATAGGCAAAGTAACCCAAGCGAGATTTAACACTACTTGGAACACTGAAGGTCAATTCTGTCATGGTTCCTGCTGCAGCAATATTGATGAAATACTTGCTACCATAGGCACGACCAATATCCATCTGAATGGTTTGATTTTTTTCGATAATGCGAGCAGCTGCCACAGGATCTCCCATCGGGATCTTCAAGGCACGCGCATAGTCATTGGTGGTACCGGTCGGGATAAAGGCCATCTGCGGACGATTTTCCAGACCTGCAACCCCATTGACCACTTCGTTAATCGTACCATCTCCACCAGCGGCAATGATTAAATCAAAGCCTGCTTTAGCGGCTCTTTCTGCCTCATTTTGGGCAGAAAATGGTTCTGGAGTCGTTTGATAAGCGCTGGTTTCATAGCCCACGTCTTCGAGTACGTCCAAGACTTCCGCAATATTTCTTGATAATTTCTTGCCCAGAGGTCGGATTATAAATTAAACGGGCTTTTTTGATTCGTTCTACCATAAAGATCCTCTATAAACTTTCAAGCCAGGCCTCATCTTCTACCTGGATTCCTAATTCTTGTGCTTTGGTTAACTTGCTACCAGCGTCACTACCTGCAACGACCAAATCTGTTTTTTTGGAAACCGATCCAGTTACCTTAGCGCCCAGACTTTCTAATTTTGCCTTTGCTTCTGAACGTGTGAGTCGCTCTAGCTTCCCAGTCAAAACGACTGTCATTCCTGATAGGGCCGCATCAGCAGCGACTTTTTCACCAAGATAAGCCATATTGACACCAGCTTCTTTGAGCTCTTGCAAGAGGCGCTTGGATCCTTCTTGCGCGAAATAACTCTTAAGGCTTTCAGCCACGACCATACCGAGACTATCAATGCTGGCAATCCGTTCTGGATCAGCTGTTGCCAATTGATCGAGGTCATGGAATTCTTGGAGCAAGATTTGACTAACCTTGCTACCGACATGGCGGATCCCCAAACCAAAGAGTAACTTCTCAGCTGAATTCTCTTTTGAAGCTTGAATGGCTTCATGGAGTTTTTCAGCAGATTTTTCTTTAAAGCCTTCTAAGGTCAATAGATCCTCTACGCTTAGGCGATAGATCCCTGCCACATCCTCTACTAACTGAGCTGCAAAGAGTTTCTCTACAACAGCTGGACCCAAGCCTGTGATATTCATAGCATCCCGACTGGCAAAGTGGTTCAATCCTTCCTTAATCTGTGCTGGACAGAGCGGATTGATACAGCGAAGGGCCACCTCATCCTCAAAATGAAGCAACTCACTCTGGCAGCTCGGACAATGAGTTGGAATGGCTAATGCTTGATCAGAGACTCGCTTATCTTTGACAACACGCAAGACCGCTGGAATGATATCACCCGCCTTGTAGACAATGACGATATCATCCTGATGAATGTCTTTTTCAGCAATATAGTCCACATTGTGCAAGGTTGCCCGACTAACAGTGGTTCCGGCTAGCTGGACTGGAGTTAGATTGGCAGTTGGGGTCACAACTCCCGGTCCGTCCAACCGTCCAATCCACCGATAAGATTTTCGCTTCTTTTTCTTCAGCTGGAAACTTATAGGCGACAGCCCATTTAGGAGCTTTTACGGTAAAGCCTAGTTCTTCTTGAACAGCTAGGTCATTGACCTTGATGACGATCCCATCGATATCGTAGGGAAGATCCTCTCGAAGCTGAGCTACTTTTTGGATGAAGTCCCAAATTTGCTCCATATCCTCAGCCAGCACTCGCTCTTGGTTCACGACAAAGCCTAAGCGGGCTAATTTCTCAAGCACACCTTCCTGACTGCTTTGATCAGTTGGACTCACTTCTTGATACAAGAAGGTTGCGAGATTTCGCTTGGCCACGATTTTCGTATCCAATTGGCGAAGCGTTCCTGCAGCAGCATTTCGTGGATTAGCAAACTCCGGCTCGCCGTTTTCTTGACGGATCTGATTGACCCGATCAAAGGAAGCCCGTGGCATATAGCACTCGCCTCGAACTGTAATGTTCACTGGCTCTGGTAACACTAAAGGAATGTCCTTGACCCGCTTGAGATTCTCTGTAATATCCTCACCGACAGAACCATCCCCACGTGTCGCCCCCGTTACGAGGACTCCATTTTCATAGGTGAGGGAAATGGACAAGCCATCGATTTTCAGCTCACATACATAGCTGATAGAAGGAAATTCCTTACGGACACGCTGATCAAAGGCTTCTAATTCTTCACGCGAAAAAGCATCCTGCAAACTATAAAGGGGATACTGGTGCTGGTATTTGGTAAAGCCTTTTAAAACCACCCCACCTACACGGTGAGTTGGACTCTCTGGTAAGATCTCATCAGGATGAGCGGTTTCTAGTTCCACCAACTCCCGATATAATTGATCATATTCACTATCCGAAACAGATGGAGCGTCTTTTGTGTAATACTCGTAAGCATATCGATTGAGTAATTCCACTAATTCTTTCATTCTGGTTTTCATGTTCTTATTTTATCATAAAATCTTAATTTAGCCTTGAATTTACTGCATTCTTAGCATTAAAAAAAGGAGCCAAAGCTCCCTTTTCTTATTTTGTAAAATCGATCCGTTTAGAAAGTTGATTGATCACAATCGCTCCAAAAATCAAGGATGCGAATTCACCCAATCCCATAGTCAACCAGTTATAGAAGAATGGTTGGCCTTGAAGGTAGTATAGTTCCAAGGCAATCGTAAACATGGAGATGGAAAAGAAAATCGCAAACAAGAAATGGTCTAACCGAATAAGGCCGTTGAATACGAACTTGTTTTTGAACCGACCAAATAGAATAAGTCCAAGTCCTAGGAAGACAAAGGTTGAACCTCCACCAACAAAGACATCGATCCATCCAAAACTAAATAAGTTAGCAATCATACAACCAAGCGTCACCCCAATCAGATACTTCTTATTGTAGAAGGCTAAGAAATTCATCATCTCCGAAACGCGGAATTGATAGCCATAGTAGGCCATAGCGTTAAGAGGTGGGGTAATGGTCAATACGATATAAATCGCAGCAACAATGGCAATTTGTGCCATATCACGAGCAGTTAACTGTTTCATCTATTCTCCTTTAGCGGTTTTCCCGCGTGTAATATGCTTGGCGAAAGGATCTTAAGCACCAAGGGTTGAAGGTTTGATTCTTCAACCTTTCAAGTATAGCATATTTTGAGGTTTTATGGTAGACTGAATTTATGAAAATACTAATTAAAAAATTTTTTGATAATGAAATTTTATCCTATCTCTTTTTTGGGGTTGCCACAACCATTGTTTCCGTCGGAACCCGCCTCTTCATCTATCAAGTGTCTCGTGATGAACGATTAGCGACCGCGATTGGAAACATCGCTGGGATCCTCTTTGCCTTTGCGACCAACGATACCATTGTCTTTAAACAAGAAAGAAAGGGCTGGTTTCAGCGCTTGATTCGATTTGCAATTGCGCGCTCTGGGACCTTTATTCTAGATATGGCCTTGACTGAGATTTTTGTCAAGCAATTCCCAGGAATTATCGGGCAATTTGTCAACAATAACAAGAGTCAAATCAATCTGATTGAAACCCTCTTTGCACAAGTGGCCATTGTGGTCCTCAATTACGTCTTTAGTAAACTCTTTGTCTTTAAAAACAAAAATAAGGCTTGAAACGATTGTTTCAAGCTTTATTCTTTTAAACTTCTATACTTGCATGCTCTGCACTTAATTGATGGATGGTGCCTTCAACCCCAAAATAATCCTTGGCTAGATCTTTCAATTCCTGCATGGCTGTCTGGGCTCGTTTGGCCTGCTCCTCGTTGATGGCTTCAATGACCAAAATAGCGTCCTTGGTATCTTCCGTTAGCATGGTTCTTTGAGCCTCACGCCAATTCAAACAACGGCAAACGGCGCCTTCTTGGTCGTAGTAGATGATCTCCCCTTCCAAAGCTGGCGCATCTTCGTCAGCTCCTAATGGAAAGAAAGGTTCGCCTCCTTTCGCTTGACCTAGAGAGAGGCCACCCACCAATTTATCCATATCTTCTCCCCCACAAGGAAGGGCATAAGCCATAGACACACTATTGTAAAGATCCACCAACGGATTAATCGGATAGAATTCACGCCCCTGGTGAACCCGTTTTAAGAGTGCCTCGATGGAAGATCGGGCTCCTTTTTTTGTTTTAAACTTGCTAAAAGCTTGGCGCCACTCTTGGACAAATTCACTCTGGGTATAGTTTTCTTCATCGATAAATTCCCATGCTCGCTTGGTACCCTTGTCCAACAATTCTTTGAAATAAGGATCCTTGGCTTCATCTACTGTATTATCAATGCCATACAAAGACATCACTGTAATGCTAGCTGTTGGAAATAAATCCCAAAATGCTTGATCGACTGTCACTTTCATTGCTTTACCTCACTGTAATTTCTTTTTTGACCTTTTTTGACTAGCTCCCAATCCAAGGTGATATTCTCTCGAACTCGGATGAGATACTCCTCTAACTGTGCGACTTCTTCTTTGGAAAATCCTTTTAAGGCAGTTGTCTCAGAGTAAAGATGCTCCCCTAAAATGAAGGGGTAAATCTGCTTACCTTTTTCAGTTAATTCCCATTCCTTGATTTTAAGGTTTTCACCCCTTGGACGCTGCTGAATCAGTCCTCGTTCTTCTAGTTTTTTTACAGACCTTGCAACGGTGGATCGATCTACTTTCAAGACTTCAGAGAGTTCTTCCTGAATCATTCCAGGTTGCTCGGCAATTCGCACCAAGTAGAGGTATTGACCACGCGCCAGATCCAAATCTCGAAATTCGATATTTGCTATAGAATCCAGAGCTCGCGCAATGATGCCAATCTCACGCAAAATACTCATCCCACTCCTCCTTACCTATTGACAATAGTATAATACATTTTTGTTGCAAATGCAATAAAAATAGATAAGAAAAAAAGAGGCTGGGACAAAAGTCCTAGCCTCTCAATTATTTTTGAATTGTCGAGCAAGACGCAGTGGTTGAGTGGGCTCTACTACGCTGATCCCATCAGCTTTTACAGCCCTACTCAACTGTGCGGAGGTGGGACGACGAAATCGAATTCTAACGAATGACCGATTTCTGTCCCACTCTCCCTTATTCCGTTTTTTCTTTTTTTATCAAGCGTAACCGACGCTTTAATTTTTGTGAAACTTCTCTATGCCGAAAGTCCACTTCTTCTGATTTTAACTTAGAGACAATTTCTCCACTGCGCGTTTGGAACTTGGCTTCTCTGGCAAATTGGATACTGGCGTTTAAAATACAACCAATAATCATGATTTTTGCCACCAAGATGAACCAGAACATGATGACCGCTAGGACAACCGAACCGAAGAAACGAGCATCTAAAAAATGACTCACATAACGATCCACATATTTCCAAAAGATATTCAAGATCGCATACAGGACAGCAACAACGAAGGTCGCCCCTGGCAATACATATCTAAATTTTGGAATTTTGACATTTGGAAGGGTGTAATAGAGCAAGACCAGACTGACAAAAAGCAAGAGATAGATGGTCGGCTCTGTCAAATTCAGTAAGCGCACATAAATCGTCCGATCAAATGAAAAGGTCTGATAGAGATAACGAACGATCATTTTCCCAAACATGGAAAGGATCAGCGAGAGTCCAAACAAACCCTGCAAGGCAAAACTGATCAGAAAGCTAAAGAGTCGCCCCCAGATAATACCACGCTCCTTTTCCACCCCATAACTCTTGTTATAGGCTTTTTGGAGGTAGGCAATGCTCTGAGAGAAGATCCACAAAGCAGAAATAATCGAGAAACTCAGTAAGCCTGTCGAAGGTTTGGTCAAGACACTCGAAATCATCTGTGCCACTATTCGATATAAGGAGGCTGGCAAAACTTTCTGTAAGCTTAAAAGAATCTGAGTGGGACGAATATGAAAGTAGGGTAAAATATTGGCTGCAATCAGCATCAAAGGGAAAATGGAGATCAGCAAATAATAAGCCACCGCAATGCTGGTGATATCAGACTCTGCACTCTGATAAAATCGCACGAAGCCCTTTATAAATGGCTGTCCCAGTATTTTTTGTAGGACCTTTTTCATTCGTCACCTCCCCATTTTACTAAAAAAGAGCAAAGAGCGAAACCAGACACTTGCCTTCAGCTCCATTCTTTCCTCTCTAGTTTTAGTATGTTCCTTCTTCACCTTGACTAGTCAAGATCACTGGACCATCTTTTGTAATCACAAATTGATGCTCGTATTGACAAGAAAGGCCACCGTCAAGGGTCTTATGGGCCCAACCAGTTTCCATATCTGTATCAATCTCCCAAGTACCTGTATTGATCATTGGCTCAATCGTCAAGACCATCCCTTCACGTAAGCGAAGACCGCGTCCAGCACGACCATAATGCGGAACCATTGGTTCTTCATGCATGGTAGGCCCGACACCGTGTCCGACCAAATCACGCACCACGCCATAGCCTTTGCTTTCCGCATACTCTTGAATTGCTGCACCAATATCTCCCAAGCGATTCCCAACGACTGCTTTCTCAATTCCTTTATAGAGACATTCTTTGGTCACGTCCATCAAATCTTTGACTTCTTGCGAAACATTTCCCACCGCATAAGCCCAGCAAGAGTCCGCCAAGCCACCACTGTATGACTCAGTGTATTTCTTCATTTGCGCCACATTATCAAAATCTAGTTTCGATACATCCAAAACAGACTTATCCAGTGGTTCTGACAAGACCATGTCTACCTTGAGGAGATCACCATCTTTGAGAATGACATGACGTGGAAAAGCATGGGCTACTTCGTCATTCAAACCACAGCAAGTCGCATAAGGATAGTCCATGAGACTGCCTTCTACACCGATCTGAAGCGGCAAGACATTGGCTTCTTTACAGCGACGACGGACATATTCCTCTACTTCCCATAGGTCAAGCCCTGGCTTGATCAAGTCACGTAATCCAATATGAATGCTGGCAAGGAAATCTCCTGCACGATCCATGGCTTCAATTTCACGTTGTGATTTTAATGTAATCATTGTCTCCTCATTTCTTTTGTTTAATTAATCTTAATCGTAATGGTTGCTTTCGCGACTAGCTGCAGATCTAAATACAAGCTAAAATCAACCAAGGCCGAACGTCTAGTTCGCCGAACAAGTTGGGGTTCAATGCGGATCACATCATCCACCTGCACAGCCTGTAAAAAGTTGATGATCAACTGTTCGACAATCAAGCTACGCCCACTGTGTTGCATCATCTTGCGAATAACCTTCATCAGCACTTCGATCATGACCCCATTGGCCAAAACACCGCTTTTCTCCAGCATACTTGGCTCCACTGTGAATTGGTAATGGTCGTTCTCTGTTTGAATCTTTTGACCAATTTGCTCACTAAAGGTTGGTAAGCTCGAAAACTGCACCTTGCTAATCCGATCCATGACATCCCGACGCGTAATAACACCCAGCAAGGTCTGGTTATTACGAACAACAGGAATCATTTCATAATCTTCAGCGATCATCCGTTGGCTAATCGTCGCAATGCTGGTGGACAAATTAGTGGTAAAAATGGTCCGTGACATCACCTTATCAAGGGTCGTCTGAGGCGCCTTATCTCCAGCATCTCTCATGGTTACGACGCCCACTACCATCTGGTGCTGATTGACAACCGGAAAACGACTAAAGCGATTCTTTCGAACCAAATCTAAATAATCCCGGACCGTATCCGTCTCAGAAAGATAGCCGTACTCATGGAAGGGCCGATAGACCTGCTCGACTGTCAAGATATCCGTCTTGATCTGCATATTAGACAAGGCCTTATTGATCATAGTCGCGACGGTATAGGTATCGTGTGAAGTTCGGATGACTGGGATTTGTACCTGATTGGCCAGATCAATCACATCCTCACTCACTTCAAAGCCACCTGTCACTAAGACCGCATTGTCATGTTTAAGAGCCAATCGTTGGATGCTAGTACGGTCACCCACGATCAAAAGCCCACCTTCAGACACATAGTCTAGGACGTGCTTTTCCGTCATAGCACCGATGTAAAATTTATTAAATTCTTTTTCGAGACCTTCTTCACCAGCTAATATTTCTGAACCGGTGATTTCTAAAATTTCCCGATAGGTCAAATGCTCTAGTACAGCTTTTTGCGATTTGACACGGATGGTTCCGCTTCTAGGACGCGTTTCCACAATTCCTTGATTTTCAGCTTCTTTAATGGCACGATAGGCCGTCCCATCACTGACATTCAAAAAATTGGAGATACTGCGGACACTGACCCGTTTTCCAATCGGTAATTTTTCGAGATAGTCTAAAATCTCTTGGTGTTTACTCATAGAAGTCCCCTCTACCTAGGCGGAAATCATAATAATCGCGCATTTTACGCGTATAGCGGTCACTCCCTTTGAATTGACGAAAGAGACGAAAACCAGCCTTCAAAGCGACCTTTTGACTCCCTGCATTTTCAACATGGGTGACAATCTTAAGCTCCTTCAGTTGAAATTTCTCAAATGATAGATAGACCAACTCTTTGACCGCTTCTGTCATCAGACCCTTTCCCCAAAAATCTTTGCGCAAAAAGTAGCCTAACTCAGCCTCACCCTTGATTTCATCCAACTTTTCAAACTTGATCGAACCGATCATCTGATTGGTTTCCTGATCACAGATCGCCCAAACCCCCAAAGGATTTTTCATGAAATAGTTGGCTAGTACATATTGAGTTTCAGAAAGATCGGCTTGTGCAGGAAAGATAAATTGTAGGTTATCAGGATTCGAAGCAATCTTATAAAAATCTTCCGCATCCTCAAAGAGAAAAGGTCGTAAATACAACCTTTGTGTTTCAATTAGTGAATAGGCAGCTAAGTGCGTCCAAATATTCATTTCAAACTCCATTGTTCGTGTATCCAGCCGCCACTATCAGATCCCTAGTTCTGTCACTATTCCTCTACCAACTGGATGTCTGCTCCAAGTTGGGTCAATTTATGAATAATATCTGAATACCCGCGAAGGATGTATTCCACATTTGTAATTTCTGTTGTTCCAGAAGCCATGAGACCGGCGATCACTAAAGCCGCACCAGCTCGAAGATCCGTCGCTTTCACACTGGATCCTGTCAATTGATTTGGCCCTTCATAGATAATGTGGTCGTTTAAGGTCGAAATGGTGGCTCCCATTTTAGCCAATTCTGGCACATGGTTGACCCGTTTTTCATAAATCGTATCAACAATGCGCCCACGTCCTGCAGCCGTTAAGAGCAAAGGTGTGATCGGTTGTTGCAAATCAGTCGCAAAACCAGGATAAGGAGAGGTTTTGATCTGGATGGCCTTCAAGCCCGTCTGCTTTTCTACAAAGATACTATCTTCAGAAATGGTCATGCGCACACCCATTTCCTCTAACTTGGCAATATAGCTCTCCAAATGCTCATACAGGACATTATTGATCTGGATACCTTCTCCAATAGCAGCTGCAAGGGCAATATAGGTTCCTGCTTCGATACGATCTGGAATCACCTGATGTCTCGTTCCATGCAATTGTGGAACACCATCAATGATAATAATATCTGTCCCTGCTCCACGAATATGGGCTCCCATGTTGTTGAGCAAGGTCACCACATCGATAATTTCAGGTTCCCGCGCCGCATTTTCGATCACTGTCCGACCTTCAGCCTTGACTGCTGCCAGAATCGTATTGATCGTTGCACCGACACTAACAGTATCCATGTAGATGTTTGCTCCTTGAAGAGGCTTGCCATCAGTCGCAAGTTTCATACTAGAGCCATCCATGGTCATAGCAGCTCCCATCGCTTCAAAGGCCTTCAAATGCAAATCGATCGGACGTGGGCCAAGGTCACACCCACCAGGAAGTCCAACAGTTGCTTGACCATAGCGTCCTAACAAACTGCCATAGAAATAATAGGAAGCTCGCAGACTGTTGATCTTTCCAAATGGCATGGGCATATTCTTCACCCCACGTGGATCAATGACCAAACTGTCTTCTTTGCGCTCGATCTTAGCCCCCATGATGGTCATGATTTCAATCAGACTCGCCACGTCGGAGATATCCGGTACCCCATCAAGGGTCACGATATCATCCGCCAGAATGGTCGCCGGAATCAGGGCTACTACACTATTTTTTGCACCACTAATGGTCACCTCTCCTTTTAGAGGGTGACCACCATTTATTACAATTTTTTTCATCTTAATAATTTATTAGCTCTTTCAAGTCTTTTTCCTTTTACTATCGTTTTTTGTAACGAAAATAAAAGGGACAACGTATTCAAAATACTGCATCTATTATACCACAGATCGACCTATTTTTCCATCTGTAGGAATTTTCAAAACGAAAAAAAGCTAGGATCAACTTGACCCTAACTTTTCCATTTCAACTAATTATTTTACAGCTTCTTTCAAGGCTTCTACCTTGTCCAAACGTTCCCATGGAAGGTCAATATCTGTCCGTCCCATATGGCCATAAGCCGCTGTTTGACGGTAGATTGGACGTTTCAAATCCAGCATTTGGATAATCCCTGCAGGACGAAGATCAAAGAGCTCACGTGCTGCTTTTTCAAGCTTACTTTCAGCAACTGTTCCAGTACCGAAGGTATCAATACGAACAGAGACAGGTTGAGCAACCCCAATGGCATAAGCCAATTGCACTTCTGCTTTCTTAGCAAGACCTGCCGCTACGATGTTTTTGGCAATGTAGCGAGCTGCATAAGAAGCAGAACGGTCTACCTTAGTGGCATCTTTACCAGAGAAGGCACCACCACCGTGACGTGAATAACCACCATAAGTATCCACGATGATCTTACGACCCGTCAAACCTGAGTCCCCTTGTGGTCCACCAATAACAAAGCGACCTGTTGGGTTGATGAAGAATTTGGTTTCCTCATCTAGATAAGAAGCTGGAATCACTTCTTTGATAACCTTGTTAATCACATCTTCGTGGATTTGTTCATTGCTGACGTCTGGATCGTGTTGAGTTGAAATAACCACTGTATCCACGCGCACTGGGCGGTCATTTTCATCGTACTCAACGGTAACTTGTGACTTGGCATCCGGACGAAGATAGCTGATTTCACCAGACTTACGAAGCTCTGCCAAACGACGAACCAACTTGTGACTGAGTGAAATTGGTAATGGCATGAGTTCTTCTGTTTCATCCACCGCAAAACCAAACATGAGACCTTGGTCTCCTGCTCCGATCAAATCAAGTGGATCTTGATCTGCATTTCCACGTACTTCCAAGGCTTCATTAACCCCTTGGGCAATATCAGGAGATTGTTCCACCAAAGATGGGTGTACTCCTACAGTTTCAGCTGAGAATCCATATTCCGTATTAGTATAACCAATCTCTGCAATGGTATCACGAACCACACGGTTAATATCCACATAAGCAGTCGTTGAAATCTCACCAAAGACATGCACGGAACCAGTATAAACAGCTGTTTCCGCAGCTACGTGAGCTTCTGGATCTTGCTCTAAAATAGCATCTAAAATAGCATCTGAAATTTGGTCTGCAATCTTATCTGGATGCCCCTCAGATACTGATTCAGACGTGAAAAGTTTACGTTCTGACATAAAAATGTCCCCCCTTAAAAAATATTGTTATAGAGTTACAAAGTACTGATAGAAGATTTCTACCACCTTATCGGGACCATATAACACTTCATTATAACACATTACATATGATATGGAAAATGATTTCAAAAAGCCCATTAAATCAGCTTTTTCGGTCTATGCAATACCCAGTTAAACTGACTTAAACAGTCCTCAAAGTTCCTAAAAAGTTCACAAAAAATACCCCGTAGGGTATCTATCAATTGACGAGTTCAGCAGGCAAGATCTAGCACCCTCACACGGTGCTTTTTTTATCTTCAAAAATGGTAGGCGTCCGCGTACCGATGGGTACTCGAAAACCTACCATCTACTTAAATGATAACAGTTCTTTAAAAATTTTCAACCCTATCTACTTTACTCAGTCTCCATTTTTAAATAATATACCTCCAATAAATACCAGGACTCCTAAAACCAAGGATAAAATATTTGGACCTGTCCAATAAGGATCTAGCGTACCTATGATGGAAACAATAAATAAGACGGCTGATGTATTTAAGAGACCCACATTTCCATTCCTCATAGCTATGAAAAGGATGAAAGTCGCAATCATAAAACAAATATAATGGAGGGCACCAATAAATAAGATCAGTAGATACATGGGGTTTCCTAAAAATAAAGGAAAAATCATAATACCAAGATGACAGACTGCTATTATAAGGGCGCTCCATAACCAAGACGACTGAAGAATAATTCTTTTTGGCAAATTTTCTTTATCATTGTTTAATTGTATATCAGCATTCAACTGATCGTTTACATCTATGTCTCCTTCTACTTGAGAGTCCGCCATCTCTGGTTTAGTGTCAATAGATGATAGATCTTGTACTTTCACCTTAGACTCCCAGCTAGCTGCAACTTTCTCAAGTAAACTAAAAACACGACAAGCAATATAAATCGATAAGAGAAGATAAAAGAGACCGTAAAAGCTTATACGAGAGATGAAAGAGTATACTATACCTATCTCAACAAAGGAAGATAAAATGAGCAAAAGAGAAAAGACTTTCTGAAGTTTATCACTTGTACTTGTGATCATAACATTAATCAGAAGTAAAAGCATTAACTCCATTACACTGTATCGAAGTGTAAAAGCGTAAATATCACTCGTTCTATCCATACCAATCAATATAAATAGTGGAGAAATATTTGTAGAGGCAACAAATAGTACTAAATAAGCTATCGATGATTTCCAACCATCTTTACTTTTCCAATTGTTTAAAAGCTCCCTCATTTCTACATTCTTTATAAGCAAGCAAATCCATATTAAACAAATGATATTTAGCACAAAGGAAATGTTCATCAGATTTGTTGGGGAGAAAGGTGGTAAAAAAAACATCAGTAGTTGGGTAATTGAGAGGAGAAGAGCAGCTATCAATCCTTCAACATTTAAACGCTGCTTCATGATTCTCCAAATTACCCAGCAAATAATCATTCCATTCCATATAGAAAAAATACTAGAGACAGTGAACAGTGGTGTATTTCCATTTAAATTTTGGGAACTATCGTTCACTACTATACTACTACCATAAGAAACAAGATAAAGAATTGCTTCAAGAATTAGCAGTATACCATACCATTTTTTTCTAGACATAGATTCTCCTCCACTTTCTAAGAAAGTATGTAACGATTCATTTATTTAAATTATAACACGATTTGTAACCGTTTTCTTAGTGCGTTATCAGTACTAATTAAATAAAAAAGATAGGATTGAACACCCTACCTGCTATCATCACTCTTCATTTTTTAACAATACAGTTCCAATCAATACCAGCACTCCTACTACAAGCGGTGGTATATGATTAATCACCCAATCCGGATCACCCGCAGCAATAAATGAAAAAACATAAATAGCTGCTGCTATATAAAGAGTTGCTTTATTGGCATTCACTATTCCATTCCAAAGCAGGATGGTTGCAATCACAAAGCTAATCATATGGATTCCCAAAAAGTACAAAAAGCCACCAGCCCACGCTCCCATTGAAAAGAGACCTAATAAAAGTAAAACTATATAAACAATGGCCAAGAACAAAGCAATAGAAAGGATTACAGAATTTCCAATTCTCTTCTCTGGCTTCATTTCATTGTTCGGAAAAAGACTTTCATCTGAAGCATATGCCTCATTTTCTTTATCTACTTCAGGATTTTTTTGTTGATCTGTCATAACTTTCTCCTAACATTTTTAGTTATTCTTTCAAATAATAGCTCTTAAAAATAGAGAGGAAGAACTGATTTAACTATCTCTTTGATCGACCCGAATACTTTTTATTGAGTAGAGTTGACCATACCCATTTTTTGATTAAGAGCTTTTCTCTTCTTCAACTAAGAGTGTTCCAATTAAAACCAGAATACCTAGCAGTAACGGAGCGATTCGAAAAATTTCCCAATCTAGTTCAAAACCCAAGATGATAGACAGCAGATAGAGTCCAACACTCGTATAGAGGAGGCTTTTATTCCCCTTCTTCATCCCTAGTCCAAGTAAAATGGTTCCAATAGCAACACCTAAGAAGTTTGGTGTTAGAAAAATCAACAACATGAAAAATCCCAAAATATTAAAGAAAAAGACAAACAATACAAGATAGATAATGGATAGGTAAAAGGTTACTGAAAGAAGAATAGAATGTAAGCTATTTTCTTTTGGAGGATTCTGAACAAATATAGAATTGGGATGATCTTCACTGATCTTACTATGTTCTTTATTTTCCTCAAGATGTTTCTCTTGGTTTGTCATCATTTTCTCCTACCTTTCTTATATTTTTTTATGTTTTTTTCCTTTAACACCATTATACTTGATTCCATTATTCTTTTCATGATAGCCATCTATTCAATGCTATCTCTTAAACATTAATTTGAACAGGTTTTCAATTAGATTGCTAACATATCATGAAATAGACTGGAAGCTTCCCTAAATAAAATCAGCCTCAGCAATAGCTCGTTTCACTTCTTCAATTGGTAAATTGACCAGTTCTACTTCTTTTTCACGGTAAAGATACTCGGCATATTCATCGATGCGGTATTGATGGATATAAACGACCCGCTTGCAACCAACTTGAAGCAATTGCTTGGTACAATTGAGACAAGGAAAATGTGTCACATAAGCTGTAAAGCCTTTTGGAATTCCACGTTCAGCTCCTTGCAAAATAGCATTGACTTCCGCATGAATCGTCCGGACACAGTGTCCCTCGACCATGAGGCATCCATTCTCTAGACAATGATCTGTCCCAGAAACGGATCCATTATACCCGGTTGCAATGACCTTATTATCCTTTACCAGTACAGCCCCAACCTTAGCTCGATTACAGGTCGCTCGATTCGAAATCAGTAAGGCCTGTGCTGCAAAATACTCATCCCATGCTAGTCGATTGTGTGTCACCTTTGTATCCTCCATCTCTCCTCATATCGGTTACGATTATTTTCATTATAGCATGAAATCAGCAAGAAAAAAAGGGAGTGGGAAAGAACTCCTAGTATAAAAAAAGGTTGAAAAGGTTCCCCAAACCTTTTCAATCTTCCCACCCCCGCACAGCTTCAACAGTCTGGGAGACTGTTGAAGGTTGCAGATAAAGGAAACATAGTTTCCGTCAACATAGGTCAACTTTAGAGCTTAAAAAGCGAATAAAGATACCAATCAACCACTGCGTCATACAGTTATTTCTATCATACATCAAAGGCTGGACAACTTTTGCCCAGCCTATTATAAATATTATTTACCAAGTTTTGCTTTCGCTGCATCTGCAAGAGCTGTGAAAGCTCTGCATCGTTAACAGCCAAGTCAGCAAGCATTTTACGGTTAACTTCGATCTCAGCCAATTTCAAACCATGCATCAATTGTGAGTATGAAAGTCCGTTCATACGAGCTGCGCATTGATACGTGTGATCCACAATTTACGGAAGTCACGTTTCTTTTGACGACGGTCACGGTATGCATAGTAGTAAGAGTTCATTACTTGTTCTTTTTGCAGTACGGAACAAGATATGTTTAGCTCCATAGTAACCTTTAGCTAATTTAAGAATACGTTTACGACGTTTGCGTGATACAACGCCACCTTTAACACGTGCCATTTATATTTCCTCCAATATTTCCTAGAATTCTTTACTTACGAATACGCGATTATTTCAAGCGAGTAAGCATTGCTTTGATACGTTTGAAATCTCCTGCATGCACCATAGATGCTTTTACGAAGATGACGACGTTGTTTCTTAGTTTTTTTCCGTGGAAACGGTGAGAAGTGTAAGCACGGAAACGTTTAAGTCCACCAGAACCTGTACGTTTGAAACGTTTAGCTGATGCGCGGTGTTTTTTTGTTTTGGCATGATATTTTTCTCCTTTTTTTAACTTTCTGACAGATTATTTCTTGTCAGTTGCTGGCGCCAATTGCATGAACATTTGACGTCCATCCATCTTAGCTCGTTGTTCGATGATCGCCACATCTTGTGTCGCTTCAGCGAAGTCGGCTAAAACTTTAGCACCAATCTCTTTGTGGGTAATCATACGACCCTTAAAGCGAATGGATACCTTCACTTTATTTCCTTTTTCAAGGAATTTGCGAGCATTGCGAAGTTTTGTATCGAAATCACCCTTGTCAATCACTGGGCTCAAACGAACTTCTTTCACGGTCACAACGCTTTGTTTTTTGCGTTGTTCTTTTTGCTTCTTCTGGTACTCAAATTTGAACTTACCGTAGTCCATAATTTTCGCAACAGGAGGTTTAGCTTGAGGTTGAATGAGAACCAAGTCAACATTAGCGTCGTCCGCAAGTGCTTGCGCTTCGCTAAGTGGTTTGATACCCAATTGCTCACCTTCAAGACCGATTAAGCGAACTTCACGTACACGAATTTCATCATTGATGAATAAGTCTTGCTTTGCTATGGTTTTCACCTCTTTTTTATTATTCGAGAAAAACAAAGAACGGACCTGTGCAAAACAGGCCCGAACTACATGATGTATTTCATTACTGAAACTTGATCCGTAGGGGCCAGGCAACTTGCGTCACAAGGCGAGAAGTTCTCACTTCTGCTTTTCTCAACTTTTATATGATATCAAGTTTTTTATTCTTTGTCAAGAAGTTTTTTTGCTTTTTCTTCAATAAATGCAACAACGTCTGCAATTCCAACACCCGTTGTGTCAAAATGAATGGCATCAGCTGCAGGTTTCAAAGGAGAAACGGCACGGTGGCTGTCCTTATAGTCCCGCTCAGCGATTTCTTTTTTCAACAATTCAAGATCCGCTGTGATGCCCTTTTCAACATTTTCCTTATAACGACGTTCTGCCCGCTCCTCAACAGAAGCGACCAAAAAGATCTTCAACTCTGCATGTGGAAGGACGACTGTCCCAATATCACGTCCATCCATAACGATGCCCCCCTCTGCTGCAATTTCTTGCTGTAGAGCGACAAGTTTTTCACGGACTGGCGCAAGTGCTGCAACCCATGAAACATTGTTGGTCACTTTGTTATCGCGAATTGGGTGGGTAATATCCACGTCTGCTACAAAGACAAGCTGCTCTCCCTCTTCCGATCGACCGAAACTAATTGGATACTGATCTAAAAGGGCTAAGAGGTCATCAACCTGTTCAGCTGTCAGATTATTTTGCAAAGCTAGATATGTCGCTGCACGATACATAGCCCCCGTATCTAGATACGTATAGCCTAGATCCTTGGCAATGATCTTTGCAACTGTGGACTTTCCACTAGAAGCCGGTCCATCAATGGCAATTTGAATTTGTTTCATGTTGTCTTCAACTCCTACTGAATCTTAACGACATCACCAGGATTCGCATACCATGATCCTGTAGACATGTGAGATGGATTTAACTGTTCCAATTGGGCAATGGAAATACCAGCACGCGCAGCAATCGCTGCTTCCCCTTCACCTGCTTGAACAGTGATCGTCCCTTCTTCAGCGTTCTCATCTTTTGAACTATCGTCTTTAGCCGCTTGGTCAGTTTGTGCTGCAGGGGCTGATGATTTCTGTTCAACCTTAGTCTCTCCATTGTAGAAACCAGACATTTGTTTTGATTTGTTGCTGCCACCTGTTGAAAGGAAAATCAACAAGCAGACCATCGCCACTACTACTACAAAGAAAATAATGGCTAAAATCGTCAATAGACGATCTGCCTTGATTCCGTTTAACTTACTCGTTCTTTTCAATGTTTCTTCTCCATCATCGTAAATATCTTCTTCCCATGGTTCTTTTGCCATGACTTCCTCCTTGTTTTTTCTCGTAAAAATCATTACAATAGAAGTATGAAAGTTACGTTAATTCCAGATCGTTGCATCGCTTGCGGTCTCTGTCAGACCTATTCTGAATTATTTGATTACCATGACAATGGCATCGTTAAATTTGCTTCTGAAGAGGACGACCTCCTTGAAAAGGAAGTTCCTGTCACAAACGATGTTCTCGACGCTATCAAAGAATGCCCCACTCATGCTCTCTTAAAAGATTAAGAGGGCTTTTTATTTGTTTGCATAATACATCTCGTAGTAATCCACATGGATGAAATTGTCCGTAAGGATTACTTCTCCCTTAAAATAAGGATTTAAGGCAAGTGCATTGATAAAATATTTCTTCGGCCATTTACGCATACAGAATGTCCGACTGCGCGAACCATCATTAAAAATGAGCTTGATCGATTTCTTATTTACTTCGACCTTTTCAATCGAGTCAATCTTCACCTTGATTGGAGTAAAAGGATTAGCTGTAATAATCCGCAAGATCCCATCCTCATAGATCGTGAAGTAACGATGGACCCCAATCGCGAGCAAGACCATAAATAAAAAGAACGAAAACAAAACTAGCGTTGGCACACTAGAGCTCTCATACATCAAGGCCAGTCCAATAAAGACCGGAATCACTGCAATGGACCAATAAGTCACAAGAATAGATAAGTCCGGTTGCCAATGATAATGGACCTTTCCAAATATCTTAATCATGAGCGTACCCCCATCTAATAGTTTAGCATAAAAAACAAAAAAAAGGGAGCCAGACAGCCAAAATCACAAAGATTTTTACCTGCTAGCACTCCTTTTAATTGGATTTGTTGGTTGGGACTTTAAAGAAGTCTTTAGAAAGGTAACCTTTCCCACTAATCAAGTCGTATTCAACCATTTTCAAATCCTCTGCAATTTCTTGTGCTTCTCCTTCCAAGGCCTTTTTATCGACACTTGCTTTTTTCAGTACTTCTGTCAACAAAGCATAGTAAGGCGAAACTTTTGAATTGGTCTGTTCAAAGACCATAGCAGAGAAATCACTTGAATTGACCAAAGGATAGTTCAATTTCGGTGCATCAAAATTACTCCAAATAAAGTAGTCTGTCTGATACTGACTCTCCGGATTATTCTTAAAGGCGGACTCAGGATAAAGACCTGGCAAATGATCCCCATAAAATACCACTGTAATCTTCTTATCTATTTTAGAAAGACTTTCCAGGAAGGATTGGGTAGCGGTGTCTGTTTGTGAAAGTAAACGACTGTAGAAAGTCAGTTTTGAATTTTTCTTCATCACTAAACCCTTTACCTTTTTGCATCCAAGGTTTCTGGATTTGCTTCTAACCATGGAGTATGATTTTGCATAGTCATCACAGAAAAGAATTGTCCGGTTTTGTCGTTTAAATTATCCAACACAATATTATAGGTGGATTCATCACTCGGACTAATTCCTTCTTTTCTGTACTTGATTCCCTTTGTATCCGTCGTAATAAAATCTTTGAAATCCAATCTCGAATACACGATATCCCGAGAATAATTCGATTTACCTGCCAAGTGAACAGCAATCTTATTCTTTTTTGAGTATGCATTACTGATAGACGGCACATCATGGATCTTAGGAAGAACTTCCGTATACAAGACAGATACAGTTTGTGATAAATTATAGAATGGTAAACCTGTAAGAGTCTGGAACTCCATATTTGCAGTTCCGCCACCATATCCATCCGATTGCATTTGCCCACTCGTGTGGGTCTTCATGATGTTCTCAATATTGGGAATCGGATTTTGCGTAAGCTCAACTCCCTCGACTTTTCTAGGATCAGAAAAACTTTCACTCAGAATATAAATGACCGTTTGATCGTTTAAGTAGTTACTTCTCTCCTTATTGATCGCATTCGACAAGTTGGTATATTTTTGGGCTATTTTCTCAAGACGTTCTTTGGAATAACCATCCGGTTTTGGAACAACCTCCGTCGTCAATTGATTCATCCAAACATAAGACAATCCTTTGTAACGAGCATTGGTCGTATTCCCTAGCCAATTAATATCTTGGTAATTGTTCAGGGTGCTAATAATTGGTACATTATCCTTGATCTTCCCGTTTTCTTTATCACTGAATATCCCATTGACACTCTTAAAGCATAAGAGCATCACTGCAATAGCTCCGATTTGTATTTTCCATGAAGAAATAATTCTTCCTTTAAAGAGGTACTTTTTCCCGACAATCAGTAGACAAACCAGAAAGACCACCAATAAAAAGATGTAAAATATTTGCGCTTTGTCCATAAAGCTCAAAAGCGTCATTGGCTTGGTTAACCAAGTTAAATCACTCGGTAAAACTGGTTCATTCCTCATGCCAAACTTGATGGAATTTGCAACTACAAAAGCAATGGAAACAATGGAAATGAGACAGGTAGCAATCCAATATTGATTGATACAAATGTAAACAAAGATAAGTATCGCTGTCAGAATGAGAATTTGAAATAAGATGGCATCTGGAATCGTGTAATGAACGCCTAAGAAGGGTTCTGTTCGACCTAAACTGAATTGGATAAAATAATTCAATACAATTGCAATAGTGGTACTAGAGAAGAACACTAAAGAGAAACTCGGCTTGTTCTTGACGAAATCTCGCTGCCCTTTTGTATACAAGAATCCAAGCAAGGAAATCAACGGAAATAGAAAGTATAAGAATTCATTTGTTAACCAAAATTGCTGAGCTGAGTATTTGCCAATTTCAAAAGCCTTATACAAAAAATTATCTGTCCGGTAAATCAGGGTCGAAAAGTTTTTGTCTGTTACGATAAAGGTGATCAAGAGTTGCGACAAGACCAGATACTGATAGTTCTCGCCAATCTCTTCTCCTCCTTTTTTCCGACTTGGTAGCTTATCATAATGCTGTCGCAATAGAACCAAACCACCTGTAGAAGCAAACAGAAAGAAAATGACAAGGAAGGAATCCGTTCTAAAGAATGGATTCTGATCAAAATTCCAAACCTTGTATTTTGGATTATTCAAATAAATCGTGATTTCTGTCAAATAAGAAAGGGTATTGTAGACCAAATAACTGACAATCAGTTTTAAAGGAAACCATTTTTTAAAATTGAACTGGGATAATATTGGAATTAATAGCAAGAAACTAATTCCAAATAGAATTCCTAAAAAATTAACATATTGTAGGACAGTTCCTGTTGCTTTGTTATGAACTGCAAGATTATTCTGAGCTAGGTAAAAATTAAAAAAAGAAAATAGAACGAAAGTAACCCCATAATACCATTGAGTTCTTGAAACTTTCGATAAAGCTGAGAGGATAAATTCTTTAAAATTAAACTCTTTTTTTCCGTTTCATTATTTCACTTTCTTTATCATTCTTTTTAGTATATATTT
>BNJU01002846.1_pt1 | contig 112012 bp, 145 predicted proteins | sample 8539281 | NCBI WGS metagenome assembly BNJU01 (sample SAMD00202456, study PRJDB9452) | human saliva metagenome | isolation source: human saliva | place: Japan
GTGAAACTTCTCGGCGGATATCAACAATCGGATTAAGAGTAAGGTGTCTCCATCCCCAGATTTTTATTTTAGCTTTCTCTGAATTTTGTTCTGTGGCAAGAGATAGCTCATAATTCTTTGTCAGGCATTTTCAGCTGAATATTCCCTAAAGATGATAATCGAGGCAGAACAAACTGAAAGCTAGAACAAGACAAACATTCTTCTTCTCATCTCATTTATTGTAGTAATAAGTTTTGAAAAAGCAAACATATGTCTATCTAGAGATGTTAAGTAAGTTTAAATTGTTATAGTCTTAGTGTATTTACTATATAAGTATGTGGTGAGCAGGCAACAACATTATAACGTTATATAAAGATAAACAAAGAATATGTGGGTCAAATTAATTGGTCATCATTTACAATTACATGACAACATTCAATCGACTTTGTAGCCTGTTTTATCATCTTAACAGTTTGGAAACTTTTTTCGGTAGACTGAGTCTGGAAAACCTTAAGCAAATTAGTCACGTATTGCTATTTTGTCAACTTTAGCCATTGTTTTGCAACACTTTTCCTTTTAATATTCAACCTATCACTGCTATCTTTCTAGTATGTACTGTTTTATGGTTTTAGAAATTTTTTAATCGGCTATGTATAATATTTGATTCTAGTTTTTATTGATTCCAGTCGCGCCTGGTCTTGGGGCAACCTCAGCTTTGAATCAGTTATTTGCCTTTGGAAATTTTACGCTATCCTGCCAACAAAACTTTTGATTTAGTATGTGTGGTCTTGGTCTTAGTCTGTTTTGGCAGGGTTAATGGTGTATACGTATCTTAGTTGATATAGCTACACTCATTTCTCCAATTTTAGCCTATATCATGTAGGAATGACTTTCAATTTAGCTCATGCTATCTCGACTTTGTTCTACTAATTATATTATCAATCTTTAAGAGTTGTCGTCTCACATGAAAAATAATTAATGTTATCAAATCTTATCACTATCCGTTTTTCTGGTAGCTTGCGGCAATAGCAGTACCGGGAAAAACAATTAATCATCTAGAGAGATTAGGGTCCGATTAATTGTAAAACAGTTCTAACAAAACCGATGAAAGTCGCTTTCAAAAGGTGCTACTGGCCTTGGTGTCTTAAAGACAGCATAAAGTTAAAAGAAAACTTCGTGGTTTTCACTACTGTGATGGTGTCACTCAGGATAAAAAGCAGGTAGGCTGGATGTTTGATGTTAATGATAAGCTGGCATCAAAAGCTTTGCTGATAAGATTAAGGTCAAAATGGGATAAGGCTGAATTTTGTTGAAAATTTATAAAAGGTAAGAACCAAAACACCTGGTTCTTTTATTTTAATGTTGAGCCACGGGTAACACAGTTGAATAAGATTTACTTTTTTCTAAGTGATATGATATAAAAGTATCAAAAAGAAGGAATTTGTTTCGTGACAATCAACAAAACTAGAAAGTAGAAATGATAAAACAGTGCTGAGAGATTACCTTCTTACCAAACTACTGGACAGTGCTGCAAAGGCAATGGTTGGCAGTGCTAGCTTTGATAAGATTACCCTCTTTAAAAATTATCAATTGACTTTGTCAAGTTAGAACGTGAAATTGAGCGGTTAACAAATGGAAAAAGGGAAATGGTCGTTGTTTCTCGTTATTTCTCCATTTTACGCTTCTTATCAATATTTCTGAAGATATCCAATTTAGCAAACATAGTCAACTATCAAAAACAATAATGATGACTGATTCTTTAGGGAGAGTATCAGCCACTGTGAACTTGTTTCCTAGTCAGCATGCTCAAGAAATTACTGGAAAATGTGTTAAATGTTGTCACTGTTCTAACCAGCGCATCCAACTCAAGTGCGGCGAAAAACGATGCTGGATTTAGCTAATCATATTCTCATGAACTCTTTGCGTAAGTGCAGTGATGTTTAAAACTGGGATCTGTTAACAAAGGCAAAAATGGTATGACGATATGCGCCGTATGTTGGAGCTCGTGTCTGGCAAACAGATATTATTCGTGAAAAGAAATTAGAAGTCACTAGCTGAAATTACCAATGTCTTGGAGATGCTCTCATTCCTCTCGAGTTAAGGTGTCAAATTACGATTACAGAATGCTTCTTGTCCTCAAGCAGTTTGATTTAAAGGAAATGCTAAACCAATTACGATGGGAGATGTGGAGTTGGCGGTGACCGTGATGGGGAGTCCTTTCGTCCTGCTGAAACCTGAAACGAAATGTCAGCTCTAGTGCAAAATGGGGTAGATTTTTAAATTGTATATTGACAAAAGTTTCTGAGATCTTTATCAGACATTTTTCTCTTTCAACAACCTTTTCTACTATGTAGCACTGCAAGTTAAAGAGATGGCGAGATCGTTTCCAACGGATGTTTCCGATTTGCAGGAAAAGAACCTATCAGGAAGGCTTTTTCATTTATATTCAATCAAGAGTTGCGAGAGACTCTTGTTGTAAAAGCAACCATTTAGAAGAGGTTGGGTCTAGAAGATAGTGCTCCAAATCCTTCCTTATCCAATCCAGCGCATGAAGAGTTTAGAAAGTGTGCACTGCTCATCACAAAGATTCTCTTTTAGATAACGGTTCTGCTTTTGTGCGGTGATTGACGAAATTAGTACTGGCTTGATTGATGCTGGTTTCTTTTGGCTTCTATTGATATGCGACAAAGATTCCAGTGTTCCACAAGAGTACCTGTGTATACATAGAGCACGTTAGCTTCAGCCAACATTATGCTAACTATGGCGACTACCTGAAGAAAGAAAAGATTGCTATTCTTCTCAAAGGAATTGACAAGAGATCACTCCGAATACTGTCTGCAGCGCATGTTGAAAATCCGGAAATATTGCCAAAGGAGTGGCTGACACTCAAAACAGCTAGAAATTGAAGGATGCTCTGGGAGAAGATGTGATTAAACAACGCATGCATTTCACACACACAGAAAGCATCTGATATGCTCGAATTAGCTATCATGCTCAAAAGAAGTCGGCTTGGTTGATACAGACCAAGGCGTGGGTATTGCCAAAGTGTTCCGCTGTTTGCGAAAACCATTGAGGACTTGGATAATTCTCCTTGAAATCGATGGACAGTATCTCAATTGTGATATTGTCATGGATTGACCAATCATAATTATCAGGAAAGTGTGTTGAGTTACTCAGATTCTAATAAGGATGGGTGGTTGTTTGTCCGTCTGGCTGGGCGCTCTACAAAGCCTACAAATGAATTGACAGAAATTGGTTCTGATAGTGGTGTCACATCCGCTCCCATGGACGCGGCGTACTGTTGGACGTGGGTGGTCGCATCTTATGAGGCTATTACATCACAGCCATTTGGTTCCATCGAGGATCAGATTCACGTTAACAAGAACAAAGGTGGGGTTATTGGTAATAAATATATGGCAATAAGGATGTTGCATACTACAACCTGGAAATGCTGGTTTCCAGCAACTCTTGATCGCATGGTGACAAAGAAGGATTGTCAATTCAGATAGCGAGTCAATTATCGTTTAATCATGGATGAAAGTGTTGCTGACAGTAGTCTCACATTTTATCGTGATTTAGTTTTCCGAGCGAACATTTCTATGATGTTCTTCGCAGCTAGTCCAGTTCATGAGTTTCAGGTTTGAACATTGGTTCCCCGTCCGGCAGCTCGTAGACGATTACGAGAGGATCAGCGGTTTGCGCGCTATTCATGGGTATTACTCATGAGTCTCAAAATCCGCATCATGTTTCCCGGATGGTACGGTGCTCAGTTCAGCCTTTAAACATTTATAGATAAGGATGAAAAATTTGACTGGAGTGCAGGAAATGCCCATCAATCCGCTGGCCTTTCTGCATTCATTGTTGCCAAATGTTGACATGGTTTTATCCAAATGCAGTATGAAATGTTGCCGCTGCAGATATGCTTTAAATTATGTCAGGAGTGAAGGAAACAAAAGAAAGTCTTTGCAACTATCTTTGGATGAATGGCAATTAACCAAAACATGTTATTCTAGCGAATTGAGGTCACAGACAGCTTTTCAGGAGATAATAGTTGTAGCTAGTCTTGATTATCGTTTACACCCTTACTTCAATGTTTCGATTATATTCAAATTTGAGTTAATTGAAACGACGTCAGCGCCAAAGTGGTGAATTCAGGTGAGAATTTAGAACCTGATTCACGGTACTACTGTCATGGTGTCGCAACTGGTTTGCGAAATTCAGGTTAAACAGAGCTCTATAATATCTGCTAATGGATGAAATTTGCTTCGGAGGTTATGAGGAAGCTGATTCAACTACGATATTAATTTTTATGTGGAACGACAGATTTTCTTAGTCTGATTTTCACTTTAAGAGAATAAAAAGTTCATCAGATATGTATATGATCCAGAAGTGTTAAGCAAGCAAAGTTTGAGTATGATTCGTCAGTTGTGCTCTTTGTTTTCAACTTTAGAAATGATATAAATGCTGATAGTTAAAACTGTAAGATGTTTGAGAAATGTAATGAAAATTTGATAAGCGGCATTTGCTGAATTATTCGATATTGTCCTGTAATTTTATCAGTGTTGAGGTTTGATTATTTGTTTATTCAACATAGCCAGTGCTAGCTTATTTACAAAATGTTTTGAAATCCTTTTCTCGTTCTGTCATGAAATCAGGCTGCACTGGTTATTCAGTTTGTTGCACTATCCTTTGCTGTTCAACTGGCTTAAATTAAATGAAGAGCAGTGGTGTTTTAACTGTTGCATGATGATGATAGAAAGTGGTGCTGCTTTTAGTGCGCGTTTTGGACACAGGAAGTTAATAGGTGCTCATGGATTTGGATAGTTGGTCCCCATCAGCTCAGCCGACTGAGTGTAAAAAGTTATTATGGTCTGGTTTTTGGCTTTTACGCTTTGCTAGGCCCCGGCAGCAATCTATTGAAATTTATGATTATCAAGCTTTGACCAAACGTGAAATGAGTGGCCAGTACGGTTAAAGGAAGTGATCTAAAGGATTGGCGTTTTTATTCTTTAGTTTTTGATTCTTTTGGTTTGCCAGCACAGCTCGATTTGAAATGCGGCCATATTATTGCTAACTAAAACAGCTATTGTATATGTTGATTCAGTCGGTGGTGTTGGCTATCGTTGGTTTTTCTGCTCTAATGCTGCGTTATTACGTTGTCGCGGTTTTCTTAGGTCTCATCAATATAGTTGGGTGTTAAAACGAGTGAGTAAAAGTTCGAGTACGCTAATGTTGCTAAACAGCTTTGGTGCTTTTTCAGCGTTTAGGATGTGACAGACTCTGGTTCGCAGTTGGCTAATTCCTATTATGCTATGAGTAATGGTGGTTGGCTCGGACGTGGTCTGAAGCGATTCTATTGAGGAAACGCGGCTATCTTCCAGAGAACCTGGGCACAGATGGTTTGTCTTTTCAGTGTTATTGAAAAGTGGGACTGTTGATTGGAGCAGGACTCATTTGTATGATTTTCTCTTTTGATTTTGCGTATTCTGCTGGTTGGTGTTAAAGCTTCATCACTTTTAACTCCACGAGTTGCTTTGGGTGGTGGTTCTCATGAGTGCTGATTGCAGGGTGTTGTCAATATTGGTGGAATATCTGGTCTTATTCCTTCTACAGTAGTTACTTTTCCCTTTCTATCACAGGGAGAAACAGTCTTCTTGTTTTTGTCGGTAGCTATTGGTTTTGTATTAAATATTGATGCTAATAGAAAAACGAGAAGATATCTATCCAGGAAGTAGAGAGAGCCGAGCGATTGAGCCTGGTGTAGCATCCGTCCTCAATCGCAACAGGAGACTTATGGAGGAATAAATCAATTGGATCACTTTTCCGATGAGTCTAATAAAGACCTACAATAAATGAAGAGGCTACTTCTTTAATACAGAGAATAGTGTTCAGTAGAGGCAAGATAAAAGAGTTCTACATAGTGCATTTTAACGTAATTTGTGTAAAATAGCTCTAAGGTGAGTTAGACTGTATGCTACTGTCTATCTATAAATATATATTTTGTGGAAGCGCCTAGATGGCAAAAGAAAACATACGATCGTGTAGTAAAAGCCACACGTTAACATTGGTACACTATCAGCACGTTGACCATGAGGTAAAACTTCACTGCTTCTCAGCTATCTCACAACTGTGTACTGTGCACGTCTTCCAGGAACTGCTGCAGTAAACCAGCAAAAGATTGTTCATCTGTTGATGCTGCTCCTGAAAAGACACGCGGAGCGCGGTATTACTATCAATACTGCGCACGTTGAGTATGAAAGACGAAAAACGTCACTATGCTCACGTGATGCTCCAGGACACGCGGACTATGTTAAAACACGCGATCACTGGTGCTGCCCAAATGGATGGTTGTCTTTATCATGGCGCTTCAACATGGTGGACCAATGCCACAAACTCGTGAACACATTCTTCTTTCCACGTCAAGTTGGTGGTAAATACTCTCATTGTCTTCATGAATAAAGGATTGTTGGGACGACGATGAAAGTACTTGCCCGGGTGGTTGAGAATGGAAATCCGTGATCTTCTTTTCAGAATATGATTTCCCAGGTGATGATATTCCAGTTATTCAGGTTCAGCTCTTCAAAAGCTCTTGAAAGGCGATACTGTCAAGAAAGGAATATCATCATGGAATGTACTGCATACTGTTGATGACTACATTCGGATCGAGGCGTGATGCCTGACCGGCAGCCACCTTCTGCAGTCAGAGGTATTTTCTCAATCACTGGTCGATGGTGCTGTTTGCTTCAAGGGACGTGATTGATCGTGGTGCACGTTAGAGAGTTAACGATGAAGTTGAAAGTCGTTGGTGATCCGTGAGTGACATTCAGCTGACTGTTACTGGTGTTGAAATGTTTCCGTAAACAATTGGATGAAGGAGTATTGCAGGGGATAATGTTGGTGTTTACTCCTTCGTGGTATCCAGCAGTGATGATCAGACATGGTCATGAAGTTCTCGCTAAACCAGGTTCAATTCACCCATGCACCTCATTCAAGGTGAAGTTTATATCCTTACTAAAGAAGAAGGTGGACGTCGCACACCCATTCTTCAATAACTATCGTCCACGATTCTACTTCCGTACAACTGACGTAACTGGTTTCAATTGGGTTGCCACGCAAATACTGCAAAATGGTTATGCCTGAGTGACAGCGTTACTAGTGACGTTAGATTGATTCATCAATCGCTGTTGAACAAGACAGTACCACTCTCTATTCGTGAAGGTGGACGTACTGTTGGTTTCAGGTATCGTTTCAAGGAAATCGAGAAAGCTTAAGAAATCGTTCCATCTAACAATTGTCAGTCGAGACAATAATTGCTGTAATGAGAAGTCTTGCAAGAGAGACTCTGTCTAATAGACTCTTTCGTCCAGCTAGTAGTGGAGCTGAATGTGAATTAACATCTAGAGAACAAAATTTGTAGTCCACTGAAAAAGCCATCATTTGATGGCTTTTGCCTACTCTAAAGTTGAGGTGATTGTGTGCTTGATAATATGATGAATTTGGAAAAGAATTATCGTCTTGAACTTTCGAGTCGCAAAAGCTTATTCACTGATTATGAGTGTTTAAAATATCTCTTATTAAAGACGTTTATCAGTTGTCCGATTGTCATGACAGATGAGGTGGATTGTCACCGCTTGCCTCGTCACATCTGTGAAAAAGTGATGGTCTTGTTTTAGAGAACTCTATCAAAATCTACTAGGAGGCCAACGGCGCCACAATCGAAAGCTGTGCAGGGAGATAAGGGCCTACTCTGGAAGATAATATTCCATTTGCCAAGCGAGGAAAGATGTGCGTAGTGGCTGAGATTACATCCAGCTGTTGAGAGATTTTCGTCGGAAGGAAGATGAGTTTTCAGTGGGCTCCAAATTTGTCTTCTCTGATGTTCAGAACCAGTGAAAATCGAGTTCTGAAAGTTATCAAAGTTACGAAGTACAAGCTAGCATTGCGTGCAGTGACTTTGTTACGAATTGATGATTGATTTCGAGCTTGGCATTGGTGTATGGCATCTTCAGAGCGTTGATAACCTTCCATCTATCTTTGATAAAGGTCCAGTGAGTTTGAAAAATAGGATGGACAGGAGAGACTCTGTACTCGAATCAAAGATTCATCGTCGTTTCTTCTGAAAGTGAGCAAAAAGCTGGTAGGAGGTCACTGGCAGCCGGTTAGCTCTGAGGGAGCTAAAGCCTCTATCTTGGATAAAATTTTCCATGTAGAGAGAGGTGGGCACAAAAGAGGTGCGGTTGTAAATCAAGGTATTATTGAGCGTTCTGGCTATCTTGAAGGGTTAGCTACAAAGTATTTAATGGCTTTGTAGGGTAGGGATTGGCAGGTCAAAGTGATTCATCATCTGGATGCGAGGTGCGGTTCGTGGCTTTATTGAAGTGTTAATGATATGGAAGTGATCCAGTACGATTTTGAATTTAGAGATAGTCTGCGAGCAGTGGGATGCATGGGTACCGAGACATATTCAAGGTAATGAGCTTTTGACAGCTTTTCTAAAAGCTTTAGTTAGGTGTTGAGAAAGTATCTCGACAGTCGTCGTATGTGATGATTGTCTAGAACGATGATAGTGTTCCGTGTTTCAAAGTCCAGAGCCCGGTGAGGCTAGTTTCCTTGTTTTGCGAAAATTCGTGCTTAAATAAAATCTTAATAAAGTAAATACGGAACTTTGTTTGATATATATTCTGAAAGTTACTAACCTAACATGTGGAGTATACTTCAATTTTAATTTATCTCAAAGAGTATTATCACTTTGAGCATGAGAAAGTTTAATGGAAAAATAGGATAAGACCGTTGACAAATAAAATTTTAAGGTATACTCTCTTGTAAAGAAAACGTTTTCTAAATATAATATTGGAAGGTCTTTTGTAATGAGGAGTTGTTCATAACAAGATGGGGAAGTCGTTCTCATAAATTATCGACAGGGCCTTACTTCAGTTTCTGGATGAACCATGGTCTCAAAGACTTTCGGATAGCATCAGAGATTCTATCGCAGAAGATATTCCATTTTGGCGAGACTACATTCTGCTGCTGATTATCCTTGTGATAATTTTTGAGAAGAATAAAATTAGATGTGGAATCGCACGCAGTGTTAATTGTGAGATACGATGATACAAAGAAGGTTTTCAGCAGTTGATCCTTGGCATGAAGAATGGCAGGAGAGGCGAGTGGTGTCAGGATATTCCCATACGGTACTCTACATAAGTTTGGGTAAAATTATGGTGCAGATAAATGTACCAAGGATGGCAGAGCCAGATGTGAGAAATTTCAGTACAGAGTGATAATAATGGTAAATCACCTGGTAGAAATCTTAGAATTGGATTTTATACTCCAGAAGAGGATATATGAAATGGATGAAAGGAAAAGCAGAGTTTGCGCTTCATTTGAGGTACTGTTTTTCTAGTGAGCTGGGCTGTAGCAGACTAACTGGGAAGAATTAAGAACCTGGCACACATTGGCCGAGGTTTGCAAACATTTTATTTTTCAATTGAAGAGTAATATTGAGGTGCTAAAATAACCTGGAGGTTTTCTATTAAAGCGGCTGAAATTAGAGGAAGTCGTCCTTATCCATGCACTGATACTATGAGTATTCATTCAATGAAAATTGTTGTGCTCAAAAGGTGGATCAATGTGGCTGCAGAACGCATGAATGTGACATAGCATAATTTTCTCATCTAAAGATTGCATATTAATACGCTTGAGCTATACTCTTATATAATAATCGTAGCTACATTTTCTAATATATTTTTGAAAGGAGGACAGAATTGTCTGTATCAGAATATCTTAAGGAGAATTCACTTTGTGTGAAGGAAGAATAAGAAAGAAAAATGGAAGCTATTTCTAGCGTCTGTTTATTAGAGGTAGCTTTTGATAAATATATGCCAGACTTTAGCATATATTGTGGGATATTCTGAGAAAAGTAGAGAAATATATTTTATTTGATGTCAATAATGGGACTGTGGGAAAACAGCTTATTAAATGAGTGGGTATGGTACGCTCAGTTGTTTACAGAGAAACTATATATATGCTCAGTGAGTTGATGCTGTAACAGGAATTAGTGAAAAATAGTGGCGAGGAAGTATTCAGTATAAAATTAGGAAGTATGAGGGTGGGAGAACGTCATTAAATGTGTTTGATGAACTGGTTTGGAGTAGCGTTGTGCTGAACTAGTTGTGAGATTGATTTCTAAAAGAAGGCATGTTGTACGACGTTCTAAAATGAGATGAAAGGCATTTATCTATGGAGTTATTTTAAAGTATCAGATTCTATTTGCGTAACAATGGTACCAAATATTATGATGATATCTAAAGTGAATCGAGAAAAGTAGCTGGATATTAAAGTCGTGATGCTTTAGAAAGGTGATGTTAGAAGTTCCGCTAGGAAAAGAGTTCAATCATTATGGTACCAGATACCATCCTATGGTGCGTGGATAGAAAGATTGATTTTGTCTATTTGACAAATAGCAATACTATTTTCAAATTTAATTTGGTTACTATGGTAAGTTTTGGAGGTGGGATGTAGAATGTGAGATGATTGTGATAGAAGAAACTGTGGTTGTTGATGAAAATCGTCTATATTATACTACGATGATATGTGCTTGCAGGATAGTTTATCTGCTGATATGATGGTCATGTGTTTTATAGGAGCAGCTTTTACCGACGCATTGTTTCTCGTATATCTCGATTGCTGGAGGAACTGTACTTTAATTTTGAAGTGGATGCTAGGGCATATTGTGTGAGACAAATACACAGGTATATGTTGTCTAAGATATCCTGTCGGGCATACTCCGTATAGTATGTGTTCGATTAAGAATGATACGGTTCCTAGTGGAGGAGGAGAACCGCCAGTAGCTCAGGATGTAGTTAGAATTTCAATTAACCACATTAATGTCAATACGGAGTTTAGTGAGATTATTTTGCTGTTAAACCATGCCAGATTTAGATAAGTAAATATATGGGTTTAGCAGTGATTAACTAGAGAAGTTGGGATGTACAGTAGTATACTTGTTGACAGATGTAACAACTTCAAGAGAGTATTGAAATGTGTCATTATAGAAACCACCATTTTTGTTTCGTGTCATGTCGCTTTAAGTGATAGAAATGTGGAGTACTATAACCTTGCCAATAGGAGCAGTGTATCACATCAAATGGTGTGTGATTGAAAAGATGGTTAGTATTGTTATATATAAGATGGTTGTTTCTTTTACCTACTCGGCATGTCGTCCAGATTTTGTACAGAATCAGTGAGGACAAAATGACTGTACAACAACAGTTCAACAATTTCCGGAAATGATACTACTATACGGTGGAGAGAATATTTCACAAGAAGAACTTAGATAATAGATTATGTCCAAAGAGTGCATGGGAGTGCTGATTTTTCAAACATGGAGATTAATTTTGAAGCGTATGCTAACTAGCCCAGCCTAAAAACTTTTTGAGGAGTTCCATTAGAAGATGATAATTAGTTGTAAAAGATGTTATGCGAGATACTGGAGTTCAAAATATGTATTTCTGTTGGAGGGTCTATGTGTTTTAATATTATTGTCTGCTTGCAGCCTTATTACCTACGTCAAAGTTAGCGAACGATAGGAAGTTAACTATAAATGTTGTGTTATTCTTTTGCCATCATTTGTTAATTCCGGCGCTCTCAGTTTCATCAAAAGTGACTTGAGTACAAAGCAACCTGAGAGAAATCGTCAGAGAATCTTGTTTCTCTACAGAATCAAGAGGTTATGAATACTATAATGATTATAATCTTCTACTCTTTCGAAGATCTGATGTCTGAAATATCGTTTGTTTACATGTAGAAATCTAGTGCAAGAATTATTATGCCATCTGTTGTAAAAGTTGCTGTCACTGTGTTGTTTTATACTAAGCTTAGTGGTGAGTTTATAGTCTTGGAGTCGGTGTATTATACTTATTGGTTTTGTCTTATATGTATGGTATTATCAGCGATATTAACACAGAAAAACAGAAATGACTTATAAAGGAGGCTAGATTCAACAGTTGGGGTTAGCCAGTCCAATGAGATGACTTTTTAAAAGCAACTTGATACGAGTATTCTCCTGGCTTTATCACTAAAGAAAACATGGAACTAGTGATACCATAGACTTGCTTGCGATATCTATTATAGATTCAAAAACAAATACATCTAATTGTTATATTTGTTACAGCAAGGGTTATTTTGGTTTTTCTTGTCAAGCTTAATTCACTCATATAGGTCTGAGGGGTAATAAGGCGTTTTTAAGCAACGAAAATTTGGGGTTATACTTATCTAATATATTCTGTTTTAGAATTTATCTAATTTTGGAGACTGACTTTTTAGGAGGAGTGGAGCTGGAAGGATCGTCACGAGCTGCTCTTTCCCAGAATTACAATATAGAATAATAGAGATATTATCAAAGCAGAATCATAGATTAATATGACGGATTAGATGTGATATTTGAGTAATATTTCATATTGCTACAAAAATTAGATAATGAGGTACAAAGTCCTAAAGGAGACTTACGAGTTGTCGTTTCCCGAATATATGGGAAGCTGCTGCTCTTATTGGAATAATGGTTCCTGGAAGATCAACCGTTTACTAAAATTAATATGCAGATTTTATATCCTGATGAGAGGATAGTTATCTGCCTAAAACAAAAGTTTTGTATATTAATCAAGATTCTGTATTGTCTAGTCGAAGTTTACCTAGATAACCCTGAGATATCCACATACAGAGCAACTTCTGACCAGTTAGAAAGCTTTATATTCTTTGAGCTAGCTTCGAAAATTGATAATTTCATTTCGCCACATACTGATTTAAATGTAGAAATAACAGGAGAAATGGCCAAAATCATTCTCAGGTGGAAAGGCTTATTCCTCATTTTAAGAGCACACTTATATCAGATTTTTAATATTATATTGTTGATGAAATTACAAGTCGTTTAGATATAAAATCATCCTGCGCATATCATCAACTAATAAAAGAGCTGTCATTAATAAGATTGTGAAGTTTGTATAACACATAGAAAAAGGAAGAGTTACAATATGAGTGAGGTATTTCATTAAACATCTAAGTTTATTGACAATTGATTGGGGGTGTTAATGTTATGAACACACGTCAACCTACTTGCAGTAGAATATTTAAATCAGTTTGGAAAGATATCATCTTCAAAGAAAATTCGTACGAGAGTTTTATATTAAAAAGGTGAAACAGGAGAATATATCTTCCAAGAAATGTGAGATCGTGAGTGATAACAAGCGTATGAGTATATAAACGAAGTTAAGTATACTAGCAGTGGAAAAGATAAAGTTAGCGAGCTAAGTAGTCAGAATTAAGAATTTTGCTAGACTAAAGCTGTTATTTTTAGGAAGGTTAATTTCACGGTGCTACTGAGATAGACGACTCCCGTAGTGTATTACAGCAGTAATTAGCTTGTCGTTTATTTTCCTTTTACGTGTTGCCGACGGCTGCAAGGCTGTAGGCATTTTCAAAACTAGTCTCTTGGCCCGGTAAAGGGTATAATCGGTTTTTATCATGAGGTCAGTTCAACTAGCTTCTCTATGAGTTTTCTCTAGTCATTTTGCCTGTTCTCTCGTTTGTGTTTGTTGCATTTTTAACGGCTGGTGTTTTTAAGAAAAGACATGGCGAGAATAATCTTTAGTATTTATAGAAATGTATGCTAAAATAGGGATTGTAAATACTAAAAGAAGAAGAGGTAAGTGAAATGTCCGTAAACCAGTGTGCTGGTAACTGGTATATGAACAAGACTGCTGCTAGAGCGTGAGTTCATTGATGCAGTCGAGAACAATATTCCTTCAAATAATCTTGTTGATACTGTTATCGGATCACCTGCGTTATTCCTTGAAGGAATGAGGCGTCGAATAGATGGGTACATGAAAGTTGCAGTCAAAACTGTTACTGGAAGATTTTGGTGCTTTTTACTGGTGAAACAAGTCCTGCAACGCTTGCAGCAGCCTGAGTGTTGATTATGTTGTTATTGGGCACTCAGAACGTCGATTACTTCCATGAAACAGATCAAGAGTTAACAAAAAGCATGCTATTTTTAAGCACCAAGATGACGCCAATTCTTTTCTGTGGTGAATCTCTTGAAACACTTGAAACAGGTAAAACAGCTGGTGGATTGAAGAGACAAATCACTGCTGACCTTAAGGGCAGGTGCTGAGCAAAGTATCAAGTATGGTTATCGCTTATGGAGCAATTTGGGCTATTGGTGCTGGTAAGTCAGCTGATGCTAATGTGCGAGATGATATCTATGGTGTTGTTCGTGCAACCGTTTGAAAAGAGCTTTATGGAAAAAGAGTTGCTCAGGCTGTCCGTATTCAATACAGCGGTTCTGTAAAACCTGAAAATATTTCAGAATACATGGCTAAAACGAAAATGTTGATGATGCTCTTGTTGGTGATTTGCTTCACCACAAGCAGACAGTTTTCCTTGCCCTTCTGGACTTTTATGAAAATAAACGTGAATAATTAATTAAAAGCTATGATCTTCTTCTTGTATTTTAATTTTGAATGCAAAAGAGTCTGTTTTAGATTAAAAACACTGCTGATAAAAATCAGCAGTGTTTTTGATAGAAAAGTTTTAAAATAAATAATAAAATAAAAGTTCTTAGTTTAATCTAGTTGATAATCTTTAAAAATTTTCATGATTGAGAGCGTTGAGTGTCTCAAAACTTTGCTTTGGTCTATCCCCAATCTAAAACAGTCCCCAAACTACTTTAGCTAACTCCAGCTATCTTGTGTCGCTCTCTTCGTCTATTTTTAATTTTTGGGGTTCTTATTTATCTTGTAAAAGAGGATTAAAGAAATCGTCAAAATGGGCTTTTCCTCAACAGGAGAAACGTTGATTGAAGGTGTCTCTTTTAAACTAAAAGGTAATATTTAGCCTGTTTTGTAAAACAGTTAGCGTCTTAGTATTTTTCTTAATAAGTATTTAGAAACTTATATCGCAATGGTCTTGGATAGTAGCGGAATATTCCCCATCTTGCGGACGATGTAACCATTGAAAGTGACTAGCGAAGAACACCATCAGAGCTATCAAAGTGCCTATAATACCAAGGAGGATTATGAAAGATTTCCTCTTTTAAGAGCTTCAAAGCATCACATGTTCTTGTGAGAAACGAGCGCATAGAACTTAGTAAATTCTGGATAGGAACCTAGAGAAAGATGAGACGGCTTCTTGGTGTATAGATAAATAAACTGCCTGCTAAGATGACATCTTTTTGCCATATTTAGTGATAAATTCCTGAGCTCTTCTTGACGAGTTGTAAAAGGTATCGAATTGGCTGGACGGTTTCACGTGTTGGTTTTGTTTTCAGAATGCGGGTCAGATCAGAAACTCAATTTAGCAATTTTATTGCCAAGTTTATTTTGAGTCCGCTTTGTGGCTAGTGAATAATCTTTCCAAAGTTTGGAAGCGGCAACCATAAATTCATTGTCTCCCAAAACTATCGTAAAAAGTCTTGGTAGTGAGTTCGAGACTTTTATCGCTGTATTCTCTACGATCGAAGTAGCTGGAAGTAATTTCCTTAAAGAGGTTTAAGCTCATCACGATTAAGCAAAACGAGTTTAGTGCCAGTTTTGGCTCTAAAGGGCGTCGCTTTACTGAAAGGTTTTTAGCAGTGTTTGTTCGCTCATGTCCGATAAATCTCTAACATAATGCCAATCAGGCTCTACATTAGGATAATCCTTTGCAAGCCATCAAAATGATAACCGAGATTAGTTTAATTGCGAGACTAGTTTCTCAGCACTGGTTGTGTGACATCACTATCAAAGGTTTGATAGGTGTTTATAAAGGGTTTTGATTACTAATTCTATAGCACCTTTTCTTTGACCTTAGTCTTTTTGAGTTCTGTAAAAATCTGTTAGATGCTCATCTCGATGTGACAACTGGTCGCAATTAATTTCAAAATAATGCACCGCCAGTCATGGGTATGCTGTATAAAATAGTAGAAATTTCAATCGTGTTCCGTTTTCTAACCAAAAGCAATACAATTAGCATAAATCCTCTTTTGGAAAAGAAAGCTTGGCCATTTCTAAGGTCTGCATGAAGATTTTTGCTCTACTTTTTGAACATATAGGCAAAATCATTTTGAGAGATGTTTTGTAAATATCATTAATAATGCTTGCTCCTTCGTTTTTACGTATGGTATAGGCAACATTAGCTAATTTATAGAGCGGGCTGACTGGTAAATTAAATTCACCAATAAATTCTTCAATTTCTGGTTTGAATTTTGATTTGAAGTTGTAAAGTCCGCCAGAGAGGTCATTTTCAATACCTCCCATATTTTGTCCAGTGATTGCCTCTTTCAAAGGCATGGTTAACCGTTACCGCAAACTAAGTATAAATAGCAGCTTGATAACGGCGAAATTCGTCATCCATACCAGCATAAACATTTTCGGATGTTTTAGCGAATTCAAGAGATAATGTTCCTGAAAGAGGAACGGTATCTTTACCTTGGGATAAATGCTCTTGAAGAAAGGCAATCTCGTCACTGAGACGTTCGATTTCTTTTTTTGTATTATCAATTTTGCTCGGTTTAACATTATCACCAAATTTAGCAAGGTTATTTTGAGCTTTTTTCCTTTGACTTTCTAGTTCGGTAAGTCTTTCTTTCAAATTGAGACTAGCCAAAGTAATGAAAGAGTGTTGGGGATAATTGTCTGAGGATTTTGGTAGTAATCAATGCCTCTGAGGTGAATGCTTTTGCGATCTTCTGTTTTCATTACGTCGGAGAAGTCTGCCAAAAGTTCACTAGCCGCAAAAGCGAATGCTAACTCCCTTATTTTTGGCAGTACGGATGGTTGTCGGATTTTTGGATAAGTTAGCTTCGAAAGACCCTTCTCGTAGATATTGGCTTGGAAACGCGGCTGAATAGTTTCTCCCATGTCCTTGTTTGTCCCAGCCATTCACAGCCTAAATGCTTTAAAGTGTCAATAATAGTTTGTGCTTGCGGGTTATTGATGGCTTCCTCATCAATTTGATGATGGTTGAGCAAAATAAAAGGATCAAACTTAATAAATAGGGCTCTCTTTCTCTTTGTGAAACTTTTAAGGAGAGTCGCACAAAATTCACAAATCTTTATCTTGATGAGTTTCACTAACGGGACCTCTTGGAATGCAGACATTGTCATACCAAGAGGTGAGGTCTGATTAAAGATAGACACATGAGGCAACAAGTTTGCTATCTTGATAAAAACCCATTCCTCATTCCCATTCATCTTTAACTTTTGCTCAAGAACAGCTTTGTATGAGATTGGTTTTGACTGCTGATTTTTGATAAAGTTGTCATGTTCTTCTTTTGAAATTCCGATTTTATATGTGTACATTGTTTAGTACCCACTTTTTAATTGCATACAGCTGACCTATTTGTCGTTGTTGGTGATGATGCTTAGCCATGAGTTCAGGAATACCATTTTCCATCACAAGGGGCTTAGCAGCTTCTGGCATAGCACGATCATTTTCCTCATCTGTGTACATTGTCTCATCTGCTAAGTCTAGCATTTTCTGCTAAATGAACGATGCAGTGCCTTTGCTGACTTTTTATTCATGATTTCTAAATAAAAAGGTCTTGATTTGTACTACTGTGAGTGTTCATAAAGGCTGGCTGGCGATTGACAATGCGAGCATCTAGCATTTCAGGTTCGTCTAATCATCGTATTTTCACTAATCTCTTTTGCAAGCCATTTCTTCAGAGTACGATAATAGACTGGCATGTTAACAGACTTGCTTCATGGACAGTGTGTTGCCGATATCCTGATTGGCAGTGTAAATACCTTCTTTAGAATAGCAGCATGTGCACTTTCTAATTTGCGACTGAGCAATTTCAATATCTAAATAATCATCATAAAGATTAACGTTTCTTTAATCAAGTCTTCACCAGTTGCGGTATCTTGTCACTAAAGCACCGTTAAAAAGTAATCACGTAATCTCCTTGATCCTTGAGATTTTAATTTTTCTAGTAAATCGAGTTTACACACAACAATGGGGCGGCCTGTTGCAATAACGACCTTGACGCCGGCTTTTTAGCATCTTGGATAGCAGTGTAAACTTCAGTGTGCTTCACGCTTACTATTAAGTAATGTGCCGTCAATATCGACAGCAACCAATTTAATTGACATACTGGTTCCTAATTTCTAATTACAAATTTCTACAGACTATCTTACTAAAATTAGCTTATTTGTCATGTTGTATGGGGATTAATTGATAAAAGCAAGCGGAGAAGGAAAGATAGGGAAGCAAAATATGTTATCAGAAAAATTTCCTTCTATCTTAATTTTATTTCTAAACAATTGGTCCATAAATGATTTTTCTCATATTTGTTACGCTTTTGAGTAGTTTTAAAAGTAAAATAAGAGATAGCTTAAACCTCCTCTCTGAGATTGTAAAAATGCTTATTTTTGATATAGTGAGAAAACTTTTCTTTAGCTTCGACAAAAAGATCATCTTTGATAAGCATCTCCTTGGGAAAGTAGAAACGACGATCGCCATGCGTGGTACCAGATAAGGTATGAACTAGCGGTGATAGTGTAGACAGCTCGGCAATGGAGCCATCTTCGCAACATTTCAATTTGAGTGCGGGAGTTTTGAACATCTGACGAGAGCATCGTAAGGAAGGTCAAAAGTGGGTGAAAACAGTATAATATGTTGGATCAAAACCAAGGTCTTTAACAATTTCTCTTAGTTTTCTAAATTTGAGATCTTTTTCATCAAAGTAGTTGATTTGAAGACTTTTGCGATTGATAAAACGGCTGGCAAGGTCAGATAAGATTTTGTCGCACTTTGCATCAAGTTTGAAAATGGTATTCATGACACCGTCATCCAGACTAAGATAGTCTTCTAGGGTAACCCTATTTTCAGGGATTAAAGTGGTGATGTAACAGTGAAAATTCTTTTCTTTGGGATAAAGGTATTTTGCACGTTTGAGTGAGTTGCAGAGGAACTTCCATAGCACGCTAGCTGGATGAGAAATAAACCTGCATGTACGTTTTGATAGCGACTGATAATATAATCTTCTACAGCATGCATGCCATCTCTGAAAAGCAATACCATTTCAATTGGACGAATGACGCGTAGAGACGCGTGTTAAAATCAAATTACCGTAGCTGGCTACCAGCGAGTAGAATCTCGCAGGAGATAATCCATGCGATCAACATCAATTTGGCTGAAATGAGCTGTTCAACCTGTTTGTTAGAATGGTATGATTGATAACACTACACCTTGTCAGGAAAAATCTGGTGAGACACGTCTTAAAATCGTATTGATTTCTGTTTCAGGACTTAAAATAATCTGCTGAAGTAATGGTTTCGTGATTAGTGTCAAACAGCCTCTCAAAAGTATGAGAATAGGCCCCATGACCAATATCATCGCAAAAGAGCTGCGGTCATGGTTAAGAGAGATTCGTTATTCTTCAAATGTCTGGTATTTTTATCAAAATATTGGTAGCACGTCTGGCAAGATAATAAAGCACTCAAGACAGTGTGAAAAACGGCTGTGTTCAGCACCATGAAAAGGTAAAACTAGATGAACCTAACTGTTTAATGCGACGCAGTCGCTAAATTCTTGCTAGTGATAAAGAGATCATAAATGAGCTCATCTTCAACAGGTATATAATTATGAGACAGGATCTCGGAATACTTTTGTCTCATAGCTTTATTATAACAAAATTTCCATGAGATACCGTTTTTAGAAAGTATGTAAACAGATTTCTTTTTGTATTTACGGATTCCTAAAATTTACATTATAATGAACTAATGACAAATCGTTTAGTAATAAATACCATTTCAGTTACTGTTGATCAGTCGTTACTTGGATAATGGGAACCATTTATTACATGCGACAGCATCAAATTAATTTAAAGAAAAATTTTTAACGGGGTTTTGGATTGGTTATGTGACGAGATCTCTTAGATACTTTGGGAATTGGGACTTTGCGACGAGCGACAACACTTTTAAAGCGACAAAAATTGAGTTGAAGAGATGATCGTAAAATACTGCACCATATCAACTGCCCATGTTGTTCCTGTTTTGGTTGAGAGCACTGTGTTTGTGACTATTGTCAAAATTGGACATTACTACTCTGGTTTGTATGGCAGCAACCTCTTTTGCAGAGACCTTTGTTGGAACACGGATAACCAAAAAGTGGAATACTCAACGGGTTCAACGTGTTTTAGAATTTTGCTCATTATTGCGACTTTGGTCATGGTTTACCCATGCTCGACAAATCCTGGAGCAGGCATTTCCTCTCAGATTCGTGGTCTAAAAAGGCATTTTGGCTTTTAGTTGGTGATTTTTCGCAGTTTTATTATTGGCATGTCAATGACTGTGATTGAGTAATTATGCGCCAGGGTGATTTTCTTTTCATTGATAGGCATCAATCCTACGTGCTTGCCCGTTATGATGTTGGATGCAGCCATGATTTTAACAGCCAGTTCAATAGCATTTTATTAAATCTGACCGTGTTCATTGGCCCGGGGACCTTTGGCATCATTATTGGTGGTGTCCTAGCGTTTTAACAGCAGCTTCTTTCTCAGTAATTTAGACGTTTAACCATCTCAAGATTTTTAGTTGTCTTTATTGCCTTGTTACGGGTGCTAACATTGTTTGCGTTCTTCTATTATAAAGAAAGATATTGAAGTTAATGATTGGTATAAGAGCTAGAATCTAAACATAGAATGAATTGAAAGGAGAAATATGCAGATTCATTTTGAGAAATGAAATTGATCTAGATGATGGTCAAGAGAAGTGATGATTAAACCCATCGGTTGATGTGACCGAGAAAAATGGCTTTCTCTACTTTATTTTGTCAATGAAGAAAAAGAAAGAGTTGTGATTAAATGTAATGATCAAGAAATTAATTATGACACGCTTTTCAAATCCAAAAATCCGTCTTACGTTTTCATAAAGAAAGTACAAGCTTTGTTGACTATTCAAACTATGGGTATTCAACGTTTCATGGCAAAAACCAGTAAAATTTATTTTTGATAAAACAAATCACTCTATAAAAGCTTGACTATGTTCTTAGCAACATCCAGATTCAGAGTCATGAATATTTTCGCAAAAATATCAATTAAATTAACTTGGTTTTAAAAACAGCAAAAGGTTCCATAGACAATATGAGAAAGAGTTCAGCAGCTGGTTTATAAACACTTTTATGAGTGGTTTTACCATGACTCTTAGCTATTGTTTTTCTGTCGAATCATTCTATAAAATGCCATTTATAATCAATTTCTGGGAAAATCTTAAAAAGCCAAAAGCATCGCTTTTTTGAAAGAGTAACAGGCTGCTTCAAAATGAGAATTTTATATTGAAAAAGGCCTTTGTATGGTATAATGAAGATTATCAAAGGGAGTAGCTAGCCCGGTTTTGCCGTGATGTTGTCGTCAATCCGAAACTGTATTTTCCGGCAACATATTAAATAGCGGACTTGTTTAATTATTAAACAGGTCTTTTCTTTTTAAAGACCGAGAAGGAGAATTTATTTTGTTCAAAAACAAAAGGACAGTTTTACGTCGAAAGATGAAAAACTGTCCTATCTAACCTAGAATCTTCTAAGAAAGGATTGATCCCAGTACTCCAAGCTAAACAGCGCTTAACTGATTATGGCTACTAATGAATTGGAAGAAGATGAAAAACGTACTATTCTTGCCAAATTCATTGATCAATTTAAGTTTGATGATTATCATTTTGCTTGTTGCCGCAGCGCTTTCGGTTATCACTGAAGGAATGGGGGGGCTAACGGATGCCATCATTATTCTAGTTGTTGTTGTTTTAAATGCAGCCTTCGGTGTCTATCAGGAAGGACAGGCAGAAGCAGCCATTGAGGCCTTAAAAATCTATGTCTAGTCCACATGCACGTGTTCGGCGTGATGGCCATGTTACTGAAATTGATTCCAAAGAATTAGTACCAGGTGATGTCGTTCTTCTTGAAGCTGGCGATGTGGTTCCGGCAGATATGCGTCTTTTGGAGGCAACTTCGTTGAAAATTGAAGAGACAGCCTTAACAGGTGAGGTCTGTGCCGGTTGAAAAGTGCTGTTGGTGCATCAGATGCTGGTATGATGATCGTTTGAATATAGCTATCAAAATTGAAATATGACCCATAGTGTCGTGGTATGGGGGTTGTGACACTACTGTATGTACACAGAAGTCGCATATTGCTGGCATGTTAGCTAATGCAGATGAAACGAGATACGCCATTAAAACAAGTTTAGATAATCTATCCAAGGTATTGACATATGTTATCATTATTATTGCGATTATTACTTGCCTAGATTAGTATCTTTGTTCGTCATGAAGAGCCTCTTGAAGGTTTGATAGTTGCTGTTGCTTTGGCTGTTGCTGCCATTCCTGAAGAGCTTCAGCCATTAACAGTTGTCCTTTCACTGGGTACGAAAGCACTTGCTAAACGTCAGTCCATTGTTCGTAAATTACCAGCTGTAGAAACGCTTGGTTCTACTGAAATCATTGCTTCAGATAAAACCGGTACATGACCATGAATCAAATGACTGTTGAGAAAGTTTATTATAGTGGTAGATTGGTTGATGCTAGCATGATGGCATTGACGTTAATAATATGGCTCTTCGCGTTATGAACTTTTGCTAATGACGTAGGGTTGATGCCAATGGTAAATTAGTTGGTGATCCTACTGAAACAGCTCTTGTTCAATATGGTTTTGATCATAATTTCTGATGTTCGCGAAAGTACTGAAAAGCTGAACCACGTGTCGCTGAATTGCCATTTGATTCTGACCGAAGCTCATGTCAACTATCCATAAACGATGGTGAGAAATATCGTGATTTGCTGTCAAAGGGAGCACCGGATCAATTGCTCAAACGTATAACGCAAAGTGAGGATAGATGGTAGTATTCGTCCAATCACTGAGGGACGATAAAAAGCCATTCTTGATATGAACAAGTCGCTTGCCAAACAGGCGCTTCGTGTTCTCATGATAGCTTACAAATACGAGTCTGAAATTCCAAAATTAGAAACGGCAGTCGTTGAAAATGATTTGATTTTTGCTGGTCTTGTGGGGATGATTGATAGGCGTCCAGAAGCGGCGAAAAGCTGTTCATGTGCTAAAAGAAACTGGCATTCGTCCAATCATGATTACAGGTGATCATCGAAAGATACTGCTGGAAACCATTGCCAAACGTTTGGGAATTAGTGATGATGATGGAATTGATCATGTCTTCGCTGGTGCTGAACTCAATAGAACTTTCTGATGAGAAATTCCAAAAAGTTTTCAAACAGTATTCGGTTTATGCGCGCGTGCCACCGGAGCATAAGGTTCGGATTGTCAAGGCTTGGCAAAATGATGGTAAGATTGTTGCTATGACAGGTGATGGGGTTAATGATGCGCCATCTCTTAAAACAGCTGATATTGGTATTGGTATGGGAATCACAGAGTACTCGAAGTATCTAAGAGGTGCTTCTGATATGGTGCTTAGCCGATGATAACTTATACCATTATTAGTTGCGGTTGAAAGAAGGACGACAAAGGTCTTCTCCAATATCAAAAATCAATTCAGTACCCTGCTATCTGTAAACATGGCTGGAAGTTTCCTATCTTCTTTGCAACTCTCTTTGGTTGGGATGTGCTTCAGCCGTTCATCTGCTCTGGATTAATTTGGTGACAGATACTCTGCCAGCCATCGCTCTTGGTGTTGAACCGGCTGAGCCTGGTGTGATGACATGAAAACCCTCGTGGACGCAAATCAAGCTTCTTCTCAGGTGGTGTTATAGAGACCCATGTATCTATCAAGGAGGTATTCTACAAACTCTTCTTGTACTTGGCGTTTACGGCTGGGCAGTTTTCTTTCCTGAACATGCGACACGTAGCAGAAATTCATGCAGATGCTCTTACCATAGCCTTTGCAACACTTGGTTTGATTCAGTGGTACATGCTTATAATGTCAAATCAGTTTATCAGTCCATTTTAAGGTTGGTTTCTTTAAAAATAAAACATTTAACTAGGCTTTGCAGACTCTTTGATTAGTATACTTCTACATTGTCATTCAGGATTTAGATAGATTCTTCCTGTGTCTCACTTGTCAGTGACCCAATGGTGTGTTGTTGCTGGGAGCAGTTTGGCTATGTTTGTTATTGTTGAAATTGTAAAAAGCCATTCAACGGGTGCTGGTGCGAGATCAGCGATTTAATGAGAAAAAATGACTGGTATTGAAACTCCAGTCGATTTTTATGATTTAATTATGCTAAGCTTTTCATCTTATGGTAAAATATAATAAATTTTATGCTTTAGAAAAGAGAATATGACTCAGATTTTTTGCTCATAGAGAGTAAAGTTGATTGTCCGGAAAATACACTGCTGCTTTTAAAAAGGCGATTCAGGGTGGGGTGTGATGGCATTGAGATAGATGTTCACCGAACAAAGAACAATCACCTTGTTGTTATTCATGATGAAGCAGTTGATCGAACCAACAATGGCTCTGGATTGGTCCAGACAACTGACATTAAAAGCAAATAAGAATGCTTGATGCTGGTTCTTGGTTTCATCAGCTTATTTTTGTGAAGAATTCCAACCTTAGAAGAAGTTTTTAAATGGAAGAGTCTGGTTTTCAGGAACTCTCAATCTAAATCAAAACCAATAGATATCCTTATCCTAAAATTGAAAAGACAAATTGCACAAACTATACAGGCTAAAAACGTTCTTTTCATATGTTATTCTAGTTTTAATCTTTTTAGTTTATATATAATGAGAAAACATGATCCTAAAGGCTGAGTTAAACTATTTAATGAATTTCATCCTTTTCATTTTGGTTGGCACAACAGTTAAAAATTTATGAGACTGTCCATTCCCACAGTTCTTTTTATGAAAATCAAGTGACTAAAAGATAAAAACCATTTCGGCTTTGGACGGTTATAATGATGATGATGACATGATTCTTTTTGTCTGGGATAGAAGAGTATAACAGATATAACCCAGAAAGAAACTGTTAAACTCAGAAAATCATTACAAACTAAAAAGAATGAAAGCGGAGGCTCAATCGGTATTTCATGAAATTGATTTTCCTCACTCTCCTGTTTTAAGAATCGGGTAGAAAACATCTACTAGGATAAGATTGTTCTACTTCCGCATGGTTGATTATGACTAGTTTCAACAGTTTGAAAAACTGTTAGACTAATATTACAGGACTAGAGATACTTTAAAAAGCTCAATGGACTGTTAAGGCTTTGAACCTAAAAACACAAATGTGAAGCTTTCCAATCACTCACTGCTTCAAACTGTTACAGCTATTTATGTAGCGCTCCTAGGACTTCTACAGTCTCGTTTTTAACAGTCAAAATCGTCCATGGAATGAGAAAATTCTTTGGTTCAAATATTTTCTTTTATAAACGATAATCCCTCTAAATACCTAACGGCATTATAACGTTTGCTGAGTTCCAGCTACCTGAAGAAGTTGTATTGGGGATGCTGATTAACAAAATTAATGGTCAAATCCATTCCGGATATAGCCTAGGGCCTTGGTGGTAAAACAACACAGTCTGGTTTGACATCACAAAACTCTGAGCATGGTCAAGGTAACATCTTTAATTTGGTGCTGAACAAAAAGCTGATGATGGCTTACTAAGAAAAGCATTAAAGATTGCCGAAATCGTGGATGCAGTCATCGAGATTCTTGATGGGGAACAAAATGCACTAGCTACAATAAGTCTTTGACGGTACAGAATGTAGAATTTGATTCAGTTTTATAAGTGACTCCTGAGTGATTGTCAGATCATCTTTGAGGCGTTGCAGGCGTCGATCAAACCAGAGTCTTTTTGAGGCTGTTGAATCTTTGTTGTTCTTGATGGAAAAGAATAATCGTACCAAGCATGAAAAGCTAATAGAAAAGCCGATCAATTTGGTGAACTCGAAAATCAGAAAGCTTGAATGGCATCTTCATCTAAATCTAACATATCATGGTTTCCTAAATTATAGGTTACCTTGACGTCTTTCAAGTTCTTCAATAAACAAAGGTAACATCGTAAAAATGATTAGAAATATCTCCTGCCAGATGAAGATGGTCAATCGCTTTGTTGGTGCAGAACCTGTTTGAGCGTTTCAATTTCTAAAGTCCCCAAAGTGATTAAGATCAATATGCAAATCCTCATAATTTTACAGGTTTAGTCATAGCTTCATTGTAGCGAAGTAGTAGTGCTTTAAAGGGTTTTTTGGCTATTGTCATAGAGACGATAGCAATAGGTCTGGTCTCGCTTTGATGATACGTGTTATCATTTTGCTTAAAACCTAAGTGTAACAGAGCGAGATCATCAGGTTTGAGTGAATTAATAAAAATAGATTTTCGTTGACATCCACATCATGTTAAGCTGTATAATGACAGTACGAGGAGGAAAAGAAATGAGGATTGGAGGGTTTCTAAATTGACGAATGTCAGTATGAGGATCGTTTGCGCTATTATGAGGAAAAGATTAATCCATCCAGAAAGATTGAGGAGAACGGTTACCGTGATTATGATAAATTAACGCTAGAGCAGATTAAGACATTAAAATTATATTTTGATTTAGGATTAACAACAGCAGAAATGCAGCGGGTCATGGGTTGTGATCCTTTGTTTTCCATATAAGAACCTTATGTGTAAAAGATGTTATTATGATTTATGAGGATAAGCTTTAAAAGAAGTTAGCCATCAAATTCAGATTTTACAACAGATTAAATCGCATAAAAAGAGTGATTGATGAAAATTATCATCATTTAAAGGAGGATGGCATAAATGAAAGGTATTGAAATAGTGAATTATGGCGGACCGGGAGGTTGCTAAGGTTCGAACATTTAGCAGTCCGTTAGACGAGCAGGAGAAGTGATGATTCAAGTAGTTGCCTCTTCAATTAATCCAGTAGACACAAAGTATATGACGCCGAAACGATTCAGAAAATTCCTTCTTTCCCAGCAATTCTAGGTTGGGATATTGCTGGGATTATAATAAGCTGATAAGAATTCAAATTTTTCCGCTGGTGAGCGTGTGGTGGCTTTTTCATCCACAAGGGAGCTGGCAACAGTGGATGCCTCCAGAGAATCAGGTTGTAAGTACCTGATATATTGATTTTATCAGTGGAGGCAGTATTCCTTTAGCCACTCAACGACTTTGCAAAGCTAGAAGATTGACGACTAGGCCGGCGAACGTTTGCTTGTTACCGGAGCAGCTGGCAGTGTCGGCTATTACGCACTAATTTGCTCTGAAAATGGGAGTTAAAGCATCTAGCTTAGTAAAAAATAAAAAATCAAAAATGAGCATAAATTTATTAGACACGAAATTTATACAAATGATCTGATTCTGAAATTTGATGCTGTCGTTTGATACGGCAGGTGTACTAAATCATATTGATGTTATCCATAGGTGGAAGACTCGTGACTGTCAGCGATGAACAGATTAATCCACGAAGTACTAAAACATACTTCTTTGCTGAACATAATTACGTTAGAGTAAACAAAGGAAGACTTGGAAGAAATTGTCCATTTTGTTTCGGAAGCAAAGATAGAAACCAGAGTTGCAAGATATATTCTTTTAATAATGTTCAGGAAGCTCTAGCACAGGCTATAAAGTCTGGGAATAATGGAAAGAGTCATGCTCATTTTTCTAGAAGAAGCCCTTATAGGCTTCTGTATTTTTAAAACTAAAAATATCATAATAATACTCATCTGAAATCAAAAATAGCAACAGTCCATTTTCGGAAAAAATCATCTTTAACTTATCCCAATGCAAAATTTTTGAAATTGTTAAGTATATTGGTGTAACAGTAGTAAGTTTTATAATGTATCATGAGTACTTGTTATTTTGAAATTATATGGTATAATAAGTTATACAAATCATACAAAACATACTATAAGGAGGCCGATCATCGTGAAAACACCAAAAGGTAAATATGCTTGGACAGCTACAGTTGGGAAAAAGATCAGATAGTAATACCGAAGCAGGCACGGGAAGTATTTAATATCAAGCCTGGTGATACAATTTTGCTTCTTGGCGATGAAAAACGAGGTATTGCAATACCGCCAAAGGGAGCATTCACACACTTGATGGAAGTAGCTTTTGAAGAGAAAGAAGACGAATGACATGAGATATATTCTAGAAGTAAATGGTCTTACGATTTATCCAGCTTTTTGAACTAAAACTACTAGCTTTCATATTGAGGGCTGGCAAGTTATGGGATTCATAGGTAGAAACAGTTGCAGGTAAAACAACAGCGCTTTCAAAATCTATTCTAAATCTTGTACATCCCTGGAAGCGGGCAGTGTTCGTATTCTTGGAATGAACTATCTGGATAATGAGGATAAAATTAAACAGCAGATTAGTTATGCAGTAGGTGGAGTCAGCTATTATAAAAGGAAAAAGATCAAAGAAATTGTGGCAATACTCAGTGATTTTTCATAATAGTTGGGATGACGAGGAGTATCACATTATCTCACTGCATTTAATCTTGACGAAAAGTAAAAAGATTATGGAGCTTTCAGGGGTATGAAGGTGAAGTTTTTATCTTACCTTGGCTCTTTCCATCATGCAAAACTTTTTAATTTTAGATGAGCCAACAAGTGGACTTGACCCGAGCATCTAGAGATGAGATGAATGAAATTTTCCGGAAACTGGCTAAAAAAGGTGTAGCTATTTTTATTTTTCACTCATATCACTAGTGATTTGAGATAAATGTGCGGATACGATTACCTACATCAAAAATGGAGAATTACTTTTTATCGACAAAGAAAGATTTTATCCATTATGCAAAAGAAATGGGTGGTACCGACACTTGAAAGATATTATAGTGCTATCAGAGAGAAGGAGGTGAATCTGTGATGACTTTTTATGAGATTGAAACTAACATGCAAACCCGTTGAGTTATTGGTTTGTGCTTTTCAGCCATGACAATGATTCCAAGCTATCCTATAACTTATTGGTTTCCGTTTTTATCTGTCTTGGAATTTTTATGCTTACCAGCAGTTGAGAGAATATGATGATATATACATGGGTTATGTTGCCGGTTAAGAAACAAGACGTAGTTACAGCCAAAATATCTATTTGTTTTGTTTATTGAATTGATGGCTTTTTATCTCATGTACATTGCTAACGATTATCAGAATGAGAAATTTTGAGGATCCGCTCCTTACGATATAAATCCCTTGATGAATGCAAATGCGGCTTATCTTGGATATGTAATAATTGTATTTTGCAGCATTTAACTGGCATTTTTCTTAGTGAGCTTTTTGAAACAACTACAAGATTGGAAAACCTCTTATCATATTCTTCATGTAGTCAGTTTTTATTATAGTAATCTTGAAATATACATCATATTCCTGCTTTTAGAGAGCCTGAATGAACTTTCAAACGTAAGCATACAGGTTGCTATATTCGTGATTGGTGTCGTCTTGTTTTATGTTATGTACATGGTTATCATATCAAAAATCTATAAAAATTTTTGAAAAAGTGATTTGTGAAAGTAGAGTGAGATTAGTTAGTGTCTTTTATTGATGAAAGCAGGGCAAAATGTTGGTGATGCAAATCGTTATCCCTGCACGAGCTAGGAAAATTTTTAACATCCAAAGAGATAATCTGATGGTCTTAGGGTGATGTTAATCAAAGCGACCTTAATGCATAGCGATTTCTTTGTTCAAGCTTTTGAAGAAATGGGATTAATGAAATGAAAAATTAACTGGCTTTTGGAATTGGCTTTGCAGTATTCATATTCTTTCTGAATCTGATAGGTTGTTATGATTTTGTCATGGTGATGACGCGCAATCAGACTTATTTTGCTGAACACTGTACTTCAGCTATTAGAGAACTTATTTTACCAACTATCCGATTTTCTTTGTGATCGTGTGGTTCGGTCATTTTGTCAGGTGAGTCTTGAGTCAATTTTCTATCTTTTTAGAAGAAAATCAGCGCTGATTTTGAGGCTGATCTTGCCTTTTGGGGAGATGCTATGCTGGTTCTATTGACTAGCCTTTTAGGAATCGCATTCAAGTTTTGGCTGGCAGTTCACTTTTGACCTATGCTATTCTGGGATTACTTAGCCTATTGTCTGTATTTGCTTAAAGGAGAGTCAAAATCGGAAAAGAAAACTGAATTGTGCTGTCCTCTAAATTGGATACAGGAAGTCAGATCGAGGGAATCAGTTCAAGATTAGATTGACTTAGACTCTCTTTAGAGCAATTTGAATATTGGTATTTTTGAATAAAAAGCATATTATTTTTCTTGACAAGGCTGGTCTAAAGTGATAAGTTTGATTTGCAATGAACTAAAGGAACTAAATGATGGAGAAAAAAACTAAAAGATATTGAAAATGATACCAATGTCTTCATGCAGCTAGATTATGCGCTACGCCTTCAAGCATTTTAGCCTATCTCATGTTGGAAGAAGAAAGATAGTGTGACTTTTTAATAAGATTATTGATCAGCTTGGTCTGTCAAAAGCCAGCACTAGCACGGGCTTGCGTTTTCTGGAGAATAAGGGAATGATCAGCTACCAAGGCCGCTTGCATTCGAGAGACGTTTTTATTCATTTAAATCCTATGGGAATGGTTGCTTGGCTGACTTCTAGGATAATGAGTGCTTGAAGAGATGAAGAATCTCTTTAATAAAGTAGCTGATTACCATGCTTCTGCTTATGGAGAGCAATTTAGAACACTTGCCCATCTCTATGATAAGTTAGATGCTGTTGTTAACCAAGTTTTAGAAGACTTTGATAAAGGAAAGAGTTAAGATTTTCTTTTACTATTTTAGTTCAATTGAGTTCGGAACAAAAAGCAAACAAAGAGATCTTAAATAATGAAAAACAATACTATTTTTGAACAGCAAGATTATAAAATTAAGTTTAATAATAAAGATATGGATTTCTGTTTTTAATTGGATGCTAGAATTGGTCAAATTATCAGGGATGAGTGCTGGTGAGTATTTTTATATTGCCAGCGGTATTCGGGATGGTAATCCTACCGATTGGTGCAAAACGCTTCAATGAGCATGCTGATTATCTGGAAGATGAGGGTGGAGCAAGTAAAGGTTAGTTACCGAGACTTAATTTCTCATTTGTATTTTTCAGCCTGTTTTTCCATTCGTGCGGCTCTTCAGTTTACAGATCCCAAAGATTCCGAATTTATGGAAAAATTTCCGAAGAATGGAAAAACTGTTTATGCTAGCTATGAACAACAGCAAGATTCCACTTAAGAGCATTGAGGGTGCCTTTTGAGAGGAACTTTTACCGGGTTATGCTATTATTTCCGAAGATAAAGCGCAAGATACTTTGATTGTAGTCGGAGGCGGAGATCCAGTCGTGAGATCTCTTTTATATGTTGGGTTATTCTGCTGGGAACATGACTACAATGTCTTAATGGTTGATCTACCCGGTCAAGGAAAAAATCCAAATCAAGGCCTTCATTTTGAAGTAGATGCTGAGGGCAGCCATCTCAGCTATCTTGATTGGTATCAAGCGCCGACAGAAAAATCGCATGTGCAGGGTTTTTAGCGGCGGTGGTTATTTTACAACTCAGGCAGTAGAAAAAGATAAGCGCATTAAAGCATGGATTGCTTCCACTCCAATTTATGATGTCGCCGAGGTCTTTCGGGTTTCATTTTCAACTGCACTAAAAGCTCCCAAAACGATTCTTAAATGGGGCAGCAAGCTGGTAACAAGTGTTAATAAGGTTGCCGAAGTCAACTTAAACAAATATGCTTGGCAATTTGGACAAGTCGATTTTATAACTTCTGCAAATGAAGTTTTTAGAACAAGCTCAAATAGTAGACTATAACAAAATAGACGTTCCTAGCCTTTTTCTTAGTAGGAGCTGGGAAGATTCTGAATTGATGAGACAGAGTCAAGTTCTTACGACAATTTTAAACAGAGAGGTATTGATGTAACCTAAGAAAATTTTCAAGCTGAAAGTGGTGCGGATGCGCATTGTCAAGTAAATATTTCCGTCTCATGCATTACCAAGTCTTTGAATGGTTGAACCACATTTTTAAGAAAAAAGACTAATCTAGTCTCGTCAGGGACAAATGAGTCATATCAGTCGGTATAGCTCAAATACTCTTTGAATAGTGGTCTATTTCCAGTTGTGCCTGCAAAATTAAAAACCAGTGATGCTGAAGAAATAGTATGATAGTCCAAGTCCCAACAGGCTTCTTTTTGCTGAACACTGTACTTCAGCTGTTAAAAGCTTATTTTACCAACTATCCGATTTTTCTTTGTGATCGTGGTTCGGTCATTTGTCAGGTGGCGTCTTGTGTCCAATTTTCTATCTTTTTAGAGAAAATCAGCGCTGATTTTGGCTGGCAGTTCACTTTTGACCTAGCTATTCTGGGATTACTTGGCCTTTTATTGTCTGTATTTGCTTAAAGGAAGGAAAGAGATTTAGGGTATCAGTCAAAAACGAGGTTAGGACAAGAAAGTGCCAACCTCGTTAGATAAAATAATGATAACAGTTTGACGCAGTAATTTGGGGATGAGATAATAAAATCAATTTTTAGAAATCAGATTTTGATCTCATTCTCGTTTTTCAATTAATTACTTGTATTTTTGGTATTATTTACAAAGGCTGTTGTTGTTTTAAAATAATTATCAGTCACTACGGTCAATGTAACTGCTGCTGAGTTTGTTACTTGAGCTGGTTGTTACCTTTGACTGTAAGTTCCTGTGACTGTTAGGGCTATATTTGCTTTTACCTTTAACAAGTTTTTGTCCGCTTGAAGAGATGACGCTGACGGTTTTTCCGTCTTTATCAACAATTTTAGCACCTTTTTCAGCATTGAGATTGGTTACTGTCGAGATGACCAGTTAGCACCATTTGGAATTTTTAGAAATATTCATGGTAATAGGAGACGTTCTTGGGGATATATTGGTACTGTTGGTTGATACAGTGGTTTTTCCAGTGTAGTTGGTTTTATCAAGCAGGTACATATTTAAGGTCGAAATACTATCCACATCAACATCCCCTTTAAGTGTCTGCTTATGGCTAGTAAAGTTAACTGTTGCTCCCATTACTACCGGGGTTCCCCAATTATTGGCACTATTGCCTGCTACAGTCAAAAGTTTAGCCTTATTTGCATCAAAATTCAAGGTGGATTGATTAAGGATAATGTTTGCAGAGGTATTCGTCAGGTAGAACATAGAACCTGAAGTAATGGAAGAAGTTAATTTAGACTTGCTGAGCTCGAAGTGGGCACTTTCGCTGTTGTTGCTTCGGCATCACCGGATTGTGACTGATAGATGATAACGCCATTGGCAATCGGGTCACTGGCAGTTTTGTTTGTCATGGTACTAATTAAATTAGAATTATGAATAAGAATGGTATTAAGACCTTCCATACCAGCAATTTGGCTGTTACTAGATGTTCCTGTAACGTGATTAACTTGAATATTGCCTGTTGAATAAAGAAGAGGTGAGCCAGAGCCACTAGTATTTAAACTGGAATTAGTGGTGGAAATATTGCCACACCACGGTCAGTTGCAATAGCAGCGCTGTGAGCACCTTTTGAGAAAATGCCATCTTATTAGCAATAATATTGCCATTGTAAGTGGCATCAAGTCCCCGTGAATTATCAGCTGTAGTCGCAATGCTTGTTTTTATTAGCGTAGATGGTTGCCTTATCAGTTGCAAAAATCCCATTACTGCCAGAGCTACTAGCTTTTTAGTTTGGAATTCGAAACATAGCTTTTGACCTTTCATTGACTGCTAGTAAAATAGAATTAATACCGTAAAAATTATCATTGTCACCATTGTTATCATCACTGATTTTATTAAATTCGCTTTTATGCAGTGTTAAACTACCACCGTTTTGAACAAGAGCTGTATTTTTGGGCGGAAGTAGTTGATTTGGTTTTGGAACTGGAAGTGACCTTGCTACCATTAGCAACTAGAACACCACTGTTGGTTCCGCTGTAATCATAAGTTGTGGTGTTAGCACCACCTCAGCAGGAGCTTGTCCATCTGGCCTAGCAGGTGCTCCAGTACTGTCCTCAGCTAGAATACTTATACTAGGTGAGGTTGAGGTAGTTAAAATCATTCCTGTAGCCAGACAAAGCCAAACTTTTACGACAAATTTGTGAATAGCGCATATATTCTCTCTTCTATCATTATTTTTCAGATTGTAACCAGAAGAACTTAATTTTAACTTAAGAAAAATTTGGCTCTTGGACTAAAATCAGATTTTTACAATCATTTTGTGAGAAAGTTATGTGAAAATTCTGATCTTAAAAAGATATTCATTGGGTGCCATTCAATGTATCAATAATGCCCTATTATTTTTAAAGTGACTATGCTCTACTGACAAGGAAATGAAAAACAGTGATTTTATTTAATAATCTCGTTTTTCTGTTGTCTCATCTCTTTTTGTTATAATAAGGTTTTGAAAGGAGAAAAGTCTATGTGGCGCATTTTAGGAAACTCTTCATTCCCAAACGGGTCTGCGCAAACGTTATCAAGAAGCAAAGCAACTGCTTTTATGGGAAAGTGTAGGGATGGACTAGGGAAGATGTAAAGCAATTAGCTAAAAAGGATTTGCAGCCTTCGGCCTTTCGCATTGGCTCACAGGCTTTTAATTTCTTATGGCTAGCTGCTTATGGTAATAAAGAGCCGCAAAAACTGCTGTCTATTGTTCTAGATATGGCTGCTATGCCAGAAGAATTATCTGGTGATTTACAAGAAAATCAAGAGTTAGTTCATCGTTTTTCTGACGATTTAGCACCAGACAATACTTTTTGGCATGAGTTTTCACTTCTGGTTCAAGAGATTTTTCCAAAAGACACACTCAGTGCTAAGACTAATTTTTGCCAAACGTATCCATCAATTTCGCTATGTCATTTCCAGTCAGCAGGCGCAGTGGATTCGTGACCATTTGAGAAATGAAAAAATGACTGATTCTCAGGCTTTGGCGCGGTTTTTAAGAAAGAAAAAGAGAAAAGTTTGGTATCATCCAACCTATGATTACACACTTTATGATTCTGCCCGTCTGCATAATAAGGTTGCTTTTAGGATGGACAGATGATTTATCCAGATGACCTTATCGCCTTAATTTTAGGTGTTATTAAATTTTCATACGGAATTTATTCTTGATAATGAAGGACATTTCTTGAATGAAATTGATGCTGAACATATCACGCAAAAATGGGATTATTAATGGTGCCAGTTTTAATTATGCTAACAGTGGCAATCAACGTCATTGGGAGTTGGATGTTAATCCGACCAAAATCACATGATCCTCTCTTTAGAGACGCGGTTATTGCCACTAGGATTTCGTTTTACGGCACCTAAATATATCCTGAAAAAATCGAAACAGCATCAGAAGAGGATTGGCAAAAAGTTATTTTTAATAAAAAGGACTCTATGCTAGTGGATGCAGAGAGCAATTTTACAAACAGTTAAGCATTTGATCCGACAATTCAAAAAGAACTTTTTAAACTAAGTGGACAAAAATTGAAAAGTAGCTATTTTGAGTCAATAATCCCCCAAAAATTAATAATTTTTGATAAAATAGGAAGTAAGATGGTTACTAAAAAGAAATTTCATGACAGAAAAATACGCTTGATTTGTCAACAGATATGGACGGTACTTTTAGATGCTTCCAGTCAGTTTGATCATCAGCGCTTAGATGATTTGTTGAAAAATTTGAGGGCAAAAATCTATTTTCACTATATGCATGTCGTTCGCTATTGACTTTAGAAAAATTGTTCAAGGATTTTTACGGATCGTATTGCAGTAATGAAAATGGAGTTTGATTCAATATAAAAATCAAGTGCTGTTTGAACAGTTAATGACTCCCCTCTCAGTATCTGGATTTAACGGCTAAAACTGGAAAAATCCATATAAAGGTGTTGAATTACTCTTATCCGGTAAAAAGGCCTTATATTTTTGGCGGAGAGTCCTCAAAGTTATATTGATTTCATGAAAGGGTATTACGAAAATATTCAGTTGGTTGAGAATTTTTGAACGAGTTGGACGATGCTATTTTTAAAATCACAACTCAATTTCCAGCTGAATATGTTCATAAAGGAGCTGCTTGGTTAAATGAAAGACTCCCGCATATTCAAGCTGTAACAACAGGATTCGAGTCTATTGATATTATTTTACGGGGAGCCAATAAGGGATTTGGTCTTAGCCATCTCTGCCAAGTTTTAAAGTTAAAATCTGAACATGTTTTTAGCTTTTGGTGATAATTTAAACGACTTTGAAATGATGGATTTTGCAGACGTTGCTATTGCACCTGAAAATGCGCGTGTGGAAATTAAAGAGCTTGCAGATGAAGTCATCCCTCATCATCAGGAACAATCAGTAATAACTTATATGGAAGGTATGATAAAGGAATGACTGAGATTAAATTACTAGCTTTGGATCTAGACGGCACCCTCTTTAGTACAAAAAGAGGTTAGTTTAGAAAATAAAGAAGCTCTTTAAGGCAGTTCGCGAAAAAGGTATTAAAGTAGTTATTACAACAGGCCGCCCTCTTAAAAGCTATCGAACATTTACTTGAGGAGCTTGATTTGCTATCAAAAAGATAATTACCTGATTACTTTTAATGGCGGACTTGTTCAAAAAGACGACAGGTGAAATTTTTAGAAAAAGAGTGCTCTAAGCAGAAAAACAGGTTGAAACGATTTCGAGACAGAAATGGAACATCTAGCCTTGCCAGTGGATGTTCTCAGTGATGGTATCGTCTATAGTATTAATAATCAAAAATAACCATTCGCTTTTATCCTATTGCCAATCCCTATGCTGACATTTCGTGAAATTGATGGATTGCCGCAACTGCCTTTGGATATTATTTATAATAAGGTCGTTATTGTTTGTGATGCTGATTTTTAGAATCAGCAGATTGAAAAATCCTGCTTATTTTTATGAAATTTGAAGTCTTCAAATCACGTGATATTATTTTGAAATCATGCCTAAAGGGGTTCATAAGGCTGTGGGGCTTAATCTTCTCATCAAACATTTAGCTATTGACCAAAGTGAGAGTTATGGCTATGGGAGATGAAAGAAAATGACTTAAGTATGTTGAGATGGGCGGTTTGGGTGTTGCAATGGCAAATGGTGTACCCTATTGCCAAAGGAAACAGCTGATGCGGTAACAAAAAGACTAATGATGAGTCTGGTGTTGCCGAAGCTATTAAAAATATATATTAAACGAGGATTGAAATGGGTTTATTTAATCGCTTATTTGGTAGAAAAAGACAAGAAGAAAAGTCAACAACGGATTCTATTGAAGAAACCGCTGAACAAGAAGTCACACAAGAAAAGCCAGCACTGTCGGCAGAAACTGCTGAAACAGAAGAGTCAACAGTCTGTTTATGAAAAGATGTGACAGAAAGTCAAGCTGAATAGAGTATCAGATGCACGAATAATTGAAGACGGACAGAATTCGAAAGAACCAGCAGCTAGTGGGCATTCCGTCCAGAACATAAGCAACAGCCCTGTCCAACACCAACAAGAAGTGTTTCATTCTGAAAATTCTGTAGCCGCTGTACAAAATAATACTGAGACTATGCCTTCGCAGCAAAAAGACGAAAAAGCCAAATCAATCGCCGGATTTCATGGCAGAATACTATGCACGTAAAGGCTGAATTAGCTCAAAAGTGGAAAGCCAAAAACCAGCAGAGACTGCTGAGCAAGAAAAGCCAAACGACACTCTCGGACCAAAAGGAGACTGAAAACAGCTGTCAATCAGTCTCAGATAGAAGCTTCAGTCAAATAGCAGAATCTGTTGAAAGCGAGGAAGAAAAGTACAATCGCAGTCTGAAAAACCCGCACTGGCTTTGGTGCGAGACTTAATGCTTTTCTTGGCTAATTTTCGTAATGTTGATGAAGAATTCTTTGAAGACTTGGAAGAGATGCTCATTCTTTCTGATGTCGGTGTTCAGGTTGCGTCAACCTTGACAGAAGATTTACGCTATGAAGCTAAATTAGAAAAGGCCAAGAAACCTGGAAGCTCTTCGCCGATGCTCATTGAAAAAAACTAGTTGATATTTATGACAAAGACGGTCGGTTTAATGAAAAATTAATTTTTCAGAACGATCTTGCTGTTATGCTCTTTGTAGGAGTTAATGGTGTTGGTAAAACGACTTCCATTGGGAAATTAGCCTATAAATATAAACATCAAGGCAAGAAAGTTATGCTGGTTGCAGCCGATACTTTTCGTGCGAGAGCCGTTGCTCAGTTAGCTGAATGGGGCCGCCGTGTTGATGTTCCGGTTGTTACTGGTCCAAAAATGCTGATCCAGCTAGTGTTGTCTATGATGGTGTTGAAAAAGGGCGGTTGCAGCAGATGTTGATATTCTTATGATTGATACAGCAGGTCGCCTGCAAAATAAGGATAATCTCATGGCGGAATTGGAAAAGATTGGCCGTGTTGTGAAACGTGTTATTCCAGATGCTCCTCATGAAACGTTGCTTACTCTGATGCTTCAACGGGACAAAATGCCCTTGTTCAGGCTAAGGAATTTTTCAAAAATCACACCTTTGACCGGTCTGATTTTAACAAAAATTGATGGAACTGCCAAAGGCGGTGTGGTGCTGCTATTCGGCAAGAACTTGCGATTCCTGTTAAATTTATTGGTTTTGGTGAAAAATTGATGATATTGGTGAATTTCATTCTGAGACTTCATGAGAGGACTTTTAGAAGGATTGCTATGATCACATATACGCTCTGATATCAGCTTGTATGTCACAAGTATGATATATCAAGGCGTTTTTAATAGTTAATACTTTTTCAAGGAAGCAAAGAGCATTTTGAAACAAAAGAAAATAAGGATAACTAGGTAAATAAAGTTGAAAAAGATAAATTTCCTACCACTGGTCATATTTGGGAGCTAGTGGAGGGCAACTGATGATAGAGCTGTTCCTAAGGCACCGGCAAATTGCTGCATCATTTGGAAAATAGCAGTAGCATCCGCTGTTTTTATTTTGGGTAATTGTGAAATAGCAACTGCCATAGTGTTGATTGAAAAAGCCATATACGTCCGAAAGTGAAAATGATGTAGACAGGATCATTAACATAATGGTTAAAAGTTTATCCACAAAGCGAAGATACCAAGGCTAACAGCAAAAAGTATTTTCAATAAAGAGATAATTTAGGGCCCTTTAAGTCATAAAGTTTTCCAAAAATGGTGCTAGATCCACTAAAAGTGTTCCTAGCAGTAACACAAAAACCGGCGATTGTAGTTGAGATGTACTCTGCTTGAACAAGAAAAATTAGAATAACAAAGTTAGAAGCTAAATTTGAAAATTGATAGATGAAAAAAGGGATTAAGCCCTAAAAGAACAGGAGCTTGTTTTAAGATTCGAATATCTAAAAAGGCGTCTGCAATTTGAGACTTCTAAACACAAAAAGAAAATAGAGCAAAGCCAAAAATGATTAAACCAACCAATTAGGGAACCTGATTCAAGTCCGAAATAAGGATTAAAAGAAGGACAAAGCTATCGTAATAAAGAAAAGACTGAGTGAAATCAAAGGGACGTTTACTGAGTTTTAGGTGAATTTTCCAAGAAAAATAACTGATAATTAAAAGCAATTACAGGAACTGGCAGTGTTAGTAAAAAAATCCATTGCCAAGAAAAATGGGCAATCATGAAACCGCCATAAGTAGGTCCAAAAGCAGGAGCTAAACTCATGATAAGTCCGCCAATTCCCATATAGGTTCCAATCTTGTTGATAGGAATGCGCTCAATAATAAGGTTAAACATCAAAGGCATAGCAATTCCCGTACCAGCCCCCTGCAGAGCTCTGCCAATAATCATCAAGCCAAAATGAGCAGAGATGATACATGTTACTGTACCTAGAAGAAAGAGCAAGACTGCTATTGTGAATTGTAGACGCTCTTTAACATTTTGTTGTAATGTGGCGCTCAGTGTCATAGAAATGGCGACTGCCAAGAGATAAACAGTTGTAATCCATTGCAGACTACTTAAGGCAAATGGAAAATAGTCACTAATTTGGTGAAAAGTCACATTCATGCTTGTTTCTGATAGAATACCAGAAAAACCAACCAAAAGCAGTTGCTATGATAGAAAGCTGAGTTTTTACGAGAGACTTTATCTGTCTGTTGTGTACTAATCATGTTTTTCTCCTCTTCTTACTTCTCATTATTGTAACACAAAAGAAAGTACCAAAGCTGATTTTTAGAAATGAACCTTAGTTGAGACTTCTTTTTAATTGAGATATTATTCTTAAAACACACGATAAACATATGGATTTTTGGGTTGCATTGTCTGTGAACTCTGAGAAATATGAAGAACAGGCAGAGTTTGTTTCAGGTTTTGATTGTATTCAATAGCAAGTTTTCCACTAACCGTAACCCAAGTGTTGTTTTGATAATGCGTTTGTCCACCTGTCGTTAACAAACCATGACACCCGAATCAGCAATACAGTGAATGATGCCAAAGCGAAAGAGAATTGACTGTTCTATCTTTGGGATCATTGTAAATAAAGCCGACATATTCAATTTGACGTTTTTGAATTCATCAGGAAAGGGTAGAATAATCCATCACTTCCATACGTAATTTTGCGTTGTAATTTTGCAGTTTTTCCAGATCCTTTATATTTTAAAGTTGCTCGCATTTCTTTTTGATAAAGCTGATTTTTGTGAAATAAAGACTAGTATCAGGGTTTTAAGTATTGAACGCGAGTTCCATCTGAGCTAGTTCCTGAAGTAGTTGATCCTGCAACCAATGGGGAAATGATAGCCTTTGGCAGAGACGGTTGTTGAATCAAGTGGCACTGTTGGGACTAAAGTCCAATAAAAACAGGGATAGCTAGAATAATAGGACTAAAAATTTAGCAGCTTTTTCCAGATAAGTGAGAGTGCATTTTTAACCTTTTTCATCCAAATGGTTAACTGCACTGAGGGCCAGAATAAAGGGATAAAGCCATGGAAATATAAGCTAAGTAAGAATAGATGACTGTTAATATAGCGATCTAATTTCCCAGATAATTGTAAGTACATGCCCAACTCAAAAGTAACCCGCTAAAAATGAAAACGAATCATTGCATCACCCCCACAATCAAAGCAATAAATGATAATGATAAGACTTGATGTGCCAACAAATGCAGAATAAACTTCGTTTTTAAAAGCATTTTTCATCATCATTAGATTTTTGATATCAACCATGGGTCCAATGAAGAAATGCAACAACAGGAGCCACTCAAGGTCGCCCTAACAAAAGAAGTTCCAATGAAAGCATCGGCTTCACTGCACAGCGAAAGGATAAAGGCTAGGGAGCATCATGATTAAGATAGCCGTCAGTGGATTGTGACCAATAGAAGTCAAAATACGCGTTGGTACATAAATTTGCATGCTAGCAGCCACAAAACTTCCAAAGATAAGGTAACGTCCTGTGTCAAAAAGTTCGTCTACTGCATGAGCTAATGCATAAAAATCTTTTGATACGTTTTGTTATGAGAATAATCGTGGAAATGACAAGGTTTTGGCGCTTTCATGATGATATGTTCATCACTATAAAGCCAAGTAAAATTCCTAGAAAATAGCTACAATAACAGCTCCAAACAGCCTCAAAAACAAAAACAAAAGAAGTACCGAAGGCTGAAAACGTCATAAAAAGAACGATAGGGATTGATAATAGGAGCTGTTGCTAAAAAGGAATGGCAGTGTAGCTAAGCACCTTTTTTCCAAAAACGATTGACAATAGGGACAATCCCACATTCACAAGAAGGAAAGATGAAACCAACAAAAGTTCCAAAAAGAATACGGCCTATTTTGTTTTAGGAAGATATTTTTGAACAATATCAGGTGTCAGATAAACTTCAATAAAACCCGACAAAAATAGCACTAGCAGAATAAATGGCAGAGCTTCGATGATAATAGAAAGGAAGATTGCCAAGCATTGCAGAACACTGCTGGTAAATGATTAAAAATCGCCATAAAATCTATTTCTTGACTTTCTTGTCAGCTTTCTTTTCTTTATCATCTGAGAATTCAACTTTTCTAAGCCTTCAAGGAGTTTAGCAAAAATTTTCCATCATTTTTCTAATTCATCATTTTTCTTGAATGTAATCGCCATAGAATACCTCATTTCTAAATAATAGATAAAAATCAGATTGAGTCTTTTTGAGACTTTTTAACATTAAAGCAATCCTCAGACTGTTTTGAGTCACCGATAGGTGAAATTATCAGTGGATGATTTTGCCGATCTTAAAACAAGAGAGCGAGAGAAATCAATTTCTACGAAATCGATTTACTCTCATTCTCACTTTATCATGGTGGAAACCTTGTTTTGAGAACTCACTTAGCTCGCAAATAAAGGAAATAACCTTGAAATTTACAAGCTAAAATTTTTATGTTGAAAATAGAGTAATAGAGTTGTCTACATTCTCAACAATATCATTATACTACCAAATAAGAAAAATATGACAGTTTTAAACACAAAGAATCAATCCCATCTTTCTTTTTCGATAATTACCTTAGCTGGTATCATCCGTTGAAACTTGGTTACGGTTACTTGTAAGTTTCTCCTTTTGTTATCTATAGGGATAACTAAGAAAAACCAGAGTTAATTTAATACTATTAATCTTCTTATACAGAATCTTAAAGACTCCTAAAACGTGAAAATACTATCACGGCGGTGCCTATCGTTTGAACTCACTTTGTTTGCAGTCTTTTAGCAGTAAAAAGTTTAAAACAGCAATAGGTAATAGTTATATAGTAAAATTGCGATTAGTAAGCTTTTACAACAGCAGTCTTTAATTAGTATAGAGCACAGAAACTTTAACCGTATATGTTGTAATTATTACTAATTAGTGATAATTGGAGATAGAGATTAGAAGGAAAAGAATGACCATTGAATTAGGAATGTCAACATTTGGTGAAACAACAGATCTTGAAAAGAACATTGAAAGCATGTTTTTCTTGGTATAATACTTTTCTTGTTTCTACTTTATTATATCAAGTTCAAGATCACTAAGGTTATCAAATAGTTTTTAAGAGACAGATAAAAACCAAATGAAAACATTCTTTTGCAATAGTGTAAGATAAAAAGAATGAGAATGTACTTGATGAAATTTCTCACTTTTCTTTGTTTTTATTAAAAACTTCTCATTTTTACCATTTACGGTTAAATAACCACCATTTAGGGGTAAATATTTTTAAAAAGGACTTTGAGTTATAATAAAGATTTACAAAGTATAATTAATCAGATGCTTACATAAGTTCAGTAATTATTTTTACTGATTCGTAAATTAATTTTTAATGATTGTGTTATAATATTTTTATGGAAATTATTGAAAATTGCTAAGTTGCACTAAAAAAGTCAAATACAAAAAGTTTTAGATTTAGCTGCTCAAGGAAATACGTTCCTTTTGTTGCTCGTTACCGTAAAAGAAATGACTGGCAATCTTGATGAAGTGAAAATTAAGTCTATTGATCTGATCTGGATAAAAATTTAACAGCATTAGCCGAACGTGAAAGGCGACTGTTTTTAGCGAAAATTGAAGGACAAGAGCAAACTAGCTGAGATTGCAAGAAGCGATTGAAAGCGGCTAAAAGTTAGCTGATGTTGAAGAACTTTATCTTCCATATAAAGAAAAAGGGGCGAACAAAAGCCACCATTGCTCGTGAAAATGGACTTTTTCCATTGGCGCGCTCATTTCTGAAATGTTTCGGATTTGGAAAAACAAGCAGAAACTTTTGTAAATGAAACCTTCTACAACTGAAAAAGCTCTTACTGAGACCATAGATATTTTGATTGAAGCCTTATCAGATGACACAAAGTTGCGCTCATGGACCTATAATGAAATTTGGACAAATAGTTTTATTTTGTCGAAAGTCAAAGAATCAGGAACTTGATGAAAAAGGTTTTTCAAATTTATTATGATTTTTCGAAAAAGTTGCAAAAATTCAAGATTATCGTGTTTTAGCTCTTAATCGTGGTGAAAAACTAGGTGTTTTGAGGTTTATTTTGAACACAATCTTGACAAAGATGGCACGCTTTTTCGAAGCACGTTTGAAAACAGCAGGGATTGAACAGGTGGTTCAAGCAGCTTTAAAAAGAAAATTTTACCCGCTATGGAACGACGTATTCGAGCGGAACTCACTGAAAGCAGAAGATGGTGCTATTAAGTTGTTTTCTGACAATCTCAAATCTGCTTATGATTCCGCCCTTAAAAGGTAAAGTGGTACTTGGCTTTGACCCTGCTTTTCGTACAGGAGCCAAGCTGGCTGTTGTTGATCAGACAGGTGAGCTGATTATGACTCAGGTTATTTATCCTGTGCCTCCAACTAGTCAGTCCAAGATTAATCAGGCTAAAAAGCGAACTTGCAGAACTTTATTAAGAGATATGCCATTGAAATAATTGCTAGTGGCAATGATACTGCCAGTCAGTGAGGTGAAGCTTTTTGTTGCAGAGATTTTAAAAGGATTTCCCACAAGTTTCTTATGTGCTTGTCAATGAAAGCGGAGCCTCTGTCTATTCTGCATCGGAGTTAGCTCGTCACGAATTTCCTGACTTGAAGTGTGGAAAAACGTTCTGCTATTTCCATTGCTAGGCGTTTGCAAGACCGCTGGCAGAATTGGTTGAGATTGATCTCAAAATCTATTGGTGTCGGTCAGTATCAACATGATGTTGGTCAGAAAAAGTTAGCTGAAAATCTTGATTTTGTCGTTGAAACAGTTGTTAATCAGGTTGGTGTTAATGTTAATACAGCCAGTCCTGCCCTTCTTTCTCATGTTTCAGGACTGAATAAAAACGATCTCAGAAAAATATTGTCAAGTACCGTAGAAGAAAAAGGCAAAATTCAGTCGCGTCAAGAAATTAAAGAGGTTACCTCGTCTAGGGGATAAGAGCTTTTGAGCAGGCGGCTGGCTATCTAAGAATCCCGAATGCAAAGAATATTTTTAGATAATACGGGTGTTCACCCAGAGTCTTACAGCTGTTGAAAAACTCTTTGCTCTTTTTGGAAATAACGGAATTGGATGAATCAGCTCGATCAAAATTACGATCAGTAGCAATTGAAAAAGTAGCTACTGAAGTTAACCTTGGACAGGAAACTCTAAAGGATATTATTGCTGATTTGCTAAAACCAGGCCGTGATTTACGAGATGATTTTTGCAGCACCCCAATTACGTCAGGATGTTCTTGGATTGTCTGACCTTAAAATTGGACAGCAGATTAGAAGGAACTATTCGTAATGTTGTTGATTTTGGTGCCTTTGTGGATATTGGTCTTCATGAAGATGGTTTGATACATATCTCACAAATGAGCAAAAATTTTGTCAAGCATCCCAGCCAAATTGTAGCCGTTGAGGGATGTTGTTACTATCTGGGTTTCAAAAAATTGATATAAGACAGGAGAAAGTTAATCTTTCTTTTGGTGGCTTAAATGAATTTAACTGATTATGTAAAAGGAGTTTCTCGTCAAGATTTCGGTATAGAGTTCCAACATACTGCTTCTTGGAATTCCGTCTACAAACAACAGGCGGACGCTTTTTCCCCGAAGATGGACATTTGGATTTTAATCCTAAATTCTGCAAAAAGGGTGATGCAGGAACTTTTCGAAAAATTGTTCGTCATGAACTTTGTCATTACCATCTCTATTATGCAGGTAAAGGTTATCGACATGGCATAGGGATTTTAAAGATTTATTGCTGCAAGTCAATGGGTTAGTGCGTCATAGTATACAAAAAGCAATACTTTTTATCACTATTACCAATGTGAATCGTGTGGTCAAGTTTATCAAAGAAAAAGACGAATGAATGCGAAAAATACGCGTGGCAAACTGCCATGGAAAATTAAAGACATCAAAAATCAGTCGTAAAGGCTGATTTTTGTTCTCTCTAAATAGCTTATACTAATAGCATCATGAATTTGTGATTCATTTTTAAAAAGGAGAGTTGTTTGTATGTCTAAAAGCCACTTTTTATAGAAAAGAAAAGGTAGTATGATCTGCGGGTTGTGTGCAGGACTGTCGGATAAGTATGGTTGGGAATTGCCTTTAGCTAAAATTTTAGCAGCTCTTTTATGTATATTTTTCCAGGGGCTATTATTCTATATCATCTTAGCAGTCTGTTTACCTTACAAAAGAGGATCTCGAAAAAGATAATCAACAAAGGACTTATTATCGTCATGCTCAAGGGCCGCGTAAACGAAAAAGATGCTGAAGTCATTGATGAAGAAGATGATAACAAATGGTTTTGGTAATTGAAAACTGTCTTAAGTGTGAACTTAAAGATAATCAATTATTTTAGAATAGGACTTCTTAGAAACAGGAAAGAAGCCCCCTACAACCTTTGCCTAATAGTTTGAAAGACAAGTTAGTAAATCTTGTCTTTTCTTTAAAGCAGAGAAACCCCTTTTTATAAGGATTTATGTTATAATATGATGCTAAGGAGGTAGTATGTCAGTTACAGTACAGATGTTGGTTGACAAGGTAAAATTGGATGTGATTTATAGGACGCAAGAACTCTTACAAAAAGAAATTGCAACAGCAGATATCTCGCGCCCAGGGAGCTTGAGATGACAGGCTATTTTGATTATTATGCCCCTGAACGTATACAATTGTTGGGAATGAAAAATGGTCTTGTTAACACAAATGACTTCTCATAACCGTTATTCTGTTTTAAAAAAATGTTTCAAACTGAAACACCAGCCATTATCGTTGCTAGAGATCTTACTATTCCTGAAGAAATGCTGCTGGCGGCTAAAGAAGAGGGTATTGCGGTTTTGCAAAGTCATGTGCCAACTAGTAGACTTTCAGGAGAAATGTCTTGGTATCTAGATTCTTGTTTGGCTGAAAGGACAAGTGTTCACGGTGTTTTAATGGATATCTATGGCATGGGTGTTCTGATCCAAGGAGATTCTGGTATTGGTAAAAGCGAGACGGGACTCGAGTTGGTTAAACGTGGACATCGACTAGTTGCAGATGATCGTGTAGATGTTTTTGCTAAGGATGAAGAAACCCTATGGGGTGAGCCAGCTGAAATTTTACGGCATCTGTTGGAAATTCGTGGTGTTGGCATTATTAATGTTATGAGCTTGTATGGAGCCAGTGCTGTTAAGGATTCTTCACAGGTTCAATTATCTATTTTTCCTTGAAAAATTTTGAGAAAGGATAAGATGTTTGATCGCTTGGTAATGGCTAATGAAGATATTGAATTATCTGGCGTTAAAATTCCACGTATTCGCATTCCGGTTAAAACTGGACGAAATGTTTCTGTTGCGATTGAAGCAGCGGCTATGAATTACCGTGCTAAGCAAATGGGATATGATGCAACTGAAACCTTTTGAGAAACGTTTGACTAATTTAATTGATCAAAAAGTGAGGCGAGCCCATGATTAATCCGATTGCGATAAAGTTAGGTCCTCTGGTCATACGCTGGTATTCCATCTGTATTAGTGGCTGGGCAATTCTTGCTGTTTACCTAACTATACGTGAGGCACCGAAAAAGAACATTAAGTCAGATGATGTTTTAGATTTTCATTTTATTGCTCTTTCCTTTAGCCATTGTCGGTGCACGACTTTATTATGTTATTTTTGACTGGATTATTATCTTAAAAATCTAGTGAAATACCTGACATTTAGCAGTGGGATCGCTATCATGGAGGATTGCTCACAGGAGCACTCGTTTTATTCATCTTTTTCCTATTATAGGATGATTAAGCCTATTGACTTTTTAGATGTTGCTACTCCAGGTGTGATGTTAGCTCAATCTATCGGTCGATGGGGAAATTTTGTCAATCAAAGCTTATGGTAAAGCCGTTACTCAGTTAAATTATCTGCCTGATTTTATCAGAAAACAGATGTATATTGATGGTCACTACCGTACACCAACCTTTTCTATGAGTCTCTTTGGAATTTACTGGGTTTTATCATCATTATGGATTTGTTTACGTCGTAGACTAAATCTCTTTAAAAAGAAGGAGAGGTGGCTTTCTTTTTATCTTATCTGGTACGGTAGTGGTCGCTTTGTTATTGAAGGCATGCGGACAGACAGTCTCATGTTTGCAAAGCTTGCGGGTATCTCAGTGGCTCCGTTTTACTAGTGGTTGTTGGAGTTATTTTAATTGTTATAAGACGTCGTAATCATGCTATCCCTTACTTCAATGCTAGGTAAGAATGTTTTGAGTTAGGAGAAAAATATGTGAAATTGCTTTATTAATTGTTGCTATTGCCTTTTGTTGTTCTGGTTATTCATTTGATTCTTTTATTAAGGAAAATTTCAGATACTGTTGATGAATCGCGTCAGACTCTGAAATTTGAAACCAGTGATGTTAACGTAACGCTTTGACACGAATGAACTCTTCGGCTAAGGCAATGTCTTGGTTGAAGATGTTAACGGCAGGTAGAAACTATTGATCCCTCTTTTGTACGCTATCGCTGATTTATCAGTAAGTGTGTCTGATCTCAATCGGCAGGCTCGTTATTTTGGAAAGAAAACTAATGCAAAATCTACTGCTAATGATAGGAAAGGCAGGAGCTGCTTATACTTTTGGAAAAGTAGCGTCTAAATTATTTCGTAAGAAAGGAAAACAATATGAGTAAATTTTTGAAAACAGCTATTATCGGAGCGGTATCAGGAGCTGCTGCAGCTTATTTTCTCTCAACAGATAAGGGAAAACAGTTTAAGAAGAAGATCCATCAAACTTTTACGGATTACAAAGAGAACCCTAAAAGAATATCATCAATACGCTGCCGATAAGGTGAATGAATACAAAGATGTAGCCGTTCATTCCTTTAAAGAGTTATAAGGACAAATTTGAAACAGGTGAGTTAACAAAAAGATAATATTATTTCTAGTGTTAAGAAAAGGCTTCTAAAGCAGGAGAGTTTGCTAATAGCAAATTGTCTCAAGTGAAAGATCATTTAGCACAAACAGTCGAAAAAGCAGAGGCAAGTACTAATGATGCTGTTATTCCTCTGGAGAAATGAAGGCTCAAGCAGATGATATCGTTATTGATTATCAAGCAGAAGAAAAACTAAAAAGATTAATGATTAAAACAAGACTGCTGCATAGAAGTTGAGAGACTAATAGTGCAGTTATCTTTGTTTTTGTACTCCCTTAGAGTTAATAGTTAATGTTTAAGCCGTTTTAATCCTTTTTGAGTTAAAAGCTGTGATTCCCAGCTAATCAGCATAGCTAGTGGGAAAGCAAAATTGGAGAAAACTTAGCGACTAATAAGATGAAACACACTAGAATAGTCGTTACATGAAAAAGCTAATTTAGCAAAAAGATGAGTTCATCTAGCTTTGTTCTATTATCATCAAAATCTTGAAATTCTTGATACTGTAGGCATTGATTCTTCTTGAAAATTAAGATCTTCAAAATCTTCTGTCTGCCTATTCAGATTTGCTGACATAAGTTCCTCCTCTAAATATTCCTAATATCTTATCACAAAATTGAAAAGTTTTGTCATTAGTTTTGAAACTTTTTCTTTGATATTCTAATTTTGTAATATATTCTAGTTAAAAATATTATTATGCAGCAAAATATTCTTAGAAAATTGTTTTATTAAACGAATTTCACTCAGTTCATTGAAATAGATATGATTTTTAAAAAGTAGCTTTTTATCTTAAATTTGATACAATAATAGGTATGGAAAAATTGTTATCACTGCGACTACAGAGATCTATTGAACAAGTTAAAGAATTACTGACAAGTGGTGTTGACCGTATTTATGTTGGTGAGAAAAGATTATGCGCTTCGCTTTTACCGCATGCGTTTAGCTATGATGACTTTAAGAGAAATTGCTAGCTTGGTTTCATGAAGCTGGTAAAAGAAATTAACGGTTGCTGCTAATGCACCTAATGCATCAAGAAATGATGGACAATATTAAACCATTTTTAGAATTAATGAAGGAAATTCAGGTGGGAATTACTTAGTGGTTGGTGATGCAGGTGTTTTTATGTCAATAAGCGTGAGTTATCATTTTAAACTCATTTATGATACCTCTGTTTTTGTCACTCTAGTCGTCGAAAGTTAATTTTTGGGCCAACTACGGTGCGGTAGAAGCTGTTTTGGCACGTGAAATTCCTTGAAGAACTGTTTGAAATGTCTAAAAATCTGGAAATTCCTGCAGAAGTCTTGGTTACGGTGCTTCTGTCATTCATCATTCCAAGCGACCTTTAATACAGAATTATTATAATTTTACTCCCACTGATGATGAGAAGACAAGAGAACGCGGTCTGTTCTTATCAGAACCAAATGATCCTGAATCGCACTATTCTATATATGAAGATAAACACGGCACTCATATTTTTATCAATCATGATATTGATTTGATGACCAAATTGCCTGAATTGATTAATCATCATTACAATCATTGGAAATTAGATGGTATCTATTGTCCAGGACATAATTTTGTTGAGAGTTGTTCAACTTTTTGTTAAAGAAGCAGAGATATGATCGAAGCTGGGACTTTACGCAAGATCGAGGCTTTTCTTTCGATGAACAAATTAGAAAAGCTTCATTCAGCTGGTCGTGGTTTAGATACAGGATTTTTATGAGCTTGATCCACCAAACAGTTAGTAATTTTTCACTGTTTAGATTTTTGATTGCTGTGATAGAGTTTTCCTTTTTCAAAAGTCACAGCAATTTATTATAAGTTTTATAATCTTAAATTGTCAATCCCAACGGTAATTACCTGCGTTTGTGAGAGGTGGGACAAAATCAAAAAGCAGAACTTTTGTCCCACTCTCATAAGGTTTTTCTAGGGATTGCACTTGTCAGACCCATCAACAATGTGTTTTGATGAGTCTGACTTTGAAAATCTTCTTACAATCTTGAAAATTGGAGAATAAAATAATGACAAAACAATTAAAACGCCCTAGAAGTGTTGTCTGCTGGGACTTTAGAAAAATTAAAAGTTGCTGTTAACTATGGAGCAGATGCTGTTTTTGTTGGCGGACAAAGCTTATGGTTTGCGCAGTCGTGCAGGTAACTTTCGATGGAAGAAATGATTGAAGGAATTAATTATGCTCATGATCATGGGGGTCAAGGTTTATGTGGCTGCTAGCTGGTAACTCATGAGGGCAATGAAATAGGAGCCGGTGCATGGTTTCGTGAATTACGCGACTTAGGTCTAGATGCAGTTATTGTATCGGATCCAGCCCTTATTGCGATTTGTGCGACAGATGCACCTGGTTTGGAAATTCATTTGTCAACACAAGCTTCATCCACTAACTATGAAACCTTTGAATTTTGGAAAGAACTGGGCTTGACACGTGTTGTTTTAGCACGTGAAGTCACAATGGCAGAACTAGCTGAGATTCGTAAGCGTACGAGTGTTGAAATTGAAGCCTTTGTTCATGGGGCAATGTGTATTTCTTATTCAGGACGCTGTGTGCTTTCCAATCATATGAGTCATCGCGATGCTAATCGTGGTGGTTGTTCACAATCTTGTCGTTGGAAATACAATCTTTATGATATGCCTTTCGGTCAAGAAAGACGGTCATTGAAAGGTGAAGTACCAGAGGAATTTTCAATGTCAGCTGTTGATATGTGCATGATTGAAAATATTCCAGACATGATTGAAAATGGTGTTGATACTTAAAAATTGAAGGACGTATGAAGTCTATTCACTATGTTTCGACGGTCACAAATTGTTACAAGGCGGCTGTCAATGCCTATCTGGAAAGCCCTCAAGCATTTGAAGCTATCAAACAAGATTTGATTGACGAATTGTGGAAAGTCGCTCAGCGTGAATTGGCTACAGGTTTTCTATTAGCAAACACCTACTGAAAAATGAACAGCTTTTGGAGCTCGTCGTAAAATTCCCAATATAAATTTGTCGGTGAAGTGGTTGATTTTGATGAGCAAATGACAGCAACTATTCGTCAGCGTAATGTCATTAATGAGGGGGATCGGGTTGAATTCTACGGACCTGGTTTCCGTCATTTTGAAACCTTTATTACAGATTTACATGATGCGGATGGTCAAAAATTGAACGTGCGCCAAAACCGATGGAGTTATTGACAACATGCGTACCACAGGAAGTCAAAGCAGGTGATATGATTCGTGCCTGCAAGGAAGGCTTGGTCAATCTTTACAAAGAAGATGGCAGCAGCCTTATCTGTTAGAACTTAAGAGTATGGGAAACCATGCTCTTTTGTTTTATGCTTCAAATTTTATTTTTAGTTTAATTATTGGATTTTTGAGAGACTTTTCATATAATGAAAATGATAATGAAAAACAATTTAGAAGGAGGACAAGTGTATGTCTTTAGTCGGAAAAGGAAATGGTTGAATTTTCAGCCCAAAGCTATCATCAAGGAGAATTTGTTACGGTTAATAATGAGGATGTTAAAGGGAAGTGGGCAGTCTTTTTGTTTCTATCCAGCGGATTTTTCTTTCGTGTGTCCTACTGAGTTAGGTGATCTTCAAGAACAATATGCAACTTTGCAATCTTTCTAGGTGTGGAAGTTTACTCTGTTTCAACAGATACTCATTTTGTTCACAAGGCTTGGCATGATGATTCAGATGTTGTTGGAACAATTACTTATACTATGATTGTGGATCCTCTCATGTTCTCTCACAAGGATTTGAGGTTTTAGGTGAAGATGGTTTAGCGCAACGTGGAACCTTTTATTGTAGATCCGGATGGTATCATTCAAATGATGGAAGTCAATGCAGATGGTATTGGTCTGATGCTAGTACCTTGATTGATAAAGTTCGTGCAGCTCAATATATTCCTCAACATCCAGGAGAAGTTTGCCCTGCCAAATGGAAAGAGGGAGCTGAAACTTTAAAACCAAGTTTGGATCTTGTCGGTAAAATTTAAGGAGAAACTATGGCATTAGACGCAGAAATCAAAGAGCAGTTAGGACAGTATCTTCAATTACTTGAGTCTGAGATTGTTTTACAAGCTCAATTAAAAGAACGATGCTAATTCTCAAAAAGTTAGGAATTTCTCCAAGAAATCGTTGCAATGTTCCTATGATTTCTTTAGAAGAAAAAGGAACTTCCACGAACACCTAGTTTTCGCATAGCTAAAAAGGGGCAAGAATCTGGTGTTGAATTTGCTGGCTTACCCCTTGGTCACGAATTTACTTCGTTTATCTTGGCTCTGTTACAGGTTTCAGGGCGTCCGCCTAAGGTAGAGACTGATATTGTCAAACCATTCAAGCTGTTGATGAACCTATGCATTTGAAACCTATGTTAGTTTGACTTGTCATAATTGTCCAGATGTTGTTCAGAGCTTTCAATATCATGTCAGTTGTTAATCCCAACATTTCACATACAATGGTGGAAGGTGGCATGTTTAAAGATGAAATTGAAGCTAAAGGAATTATGTCTGTGCCAACTGTCTATAAAAGATGGAACAGAATTTACACTCAGGGCGTGCTAGCATAGAGCAACTACTAGACTTCGATAGCAGGTCCTCTTAAAGAAGATAGCTTTTGATGATAAAGGTGTTTTTGATGTCCTTGTTATTGGTGGGGGTCCTGCTGGTAATAGCGCGGCTATCTATGCTGCAAGAAAGGGGAGTTAAAAACAGGACTTTTAGCTGAAACCATGGGTGGTCAAGTTATGGAAACCGTGGGTATTGAAAAATATGATCGGTACCCCATATGTTGAAGGACCCCAATTAATGGCTCCAGGTGGAAGAGCATACCAGAGTCTTATTCTGTTGACATCATGAAGGCACCGCGTGCTAAGTCTATTCAAAAAGACAGACTTAGTTGAAGTTGAACTTGATAATGGAGCTCATTTGAAAGCAAAGACAGCTGTTTTGGCCTTAGGGTGCCAAGTGGCGTAAAAATCAATGTACCAGGAGAAAAGATTCTTTAATAAAGGTGTTACTTCTGTCCGCACTGTGATGGTCCTCTTTTCACGAGACAAAAAGTCGCTGTCATTGGCGGTGGAAACTCAGGTTTAGAAGCAGCTCATTGATTTGGCTGGGTTAGCTAGCCATGTCTATATTTTTAGAATTTTTACCTGAGTTAAAAGCTGATAAGATCTTACAAGATCGTGCGGAAGCTCTTGATAATATTACCATTCTAACTAATGTTGCGACTAAAGAAATTATTGGTAATGACCACGTAGAGGTCTTTCGTTACAGTGATCGTACGACCAATGAAGAGTACTCTGCTTGATTTAGAAGGTGTTTTTGTTCAAATTGGATTGGTACCTAGTACTGACTGGTTAAAGGATAGTGGACTAGCACTCAATGAAAAAGGTGAAATCATTGTTAGCTAAAAGATGGCGCGCAACTAATATCTCTGCTATTTTTGCAGCTGGTGATTGCACAGATAGTGCCTGCAAACAAATTATCATTTCCATGGGTTCTGGAGCTACTGCGGCTTTTAGGTGCCTTTGATTATTTGATTAGAAATTAAAACAAAGGACTTGATTGAACTGCACCCCAAAAGTTGAGACAGAAAAAAATCTAACTTTTGGGTGTTTTTAATATAATTGACTTATGAAGATAAAGTTCTCATCTATGAACTGAAAAACCAAAAGGGTATAGCTTAGAGCAGCTTTTCAAATAAATTTGGGATAAAAATTTCTAATCTTAGCTACATGATTAAATTGATTGATCATTACTGGAATGAGAGATCGTCAAAAAGGAAAGAATCGTTACTATTCTCCTGAACTAAAACAAGAAATCATTGATAAAGTTCTTCTTGAAGGTCGTTCACAAATAAGGGTGTCTCTAGATTATGCTCTTCCAAGTCATGGAATGTTGCCTAATTGGATAGCACAATACAAGAAAAATAGGTATACTATTGTTGAGAAAACAAGAGGGAGACCACCTAAAATGGGACGTAAGCCAAAGAAGAAATCGGAAGAAATGACAGAGCTAGACAACTTCAGAAAGAATTAGAATATCTGAGAGCAGAGAATGCTGTTCCTAAAAAGTTGAGAGAACTCCGATTGAGGGAAGAAAAAGAGCAAGAAGAAAAACGGAAATTGTCCGAGGATTGGTAACGGAGTTTTCTTTAGACATTCTTCTAAAGATTATTAAGCTCGCTCGTTCAACCTATTATTACCACTTAAAGCAGCTAGATAAAAGCAATAAAGATCATGCTATTAAAGCTGAAATTCAAGCTATTTTTACTGAGCACAAAGAAATTATGGTTATCGTCGAATGACTCTTGAGATTGAGAAATCGTGGCTTCTTGCAGTACATCATAAAAGGTTCAACGTCTAATGAAAGTTCTTGGTTTTGGAGGCTCGTATTCGTCGCAAGCGGAGTATTCTTCCTACCAAGGAGAGGTGGGCAAGAAAGCAGACAACCTTATTCAACGCCAATTTGAAGCATCAAAACCAATGGAAAAGTGCTACACAGATGTGACAAAATTTGCCATTCCAGCAAGCGGTCAAAAAGCTCTATTTGTCACCAGTTTTCAGATGGTTTCAACAGTGAAATTATTGCTTATAACCTTTCTACGTCACCGAACTTGATACAAGTAGAAAAGCTATGCTAGAACAGGCTTTCACAGAGAAACATTACACAAATACTATTCTTCATAGTGACCAAGGCTGGCAATACCAGCATGATTTTTATCATCAATTTTTAGAGAACAAGGGATTCAGCAGATCCATGTCACGTAAAGGAAACAGCCCAGATAATGGCATGATGGAATCTTTCTTTGGCATTTTGAAATCCGAAATGTTTTACAGTTATGAGAAGACATTTAAGTCACTTAAGCAATTGGAGACAAGCTATTGTAGACTATATTGATTATTACAACAACAAACAATATTAAAGTAAAACTAAAAAGGACTTAGTCCTGCTACAGTACAGAACGAAATCCTTTACTAAATTTTTGTCTAACTTTTTAGGGGTCAGTACATATTATCCTTTGTTTTTACTTTTTCTAATCTTTGTGAATCACGAACGGTCTTAGGGACAAGAGTTAAACGCTTAATATCTGAGATACTAATAATAGCTGACATATTCTTTTGAAAGTTCTTTAAAATGAGTTTATTAGCCTCTTTATCATATTTGACAATATCACCTGTAAAAACTTTTTGTCTAAATAGATAACATGGACAGCTTCGTGCTCTTTTCTGTGCTTGTAAAATAGTGTGTAATAATTGATTCGTTTTTTAAAAACAATATCAGGAGATTTTTACTTGGTTTGACAAATTCCCTAATATGCTCAAAAATAGTTCGTAGAAATTTTCATGGCATTTTCTCTAAAAATTGTTAGAATGATTATACCTTATTTTAGATTAAATTGAAATAGCTAATTAAAAATTATAAACAAAACGATAAATTCTAAAAATTTTTACGAATAGATAAATAGGAGGGATTTATATGGCAGAATTTACATTTGAAATTGAAGAAAAACTTTTGGTCTTATCCGAAAAACGATAAGGGTTGGACTAAAGAACTTAATCGCGTTAGTTTTAATGGCGCTCCAACAAAATATGATATTCAGCTCTTGGAGCCCCGACCATACCAAAAATGGGTAAGGGTATTACACTGACGAATGAAGAATTTGATGTCTTAGTCAATGAATTTAAAAATAGTTGCAAACATCCATGATTGCTATTGTTATACAATCGTAAGCATACAAAAACAGGCTCTAAATATCTGTAGTGGAAAAGTAAAGTTCACTGTAAGGTTGATAGAGCTTTTTCATCCATTCAATTAAAACTATAATATATCCTTCATAGATGAACTTACTGCAATTGACATTGATTCATCAAAGCATACTATTAAAAATGGTATTGATGATTAATTGCAAGTTGAGGATTATTAATACAGTGGCAACTCCATAAAGCTAGATAAGTATTCCACTTAGCATTAACAAATTCTCCCATGATTTTCTTTTTGTGATGTAAAATAAACCAGTGGAAAGATAGAAAATGGCAAAGCAGCGACAGGAAAACCTGTGAATAGACGATCAGCTGATCAAAAATCTTTCCTGACTGCCATAAAGAATAGCTGCTATCAAAAACAGGTAATAAGGCCAAGAGACGTGTTACTAAGCGAGATGAGCCATTGAGGGCATTTTGAGATGTAAGAACCCTTCCATAACAATTTGTCCAGTTAATGTACCAGTAATGGTTGAATTTTGTCCACTAGCTAAAAGAGCGATGGCAAAAGAGTTGAAAAGAAAAGAACTGGCATGCTCCAACAATGTGATTATTGGCTAAAGCATTATACATTTGTGAAAAGGCACTGATTTCACACTGGCATGTCATAAAAAGCGAGGGCTCCAAGAATTAAAAAGCAGAGAATTAACAATAAAGGCGAGACTTAATTGAAGATTGGAATCCCAAGTCATGAGATTTAACGGCTGAGCAATAGAAGATTTTTGCTTATAATCAACTTGACGTGTCTGAGAGATGAGATGAGTGCAGATTATAAATTGTGAGGCATTACAGGTTGCGCCAATGATGCACCAAGTGCTAAGGTCAACCTACTGTTAGTAGCTGCTTGTGCTGAATCAAAAATAGCAAACTGAGGAATATAACCCTTAATAATACCTGAAAAACTCGGGTGAGAAATAACAACTAAGTAAACAAAAATAACTAGAATGGTTAAAAATAAGGGGTTGAAACAGATGGCCTCAATTTTTCTAAATCCAAGTTTCATAATAGATAGAAAGTAAGAAAACATCTAAAATGGTAATAAAGATCAAGAAAAAGCAAAGGCCAACCAAACAGGAGGTGTAAAGGCAATCCCTGAGCCAATAACTTCGGCTAAATCTGTTGCCATAAGAGCCAATTCAATAACAATAAACAAAAAGATAACGCAATCTCTTAGGAAGATGGGAGGCGGTTGCCTGCGCAAATCTTGTCGCGAGACAATGCCCAGTTACAGCCATTTGCTGTAGCTGCATGGCAATAAGTGAAGACAGCAAAACAACTGATAACAGCAAGTATTTATAACTTGCTCCCGCCAACAACGCTGGTAATCAATTTCCCGGATCCATATAACCAACGGCAACTAGTGCTCGGGTCCTAAAAAGCTCTTAAAGTTGTTAAAAAGAGGCATTTTTAGGAACACGAACGCTCTGATTGACCTCGCTTTGAGTGATTGCTTTTTGGATGAGTTTTTCATTTTGAAAATCTCTTTTCTAATATAATTGGGTTAATTGCATTATAGCATAAAAAGCAGCATATGTTAAGTATGCTTAAAAATTAAAAAGGTGTACTCTATTATTGCTGAATATAAAGAGTTTGTAAGAATTACTGACAGTATAAAACACAATAGAGATTATGGAAAAATTAATCAGAGATGTCTAAACAATCAGATTGCGAAAAGAAAATACTTGAATTTACAGTTAATTCCTCAAGTTCTTGATTTGAGTTTGTATGCTAAAAAGGAGTATGTATATTAGCAGAAACGGTTATCATTTCATTGAATCAAATGAAAATTTTAAAAATGATGAAATGACTGTTAGAAGTACGTGAAAAATCAAAACTTTATCAGTAATGATATTAGTTAGGTATCCTTTAAATCATTTGGAACGACTGTCCCTGAGACCGATAGAGTGAAAAACAAGTCCCAGTGCTGCGAAAATTAATTTTGAAGAAAAGAGACCATAGACAATAAAAATAGCAGCTGATAGGTGAAATATAGTATCGTTTCATGTTGATTATGCTTTCATTAGCAGTTGATTTTTCTGAACTGTAATTATTGTTATTATAGCATAATGGACTGAAAATATATTATCAAGATTACTGTATTCATAGATTCAGATTGAAGACAAAGTCCTCTTTTTATCATGACGGAAAGACTCGTTTGGATCTTGCTCTTCGTTTGCCAATAAAAGAGTGAGTCTTAAAAATTTGCAGAACTTAAAAAGCTTTACTGAAAAAAAGAGATTTATCTATATCTAATATTGAATTTTTAATAAATTAATAAGTTATCTTATCCATAAATACGTTAATTTTTGTTAACTTAATTTTTAACAATTCTAACATTGCTATTGTTTTTGAGATTACAATGCTGGAACTTCCATAGTATTTCATTTTATAAAGTGTTAAACTTGATTAAAATAATGATAATATAGAAAGAGCTCCTTATGACATTTGAAAAACAAAAACACTTTAGTTTACGTAAACTAAAGTTTGGTTTAGTTTCAGTTACGATCATAGCTTTCTTATTTGCTGTAACAAAAGACTGCAGAAGCTGACGAGACAGTGATAACTGAACAAAGGCAAACAAAGTAAGATTAACGCTAGTTCCCCAAAAAGTGGAGAATCAGACTTCAAATCAGGTGGAAGCAAAAACGGATAGTGCAAAACAAGGATCCTCAAGAAAAACAGGAAGTGTTGCAACTGATGCCCCTTCAATAAATTCAGCTAATAATACGAGTCAGTCTGACAAACAAAATACTGTTAATGAAATATCTTCAGATAGTCAGCAAACAAAAACAGATGAACAAACTGATTTACCGCAAAACAGCTTTAAACAACAATCTGCTCATGTTAAAATGACTACTGAAGCAGAGAAGACCCCATCATTCGATTAATACCTTTGTTAATGATGGTAATGGTAATGGTATTACCTTGGTGCTGATGGTAGAAATGTTACAGGCAGTCATACGATTGCTGGCAAGACTATGTATTTTGCTCAAGATGGTAAGCAAGTTAAGGGTGCTTTTGCTCAAGATTCGGATGGAAATAAACATTATTATGATAGAGATAGTGGTGAGATGTGGACCAATCGCTTTGTCAATGATCAAGGCAATTGGTATTATCTTAATAGTGATGGTGTCCCTGTCATTGGTAGTATTACTGTCAATGGTCAGTCTCTGTATTTTAATTCGGATGGTAGTCAGGTTAAAGGAATTTTGTTGAAGAAGATGGATCTTTGCGTTATTATGATAAAAATTCTGGAGATTTACTGAGAAAGACAAGCCGAACCATTAATGGCGTTAACTACTATTTGATAATGATGGAAAATGCAAGGGCGATTGACAAAATTGAGGGTTGTTAAGACCAGTCTTGTAGTTGATAGTTATGAATTTGGTCCTTCTGTTTCAAAGATTATTCTTGAGTTCAATCATAGGTAACTCCTGCTGTTGTTCATGCTGGTGCAATGGTAACAACTGCTGGAGTTCAAAAGAAAATTCTCAAATTCTTATGTCTCTAATGCTTTCAGGACATGTGGTTTACTTTGATAGTAGCCATTATGTGACACTTGGAATTAGATATTCCTTATGATCCAAATGATAGCAGCCGAAATGCATCACCTTTTATTTTTGACTCAGCAGCCTTTCGTAATAACTGGGTCAACAGTTATACTGTCAAAGTAGATAATTTGCAGGGTGCAAGCAGATGGTTCTAATAGCAGTCAAATTATCAGTTCAGAGCAAGATGCTATCAATAATCGTTTCTTGCCTACAACGGATCGTTTCTCAGAACGTGGTAGTTATGGTAATTTTAATTATGCCGCCTATCAACCAGAAGCAGCTATTGGTGGTGAGAAGAATCCATGATTGTCTGGTTGCATGGTATAGGAGAAGTAGGCACTGATATTAATATTCCGCTTCTAGCCAGCAATGTGGCTCGTTTAACGGAAGATCCTATTCAAAGCCATTTCACTTCTACAGGTAGTGGTGGTCAAAAGGGAGCCTATGTGCTAGTTCCTCAAAGTTCAACTCCTTGGTCTCAAAATCAAACAGCTAGCTTAATGGCGCTCATTAAAGCCTATGTAGCAAAGCCATCCAGACATCGATAGCCGACGCATTTATTTGGCAGGTGTTTCTAATGGTGGCGGTATGACTCTGGATATGGGAGTTGCTTATCCTAACTATTTTGCAGCCTTAGTTCCTATTGCTGCTTCATAGTAATCAATTAACAGATAATCAGATTACCGCTGCTGCTTTGAAAAGCCCTGAAAAGGTCAACCAATGTGGTTGATTCATACACGAACTGATAAAACAATATCTGCAGATAGTAGTGTTCTGCCATTCTATAAAGAATTACTTCAAGCTGGCGCTACAAAAATAAATAGCTTTCCTATTATGAAACCATGTTGGCAAACATCACTCTGGAATCACTTATAACGGTCACTGGTCTTGGGTTTTATTTCTTGAATGATCAAGTAACTGGCGTTCAAAATACTGATAATGCTAAAAATTGGTCTGGACTTTCTGGCATGGTTGCGACCAATCCAGCCTATGGTGGTGATGCTAAGGCTACTGTCAATGGGCAGAACTTATAGTAATGTCTTTGATTGGCTAAACGGTCAGCGAAGGAGGTAATAATAAAACGAAAACGCTAGAATAACTTGTTCTAGCGTTTTTTTCAGATTTAAAATTTGAAGCATATAGACTTTATATTTACTAAAATTCAATATCTGAAAAATAAGTTTGTTTGCATTCCAAAACAGTTGGCGCTGTCATCAGGGGTCGGCGAAACTTTGGCTTGCTAAGAAAGAGTAGAACTCGAAAATGAGATTACTTCCACCTTTTAACTACATTATAGTAAAAAGCAAAAAGAAATAAAATCAGATTTTGATTTTTAACTGAGTATTAAGTTGATAAAAGCATAGTTGAAGAACATATTAAAGATAAAACGACTCCATTGGATAATTCCAATAGGAGCTAATAACGATCTATAAGTTTGCCATTTTCATGCTGTTCTTACTTCATCGTTGGGAATAACAATACATCGCGAATGGTTGTTGTGTCTGTTAAGAGCACGACTAAGCGGTCAATACCAATACCGAGTCCGCCTGTTGGTGGCATGCCGTATTCAAGGGCTTCAACATAGTCATAGTCAATGCCTGTAGGCTTCGTCGTCTCCCAATTCTTTGGCAGCGGCTTGAGCTTTAAAGCGCTCCAATTGATCAATTGGGTCATTTAATTCAGTGAAGGCATTTCCGTATTCCTTAGTCATAATGAAAAGTTCAAAACGGTCTGTGAAACGAGGGTCATCTGCATTTTTCTTAGCTGGTGGTGAAACTTCAACTAGGATGGCCCATAAACAAAGATTGGTTGAATGAGTGTTTCTTCGACGAATTCTTCAAAGAAGGCATTGATAATGTGTCCAACAGAAGTGTAGTGTTTTTCAAGTGGAACATTTTTCTTGAGCAAGAGCCTGTGCTTCCGCCAAGGTCATTTCTTTCCAAAAATCAACACCAGTCACTTCCTTGATTAAATCAACAATGTGAGCACGTTTGAAGGGTCTCATTAATCTTAATTTCGGTACCTTGATAAGTAATAGGACCATCACCCTTAACGGCTGTAGCAGCATGTTGCACAATACCTTCTGTTAAATCCATGATATCTTCAAAAGTCAGCATAGGCTTGGTAAACTTCAATTGAAGTGAATTCAGGATTATGAGTGGCATCCATTCCTTCATTACGGAAAATACGTCCCATTTCATAAACTCTTTCCATACCACCAACAATCAGTCGTTTTAAATGCAGTTCTGTTGCGATACGAAGAACCATATCCATATCTTGAGCGTTATGATGGGTTGTGAAGGGTTTAGCAGCAGCACCACCAGCTTCATTATGAAGGACAGGCGTTTCTACTTCTAAGAAACCAAGGCCATCCAGATAGCGACAGATTTTCTGAGATGATTTTTGAACGAGTGATAAAGCGTTCCAGACTCTCGCGGTTAGAAATCAAATCGAGGTAACGCTTTGCGGTAGATGGTTTCAACATCAGTTAAACCATGGAATTTTTCAGGCAGTGGACGCAGTGCCTTGGAAAGATGCGTTATATGCGTAGCTTTGATGAGAAAGCTCTCCCATATCTGTACGCATAATTTCACCTTCTACACCTAAAAGTCTCCAATATCCGCCTTTTGAAAAATTTGATAATTATCATCGCCAACAGTATCTTTACGGACATAAATTTGAATTTGACCTCCACGGTCTTGAAGGTGGGCAAAGCCAACCTTACCTTTACCTCGTTTGGTCATCAGACGTCCAGCAATGGTAGCAGTTTCATTGATGTCATGTAATTCTTCTTTTTGTTTTGTCAGCATATTTTTCTTTTAATTGACCAGAAGTAGTCAATACGTTCAAAACGCTTGCCAAATGGATTCATTCCTTGTTCAGTCAAAGCCTCCATTTTTCAGCGGCGGACAATTTGTTGGTCATTCAATTCTTCTGTATGTTGATGTGACATGTTTTCCTCCAATAAGTTTTCCTATCTATTTTATCATAAAAATAAAGACATGTGATATAGGAAAATCTACTAAAAACGCTTTATTACAGATGAAAAATTGGTATTAGTTGTCTTCGTCTTCAAAAGAATATCTATTCTAATTAAAAGTTATTGTTATAAAAGGTTTTCGCGTCACATGTTTTACTGTTATTTTATCATGTTAAAAGTCCTTTAATGGATCATGAGAACATGTAACTGTAGTGAACTTGAACTAAACCATGAATCATGATTAATGATTATTAAAAATATGATGGTTGACAAACATTTTATTTAAGCAAAGAGCGTTAAAATGTATAAAGAATAAAAATCAGTTGACAATAAGAGCATAGAAATCGTATAATTAAGTAAAAAGAATTGTAATATTTACGAAATCTTATATTAATTATTGCCAATTTTTAATTTTAGTAAAAATATTAATGCTAAGATGAAAGCAACTGATGGTAATTTTAGGAGGATTATTGATGAAGAAAAACATCTTTTGGACGAGTGTGCATGTTGAAAATGCTCTTATGGTACCAATAGTAGTGCAAAACAAGAGCAGTAGCCAATAACTTTATGCTGATCAAACTAACGCTCAACGTGCTGATATCACCAATTGGGTAGCTAATACTCAGAGCAAATCAACCACAACATCTCATCTCAAAACATCAATGTCAATCATTTAAATGGTGAACGTTATATTATACAGTGGGGTGATACTCTTTGGGGAAATTTCACAAGCAAATAGGTATCTCTATTAAAAAACTGGCCATGATAATAATATTACCAATGTGGATTTGATCTATGCAGGAGATATTTTAATCCTTAACCGTGATGGTAAAGTCCTACAAGTTATACTTATAAAAGGTACAGGTTATTGTGCTCATACTCAATTAATATTAAATTATTTTATGGAGATGATAATAGCGTTGTGATTATCAATAATACTCTTATTATGCTGATAATCATATCAAACATAATTATTCTGTTGACAATAATGAAAATAGTGATTCTCAGAAAGATTCAGCAACTTCTAAAGATGATTCATCATTTGCTAAGAAAAAGACTGAAGACAATAGCAAAAAGCTTCTTCGAATAAAAATCAGTAAACACTAAAGAAAAAGCATTAGACGAAGATACCTACCAAGATGTTGTTCAAAAGAGATTAATAAACTTATTCATAAAAAGTTGAAGAAGGTAAGATTGCTTTTTCTCTCCACATGATCCAGCAGATGCTGAGCAATCACCGCTAAAACAGAAGATTTAGAAGAAAAAGTCCTGTATGACCAACAGCAACAGGTGCAGTTAGACAATGTCACTTATACTGAAAAATCCGCTAAAGAGTTGCTATTTTACAATCAATTAATAACAGATGATTATCTAACAGAATTAATAGATGCTCAAGCCGTTCAATTAGATGTTGAAAAAGAAAATAACACAGCCTCTCTTTAACTTAAAAAGTTTATAACAAATCTGGAAACATCAACGACAGAGAGTTCATCAAAAGACAAAAACGGAGTAGCTACAGATAGTCCAGACAGCGTTAATGATAAGAACAGTGATTCAACAATATCCAGTGAACAATCAACTGATTCAAATGCTAACCAATCATCAAATGCAACGACACAATCAATTGATGCTGCTTCTGATTATTAAAATAGTGGAGGAAACGATGACAAAATGTAAATTAATAAAGATTATTATTGCAGTCTTTCTTGTCTTAGCTATTGTTGGAGGTAGCTTTTTACTACTATGCCAGCCATCATGTTGCAAAATGATTCCAGGTCATGCTTATCAATATTCTAGTGTTTTTGAGGGCAAAGAAAAATAACCGTGTGATGTATGTCGCCTTTTTCTAGCACTAGTGATAAAGTCATGTGACACAGGATAAGACACTTGCCTTGAAGGCTGTTCAAAGTGAGAAACAGTTTGATAAGACCTATAAGTCTCAAAGTAAAAATGCTTCTTGGAAGTATAAAAGCAAATGACAATAAAATGACCTTAGGTAAAGTAGAAGGTAAAAAGCTTTCTCAATGGCAATACAATAGTATATTGGCCTATGGAAAGCGATTCATTTCTTATAGTTTTACTTTATCAGATTTCTGAAGCTGGTCAAGGACAAGTCAAACAAAAATGTACTTTAAACAAATTGATTAGAAAAATAAAGGACTTGAAAAACCAAGTCCTTTTGAGTATCTTCTAGGTATTAATTAAGATGATTGATTGTGACCGCAGCCAAAAAGTGTTAATAATGTTTTTAATAAAAAGGGAAATTTGATAATATGGTAAGGAAATTAGAAAAACTTTGAAAATTCTCTAAAAAATAGTATAATTTTTGAGGATTAAGATTTAGAAAGATAAACCTATGATTACTGCAATTGTTTTTGATGTTGATGATACGATCTATGATCAACAGGCACCATACAGAATTGCCCAGTGGGAAAGTGTTTCTGATTTTGATATGGCAAAATATAAATCAGGCTTATATCCGTTTCCGCCACTACTCTGATACAGGTTTTCCACGTGTTGTGGCTAATGAATGGACAACTGAGTATTTTTCGTTTCTGGCGCTGCCAAAAAAACCTTGTTGGATTTTTGATTATCGGCAGATTGGCGAAGAGGAAGGTCAGTATTTCAGAAATCTATGAAAAAGAACTTGATCAGATTAGCATGTTGGATGAGATGCGCTTGACTTTGGATTTTCTTAAAGAAAAGAATATTCCCATAGGGAGTCATTACAAATGGGTGACTGAGCATCACTAAAAAGTTGAAGTTAGGCCTTTATGATTATGTTGATCCTAAGCGTGTCTTGGTCAGTCAGGCAACAGGTTTTCAAAAACCTCAAAAAGAAATCTTTAATTTAGCTGCTGAGCAGTTTGAAATGAATCCAGATACCACTTTGTATGTGGGAGATTCTTATGATAATGACATCAAGGGAGCCCATGATGGTGGCTGGCATTCTACGTGGTTTTAATCACCGTGGCCGTCGTTTAAAGGCTGGAACGAAGCCTGTTTTTGATTTGCAGATTGATTCTTTTGAACAGCTTTACGGTGCAGTCAAAGTTTTGTTTGATCTACCTAGTCATAAATTTATTTTTGACGCTAATGATTACACCAATCCTATTTTACAGTTGGGGATTAACAATGGTTTAATGATGGCGGCAGAACGTTTGCTTGAAAGTAATATTAGTATTGATAAGGTCGTTATTTTACTCGGCTAGATAAAAATCAAGAAAAGAATACTGCGTTTAAAATATGCAAACTAATAAAGAAAGACTATTATTAGCAGGTAGGACAAAGTGCAGCCCTTAGTGATGAAGAAGACTTTATTGATTTGGGTTGAAGGCTGAAGGTCATATAAATAGTTATTTGTGTTAGGAGACATTATATAAGGCAATCGTGTGTGCTTTGGCGGAAGCACATACGATTACCTTTTCGTTTCTCATAAAATCAGTGATAGGGTAAAAACGTTTAATTACTATAATTTCAGTATTTTCAACCTATATTTATTGTAAACTGGAAAAGTTAGATTAGAATTTCAGTTTCTTTTTATTTGGATAAGCTTGTTATTTTGATGATGTAGTTGTTGAGGATTCCTTTGATGATTCTTCTGGGTGTAGTTCTTTATAACTTGGTGCCTTGTATAAATCTTGAGTTGATTTGTTACCATTTTTGCTATAAAGACTGGTTGAATTCTTATCTAGTTTCTTTTTCAATCTTCTTTAGTTTCTTCAGGGAATCCCTTTTATATGAAATAGAACCGATATCAATTGGTTTTAGACCACTATCCTTATCAAAACGCAGTAGAATCACCTGTTTGAATGTTATCGCTTGTATTTAGCTGTTTGTCTCGCTGCATCACGAAAGTTCTTTCAGTTTAGCAGTCGTTGCTTCGTCTGGACTTTGTGATCTCAACACCTGTTTTAGTGTCGTAAACACGGCCGCTGTAACTTGTATAATTAGGTGTAATATAATTACCTTTCGAGCGGAAAGCAACAAGCTGCTTGTTGTTAGAGACAGTAAATCTTGTCCTAATTCAATATAATTTTTATTATCAATACCCAAAAGGTGAAGCAGTGTTGGCAAAGCATCAACTTCTCCGCCATAGGTGTTACTGATAAATCCTTTATCTGTTCCGGGAACGTAAGATCATATAAGGAACACGCTGTAACATAGCATTGTTGTATTCAGTCCAAGTTTGTGAATCCTTGCCTAAAAAGTGGTGCAAAGATCAGTATTTCTTGAATTAGCAATACATAGTGGTCACCATACATAACAATAATGGAATTTTTGTATAAACCAGAGGCTTTTTAGTAATCAAAGAAATCTTTGATAGCAGCATCTAGATAGTTAGCTGTAGCAAAGTAGCCATTAATTGTTTTATCTTCTGTTTTGGCAAGAGGAAAGCCAGTCATCACCATCTAAACTTTGATACAGGGTAGTGATTCGGAAACGGTGATAAATTTTGTGTAGAAAGGCTGTTGCATGTGTTCAAGTATTTAATGGAATCTGCAAACATAACTTATCATTAAGCCCATATTGGAAAGAGTTGTCCTTAGTCATTTTTGACATATAAGATTGATCAAAAGAAATGTTGATAGCCCAATTGTTTGTAGGCATTATTACGGTTCCAGAAAAAGTACCGATATTGCCATGAAAGACGGCACTGCTGTAATTGTTGGTATCCTCTTAGAATATGCGGTGCAGCCTGCTGTGTATTATCACCTCCGTATTGAACGAAGAAGGAGCCTGGTTTAAACCAAAGAGTGATGTCTCCATTAATGTTTCAGCATCGAAGTTTTTTCTGCCTTAACTTGATGGAAGAAGTTTGAAAAAGCAAATGTTTTCTAGAATGGTAAAGTGAATTCAAAAAGGTGTTACTCATATTGTTTGCCATCAATATTGAGCTTATAATCAATCAGAAATTGCTGAAAACTTTCTAAATGAAGCACAATGACATTTTTACCCTTTGCAAGCCCATAGTATTTAGGGCTGGGAGCGGCATAATGTCTCTACATATTTTTAACAGATGTGAATTTCAGAAGCAGTTGCTTTGAGCGTACTTTTGTGTTTGGTAAGTTTGATTAGCACTGTAGGCACTGAATGCTGGCAACCCTAAAGCACGGACAACATAAATATTTGAAAACCCACGTGTTAGTAATTCAGGCCGATCAATTTCAGCCATGAAAAGATTGACAGAAAAAGGAGACCTGAGAGAGCAGAAATAGCAAAGCTAGCTCTTTTGTTGAAGGGTCTTTGGTCAAAAGAAAGTTTTTAAGAGAAAAAGAGTGATTAAAATGACATAATCTAGAATATAGATAGCATCCCAAGGTCCAATAAATTACGGGGCAGAAGCCCCTAAACCAGCAGAAGTCTTGCTGCTTGCATAATGCTGCACTAACTGTTAGAAAGTCTGAAAAATTCTCGAAAGTAAATAGAATTAGCAATGAGAAGAATATTAGTGAGAGTATAAATAACAATCGCAGTGAAATAAAAGATGGTGTATTTTTGATATAAAGTGCCAATCCCTAACAGCAAACAAACTAATGGGAATGGGGTTTATTAGTGTCAAAAATTGGTATGATTTGTCTAAATCTAAACTAAAAATCAACATTATAAGCCCAAATTGTTTTTAGCTAATAAATGAATACAAGCGTTAAAAATAAACCCCTAAACGGGCATTAACAGCACTAAGAGAAATTGAAGGATTTTTCATTATATGATTTCTTACCATTTTCAAGAGATAAAATCTTATTATTTGATTATAACATAATTTTATTTTTGGCAGATGACAGAAATGTTTTTTAAGGAGAAATTTTCTGAATTTTTGTTATAATGATTGATATGATTAAACTTATGGTGGGTTCTTTTTGCGGAGAAAAACTTAAAACGAGGGGTGCAATTATTATAGTGCAGAGATTATCCAAATTTAAATTTGGATAATCAAGTTGTTCAAGTTATATTCTGACGCAGATATTTTTAGGAACAGCCTATTTATCAAAGCAAAATAAAGGCATTGGTTGGTTGATCTCACCTAAAAAGTATCACTTAATGCGACTTATTTTATTAAATTATTTCAATGGTCTAAAAGATAAGCGAAAAATTTTGCTCATTCTAAATTAACAACGTCACCGTCTTTTTAATCAAGATGGTGATTCTTTGTGGTGTGACAATTGATTGCTATGGTGATTTTTGTGCTTTTTCTTGGTACAATTCTTTGTTTATCAGATTAGAGATGAGATAGTAGCTGCTTTTTCGTCAAGTGTATCCGAATTTTTAGGTGCCTATGAGAAGATTCGATTCAAAGGGATTGATAATGTTTCTGCTCATCTTTATGGTCAAGAAGCACCAGAACAATTTCTTATTTTGGAAAATGGGATATCTTATAATGTCTCTTAAACGATGGACTCATGACAGGTATTTTTGGACCAGCGCCATAAGAAATGAGTTGATTAATGGATCAGCTGCGGAAAAACTGTTTTAAATTCTCTTTCACACATAGCAGCTTTTTCTTGTTGCTGCTATAGGCGGTGCAATGGCAACGACTTTCGAGTGGATTTGGCTAAACGCTCAAGAGCTCTGTCCTTGGCTCATTTTGAGGCGAATCATTTGGACATGGCAAAATCATCAGTAGTGGTCATGGATGTTTTCGACTATTTTAAATATGTGCTAGGCGTCATCACTTAACCTATGATATTATTATTATGATCCTCCTAGTTTTGCCAGAAATAAAAAAAGAGGTTTTTCTGTTTCAAAGATTATCATAAGTTAATTAGACAGGGGTTGAGATTTTTATCTGAAAACGGTCTTATCATTGCTTCAACGAATGCAGCTAATGACAGTTTCTCAGTTTAAAAAAACAAATCGAAAAAGTGTTCGGAAAACAAAAGCATACTTATCTTTGGATTTACACATTGCCAAGGATTTTGCAGTAAATGTTCAAGACGAAAGCAGCAATTATTTAAAAAGTATTTACAATAAAGGTTTAGGTGTATATGAAAAATAGTAGTTCCTGTTATGCCTCAAAATATTGAAGAGGCTAACCAACTGATTTTAACGAGGATTGATAGTACAGATATTAGTTTGAATGGCGGGCAGATTATTTAGTTAAAGATGATATTTTAACGGTAGCACCGGCTATTTTTGAAAAGTCTCGGTCATGAAGTGATTTTTACTTTGCGTACAGAAAAAGAAGGAGAAATATTTCTTTCTAATGAAGACTATCTTGCTATCATCCGTGATATTGCGGCTCTTTTATCAGCCTGATTACATTGACTTTGGAATATTTTTTTCCTACCGTGATGTTTTTAGAGGAAATGTATGATTTTTCAAATCTTATTTTTGTCTTATCACAATTTTGAAGAAACACCAGAAAATCTAATGGAAGTCTTTTCAGAGTTAACAGCTTTAGCTCCGCGTGTTGTCAGAGATTGCTGTCATGCCTAAAAATAGAACAGGATGTTCTTGATTTGATGAACTATCAAGAGGCTTTTAAAACCTTAAATCCCTAATCAGGAATAGTGACTATGTCTATGTCGAAACTAGGGTCGGATATCACGTTTAGTAGCTGATTTAATAGGCAGTTCGTGGACCTTGCCAGCTTGGAAACAAGAAAAGCGCTCGGGGACAGATTTCTTTGGCAGATATGCGTAAAATTAAGGAGGTTCTAGATGCAAATTGATGGTTATACACGTTTAGCAGCTGTTGTCGCGACACCAATTAAACATTCTATCTCACCCTTTTATTCACAACTACGCTTTTTGAAAAACTGGTGCCAATGGTGTTTAGTGTTGCTTGGGATATTCCAGAGTCAGAACTGCAAGTAACTTTAGAAAATATCATGCGTTATGATATGTTTTGGCATTAACATCTCCATGCCTTACAAGCAGGCAGTTATTCCTTATCTTGATGAAGTAACGAAAGCAGCAGATTTAATTGGGGCTGTTAATACTATTGTTAATCGTGATGGCAGATTGATCGGTTACAATACAGATGGTTTTGGTTTCTTTAAGAGTTTGGGAACCTTTTGCAGATTTCGATGTTGCAGATAAGGTTATAACCATACTTGGTGGCGGAGGAGCTGCAACTGCCATTATTGCACAAGCAGCTATCAATGGTGCTAAGAAAATTAATATTTTTAATCAAACAGCCTTTCTTGAAGAGACAAAAGAAAAAGCTAAACAAATATCAAGTAAAACAGGCGCTGCTATTGAAGTGTTTCCTGTTGAGGACTTAAACATGATTCAGGTATTAGTATCTGATGTTGTTAATGCGACCAATGTTGGTATGGATGGCAAATCAATGATTATTAATGATAGTTTTGAATTTCCACCAAACCTTATAGGTTTGCAGATGTCATTTATCAACCTTTTGAAACACCATTTTTACGCTTAGTACGCAGCTCGTGGGTTAAAGGCTGTGAATGGTTTGGGCATGCTTCTCTTTCAGGCGGTTGCAGCTTTTGAACTTGGACTGGTAAAGAAATGCTGAGTCAGGAAATCTGGCAGCTCTCAGAAAAATACAAGTCTAAATAAAACAGGTGATTTTGTAAAATTAAACGTTAATCTTCCTCATAAACCTTAGGATATTATCATTGAAAAAGGTAGTTTGTCAAAAAGTGGGACAATGGGTTTCAGGAACTTGGCAACCACAAAAATTGCTTTAATAACAGATAACCGTGAGTAGTCTTTATGCTGAAAAAGCAAACTTGGCCTTGAAGATGCTGGTTTTTGAAATTGTTGTTTTTGACTTTGGAAGGTGAAGCCAGTAAAATTTGACGACTGTCAATAAAGCCTATGAGTTTTTGCTCAAACAAAAGGTATGACAAGAAGCGATGGTATCATTGCCTTGGCGGCGAGTGTCGTTGGAGATTTGGCTGGATTTGTCGCTGACTTATATGCGCTGGCATTCATTTTTGGAATTCCCACCAGTCTGACAGCTGCAGGTAGATTCGTCCATAGGTGGTAAGACAGGTGTAATACGCCTCTTGCGAAAAACATGGTGGGCACTTTACTCAGCCCAGATGGTGTCTCTAATTGATCCAGATACACTCAATACACTTGGCAAGCGTGAACTTATTGAAGGTATGGGGAAGTGATTAAAATATGGTTTGATTGCTGATGTTGAATTATGGGAAATTCTAAAAAGACTTAGATGGTTCAACAGACCTATTTTTAGAAAATGCTGAAAAAGATTATTTTATCATTTCTGTGCAATGTGAAGCGTCAGATTGTTGTTGAGGACGAATTGGATAATGAGTGTTCGTCTTACCTCAATTTTGGTCATACTATTGGTCATGCTATTGAAGCGACTCAGGTTATGGCAAAGTGATGCATGGCAGGCGCTGGCTATTGGGATGGTTCAGATTTGCGTATTGCTGAGACAAAGGACTCATGCCGCAAGGAATAACAGAAAAATCGAGGCTATGTGTTTGAAATTTGGCTCACCTACTGACTATAGTCCATGGAATGTTGAACCTATGTACCAGCTTTAATAAAGCATGATAAAAACGCTTGGCCAAATGATAAAAATGGTTGTTGTTCCCTCACTAGGACAGGCTGCTATCAATCAAATCAGCCTAGAAGAAATGAAAGATATTTTGGAGAAGTGAGATGAGATATTTTACAGCTGGGGAATCGCATGGTCCTCGTCTAACAGCTATTGTTGAAGGAGGCTCAGCAGGCCTTCGCCCAACAGCCGACTATATTAATGCTGAATTAAAACAGCGACAAGGAGGTTATGGGTCGTGGCGGCCGTATGAAGATCGAGATCTGATCAAGTGAAATCACTTCAGGTAGTTCGCTATGGTTTCTATTGCGGAAGTCCGATTACACTCAATGTCACTAATCGTGATTTTAAAAATTGGACTGAAATCATGAGTGCTGATGATGAGTATAAGGAAAAATCAATTGAAAATTAACCAAACCTCGTCCGGGACGATGCAGATTTGGTTGGTGGTAGCAAATATCGTTTTTCTGATTTGCGCAACAGTTTGAGCGCCTCAAGTGCGCAGTGAAAACAACTATGCGTGTGGCAGTGATCAGTAGCTAAACGTCTTTTAGAAGAACTTAGATAGCTATACCAGCCACGTTGTTGTTTTTGGGCGGCATTGAAGTTGATGTTCCTGAAAAATCTGACAGTAGCTGAGATTAAAGAACGAGCAAGTCAATCTGATTTCCGTCGTTAACCAAGAACATGAGCAAGAAATCAAGGATTATATTGATCGGGATTAAAAAGAAGGCAACACTATCGGCGGTATTATTGAAACTGTTGTTGGTGGTAGTTCCAGTTGGTTTAGGCTCTTATGTTCAATGGGATCGCATAAAATTAGATGCCCAAATAGCTCAAGGAGTTGTTTCCATCAATGCCTTCAAGGGTGTTGAATTTGGCTTAGGCTTTAAGGATGGTTATCTCAAAGGCAGCGATGTCATGGATGAGATTACTTTGGTCTCAAAGAAGATGGCTATAGGCGCAAGTCCAACAATCTTGGTGGTTTTGAAGGCGGTATGACTAATGGACAGCCTATTGTTGTTCGTGGTTGTAAAGCCTATTCCGGACACTTTATAAGCCTTTGATGAGTGTTGATATTGAAACACAGAACCATATAAGGCCAGTGTTGAACGTTCGGACCCAACAGCTGTTCCCGCTGCTGCAGTAGTTATGGAAGGAGTCGTTGCGACAGTTTTAGCAGCAGAAATTTTGAATAAGTTTTCTTCAGATAATATGGAAGAGCTAAAAGAAGCTGTGAAAAGCCATCAAAAATTTATCAAAGAATTTTAAAGACTTAGGAGTCCCATCACAGTAGAAAAAGGTCTCTTAAGCATGAGGCTTATAGTGGAAAATATGGAAGAAAAACAATTTATATTGCAGGACTAGGACTAATTGGTGCTTCGCTTGCTTTGGGAATAAAACGAGATCATCCTCATTATAAGATCGTTGGTTACAATCGTTCTGATAGGTCACGTGATATTGCACTTGAGCGCGGAATTGTTGATAAGGCGACAGCTGATTTTAAAGTATTTGCTGCTTTGGCAGATGTCATTATCTTGGCAGTAATTCATTACAAAAACAATTGATTTTATCAAAATTTTAGCAGATTTGGATTTGAAAGAAGATGTCATTATTACAGATACGGCTCTACTAAATATGAAATTGTTAGAGCTGCAGAACATTATCTTAAAGATAAGCCGCAGCAATTTGTAGAGCAGTCATCCTATGGCTGGAAGTCATAAATCAGGAGCTATTGCGGCAAATGTCAATCTTTTGAGGAATGCTTATTATATTTTTTTCACCATCATGTCTCAACCAAACCTAATACTGTTCACTGCCTGCAGGATCTTTTATCGAGGCTTGCATGCTAGGTATGTGGAAATTGATGCGGTAGAACATGACGTTACGAGTCAAATTGGTCATTTTCCGCATATTATCGCCTCGAGTCTTATGAAGCAGGCAGTGACTTTTCAGGAAAGTCATGAAATGACCAAGCATTTTGCTGCGGGTGGTTTTCGTGATATGACCCGAGTGCGAAAGTGAACCCGGCATGTGGACTAGTATTCTTTTGACCAATCAAGAGGCCGTTTTAGATCGTATTGAAAATTTTTAAGCAGCGTCTAGATGAGGTTTCTAATTTGATTAAGGCTAGAGATGAAAAATGCTATTTGGGACGTTTTTTAATCAAAGCCGGCAAATCCAAAAATATGGAAATTCATAAGCGTGCAGTGTCGATAGCTTTTTATGATATTTATGTTGATGTTCCTGATGAAGAAAATGTTATGAAATCTCGAATTACTGAGAGGAACTCTCTGGTCAATGTTCATATCAATGAAGAGAACCGAGAAGATATTAATGGTATCTTTCAGATTTCTTTTCATGAGCGTGATTTAAAAACGTGCTCAGAATTGATCTCGTAAAAATACTAATTATCGGGTTTTGATTTAAATTAAAGGAGAAAATATGACAGTAAATGTATAGTGATTTAGCAAATGAGTTGGAGCGGTATCCGTGCTTACCAGAATATCAAGCCCCTTGTCCAAGCAAAGGCTAAGATTGACGAGGACGAAAGAGGCTAAGAAATTGTGGACTGAATTCACAGAATTTCAAATGAGAAATTCAAGGACTCATACAAACAGGACAAGCACCAACTCCTGAGGTTCAAAAACGGAAATGCAAAGTTTTAATCAAAAGAAATTGAAAGCTAATCCACTTTTAAAAGAATATGCTAGCTCAACAAGCTCTTTGAGTTTATGTCACTGATATCGAACGCATTATTTTTCACCTTTACAAGAGATTTCAAAATGATTGTGAGTGTAGCAAAAGCTTTACGACGTTTAGAAAATTTCAGAGCTTTAGGAAACGTTTGTCGTTTTTCTAAGCTCTTTGTAAGCAATGTTAAAGAATTTTCTAAAATTTCCTGCCAGTTATGGTAAAATAGAAAAATAAACAATGGAGAGAAAAATGAAATTACGAACAAATGCTTCCAGGTCTGAGCGGAACATTGAAAATTCCCCGGCGATAAGTCTATCAGTCATCGCTCGATTATGTTTGGCAGTCTGGCAAAGGGGATAACGAAAATCTATCGTATTTTACGCGGTGAGGATGTTTTATCAACAATGCAGGCTTTTCAGACTTAGGTGTTGAAATTAAAGATAAGGATGATTTCGTTGAGATACACGGTCGTGGTTTTTGACGGTCTCAAATCTCCCTAAAAAGCTCTTGATATGGGTAATTCAGAACGTCTATTCGTTTAATTTCAGGAGTTTTAGCTGGACAAGATTTTACAGTTGAAATGTTTGGGGATGACAGTCTGTCTAAACGTCCTATGGATAGGTAACGGTTCCTCTTCGTCAAAATGGGAGTCCAAATTTTGGGGCGGACAGAGCGATGACTGCTCTTGACAATGAAAGGTTCAAAAAGATTAAAACCAATCCGTTATCAACTTCCTGTTGCTTCGGCGCAGTTAAATCTGTTTCTTATTTTTGCAGCTCTTCAAGCTTCTGGCGAGTGTCATTATTGAAAAAGAGAAAACGCGAAATCATACAGAAGATATGATTAAACAATTTGGAGGTCATCTTGATGTGGATGGCAAAGAAATCCGCATTTCAGGTGGACAGGAATTCATAGCACAGAATGTTATTGTCCCTGGTGATATTTCAAGTGCGGCTTTCTGGCTGGCTGCAGGACTTATTGTTTCAAACAGTGCTTTACTCTAAAAATGTCGGCATTAATGAAACACGCACAGGTATTTTAGAAGTCATTGAAGCTATGGGTGGTAAAGTTGAACTGAGCGATAGGGATGACTTAGCAAAAGCAGCGACCCTTACTGTTGAAAGTTCTAATCTTAAAGGAACAGAAATTGGCGGTGACATTATTCCACGGCTGATTGATGAACTGCCTATTATTGCTCTTTTGGCAACACAGGCAAATGGCCGAACTGTTATTTATGATGCCCAAGAGCTCAAGGTTAAAGAGACAGATCGTATTCAAGTAGTAGCAGACGCTTTAAATGCTATGGGGGCTAAGATAACTCCAACAGATGATGGCATGATTATTGAAGGTAAAACCAATCTTCATGGTGCTAAGGTCAATACTTGGCGATCATCGGATTGGTATGATGACGGCTATTGCGGCACTTTTGGTTAAAGAGGGAGAAGTTGAATTAGAGCGTGCTGGAAACGATCAATAGCCAGCTACCCTACTTTCTTTAGTGATTTAGAAAGGATAACGAATGGCTAAAATTTTAATCGGTTTTATGGGGGCAGGAAAATCAACTGTTTCCCGTTTATTAGACCCGGATTTTCAAGATATGGATGATATTATGACTGAGAAAATTGGAATGCCTATTGCAGCATTTTTTGAAAAAGAAGGTGAGGATGCCTTTCGGGAAATTTGAGTCTGAAACCTTATCCAATCTTGCTGATTCAGATAGTACCGTATCAACTGGAGGCGGTGTTGTTGAGAGCTGTCAAAAATCGTGATATTTTGTACAAAAATGGTAAAAAGCAACTTTTATTTAAAAGCAGATTTTGAAACTCTTTGTAAGCTGAATTGAAGCAGACAGTACAACGTTCACCACTTTTTTATTACATAGCTGTCAGGAATTTAAAAGATTTTCGATCGCAGACAGGCTCTCTATGAGGAAAGCCGCTAATTATTATTATTGATGTTGCTGGTAAAAACACCTCAAGAAATTGTTGAGGAAATAAAATAAAATTGCTTATTTAGGGCCTAGCGGCTCTTTTACTCATAATGTCGCTTTGCATGCATTTCCTGCGGCAGATTTGCTTCCTTTTGAAAAATATTACTTGAAGGTCATAAGGCTTATGAGTCCAAACAGGTTTGTTTTGCCATTGTTCCGGTAGAAAATTCTATTGAAGGCAGTGTTCATGAAACCTTTGATTACCTTTTTCATCAGGCAAAAATAGAAGCAGTCGCTGAAATTATTCTTCCTATTAAGCAACAGCTAATGTCAACTTCTGCTGATAAAAACAATTGGGACAATTTTTCGCATCCCTCAAGCCATTGCCTCAAGGCAAACAGTATATTCGTTCTCACTATCCAGATGTCAAAATTGAAATGACTGCCAGCACTGCCTATGCCGCTCGTTTTGTGGCAGAACATCCTGAAGAGAATTACGCAGCCATTGCACCGTATGCTGCTGGAGATGAATATCATTTATCCATTATTGCCAAAAGATATTCAAGAAATTGATGAGGTATACCTGATTTTTGGGGTTTTGGGGATGAAACCCCACTATTCATCTAAAGGAGGATCAAAAATATTTCTTTAGCTTTAACGCTTCCTGATAATTTACCCGAGCGCCTTTTATAAAGCCCTTTTCTACTTTTTGCTTTAGGAGGGATTGATTTAACAAAAATTGAAAGTCGTCCCTTAAAAACGATTCTTGGAGAATACTTCTTATTATTGATTTTGAGAACTCATAATGAAAAATTAGTTCTTTTTGCACTAGAAGAGTTGATAGTGATTGAATTCATTATGAAAATTTTGGGTAAGTATGCTGGTTTACAGGCTGTAAAAAGAATAGATAAGTATCAGAAGAAATAAGTAGAGAATTAAAAAGCATGGCAGAAACAATAAAGGAAAGTGTAGTCGTCACGAGCAGTTACGCTATGAGTATCTCTTAAGAAATATAGCCTACCTCAGTCCTCGAGAGCAGGCTGAATTCGACTATCTTAAAAAGAAGGTTGAAATTCAAGAGACGCCTTCTTACTATTACGATGAACCTGGGGATACCATTATCAAGATTATGAGCAGTCTTATGATAATAACTATGAAGATGATTATCAGGATGCTGACCAGTGGGATGATTATTATGCAAATAGTCATTATACTGATCAAGGATTGCCTGTTTATCCTGAGCAACAATCCACACGTTCTCAAAGGAAAAGCCACCAAGGAAAAAGAAAAGATTCCGTTTCGGCAACTAAGCCTAAAAAGCGCCGCCGCTGGACTGTTAAGCGCACTTTGAAGGCTGTTTGCTTGTTATTACTAGTTATTTTTGCTGGTATGATTGTTATGTTTATCAAAGGCATGAATGATATTTCTTCCGGCAAAAATAAAGAACTATAAAACCAGCTGTTGTTGAAAAATTTAATGGAAAGAATACCAAAGATGGAACCAATATTCTAGTGTTAGGAAGCGATCAGCGTATACAGGTCATCAGAAGCGCGGACGGATAATACTATGGTTTTAAAATGTCGGTAATAAAGACAAGAAGATTAAAATGGTTAGTTTTATGCGTGATGCATTGGTCAATATTACAGGGGTCAGCGCAGATAATTACTCATATGACAATAAATTCAAATCTAGCATTTAATATTGGTGAACAAGATAACAATCATGGTGCTGAGCTGATGCGGCAAACCTGAAGCGTAATTTTGATATGATATCAAATATTACGTCATGGTTGATTTTCAAACCTTTGCTGAAGGCCATTGATACGCTTTTTCCCCTAATGGTGTTGGAGATTAATGCAAAGTTTGCAACGGTTGGTGAGTGAAAGCCGTTGATTCAGTAGAGGTACCAGATGATCTTAATATGAAAGATGGTGTTGTTCCTAATCAAACGATTTCTGTTGGTGTTAAAAGATGATGACGGACTTTGCTGAATTATGCCCGTTTCTCGTAAGGATGAGTGAAGGCGACTTTGGACGAACGAAACGTCAGCAGCAGGTTATGTCGCTAATCATGTCTCAAATTAAAGATCCAACCAAGCTCTTTACAGGTTCTGCTGCCTTTAGGTAAGATCTATGCTTGACATCAACCAATATTTGTACGGGTTTTCTCGAGTCATGGCTTTCATCCGTTTTGACCAATGGCAAGAAAGCTGAACAGGTCACTGTTCCTGATAATGGGGGATTGGATTGATGATTATGATATTATGGTGGTCGGGCTCTGTCTATTGACTTTGACAAGTATAAAAAGAAATTAGCATAGGGCGTTCGTTAATATGATATAATAAAGGAGTTGAGCATTTCTCAGCTCCTCATTTTAGTGAAATGTCAGCACTACAGGCTAAGGCAATAGGCTTTATCTACTTAAGAATTAGGAAAATGAGAAAGTTAAAGAATGAGGTGCCATTATTTTCGAAGTTCATGTGCACTTTTTATATAGGAGAACAATGTTAAAAAAGAATGATATTGTAGAGTTGAGATTAGTGATCTTAGTCATGATGGCGCAGGTATTGCCAAGATTGATGGTTTGGTCTTTTTGTGGACAATGCTCTGCCGATCTGAGAAAATCCCGCATGCGCGTGCTCTAAGGTCAAAAGAACATTGCTTTCGAAAAGTTGAAAGCTATTTAGCTAAGCCGCCTACCGCAGCATGACGATCTCGACTGTAGACCATCTACGGACAGGAATTGCTGATTTGGGACATTTGACTTACGGGCAGCAGTCAATTTCAAGCGCACAGGTCATCAATAGTCTCTCTAAAATCGCAGGTATTTCAGACATTGAAGTTGCCGATACACTCGGTAGTGGACAATCCAACTGCCCTATCGCAACAAGGCGCAGGTTCCTCGTCCGCCGTGTCAATGGTCAGTTAGAAACAGGTTTCTTCCGCTATTTTGCATCCTCGTGCCTGATTGAAGATTACTACATCCAAGATAAAGAGATTGATCGGCTGATTAACTTCACGTGATGCTACGCCGCTTTGATCTTAAGCCTATGACGAAAAGGAGCAGACTGGTCTATTCGTAATCTTGTCGTCCGCCGCGGACATTATACAGGCCAAAATAATGCTGGTTTTGGTGACGACATCGGTCAAAAATCTTTCGTATTGAGCAAAATGATTGAAAAGATTATCTCCTGAATTTCCAGCGGTCAAATCCATTATTCAAAACATCAATGATAGAAATACCAATGCTACTCTTGGTTCAGAATTTAGAACGCTTTATGGGGAAGATACCATCGAATATCCTATGCTGGGCAACCGCTATATCATTTCCGCCCAATCTTTTACCAAGTCAATACCGTCATGGCTGAGAAACCTTTTATCAGACAGCTATTGATTTTTCATGATCTGACACCAGATGATACCGTCATTGACGCTTACTCAGAATTGGAACTATTGGCCCTTCGCTAAAAAGTCAAGGATGTTTACGGATGGAAGCTCATTGAAGCTGCGGTGCGTGATGCTGAGAAAAATGCTGCGCTCAATAACATCACAAACGTCCACCATGTGGCAGACTAGCGAGAGAGATGCCGAGCCAGCTGAGGGAGCGAGGCATCAAACCAGACGTTATTCTGGTTGACCCACCACGAAAAGGCTTGACAGAAAGTTTCATCAAAGCAAGCACGCGCTATGCAGCCCCGCAAAATCACCTACATCTCCTGCGCCCCCGCCACCATGGCGCGTGATGTCAAACTTTATGAAGAACTAGGGTACAAACTTGTCAAAGTCCAGCCAGTTGACCTATTTCCTCAAACACACCGGGCGTGGAGTGCGTGAGTTTATTAGAGAAGAATGCAGCAAAATAGTCCGTCCGCTTTTCCTATTTCTAAGGAGACGCTCCAAAGGTTCACTGAACCTTTGGAGTTCCGCAAACGCATCATGTCGAGTGCGTAGCTTTGCTCGTGAAAGCTTAGAAACCTTTGACAAATCGTAGCAATGAAAAGCCTTGAAACCAAGGCTTTTTGCGTAGTAAAAGTGAGCATTAAAACCGTATAACCATACGCCATACGGTTTTAATATGTTCTCCTGCAAGATTATTTTTGATAGCTTGATAATTTGAAATTTAGAAAGGTTGTGATTTCCTTATCCAGATTGTTAGTCAGTCGGCGCTATCTCACATTCAATTTTCGTTCTGAAAGGTGATTGAGCCATTAGGAAGTTGCCGTTTAATTTTATTGTTAATGTCACTCTCAGCTATGTTGTTAGTATAGGATGCTGCAATATTGCTGAGCTTTGACTTTCGCTGCATTATATAATCCTAACTTCTGCATAATATTTTATGCTATAATATAAGCGAGTGATTAGTCTGTTGTTTTTGGCAGTTTCTTTGAAGTGAGAGTAAAATGGGCTAATAAGGTATGATTGTCTGTAAACAAGATTATCTGGTTTGCTTTTAAATTATTATTGAATGTTAGGGAGGATATGAAATGGAGTTTACTTGTTTCAAAATTGATGGTGAGCGGTAAAAGGAATCTTGTCCTTTTATTACTATTCCGTTTATCACTTGGATGGTAGTTGGCAGGAAAACGGCTCTTTTCTTTAATTGGCCTCGCTTAAAGATTCAACATAAACTAAATAGCAGTGATTTGTTAATCATGTAGGTGTTTTAGCTGTGACTTTATTAATGGGGTCTTTTTGCTTTCACTTACTGAAAAATATCAATGGTTTAATGCCTGAGGAGCTTCAATCGGGAACGTTTGAATTTTCAGGACGAGGTGTGAGTGCTCTTCCTGCTATATTGATACAATCCTCTTTTAATACGTCTCTTCTGCGAGAAGTGTTCTTTAGGGCTTCTTGTTAAAGGCTTTCAAAACCGCAGTCTGGGATTTGCATTAAGAAATACTAACGCAAGCACTGCTCTTTGGACTCATGCATAGCATCTTTCTTTTTCTTGGCTGGTAAAGCAATATGTGGCAATTATAATCACTCTTTTTACAGGTCTTTTGGATGGCTTTGCAGGATATATTACTGAAAAGAAGTTTGCTGGTTCAATATTGCCAAGCTGGTGCATTCATGGAGTAGAAATGTTATTTCTAGCTCATTAATAGCATTTTCTTTTTAACTATAGAATGATGCCTAATAGTATTAATCCTAAGTTACAATAAATAGTTAAGGCGCAGATCTATAGAGATGCGCTTTTTGAGTTCAAGTTGATTTACAAAAATGAATGTGGAATCTTGATAATGCCTGTGAAGTCAGAATTTGTACTGTATTCCAATTATAGGTTGATAGGTTAACACGTATCAATTTTGGCTAACAGGAGGAAGGCAGTTGTTTCATCAAAGAGATAGAAATACTAGATGGTAAAACATTACTCATATGTAAAATTAAACAATTGGTGGAGAAAGTGGTTTTATCATGGTTTTACGAGTTCAAAGCGAATATTTCCCGACTACGGGAAATGCTAAACCATGTCTATTATCATTTGACAGATCTGTGGGGGAGTCATCTATCATTCCTATTATACTATGGAGACGACATCATCCAAGAAATAAGTTAACTTGATCTGTTTTGTGTGTAAGACAGAAAAACTGTAGATAAAAACGACAAGTCGAGAAAAGTAAACTGTAAGTTGGTTGAGTGTATGAAAGATGATGTTACGCATATCATTGCTAAAAAGAAGGAGGAGGGAACTGATGAGAAAACAAACGCTTGGTATGATGATTTCATCATTGAGAAAAAGAAAAAGGATGACACAATTAGAACTAGCTGAAAAATGCGGGTGACAGATAAAGTTGTTTCTAAATGGAAAAGAGATTTATCTTTTCCAGATATTAATTCTATTCCCAAATTAGCAGAAATATTTGAAGTGTCAGTGGAGATGATTTAATGTAAGTTAAGACAAATACAAAGAAACTATTGGCAAGAATAATAACTGAAATTATTGATGCTGCGCTGAAAGGAATTGGACAGCTATGGGATTGCAGTAGTGGTTTTATCCGTTTTGGGAAGATTAGATATAAAGTCTGCATTGATGATGCTTGGTATTGGAGCAGCAAGTGTATCTGTGGTTTTGTTAAAAGGCAAAAAGGAAGAAAAATAAGTATTTTTGTTGACCGGAGTCATACTCTAATTTTTAAAGTGAAAATCATAGATAATTGCTAAAGGCGATAGCAAAACAAAGCAGATCATGTTAGCTGAGAAATTGAGACAGTTTGTAAGAGTAAATCTGATAAAGAGTGTCTGCCCATATTTTTAGCTATTATGTCAGCAAGCAAGAAGAATGCTTTCTCATTTTGATGTTGATGCAGCTGGTCCTTTGTCGGAAAGTGGTATAATAGTAACAGATTTAAATAGAGAGGAGGAATAGGATGAGTGATAACCATTTACACGAAATTCGCGTGTTTGAAAAATTTTGATATGGTTTCGTTTGAAAAGGGTCATGTGATTGTGACTACGGAGGTAGTAGATAAATCCTGGAATTATTGTGGTTTTTGCACACGGAGGGTATATCTTTACCTTATGCTGACCAAATCAGCGGCTTGGTATCAATTTCTACTGGTTTTGATGCGGTAACACTCTCAGTCCAGTATTAATTATCTAAAATCTGCGCAAGCTAGGTGATACTTTACTAATTGATGGACGCTGTGTTCATGACGGTCGAACAACGAAAGTGGTTGATGTGACAGTAACCAATCAGTTGAAACAAGAAGTGGCAAAGTGCAACTTTCACCATGTTTGTGACAGGTAAACGTAAGGATGATTAAGACTTTTATGAGAAAGATAATATGGCTGTATCATTTTTACTTTATCTCGTATAAAAGCATTAAAACGAAGCGGAGGTAAGTAATGTCTTTGTTTAGTTGGTTTAAAAACACAGGCTCTCAAAATTCTCGAATCTGGCTCATCTTTGACGAGTCAAAAGGGTGACCCTCAAACCCTAATTCAAAAGAAGTTGAGGAAGCTATTGTCTCACTCAGTAATGATCCAGAAGGTTTGCTTGTCACCTTGTCTTGGACCAATGTCAGTGAGATTTTTCCTTTATTCAGGCAGCCTTTGCTGATGGTTCTCACTTATTGAATATCGAACGGCTGATTTAAAAAGGGCTGCAGTCCTGCGAAAGCCCAATGTCCCAATAGAAGAAATCGTTACAATTCTTTTCGGTCATTTTTGGAAAATCAGACATCTGACCTTGATGCTGATTGGCGTACAAGTCAAAGCATATTAACAGAACACTTTGTTATTTAGTGAAAAGGAAGCTAACATGACAGCATATTACCATTTGTCTAATATTATGAAACTGATCGTATGGGGATTACCCATCATTCTAATTATATTCGTTGGATGGAAGAAGCCCGTGTTCATTTCTTGGCAGAAATTGGTTGGCCTTACGATAAATTAGAGGAAGCAGGCATTATTTCACCAGTAACTGCAGTTCATTGACTTATTTAGCAACTTCCAACTCTTTGCTGATACAATTAGCATTAGCAGTAAGTAGAAAGGTCAAAGCTGCCTGACTTCACTCTTAGTTATCAAATGATTAATCGCAAAAGGAAAACTGTTCTGTCAAGCACAATCGGAACATAGCTTTTTGACTCTAGAAAATCGCTTTGTTAATCTGAAAAAGAATTTTCCAGATTTCTATGATAAATTAGCGGCATTAAGTCAGTAAAGACTGAAATAGCTAGAACTAACTGATATCGTCCATTAAGCATACTCCAGTGTTTTTAAAATTAAGTTAGATAAAAAGAGAGGAAATAATGATATGGGAATCACAGGCGTAACAGGAAAATTAGGTAGTACAGTTACTCAATTAATTTCAGAACAAGGCATCTCAGCGAGACATTTGGCTAGAAAAACCCTCAAAGATGCAGCCTTATATGATAATGCTGAACTTGTGCAGGCTGCTTTTTGAAAATTTTCTAGAGACTGTTGAAGCGTTAAAAGGTATTGATGTTTTTACTAATGGTATCCGCATCAGAAAGTCCCAATCGTTTGCAGCAGCATTTTGCTTTTTCTTGGATGCAGCTCATGAAGGGCAGGTATAAGCATATTGTTTACATCCTTTTATAATGCTGCCACGAAGCTACTTTTACTTTTGAGCGCGTTAGATCATCGCTAAGACAGAAAAATATATCAAGGAAAAGAGGTTTTACTTACACCTTCTGGCAGGGATAATTTTTATCTGGATTTCTTCTCTGGATTTGTGTCTGAACAATGGTGAGATCCGCGGTCCAGCTGGTAATGGTAAAGTTTCTGCTGTAGCTCGTCAGGACGTCTCTGAAGTGGCGACAACTATTCTAGCTAAGCCTGACAAATGGAAAAATCAGCTGTTGAACATGACTGGTCCGGCAGATTTGTCAATGGCTGATATTGTTCATTTGTCAGTGAGCAAAAGGTGAAATCATTCCTTTATTTGATGAGAGCATTGAGAAGCTTTTATGCATCTCGTAAAGCAGCTACAGCACAAGACTGGAATATGATGCCCGGAGTCAGTACCTACAGCTATTGAAAGAAGGAAAGCAAGCTGGGGCTTCTTCTGAGGCTTGAACGTGTTCTCGGACGTCCAGCAACTTTTGGAACAATTGAGTTAAAGCAATAAAATAAGATATTTTGAATAATTTGTAAGATGGGGGAAATAGATGATGATTGTATTAACTTTATTTAGATGCTTATCAAACAAAAAGAAAAGCTTCGTCTAACAGTATTGGAAGAATTTCGCGCTTTCACTGAGTGGCTGCGTCACTTTACCAGATTCTTATCAAAGTTTTGTCCTTAACTTGCAAAGGAAAAAGATATTAGCTACCGCGGTTTATCTGCGATCTCATACCGTAAGGTTTATCAAATGGATTGGTCTTCAGTTTGAGAAGAACGCGAAAAATTTTAATTGGGTTTTTATAGTTACAGTAGAACATAGAGTCAATCCTATTTTTCAACGTAAAATCTTGGCTCTGCAAATTTTGATTTTAATCTATTTGCGAGCAGAGCGAATTCTAAACGAGACTTTTCTCAGATGAAAAGTAGCAGAAACGCTGATGTTTCTGCTACTGGAGGATTTTGAGACTCAGGATCAAATTCTACTGAATACGAGTCTGACGGCTGCAAAAAGATAAACATACCCTTAGACGTAGTGTCGTTGTTGAGTTTCCTATTTTCAGCTATTATCCGCTTTAACGCTCTTTGTATCTTGATTTAGATATGGAATTTCTAGATTTCCGAAATCATCCACTGGCTCAATTTCACTTACTCATCTGAAACTCATTAATTAAAAGGAAAATTTTTCTTCAATCTGAGAGGCTAGAATGCTCTAGTTGCACTGTCTCATTCTAATTTATCAAGGAATCTTTTTGATGTTGATAGTGACGCGTGTGTATCACCCCTACCGATAAGTTTATCTCCTTCGTAAAACTTTCTATTTGGAAATAATTGGGTGGATGTCCATCTTTTTCAACAGCTAAAATTTTGACTTCTACTGTTTGACCAATTTTAGTAGCGGCCCAAATGCTGGACAGTAATTTGAGCACCGACAGTTGTTTTGACATACTAAATCTTCTTCACAGTACAGAAAAAGCTGCATTTTCTATAATAGCAACTCATACTGGGAGCTGATAAAACATTAGACTCGCCTGAACCCCAACTCATGGCTGAGTGTTGGGAGGGTGACATAAGATTTGCTGTAAATTGAGATAATTGCCTCCTTTTTATTTGTAGAGAAAACAGTAATGTCTTTGCTTATTTATTAGCTTTAACTTTTAACATATTTAATTTGAAATCACAATAATTTTTGGGAAGCGTTTCCCTATAAATTTAAGTATTCCCATTAAAGGTTACTGTTGAGCTTTTGGAATCACATATTTTATCAGTCCTTTAGTATATAAGCAGATGGAGCTAGAACGGATAGTTGAATCGTGATAGCAGCGTCGACTTATATTTGTTATTTGCTTATTAGACTAACTCATGATAATATAAATAAGATAAAAATAAGCTATAAATATAAAAAGAGGTGTAAGAAAATTGGCTTTTGGAGATAATGGTCCTCGTAAGAAAAACACCGTTTGAAAAATTGACTTTGATTGTTGTTACATCATGGTTTTAGTCACTGTTGGCGCGTCTTGTTCTTAGTGCACTCAGTGCTGTTATTTAAAAAGGAACGCTTACGGGCGTCTTTTTAAGCGAGTTTGAATAGGAAAAATAGAATATGAGTATGTTTTAGATACCGCCAAAGTTTCAGTTAAGAGCTGGTCGCGGCGGCGATGGAATGGTTGCCTTTCGACGTGAGAAATATGTTGCTAATGGCGGTCCTTGGGGCGGTGATGGCGGCCGTGGCGGTGATGTCATTTTTGTTGTTAATGAAGGTCTGCGCACCTTGATGGATTTTCGTTATAACCGTCATTTTAAAGCCAAAGCTGGTGAGAAAGGTATGACAAAGGTATGCATGGCAGCGGTGCAGAAAATCTTATGTATCGAGTGCCACAGGAACCACTGTTCGAGATGCTCAAACAGGTAAGGTTATCGCTGACTTGGTCAAAAATGGACAAGAGTTTATTGTAGCCCATGGTGGTCGCGGCGGCCGCGGTAATATTCGTTTTGCGACACCTCGTAACCCTGCTCCAGATTTCCGAAAATGGAGAACCTGGCGAAGAGCGGGAAATTGGCTTTAGAATTAAAAATTTTGGCTGATGTTGGTTTAGTTGGTTTTTCCTTCCAGTTGGAAAATCAACTCTTCTCAGCGTTATTACAGCCGTAAACCCAAAAATCAGAGCTATCACTTCACAACCATTGTTCCCAATTTAGGTATGGTGCGTACCAAGTCAGGAGATTCTTTTGCCGTAGCTGATTTACCGGGATTGATAGAAGGTGCCAGTCAAGGTGTTGGTTTAGGGACACACTTCCGGCATATTGAGCGGACACGTGTTATCTACATGTCATTGATATGTCGGCTAGTGAAGGCTGCGATCCTCACGAAGATTATTTGGCTATCAATATGAATTGGAGACCCTATAATCTACGTTTATTAGAACGATCCGCAGTTGTTGCTAATAAGATGGACATGCCCCAAGCGGCAGAGAATCTTGAACAATTTAAAGAAAAATTAGATGCCAACTATGGTGAATTTGATGACAAGCCTCAAATTTTCCTATTTCAGGTATTGCTCATCAAAGGATTAGATGCGCTTTTTAGATGCTACGGCTCAGCTCAGCTCAGACAGATGACTTTTTGCTTTACGATGAATCGGATATGCAAGAAGAGCTTATTATGGTTTTGAGGAAGAAGAAAAAGCCTTTGATATTTCGCGCGCGGATGATGCCGTTTGGGTGCGTCTGGTGAAAAACCAGAAAAACTCTTTTGTCATGACAAATATGGAACGTGATGAAGCTATTATGAAATTTTTCGCGCCAGTTGCGTGGCATGGAGCTGACCAAGCTCTTCGTGAGCGTGGCGCCAAAGATGGAGATATTGTCCGCATTGGTAGCTTTGAATGTGAGTTTGTAGATTAACGTTGAAGCATATCTCAAAGGTACCAGCACTGATATGCAAAACGGCAGCCACTATGATGATCTGCCTGCCAACCTTGACTAATTATGTCAAGTCAGTAATATCGACTGACTTGACCGCATGTCGTAACACTTTTTACGGTAATTACAGAGTTTAAATGAGTAATGAGTAAATAGCAAGTTCTATGAAACTTGCCTAACGCGCTACTAGTTCGAAAAATGATTATGATCGAAAACTCTTTTCTTACGTCGTGGTAGTGAAGTGCAACAAAAATAGTGTGTCAGTTACTAAAATAGGAGGATTACTATGCGGAGATAAACCCATATCTTTTAAAGATAAAGATGGTAATTTTGTTTTCGGCTGCCGATGTTTGGAATGCTGAAAATTTGGAGAAACTTTTTCAATAAGCTCAATCCTAATCGCAAAGTGCGCTTTTGGAACGAGAAAAATTAGCTATGAGGAAAAGACGAGTTAAACCATCTGAAAACGACTTAATCAAGAGAATGGTCAATGGTCTGTCCCATTCTCTTTTAGTCTAGATTCACCTAATCTCTGGCTTTGATTTAATTTGTAGTGTTTATTAACGACTTCATCTATAAATTGTCTATCGTGCGATACGCTGACAATGCAACTCGGAAAATCCTTGAAAAGCTGTCGAATAAGAGGCTGACTGGTTGGTGAAAAGTGGCGGGTTGGCTCGTCCAGCAGGGACATTGCTGCTTTCGAGACCATTTGAGCTAAAAAGAGCTTTAGCCTTCTGACCACCTGATAAGCAGCTGACAGGATACGTGATTTCATCTCGTGTGAATTGGAGACTAGCTAGAAGATTACGGCAAGATTCTTCGCCCGCACTTTCTTTGAGAAATTGCAGAGCAGACAGCTTACCATCCAGCAACTCTTCGTAGTTTTGTGGCATATAACAGACAGATGATCCGATTTTTGTGGTTAACTCGGTAAGAACCTCTTTTAAGCAGGCGCGTCTTGCCAATTCCATTTTGTCCTGTGATAACCAGCTATCCTGACCGCGAATGTCAAAATCAATTACTTGTCCTGTCGGCGAAGCGACGATTTTCCCATGCAGTGGAGAACTTTGTTGGCAGGCAAAGATGTTAACTTTCGTGAAGAGGTTAATAGCATCCATATCCTGCGGAATTTCCGTGAAGTTTTTGGCCTCCTTGGCGTAGCGTTTTTCCTGGACGGACATTTTTCATTTTCTGACCAGTAGCCGACCTGCAACATCATTTTTGGTGTTGCGTAGTTGATGTTCCACACTCTGGATGAATGTGTGGTGGCGTGCCATTTTTGGTATGTTCCCCACGTTCTTTTTGCGCGACTTGAAGCTGCTTATTAGCTATTCTTTCGCCAACTTTTGTAGTTCTTATAGCTTTTCTTGAAAATAGCTGGCGCGGGCTTTTATGTTTCTTGAGCAATCCAAATGAAGGATAGCAGTAGCACATTTTCCAAGTAGTGCTTCATCATGAGAAATGAAAATAATGGTTTTGTCTGTCTGACTGATAAAATGCTCCAGCCAAGTCACTATGTCCAGATCCAAGTCACTAGAAGGCTCATCAAAAAGAAGTAGAGTCAGGATTGTGGCAAGCATTTTCAGCAGCTGCAATTTTAATTTCTCTCCGCCAGAAAGACTAGAAATGTTCTGGGCATCGTCGTCAAATCGCTGACTGTCAAACTGAAAACGCTCTGCCATTTGATAAAAAGATTAAATCAAAATGGTCAAAAATCTATATCATGGTAAATATAGTTTTTAATGGTTAGAGTTAAATCTTTATCGTCCATGTTTTATGGCAAGTAAACTGATTCGGTTAAAAACTATTCTGAACAGTACCTGTCACGATCAGCGTAGTTGCCAATCAGCTCAGCTGAGCATAGTCTTGAGGAGAGTAGACTTACCGGTCCTTCCTCCCGATAATAGCTAATTTCTCACCAGAATTGACGACTGATGACAAATCTTTAACGAGTATTTGTAGATCTTTCTGGTGCGTAATGGTAGATTTGTAATCTGTAACATAGAATCTGCCTTTCTTTTTCAAACAATAAACCGCTACTTTATCTAGTAGAGCTTTTATGTCATCAAAATAGCTGAGTCTATACTAAAGAAAATTAAGATAATAGGTCATTGACATCCTTCTTTAGTACTGTGTCGGTTTGTCGCCTGTCTCATTTTGATGTTAAGTATTAGTTGCAGTGCGATTTTGGTGCACACACACTCTAGAATAAAGTAATCCAATATGAAGAATTTTAGTTTTTCAAATGCACCCTACCTCCAAAATGATTTGTTCTTAGTGCACTATTTAAAAGAGAGTGCAAGAAAAAGGAGTGAGTTTTTCGATTGGTATCAGCAAAATTCCATAAAATTTTACATAATATGGGAGGAACCTGGATTTTAGTTTGTAAAAACAGTTCCGACAGTTAAAAAGCAAGACCGATAATGTCTTGCTTTTTAACTTAGTAAGGGTGCTGTAGTCCATAATATGGCAAACATTGACAGTTAGAGATATAAAGAATTGATTTAAAAGTTCCGACGTAAAAGCTCTCAGTTCGATATTAAGTGAGAGCTTATTAGTAAGAGTGTTGTAAAGTCTTATAGGACTTTGCATAGTCATAGTGACTTTAGTCACAGATAAAACTTTCAACACGTTAGACATTCAACATTTTATCCAGGAAGTTCTGAGACGCGGGTGCTGGGGTTATCAAAAGATTTTCTTCGGGTGAGCCGTCACCTGCAAAATTGACCGCCATCAGTGAAAATCACACGGTTGGCACTTTGCAGGCGAAAAGCCCATTTCGTGTGTTACGATAAGCATAGTCATACCTTGCTCAGCTAGGTCTTCATAACATTGAGAACATCCGCCAACCATTTCAGGGTCGAGGGCAGAAGTTGACCCATCGAAAAGCATGATATCTCGGCTATCGCGCTGGTGCAATGGCTAACACGTTGTTTTTAGCCGCTGAGGTTGCTGTTAGGATAGGCTGGGCTTTTATCCGAAAGTCCCAACTTTCTAGAAAGTTCCATGCCATGCTTTTGTGTGCTTCTTCCTGATTCTGCCAAGTTCGATAGGAGCAAAAGTGACATTATCAGAACTAGTCATATGTGGGAAAAGATCAGTTGGAAGACCATACCGATATTTTCTCGTGCCTTGTGCAACAGTGGTCGATGGATCTGACAACTATAACCATCTACAATGACCTTGCTAGTGACTGTTTCAAGGAGATTCAGGTCCGAAGAAAGTTGATTTTCTGATCCTGAAGGACCGATGATGCATCACATCTCTCGTTAAATTGGACGTCAACTTTGAGGACTCTTATTTTTCACCAAGGGATGTAGTAACCTGAACATCAATTTTAGGTCAGTCATTATTTAATCCTTTTTCTAAACGTTTTGCTAGGCGGGTTAAGAGCGTGATAATCTGCAAGATACATGATGGCTGAGATAGCATAAGATGTGGAAAAGATTGTAATTACGTGCAATAATGATCTTTGCTTGGAAGAGCTCAATCAGTCCAATCGCTGAAATAATGGTGTATCTTTGTCAATGAAATAACAAAATTGGTTGATAAAGTTAGCAGCATTAATTTAAAGGCTTGCGGCAAGATAACCCGTTTCATTGTTGTCTTATATGAAATCCCCAACCGCGGTGGCTTTCCATTTGTCCGCTAGGAACAGCTTCAATACCGCCGCGACGATTTCGGCAATATACACCACCATTTAGAAAAGTAGCAAACTGTACCAGCGATAAAAGTCGTTGATTGGGCTTTGATGACCAGATGAGGATTCAGTGAGATTAGGAATACCCCAGAAAAATATGAAGGCCAACAATCATTAATGGGATACACGAACCACATCAACGAAAGATAAAGCGATGATTCGAAGTTGTATATGACTGGACACTATCATGCACCAAAGAGAATGCCAAATAATCGCGCCAGAGCAAAGATAAAATCGCTAAGCTTTAGAGTCGTTCTAATCCTGGATAATAAATTGCTTGTAGTTGTTTGAAAGCGTCCAAATGATAGACTCATCAACACTTGATTCTGATTGCAGATCCTTTCTTATCAGAAAGGTATTTATTGATACTCTTTATCGTACTGACCGGATTTTCTTCCAGAGCGCAAAACCATTATTAACATTTGAATCAATTCAGGACGCTGCTTTTTAACGCGCAGCCATATTCACCAGATTTTTCTCCAGGAATTGGTGTTTCAACTTGCGGCCTTGCTGGATAGCATATTTTAGAACTGCTTCATCATCCATGAGTGCATAGATAGAACCTCAATTTAAACTGTCATACATGGTTGATGCTTCGTCAAACGACTTAGTGTGTATCCATATTTTGGTATCGAGGAAGGTGATAGAAGGTACCGTTTTTAGCGCTGACTTTTTGCCTTTCAAAGTCTTTTAGATACGACATTGCTTCCTATACGGACAGCTAGTAAGGTAGTTGATGTAGTAAAAGGATTTGAGAATCAAAAATTTTCTTGCGATCATCGGTATTAGACATCCCCGCTATAACGGCGTCAGCTTGGCTGGATTGGACAGTATTGAGATGCAGCATCAAATCCAGGATTTTCAGTTTTGATTTTGAAAGCCTTGCTGCTTAGCAACAGCTGATTAATTCAACATCAATACCAACGTATTAGCAGCATCGTTTTAGAATCAAAGGGTGCAAAAGAAGGGTCCATACAACCTTATAGCTGCTTTTTAACAGGGTTTTGCTCAGCTTTGTAGCATCGCCAGTCTCTTTGGTTTTGCTTTGCCCATCAGTTTTAGATTTAGCAGAAACCATTCGTCATGATTTCATCATAGCTGCCATCGGCCTTCATCTTTTTCAGTGCTTTGTTGAAATCTTTGATGAGATATTCGTATTTGCTGCAACTTTTAACCGCAAAAGCAAAGCCTGATGGACTCGCCATCCATTTCAATACGAAGATTTTGTCCTGATTAATAGCGTATTGAGCGACAGCTTTATCATCCATAACGTGCATCTACAGAGGCAGACTCTAAGCTGTTGGGCTACGGAATCGCCAGTGTCAAAAGGATATTTTTGTAACCATATTTATCTTGATGTTTTTCAAGAAAACTTTGAGCAGCTGGTACCATCTCAACTCCAACTGCGTTTTTCCCTTTTAATTGACTGATTGGTAATCTTGTTTGTTTACGAGTAGCGATAACGATTTTCGCATCATATAGCAGGTGTGGAAAAGTAAAGACTTTTTCACGTCCTCATGACAGTTGTCCCTGCCATAAGAGCATCTGCCTGTCCTGATTGAACGGCATTGACAGCTGCATCAAAACCCGGAAAAGTCTATTTTGTAGTTCCAAATCCACCCGTTTCAGCGGCCTTTAATAATATCCACATCAATTCCCTTTGATAGACCTGATCACTGTCTTTTAAATTCAAATGGAACAGGTTGAATCTGATACAATTTTAACTGTGCTGCGGATACTGTGCACCAAAACATAAAGATTACTGATAAGACCATCATCAGAGCTCAAATTTGTTCTTCAGTTAATCCTTTCCACAAACTTATTATAAATATGATATAAAATTACAGCAGAATTCTATTATTTAAGCAAAAGAACAATATAGACTGTTATGTAAGGAAATATAGCATGTATTATTAATTGTAAAGCGATTGCAGAAATAAAAAGAGATTTGCAAATAATTTGCATTATTTCTCAATAAAACAACAAGGAGAGACAAATGTCTAAGAAAAAGAATGTTGAAAAATTACACTCACCGTTATGAACATTTCCCAAGCTATGACCATCACTGCCCGTGTCATGGTTGTTCTATTTTTCTTTTCGCAACTAGGAGGCGGATTTTTAGCTGGTTTGCTGAGTGTGCCTTTCATTGTTCTAAAACCGGAGATGGCTAATAATTCTATTTCTTTTTCAATTGGGTTTGTTTATTTTTGTAGCGCTGATAAATTTTGCTTGGGTCAAATGGTATGAGAGGATGATTGCCAGTTTAGGATTTTTCAAGAAGCAATGGTTTCTTGAACCCTGAAGGGATGAGTTGAATGGGAATTTTTCCTTTGCCTTTTGTTGACTTATCTGTTTGGTGGTGGAGTTGCAGGTTATTGATTTTTCCGGAACAGCTGTTCTTTATATCTTATCAATTATCCCACTTTGGTCTTTATTCAGAGTGGGACAGAAGAGTTGCTGACACGCGGTTGGCTCTTGCCACCATCATCAAGCGCGAGTAATTTGCCTCAGCTATTGGAATTTCAGCAGTCTGTTTGGACTCATGCATTTGGCTAATAGCCACGTCAGATCTTTTTCAATTATGACATTATTTTTATCTGGAATTTTATGGCACTGTACATGCTGGAAAACAGATAATCTTTTGGGGAGTAGTGCAGGCTCACGGAGCCTGGAATTTTACGCAAGGCAATATCTTTGGGTTGCAGTTAGTGGGATGGATGCAGGCAGATCACTGTTTCGTTTTGTGAATACAGTGCAAAGTGGGTCTCAGGCACAGTTTGGGACAGAAGGTGGCCTAATCCAGTCTTGTCTTCTGTAGGAATTCAAACGTTTGTTCTTTTGTCAAGAAAGACCTGACGTAAAGCCTATAAACCGTAATGTGTCTGGCAATAGTAGAATCTGTGGAAAAATAATGGGCTTTATTTTATTATCAGCCTTCAATCATTGTCAGTATAATAGTTGATCAGTATGGGAGAGCTGCACAGAACTCTGTTTATTTATAAGAGTTCTGTGCAGCTCTCTCTTTCTTTTAGCTTTTTCTTGTGATAAAATAGAGAGTAGAAAACGAGGTAAATACATCATGATAGATAGGAAAGATAATAACCAGTTTCATCTGGTTTCAAAATATGAGCCGTCTGATGATCAGCCTGAGGCCATTGAGGCTTTGGTTGACACATTGAAGGTGGTGAGAAAGCGCAAATTGCTGCAAGGGCGACTGGGACGGGAAAACCTATACCATGAGCCAAGTTATTCAAAAAGTCAATAAACCAACTTTTGAGTCACGCTCATAATAAACTCTAGCTGGTCACGCTTTACGGTGAATTTAAGGAATTTTTCCAGATAATGCAGTTGAGTATTTTGTTTCTTACTATGATTATTATCAGCCTGAAGCCTATGTGCCATCAAGGATACCTATCTTGAAAAGGATAGTTCGAGTTACTGATAGATCGATAAGCTCCGACATCGGCAACATCTGCCTTTTGAACGCAATGATGTCATTGTCGTAGCATCTGTCTCTGTATTTATGGTTTAGGGTCACCCAGGGCTATGCAGATAGCGTGGTTAGTCTGCTGCCCAGTCAGGAGATTTCTGCGACCAACCGTTAAATGATTTTGGTAGATATTCAGTTTGAGCGCAACGATATTGATTTCCAGCGGGGACGTTTTCGTGTGCGCGGCGATGTGGTGGAAATTTTTCCAGCATCACGTGATGAACATGCTTTTCGTGTGGAATTTTTCGGTGATGAGATTGATCGTATCAGAGAAATTGAGAGTTTACCAGGTCGTGTTCTGGTGAAGTAGATCATTGGCTATTTTTTCCAGCAACTCACTTTATGACTAACGATGAGCACATGGAAGTGGCTATTGCCAAGATTCAAAAAGAAATGGAAGAGCAAGTCAGGCTTTTTGAAGCAGAAGGGAAATTGATTGAAGCACAGCGCATTCGCCAAAGAACAGAGTACGAGTGGAAATGTTGCGGAGATGGGCTATACTAGCGGCGTTGAAAACTATTCGCGTCATATGGATGGGCCGCAGTGAGGGAGAACCGCCTATACACTTTGACTTTTTCCAGAGGATTTCATCATGATCGATGAAAGTCACATGACCGTGGGGGCAGATTAAAGGTATGTATACTGGCGACCGATCGCGCAAGGAGATGCTGGTCAACATGGTTTTCGTCTGCCGGCGCGCTGGACAATCGACCGCTGCGTCGAGAAGAATTTGAAAGCGATGTCCATCAGATTGTTCTATGTTTCAGCAACACCTGGGTGACTCGATGAGATGGAGCAGACGGACACGGATTGAGCAACATTATCGTCCGACTGGTCTCTGGATCCAGAAGTGGAAGTTCGCCAACCATGGGACAAATGGATGATCGTTGGGTGAAATCAGCAGAGCTGACAAAGGCGAGCGGATCTTATTACAACCTCAACCAAGAAAATGGCGGAAGATTTGACTGACCACTCAAGGAAATGGGTGTCAAGGTCAAGTACATGCACTCGGATATCAAGACTCTGGAACGTACTGAAATTATCCGCGACCTTCGTTTAGGTGTGTTTGATGTTCTTATCGGTATCAATTTGCTGCGCGAAGGTATTGATGTGCCAGAGGTTAGTCTGGTTGCCATTCTTGATGCAGACAAAGAAGGTTTTCCGCAATGAACGGGTCTGTCCAGCCATTGGACGGGCTGCGCGCAACAGTCAAGGACATGTTATTATGTATGCTGATACTGTGACGCAGTCCATGCGTCGCGCTATTGATGAGACCCACCGCCGCCGCCAAATCCAAATGGCTTACAATGAAGAGCATGGTATTATTCCACAAACCATCAAAAGATATCCGCGATCTCATCGCGATTACAAAAGCAAATGACTCTGAAGTGGCTGAGGAGGCTGTGATTATAATGCAATGACAAATCTGAACGTCAAGAAGCCATCAAGAAACTGCAAAAACAAATGCAAGAAGCAGCTGAACTGCTTGATTTTGAACTGGCTGCTCAAATCCCGCGATATGGTTTTTAGAATTGAAGGCGATGGATTAGATAGGAGCATAGTATATGTTTAGATTAGTAAAACGGTAGAGAAGATTATTTGGAATTTTACATTACTACATTATATTGATGGCAATCAATTTAGCGGTGAGGTGAGGCAAAGAGTAAAGGATTTGCGAAATGAGCTATTTATTGACGCCATGTAAAGTCAGATGCTATGTTTTCTAAAAACAATGACAAAAAGATTAGTTAAGGTAATTGCGTCAGTCTTGTCTGGTTAGTGCTTTTTGGACTGTAGGTCGTCCCATGATTTATTTAGCAAATACTTGGGTGAAAAAGGCATGATTATCGCAGGCAACCGGCAGTCTACTGAATATTGTGGGATTAGTAGCACTCGCTTATACACATCAGGGATTTGACTAGGAAAACATTTCAGGTCAAACAAAAACAGCTGTTTTGGTCTCATATCATCTTAATTTTAGCTGCTATCAGCCTGCCTTGGCATTACCATTGGGACTGATTTACCAGTGACCTGTTTATTTTGCTGCTTTACTAACGGTGTCAGTCATCTGCATCTGGCAGGATTACCTTATTTTTCGGTCTTTTCAGCGCTATTTAGCAAGAATTATCTTTTAAGTGGCGAATCGTTTTTTATCGTTTTTGTTTTATATCGGACATTTTCTTTTATATTTCACATTTTGGAAACAGTCCTTTAATGGCTATCTTGACCTTTTTATGGCTTTACTTTTTACTTATCTCAAGGAAAAGGCTCAAACCCTGTATTGGCCACTTTTTCACTTAATGTTTTACTTTGTAAGCTAGAGAAATATTTGAGCATCAAAAATATTTTTAGAAATAGGTGAAAAACACTGTAAATGAGCTAATATTCAAAAATGCTACGAAAGTAGCGGTAATTTTAGCAAATGTTATCAGTAGTTGACTTGTTTGCCATGTCTTGATTAGACTTGGCTTGTTCATTAATGACAACAATTTTTAGGAGGAAAATGATTGACGACATTTGAAACACGTTTACGTGATTATCGGAAACAATTAGGTTTATCGCAAGAAAAATTAGCGGAGGAGCTCCATATTTCGCAGACAAGCTGATTACCAAATGGAGTGCAGTCAGGAACATCCAGATGTCTGTCAATTTTAATGGCTCTTTTCTGACTTTTCAAGTTTCAATAGATCAATTGCATCTTTGGCAAAGAAGCTTAATCGCCAGTCGAAAGACTTATTTATGAAAGTAGTACTGAATATGATATTGATGGGGAAAAAGATTTTGACATTCAGTTAGGTGGTGCCTATCAAATTAGTATGCAAGCTGTAGAGAGTGAAAAAGTTAAAGTTAAACCTTCTCAGTAATACTTAAATCAATTGGAAGAACACTTTAAAATTAAAATTGACGATGTTAAAAATAAGATTGATATTGATTTAAAGAGGTTAGGAGATATGACAGAAGCCATTGCTAAGGAGGAATCTAAGGATTGCAGTCTTTTCTGCCTGAAAAATATCTTGGGAAAAATTGAACTTGCAGTTAATTGCAGAGAATTAATACCAATATCTGTTGTCACTCGTTTTTGAATTGATTGGAAAAAGTTTCAACGATTACTGTTGATGGCGGTGTCGGAGAAATGGAATTTGATAGCAATTTAGATATGTTTATCGATATTCTATCTCATCATGAGATTGCTTCAATCAGCTTTCAGCGACATCTAAGATTCAAGTGCCTAAAGATTATCTTTCAAAGCTGTTAAAAAGGCCTTGCCACAAAAATATCCTATGAAGAAAATGGGAAAGCGAGGATGATTTTTCTCCAAGATTAGTAAAAAATGTCCTTGAATTAAATGGTTTTAAGAGCGAATTGGTCATTTCAAGAAATTTAAGTGATTAAGTGTTAACTATGTTATAATAGATTCCATTAATTAAAAGAATCATAAAGGAGAACCCCGTGTCCGTACATCTCTCAAGTCATCCTAACTAATATGTGTTTAATTGAAGACGGCAATGGAAATATTGTTATGCAAATTCGTGATCCTAAGCGTTATTCTTGGTCTGGTGCTGCCCTGCCTGGCGGGCACATTGAAGAACATGAAGGTTTAGTGGAATCTGTTATCTGCGAAGTCAAAGAAAGAGACAGGATTAACCATTCATCATCCACAGTTGGTTGGGATGAAGCATTGGTATAGCCTAAGGAAGATGTTCGTTATCTGGTTTTCTCTTTCATCGGACATCTGATTTTGAAGGTGACTCTGCAGTCTTCTCGCTGAAAAGGACAAGTGCGTTGGTAGCAAGAAAAAGAGTTGGCAGAGCTTGATTTGGCTTATGATATGCTTAATCTGCTGCGCGTGTTTGAAGAAAAAAACTTATCTGAACTCTTTTTATCGTGAACGCCCTCAGCAGATGATTTTGTCAAAGAGTTTTTGGCAGAAGTACTATTTTAAGATACAATGGATTTTTATAAAAATACTGGACAAATGAATAAATATGAATTAAAATAGTTTTATCTTACAAATAAGAATTGAGGAATATCAGCAGCTATTTTTGCTGGGAATTATTGCTGCCTTTAATGCTAGTCACCCTTGCTGCCTGTAGTTCGTCATCTAGGGATGATTCGCTGCAAAAATTAAGAACAAAGGTAAGATTGTTGCTGCCATGAATCCTGAGTTTGCACCTTTTGAGTTCAAGACCTTGGTCAATGGTAAAGACACGATTGTTGGTGCCGATGTTGAAATCGCTAAGGCTATTGCCAAAGAATTAAGATCAAAAGTTGAATTTTCTGCTATGTCTTTCAATAATGTGTGTCCAGTGTTCAATCTAGCAAAAGCAGATATTGGTATTTCAGAATTTCTCACAAAAGAACGTCAAAAAGATTTTGATGACTTTTTCAGATACTTATTATGAATCTGTCAATGTTGTTATTGTTAAAATCAGAATTAGCTAAATATAAGAAAACCAATTCTTCAAGGGTTTATCAGTAGCTACTCAAAAAGGAACAATCCAAGAAACCGTTGCTAAGGAGCAATTAACGGGTGCTAAAACTAGTTTCTCTTGTCCAAAAATGGTGAAATGATTAATGAGATTGAAATCAGGTCAAGTCAATGGCGTTGTTTTTAGAAAAGCCAATTGCGGGAAGGTTATGTTGCTAAAAACGATGATTTGGCTATTGCTCAAATTAAGTTCAAAATCAAGTTCATCAGATGCTTATGCTGTAGCTATGCTCTAAGGGAAGCAGTGCACTTAAGAAGAAAGTGGATAAAGTTATCAAAAACTTAAAAAGCAAAATAAGATTGATAAGTTTGTCAAAGATGCCTATAATTTATCTGTATCAGGTGGGAAATAAAATTTAAGTAAAGCCTTCACAATTTATGGAGTTGAGTGCGAAATAGTCAATCATTAGAATAATATGCTAATGAGTTGGATGCTGGGATAGACAGGCATGATTGCTGCAATTTGCCTCATTTGTCCCGCTTTTATTATGTCTGAAACTCCTTAAAGATTGACAAGTTCCTGCTTATCAAGTATTATCAATACTAGAAAGAATGAAGGAGTCAAAATGAAGTTACCACGTTTTGGAGTGGAGGAGTGGCTTAATGTCCATGAAAAGAATGCCACCTACGACATTGCTGGTGTGTCAATTGCTGCTTTAAGTTTGGAAGAATTATTTCAATCAACCAGCAAGATCTCAAATGCCTCAAGAATTAGGCAGAAGAAAATGGACTATGGCTGGATAGAAGGCTCGCTCAATTTAAGGCTGAGGTTTGTAAGCTTTATAAGAATATTCAAGCGGAGACAGGTTTTACAAACCAATGGTGCCACCGGAGCAAACATGTTGGCTCTCTATGCCTTGATTGAACCAGAAGATCATGTTATTTCAATGTATCCAACTTATCAGCAGCTCTATGATATTCCTAAATCACTAGGAGCTCAAGTTGACTTGTGGCAGATTAAGGAAGATAGTAAATGGTTGCCAGATTTAGATGAGTTACGGCAGCTCATTCGTCCTAATACTAAGATGATTTGCATCAATAACGCCCACAATCCGACAGGTGCTATTATGGATGAGGCCTATCTGAAAGAATTAGTTGCTATTGTCGAGTCTTGTGGTGCCTATATTTTATCCGATGAAGCTTTTATAAAACCTGCATCTGACAAAAACATTCCGGCAATCGTTGATTTATATGATAAAGGCATTTCAGTAGATAGCTTGTCCAAAAGCTTATTCTTTGCCAGGAATCCGCGTTGGTTGGGTGGCTTTCTAATAAGAAAGTGACAGCTGTTTTAGAGATTATCGCGATTATACCATGATTTGTGCTGGTGTTTTTGACGACATGTTGGCAAGTTTTGCTTTAAAACACCGTCAGGCAATTATTCAGAGGAATCAAGAGATTGTGGTCGATAATCTGCAAATTCTGCAAGATTGGCTGGCTAAAGAACCGCGTGCTCAGGCTATTTTACCGGATCATGTTTCGACTTCGCTTATCCGCTGAATGTTCCGATGCTTATTGAAACCTTTTTGCCTCAAAGCTTTTTATCAGATTATCGGTGTGCTTGTCGTTCCTGGTAATCGTTTTGATATCGAGGGGCATGTTCGTCTGGAGTTATTGTGGTGATATCGGAGATTTTTAAAAAGCTGGTTTAACTCAGATTATCGCAATGCTTGCGGCAATTTGACGAACAGGCAAAGATCACTTAAAATAGATTTGGGTTAATAGAAAAGAGGAAAGAATGACATTTAAAAGTTAGTTTTAGGTTTGTTGAGTTTTGTGGCTGTATTTACTTTTAGTAACTTGCAGTTCTTCTAATTCAAAAATTTACAGGATGATATTAAAGAAAAGAAAAAGTTAGTTGTTGCTGTTAGTCCGGACTATGCTCCTTTTGAGTTCAAGGCTCTTGTGAACGGTAAGGATACTGTTGTTGGTGCTGATATTGATTTGGCAAAAGCAATTGCTAAAAGAATTGGGAGTGAAACTGGAATTATCTTCCATGAGTTTTGATAATGTCTTTGTCCAGTTTAAAAACAGGAAAAGCAGACATAGCTATCTCTGGTTTATCTTATACTCAAGGAACGTGTCTCAAGCCTATGACTTTTTCAGAAGCTTTATTATAAAAACGGAAAAATGCTATTCTATTAAAAAGTCTGATTTGAACAAATATACAATGATTTCTTCTTTTAATAATAAGACTAAAGTAGCTGTTCAAAAAGGAACGATTGAAGAAGGATTAGCTAAAAATCAATTAAAAACAATCAAACATTACCTCTTTGACTTCGATGGGCGAAGCTGTTAATGAGCTCAAATCTGGTCAGGTTGATGCTATTGATCTTGAAAAACCAGTGGCAGAAGGTTATGTGTCCTCAAAAATAGTGATTTGGTTCTTGCCAAAGTTGCCTTAAAAACGGGTGAAGGGGATGCTACAGCAGTTGCTCTGCCTAAAGACAGTGGTCAATTAGTTAAGACGGTGAATAAGGTTGTTAAGAAACTCAAAAAGAAGATAAATACAAGCAGTTTATCAGCGATGCTGTTAAATTAACTGGTCAGCAAGTGGATTGATTAATAAATCGAAAAAGCAAGTTTAGATGTTTTGCTTTTTCTCTGCAGTTAAAAGATTAGCGCCATTAATGCCATTTATTTATGAGAGAATAGCAAGCAATAATTTTTAATTATTGCCTTGTTTTTGAAAAATAGTTTTAAAAATGGTTTGAAAAACGTCTTGACATTTATTATCGTATTTTTGTATAATGTTTAAGAACGTGTAAATGTTACAATGAAATTGAGGAGTGAGATACATGTCAAAGACAGTAGTGCGCAAAAATGAATCACTTGACGATGCTCTTCGTCGTTTCAAACGTTCTGTAACTAAAGCTGGTACACTTCAAGAATCACGCAAACGTGAATTCTACGAAAAACCTTCTGTAAAGGCGCAAACGTAAATCAGAAGCAGCTCGCAAACGTAAAAAAATTCTGAAAGTGATTAAATAAAACAGGTCTGACCTGTTTTTGTTGGAAAAATTCGAACAAACGATTTTCTGCATCAGTTTAATCTCATTGAGATTCATAAAACAAACCTCAATAAGAAAGTTTGTTTTGTTCTACCAGCCTGTCGAAGCAAGCTATATTAGTTTTGTTTTTCAAGAAGCGTCTTAATATCAGCAAGTAATCTCGACTTCAGTTGGGTCAGCTTTCCAGTTGCAGCTTCTTCCTCTGTTTTCTTGCCAAGCGATGCTGCTTTTGTTTGCAGCTTTAACAACGAAGAAAAGTGTTGTACCAACGATAAGAAAATTGATAACTGCACTTAAGAAACTGCCATATGCAACACTGTTCCATGAAAGCTGAGCAATATTTTTAACATTGGCAGCTTTTAAAAACTGGGTTGAGGAATAGGGGAGTAATAACATCTGAAACTAAGGAAGTGATAATGGCGTTAAAAGCAGCCCCCATAACAACAGCTACTGCAAGATCTAGGACGTTACCCTTAACAAAAATCTTTCAATTCTTTGATCATTTTGATTTCCTTTCTGTTCATCAGATTCTTATTATACAGGAAGACACTAGGTTTTTACAATACTTATGCTTCACTTTTTCAAAATTGTGGTAAATTGAAATGCTAAAAATGAAAGTATGCTATAATATTATCACTAATTTACTGAAAGGAAGAAAATGAAGAGCAGAAAAACGTCAGCGAAAAGGGCTGGTTCGAAATGAAATCATTATTTTAACTCTTTTTTGTCGCATCAGCTGTTTCACTCTTTAAAGCATTTACTAATTCTTTTGGGTACTTGCTAAGAGTCTTCATCTTGAAAAATCAATAAATCGATAACTATTTCCTTCCTTTTTGGTAAGATGGAACAAACAGCACGTTACTATTCAGGTGAACAGGTTCAGATCAGTTCCTCAGCTAAAAAAGACAGTCTTGGAAAAGGGCTGTCTCATTACCAAAATTGGATTGGGACAGTTAAAAAGATAAAATCACAAAAAGACAGTCGTCAAAAGCATCATTATAGTTATGAAGTTACATTTGATAATGGCAAAGCTTTGAAATATGTTCAGGAAAAAGACTTAGTTAAAACAAAAAGATCTAAATACAGCAAAAGGTCAAATTGTCAAATTAAAATCCTCTGCGACAGCTGATTTAGATGGCAGCAGTTTAACGGATTATCGTGCATCAGCTGGTAAAATCGATCATATTTCTTATAATCATAGCAATACCACAGGTGGCTATAAGTATGATATCACCCTTTGATGAAGGCGGCAAGGTGACTAATATTCAAGAAAAAGATTTGGATAAGGTTTTATGAAGTTCAGCTAAAATCAGAAAATACTGCAGCTCAAAATAATGAGATTCTTAAACAAGCTTTTGCATATGCTAAACAACATTCTGGTACTATCTTAAGTTTGCCAAACGGTGAATTTAAGATTGGCAGTCAGACACCAGACAAGGATTATATCACTTTAACATCTGATACTGAAATTCGTGGAGATAATGACTACTTTTGGTTGAAGGATCGGCTTATTGGTTTGCTTTTGCAACTGGGACATCAACTAGTGATGGTGTAAAAGAATTTCACCATGCGCAATATCAATATAAAAGCCAGTGATTTGGAAAAAGGAAATCAGTTTATGATTATGGCTGATCATGGTGATAATTGGAAAAATTTGTAACAATAGTTTTACCATGGTGCATAAAAAGGAAGCCACATTTTTGACTTAGGTTCCTTTGCAAAATTCAGCTTTTGAAGGAAATCAATTTACTGGCTATGCCCTGAATTAACTAATGTCAGTAAGATTGATGATAATGCAGATCTTCATGATTTTTTTATTCAGAAGTTATCCAGCTGGATGCCGCTGAGTCTAGCGGTGTTTGGGATGGTGGGTTGATAAAGGCTATTGATCCAAATTATGAAAAATTATAATAAAGAGAAACAGTTGTGCAATAACATCACGATTGCTAATAACTCTTTTGTTCCTTATATGACAGTCATGGCAAAATAACAGCATACAGCGGAACTATCGGACAGCACTCTTCTGATGTCGGCCTTGTCAAAATTTATGATAATGTTTTTTTAGTAACTCTTTGGTCAGCCGTTTTCAATCAAAATGGCAAAAGCGAGGCGTGGATTTTTAAAGCTATTCACCCTAAAATCAAATTATAATAATGCTGTTTATGCCAATTCTATCAGTTAAGTAGTGAAAGGTTGTTATAAAAGCACTTTCAGGTTAAGTTTAGACTTTAACCGAAAGTGCTTTTCTATCATTTATTTTACAAGGAACTTCTAAAATGTTATAATAAAAGGCAATGCTAAAAAAAGCAATTTTTGAGGTGGAGTGATGACTCTGGTTGTTGATAAAGAGAAGATTAAAGAAATCAAAGACAGTATCAACATTGTTGATGTTATTGGTGAAGTTGTTAGTCTTTCACGCTCTGGTCGTAATTATTTAGGACTTTGTCCTTTTCACAAAAGAAAAGACCCTTCTTTTAATGTTATTGAAAGATCGTCAATTTTTTCATTGCTTTGGTTGCGGCCGCTCAGGAGATGTTTTTAAATTTGTTGAGGATTATCGTAACATTAGCTTTCTGGAAAGCGTTCAGGTTTTTAGCTGAGCGTTCAGGTATTAATGTTACTCTTCAAGATAAGAGTCAAGAAGTTAAAAAGGAACATCCACATCAAAAAAACTTTTTAATATCAATGGAGATGCGAACAAATTCTATCAAGCTGTTTTGAAGACAACGAAAGTTGGAGAAACTGCACGGCAGTATCTTTATGAGAGAGGTTTGACAGATGAACTTATCACTTATTTTAAAGATAGGGTTTGGCTCCCAATGAGTATGATTATCTGTATCAGGCCATGCTCAAAAATATGATGAAGATACAATTATTAATTCAGGTTTGTTTAATCTATCAGATAGCAACTCCATTTATGATGCTTTTCGTAATCGGATCATGTTTCCTTTTGACTGATGAATTTGGACATTATAGGTTTTTCGGGACGGATTTGGACAGAAGAAGATACTTCTAAAAATTAGCAAAGTATAAGAATACCCGCTCAACAATCATTTTTAATAAATCTTACGAACTTTACCATTTGGATAAGGCTAAGACTGCAACTAAAAAGAACATGAACTTTATCTTATGGAAGGCTTTTATGGATGTTATTGCAGCCTATCGTGCGGGTATTCCTAATGCTGTTGCTTCTATGGGAACAGCGCTAACATCAGAACATGTTAAGCATTTAAGAAAATTTTACTAAAAAAAGTTATTTTGACCTATGATGGTGATAAAGCCGGACAAAATGCTATTGCTAAAATCATTGGACTTGCTGTCTAATCATGGCGGTGGAAATTGTTAGAATTCCCGGACAGATGGATCCAGATGAATTTATCAAGGAGAATTCAGAAGAGGAATTAGAAAAGCTGCTAAAACAAGCAAGGATTAGCAGTGCTGAGTTTTGGATTGAACATCTAAAACCTGAAAAATATTGATAATTTGCAAGCGGAAATTGACTATGTCGAAAAAGATAGCTAAGGTTGTGCTGCTTCACCGTCTATAACAGCTCAGAATACCTATATTAATAAAGTAGCTGAGTTTCTACCAGATTTTGATTATTTACAGGTTGAACAGGCAGTTAATAATGAGCGACTGCAAATGCGTTCACAAATCAGCGAACAAGAGTCAGCCAATCAGCAGGTTTTAATAGATTTGCCGGTAACTAAACAATTAACCGCTTTAACTAAAGCCAGAGTCAATTATTCCACCGCTTACTCCACCACGATTACCTCTTGAATGAATTTCGTAATCGTGCTCATTTTAAATTACAACGCCAGAATTACAAGAACTTTATCAAATTCTCAAAACTAACGGTGAGATTAATGCTTATGATTTGTCTCAACTCTCCAATCAGCTTCAGGAAACTTATTATCGTGTTTTAGAAGAAAATCTTCCTGAAGAAATTGCTGAGAAGATGAAATTAGGCAGATTGAAGATCAAATTGATAAGTGTTTGCAGCGACAAGAAATGCGCAAAACAAAGCAAAGCTATTCGAGAGTAGCAATCGGTGATATAGATACTGCAGTGGAGGGATTAGCAGCCCTGATCGCTCAAAAAGAAATATGGAATAGAGGAAAAATGGTAAATAATAAGAAAAAACATCAAGTACTTTTTAATGTCTCAAGTTGGTAGATTTTATTCGCAACCATAAAAAAAGAGGGAGTTGCTGTTGATGATGAAGTTACTGAAAAATTAGTTATCCCTTAGAACTTTGAAGCAGACAGATTGATGATTTGCTGGAACGTTTGACAGATGGCGGTATCTCAATTACTGACAGAAGGCAATCCTTCTACCAAATATGCTGTTGAAGAAATGAAAACCAGAAGAATTAACCGATGAAGAATTATTAGGCAGTAATTCTGCACAAGGTTAATGATCCTGTTCGCATGTATTTGAAAAAGAGATTGGCGTTGTTCCTCTTTTGACTAATGAAGAAGAAAAAGAACTAGCTATTGCTGTTGAAAAATGGCGATCTTGAAGCGAAGCAGCGCTGGCAGAAGCTAATTTACGTTTGGTTGTTTCCATTGCAAAACGATACGTAGGACGCGGAATGCAGTTTCTTGATCCTCATTCAAGAAGGTAATATGGGTTTGATGAAGGCAGTTGATAAATTTGATTATTCCAAAGGTTTCAAGTTTTCAACCTCATGCACTTTGGTGGATTCGTCAGGCAATCACACGTGCCATTGCAGACATAGCACGTACGATTCGTATTCCAGTACGATATGGTGGAAACGATCAATAAGCTGGTGCGTGAGCAGCGCAATCTTCTTCAAGAGCTGGGGCAGATCCAACACCGGAGCAAATTGCTGGGCGAATGGATATGACACCAGATAAAGTGCGTGAAATTTTAAAAATTGCTCAAGAACCGGTGTCTCTGAAACACTCAATTGGTGAAGAAGATGACAGCCATTTAGGCGATTTTATTGAAGATGAAGTCATCGAAAATCCCGTTGATTATACAACTCGTGTTGTCTTGCGTGAGCAGTTAGATGAAGTTTTGGATACTCTTACTGATCGTGAAGAAAATGTCCTTCGTCTGCGTTTCGGGCTTGATGATGGAAAAATGCGGACGCTTGAAGATGTTGGTAAAGTCTTTGATGTTACTCGTGAACGTATTCGTCAAATTGAGGCTAAAGCGCTTCGCAAGCTGCGTCACCCTAGTCGCAGCAAGCAGTTACGTGATTTTGTTGAAGATTAAGAGAGGTGGGCTATGGCAGATAAAAACTATACTCCCGAAGAAATTGCTAAAAATTAAAGATAGAATCCTTGAAGCTTTGGAAATGGTTATTGATCCAGAATTGGGTATTGATATTGTTAATCTAGGTCTTATCTATGATATTCGTTTTGAAGATTCAGGCCGTACTGAAATTGATATGACATTAACAACGATGGGCTGCCCATTAGCAGATTTGCTTACAGATCAAATCCACGATGCTCTTAAAGACGTTCCAGAAGTTTTGGACATTGATGTGAAACTTGTTTGGTCACCAGCTTGGACAGTGGATAAAATGAGCCGCTATGCCCTGTATTGCGTTAGGGATTCGTTGAAGTTAAATTGTTAAAAGGGAATAGGCCAGACACACATGATTGTTGCGTAATCACCCACAAAATAGTCTAATCTATCAGTTACATATGAAAATCGTGATTTCGTAGAATTGATTTTGCAGTCCTACCCCCAGTACAGTTGATTAGGTATTGACATGAATAACATTTATGAGGCTATCACTTTGTGAATCAAGAGGTAATGCTTTTCAATCAACTTCATCATGCTGTTATAACTATTTTTATATAATGAGATTGATACTTTTGTTTTAGTCTTTTAGGGTAATAGTAATAAAGCTTTTTAAAGGAGAAAAATAATGACTTTTAATCACAGGAAGTAATGGTCAGTAGGTACAGAGTACGTCACTTTACTTAATGAACGTAATGAAGATCTATGTGGCTGTTGATGTTGCAGAGATGGATATTACAAAAGCTAGAAAAAGTGGATGAAGTCTTTTTACAGGTTAAACCGAGTCTTGTCTACCATTGTGCAGCCTATACAGCAGTTGATGCTCAGAAGATGAAGGTAAAGAGTTGGATTATGCTATCAATGTGACAGGAACTGAAAAAACATTGCTAAGGCTTGTGAGAAATATAATGCAACTTTGGTTTACATTTCAACTGATTATGTGTTTGATGGTGAAAAGCCAGTTGGTCAAGAATGGGAAGTGGATGATAAGCCAGATCCTAAGACTGAGTATGGTCGGACAAAGCGTTTAGGTGAAGAAGCAGTTGAAAAATACGTTAAGAACTTTACATCATCCGTACAGCTGGGTATTTGGTAATTATGGTAAAAATTTTGTTTTTACTATGCAACATCTTGCTAAAAGTCATAACAGTTTAACGGTTGTTAATGATCAGCATGGTCGTCCGACTTGGACACGAACTTTAGCTGAATTTATGACTTATCTGGCTGAAAATCAAAAAGAATATGGTTATTATCATTTATCAAATGATGCAAACCCGAGGATACGACTTGGTATGATTTTGCACTTGAAATTTTAAAGCGATACCGATGTTGTCGTAAAACCTGTTGACTCTAGTCAGTTCCTGCTAAAGCCAAAACGATGTTAAATTCAACTATGAGTTTGACAAAGGCTAAAAGGCGACAGGATTTGTTATTCCGACTTGGCAAGAAGCTTTACAAGAATTTTATAAACAGGATGTCAAAAATAGTATTTTAGCTAAAAGAAGGACAGGTTTAAACCTGTTTTTCTTTTCGCAAAATTCTTAAAATATGCTATAATGTAATGTATTGTATTATAAAAATGGGGAATAGAGTTTGCGTCATGTATTCATCAGTAGGAAGTCGCGGCCACCAGCAAAAATATAGGTGGTTTTGAGACTCTCGTGGAAAGAATTGGTTAACTGTCAAAACAGTCGCAGCAGTTAACTTATCATGTGGCCTGTCTTGAGTGAGACTGACCAGCATAAGCATTTTACCTATTTAGGTGTTGATTGTTTACTACTAAGGTCTCTAAGCTGGGTCCTGCCAGAGTCATTGCTTTATGATATGATGGCTATTCGCTATGCTTTAAAGTTGATCAACGATCACAAAATCAAACACCTATATATATTTTAGGGAAAATACAATCGGTGCTTTTATGGGACCCTTTGCTCTGTAAGATTAAGCGCATAGGCGGACGATTTTATATTAATCCAGATGGTTTGGAATGCGACGTTCTAAATGGTCACGTCCAGTGCAAGCCTATCTTAAATATGCTGAAAAATGCATGACCAAAAAGCTGATTTGGTTATTTCTGATAATACTGGAATTGAAGGCTATATCAAACAAATGTATCCTTGAGCAAAGACGACTTTTATTGCCTATGGCACGGATTTATCACCTTCAGGGCTGTCAAAAACGATTCCAAGGTTAAAGACTTTTATAAAAATGGGCTATTAAAGATAAAGGATATTATCTCATTGTTGGACGTTTTGTTCCTGAGAATAACTATGAAACAGCTATCCGTGAATTCATGACTTCGTCAAGTGAACGGATTTGGGATTATTTGCAATTTCATGAAGGCAATGCCTATTTTTGAAGATTTGCGACAAAAACCGAATTTGATAGATAAGCGTATTAAATTTGTTGGGACAGTTTATGATCGTCCCTTTTAACTTATATTCAGGAACAAGCTTTGCTTATATTCACGGTCACGAGGTTGGAGGGACTAATCCCGGTTTGCTTGAAGCTTTTAGCCCATACGGACTTGAATCTTGTCTGATTACTGAATTTAATTATACAGTAGCATTAGATGCTGTACGGTATTGGACTCAGGATAGTGGAAGTCTTGCTCAGTTAATCAATCAATTTGATAAACAGGAAAATTTTGCAGAGTATGGACAAAGAGCTAAAGGAAGTGTATAAATTACTATACTTGGGAGAAAAATTGTAGAAGAGACGAGGACTTGTTTAATTGATTTTAGCTAATCCTTCTTCAATCGTTCCTTTTGAACATACTTTAGTCTTATTGTGTAAAGGAAGAAATCATTGTATATTTGTTCAATCAGACTTTTAATAAGAATAGCATTTTCGTTTTATAATAAGCTTCTGAAAAGTCATGGGCTTGGGCGTTCCTTGGTATAAAGATAAACCAGAGATAGCTATGTCTGCTTTTCCTGTTTTAAACTGGACAAGACGTATCAAAACTCATGGAAGATAATTCGATTTCACTCCCAATTCTTTAGCAATTGCTTTTGTAAAATCAATATCAGCACCAACAACAGTATCACTTACCGTTCACAAGGCCTTGAACTCAATGAGTCCGGACTAGCAGCAACAACTAACTTTTTCTTTCTTTATTATCGTCACCAAATTTTTGGTGAGAAGAACTGCAAGCTGCTAAAGTAAATACAGCCACAAGAAAAGCTCAACAAACCTAAAACTAACTTTCGTCATTCTTTCTCTTTTCTAGCAAATCTATTTTAAGTGATCTTTCTTCGTCAAATTGCCGCAAGCATTGCGATAATCTGGTTAAACCAGCTTTTAAAATCTCCATGCCACAATAACGAACAACATGCCCCTCGATATCAAAACGATACCAGGAACGACAAGCACACCGCCAATCTGATAAAAGCTTTGAGCGGCAATACGTAACTTC